>Ga0207753_1000259_pt1 | contig 21466 bp, 18 predicted proteins | sample PonA233FremontCA_2_FD_187273 | JGI IMG/M metagenome (GOLD analysis project Ga0207753, IMG submission 187273) | Salt pond sediment microbial community from Fremont, CA, USA - Pond A23 Sediment 3 (SPAdes) | ecosystem: Environmental > Aquatic > Non-marine Saline and Alkaline > Saline | place: USA... | reverse complement strand
CGCCGGCGACCGCGCCGATCTCGCCGGTCCGGTCGGCGGTGTACCCTAACAGGGCGTCGTGACCGCTTGCGGACAGCAAAACCGGCCAGAAGTCGGCGTCGGCGGTCAACTCCTCGCCCGTGCCGGTCGTGGCGTAGGCGGTGCCGGCCGGGACGCGCTCGAAGTTCTCGACGTGGACCCGGTAGGTCGTCCCCGGCTCCTTCTCGATGGTCTCCCGTACCCGGTAGTGGGCCGTGGGCGTCGGGTCGGGGTCGCCCGGGAGCGCGTCCGTCACACGGAGGTACGCCAACAGGCAGTCGTAGGCGTTGTCGGCCGCGGCGTCGGAGCCCTGGAACCCCGCCTCGACGTTCACGAACTCCGGGAGGTTGACGCTGCGGCCCGACACCAGGCCGGTGAAGTCGGCGGCGTGATCGAGGGGGAGCGCCCGCATGATCTCGGCTTTCCCGGGCGTGAGGTCCGCGAGCGTCCCGAACGGGTCGTCGAAGGAGACCGTGGCGTGGAACCCGAGCGTCTTGCACCCGCGGATCTCCTGCCACAGCTCGTGCGCCAGCCGTTCCTCGTGGGTATCGCCGTCGGGATCGCCGGGGAACAGCCGGTTGAGGTCGCCCTCGACGTAGCGCGTCCCCGCGTCGAGCGCGCGCTCGTTGGCGACGATCAGCCTCACCGGGCGTTCGACCGCGTCGACCGGTCCCTCCGCGAGGAACCGGTCGATCGCACGGACGCCACAGGGTTCGTCGCCGTGGATACCCCCAACCGCCGCGACCGCGGGCTGCTCGCCTGTGCCCTCGGGGCCGACCGTCGCAACTCGCATACCTCGCTGCACGCGCTCGACTCACAAAAACGCTCTCTACTCCGTACCGCGTTCCGACGTATTATGACCCGTGGCGCCGAACCCGGTGGGTATGTCGCCGCGAGTCACGCCGCTGTGCTGCGGGTCGATCGCGATGGACGCCGGCGTGTTGGTCGCCGGAGCGTCCGGGCGGATCGAGGCGCCGTCGACGGCGTTCCTGATCGAGGCAGCCGAGACGATCCTGGTCGACACCAGTTTCGGCGACCCCGAGCGTGCGACCGAACGTCATCCGGGCTTCGAGTGTCACCGTCCGCCGGATCAGCGAGTGGACCGCGTACTCGACGCAGCGGGATACGACCCTGCCGACGTCGACACGGTCGTCTTCACGCATCTCGACTGGGATCACTGTCACGCCCTCGATCGCTTCCCGTCGTCGACGGAGTTCGTCGTCCAGCGCGCGGAGGTCGCGTACGCCACCGATCCGTACCCGCCGCACGCTGTCCGGTACGAGACCGGAACGTCGAAAGGTGACCCGCCGTGGACCGGCCGCGACCTCACGCCGATCGAGGGTGAGACCGAACTCTGCCCGGGCGTCGTGGCGTTCCCGACCCCGGGCCACACCGTCGGCCACCAGTCGATCGCCGTGGAGACCGAAGCGGGGACGACGGTCGTCGCCGCCGACGCCGTCCCCACGTTCCGGAACGTCGACCGCGACGTGGGTGAACCGCGTCGGCTCGGCGGCGCGATCGACGAGGTCGCGTGGTGGGAGAGCGCAAGCGAGGTGCTGGACCGCGGCGACGCGATCCTGCCGGGCCACGAGTGGGAGATTCTCGATGCCACGCCGGTCGGGCTCGTCGAGTGAGGGTGGTGTGGGGAGCTCCCCCGGACGTGACCTTCTGCGCGTCGGGTACCGGGCGGGCAGCGGGTCTCACCGACGGGAGGGTCGGTTATACTGTCGGCTACACCCAGGTGATACTGTCGGCTACAGTCGCGTGACGGATTTTGACGGCCCGGGGTGTCGAGGTCCGTCACGCGACGATAGCCGGGAGTGTTAGTACAGGTCGGGCCTGACGTGGTCGAGGGTCCGGAGGCCGCCCCGGGTCTCTTCGAGATACTCCAGGTCGATTGTCGTCGTGAACATTTCCTCGCGGTCGCTAGCTTTGGAGACGACGTTCCCCCAGGGATCGACGACGAGCGACCGCCCGTACGTCTCGTAGGTCCCCGGTTTGTCGCCGGTCTGTGCCGGAGCGATCACGTACGCCTGATTCTCGATCGCCCGCGCTCGGAGCAGTGTCTCCCAGTGGTCCTTCCCGGTGCGGAGGGCGAACGCGGCCGGGACGACGTGTACGTCCGCCCCCCGCATCGCGAGGGTCCGGTAGAGTTGCGGGAACCGGAGGTCGTAGCAGATGCTCAGGCCGAACGTCGCGAGCCCGGTTTCGACGGTCGTGACCTCCTCGCCGGGAGCCACATACTCCGATTCCCGGTGGTCCAGGTCGCTGCCGATGTCGAACAGGTGGATCTTGCGGTAGGTGTCGAGAAGGGTCCCGTCCGGTCCAAGCACCCCCGACGTGTTGTACACACGGTCGGAATCGGGGATGGATTCGAAGTGGCTCCCCGAGTGGACGTGGAGGCTGTGCTCGCGGGCCTTCTCCGCGAGCGCCTCGATCGTCGGCCCCGGGACCTCTTCGGCGACATCCCCGTAGCGGCTCGTGTCCCCGACGTACGCCGCCATCTCCGGAAACGCCACCAGATCCGCGCCCGCCTCGGCTGCCTCGTCGACGAACGAGCACATCCGTCGAACGTTCCGCTCTCTGTCCGCCTTCGAATCGAGTTGCACTACTGCGGCGGAGAACTGTGTCATAGGTTCACGTTCACGTGAGGTAAAGTAAACGTTGTCTACGCCCGTCTCGCAGGGTCGACGCTCAACGACCACAGGCCGTTCGGGTAGCCAACGTCGCCAGCGACCGAGATACCGCTGCTGCCCGCGTCACCGACACCCACGGAATTTGCCGGTACACCCTCGTTGATTTGGGTGACACGACAGTTGCCTCCTATGACTGACGCAGACGACGTACGCCAGCGTGTCGACGCCAACGACGTCGAACTGATCAGGCTGGTCTTCGTGAACAACAGCGGCGTCCCCCGCGGTCGAGTCGTCGACGCCGAATCGCTGCCGGACGTCCTCGACGAGGGGACGAACGTGACACACGCAATGCAGTCGTTCAACGCGCTCGATCGGCTCGCGCCGGAGGGTCGGTACGGCCCCGCCGGAGAGGTGCGGGTCGTCCCGGATCCCGAGAGCTACACCGAACTCCCGTACGCCGACCGTACGGCGATCATGCTGGCGGATCTCCACGATCTCGACGGGGAGCCGTGGGCGGCGGGTCCGCGCGCACAACTCGGCGAGTACCTCGACGACATCGGCGACGACGGGTACGTCCCGCACCTCTCCTTCGAGAGCGAGTTCTACTACACCCGCGAGACCGACGACGGGGAGACGGTGCCGTTCGACGAGACGACGTGTTTCGCCACCGGCGGGATGCAGAGCGCCCACGACATCATCCTCGACACCGTCGACGCGCTGAAGGCCCAGGGGATGGGGCTGTCGGCGTACTACCCCGAGTACGGCCCGGGCCAGCAGGAACTCGTCGTCGACCACGACGCCGGCCTCGCGGCGTCGGACAGCCAGATCCTGTTCAAGCAGACGGTGAAGGCGGTCGCGGACGCACACGGTGTCGGCGCGTCGTTCCGGCCGACGCCGTTCGACGGGCTGCCGGGAAACGGGTGCCACATCCACCTTTCAGTGTGGCGCGACGGCGAGAACGTGCTCTACGACCCCGACGCCGAGGATCGGTACCCGGTGAGCGAGACAGGCCGTCACTTCGTCGGCGGACTCCTCGAACACGCCCCGGCGCTGGTGGCGCTGACGGCCCCGACCGTGGAGTCGTACAACCGGCTCGCGCCGGGGATGTGGGCGTCGGCGTACGCGTGTTGGGGCCACGACAACCGCGAGGCGATGGTTCGGATCCCCTCCGTCGATAGTGCTGATCCCGAGTCGACCCTCCGGATCGAATTCAAGCCCTCCGACAACACCAACAATCCGTACCTCGCACAGTTGGGACTGCTGGCGGCCGGGTTCGACGGCATCGAGCGAGAACTCGACCCGGGCGAGCCGTTGAATCAAGATCCCGGCGGCGTCGACGAGGCGGAACTCGACGCCCGCGGCATCGACCGGCTTCCGGAGTCGCTGTCGGCGGCGCTCGATGCGCTCGAAGCCGACGAGGTGCTCGCCGAGTCGCTGGGCGACGCGCTCCACGGCTCGTTCGTCGAAGTCAAGCGCAGCGAGTGGGCGCAGTCGACCGAGGACGGCGAGTGGGAGACCGACTACCTGGCCCGGAGTTTCTGACGACGAGTCGGACGGATCGGGGCGATCTCTCAGCGCGAAACCGGGACCGGGGGAAAGCGATCCAACAACAGAAATTATCCTCCATATTTCTTCAGCAATTCCATTTATACAAGGTTCACTCGGTTTCAGATACACGAGCGTGCACCGGCGTTCGGGATCCGGGGCCCGATCGGTGGGTCCCGTTCCGAAGGCTTTTGGTTCGTGCACGGAAACTGCCACCTCATATGCCCGCGGACTTCAACTGGGCCATCGGCGGGGAGGCCGGCGATGGCATCGACTCGACGGGGAAGATCTTCGCTCAGGCCCTCTCCCGGGCGGGGCGGCACGTATTCACGTCGAAGGACTTCGCCTCCCGGATCCGCGGCGGCTACACCGCGTACAAGATCCGGACCGCGGTCGATCCCGTCCAGAGCGTCGTGGACCGCCTCGACGTCCTGATCGCGCTCACCCCGCGCACGATCGAGGAGAACCGCGACGAGCTCCACGAGGGGTCCGTGATCGTCTACGACGGCGAGCGCACCACCATGGCGAACGTCGAGATCCCCGACGGAATGGTGGGCCTCGACGTGCCCCTCAAGCGGCTCGCCGAGGAGGCCGGCGGCGCGATCATGCGTAACGTGGTCGCGCTCGGCGCGGCGTGTCAGGTGTCGGGATTCCCGATCGAGAACCTCGACAGCGCCCTCGAGAAACGGTTCGCCTCGAAGGGGCAGGCGCTCGTCGACAACAACAAGGAGGCCGCCCGGAACGGCAAGGAGTACGTCGCCGAGGAGTACGACGTCGACCTCGGGTACGAACTCGAAACCACCGACAACGACTACGTGCTCCTGAACGGCGACGAGGCGATCGGCATGGGCGCGCTGGCCGCGGGGTGCAAGTTCTACGCGGGCTACCCCATCACGCCCGCAACCGACGTGATGGAGTACCTGATCGGGCGGATCGAACGCTTCGGCGGTCACGTGGTTCAAGCCGAAGACGAGCTCTCGGCGATCAACATCGCGCTGGGTGCCGCGCGGGCCGGCGCGCGATCGATGACCGCCACGTCGGGGCCGGGGATCGACCTGATGGCCGAGACCTTCGGGCTGGTCGCCACCAGCGAGACGCCGCTGGTCGTGGTCGACGTCATGCGCTCGGGGCCCTCCACCGGGATGCCGACCAAGCAGGAGCAGGGCGACCTGAACATGCTGCTCTACGGCAGCCACGGCGAGATCCCGCGGTTCGTCCTGGGTCCGACCACGATCTCGGAGTGTTTCTGGAAGACCGTCGAGGCGTTCAACCTCGCGGAGAAGTACCAGACCCCGGTGTACGTCGCCGCGGACCTCTCGCTTGCGGTGACCGAACAGACTTTTTCCCCGGAGACGTTCGATATGGACGATGTCGAGGTCGAGCGCGGCAAGGTGGTCGACGAGGAGTCCATCGAGGCGTGGCAAAACGAGAAGGGCCAGTTCGAACCGCACGCGCTCACCGACGACGGCGTGTCGCCGCGGGCGTTCCCCGGAACCGTAGAGGGCGCACACATGTCCACCGGACTCGAACACGACGAACTCGGCCGCCGGACCGAGGACACCGGGATGCGGGTCGAACAGGTGGACAAGCGAACCCGAAAGGTCGAGACCGCACGCGAGGACGAAAACTGGGAGCCCCGGGAGTTCGGCGATCCGGACGCCGACACCCTCGTGATCTCGTGGGGCTCGAACGAGGGCCCGATGACCGAGGCGATCGGGATGCTCGAAACGGAGGGGATCGACCTCCGGTTCCTGTCGGTCCCGTACCTGCTCCCTCGCCCCGACCTCACGGACGCGGTCGAGGCCGCGGAGCGGGTGATCGTCGTGGAGTGCAACGCCACCGGTCAGTTCGCCGACATCGTCGAACACGACACCCTCTCGCGGGTGGATCGGATCAACAAGTACGACGGCGTGCGGTTCGACGCCGACGAACTCGCCGCGGAGATCGAGGCGCGACTACAGGAGGTACCCCAATGAGCTCAGACGTACGTTTCACCGACTTCAAATCGGACCAACAGCCGACGTGGTGTCCCGGATGCGGCGACTTCGGGACGATGAACGGGATGATGAAAGCGCTCGCGAACACCGGCAACGACCCGGACAACACGTTCATCGTGGCCGGGATCGGGTGCTCCGGCAAGATCGGGACGTACATGCGCTCCTACGCGCTCCACGGCGTCCACGGCCGGGCCCTCCCGGTGGGAACGGGCGTGAAACTCGCCAACCCCGAGTTGGAAGTGATGGTGGCGGGCGGCGACGGCGACGGCTACTCCATCGGTGCGGGACACTTCGTCCACGCGGTCCGGCGGAACGTGGACATGAGCTACATCGTGATGGACAACCGGATCTACGGGCTCACGAAGGGGCAGGCCTCGCCGACCTCCAGAGACGACTTCGAGACGTCGACGACGCCGGAGGGGCCGCAGCAGCCGCCGGTGAATCCGCTCGCGCTCGCGTTGGCGTCGGGGGCGACGTTCATCGCGCAGTCGTTCTCGACGGACGCCCAGCGCCACGCCGAGATCGTCCAGGAGGCGATCGAACACGACGGGTTCGGGTTCGTGAACGTCTTCAGCCCGTGTGTCACGTTCAACGACGTCGACACCTACGATTACTTCCGGGACAGCCTGGTCGACCTCGCGGAGGAGGGCCACGACCGGACCGACTACGACGCCGCGAAGGAGAAGATCCTCGACGCGAGCAAGGAGTACCAAGGCGTGGTCTGGCAGAGCGAGAAATCGATTCCCTACGGCGAGAAACGCGGCCTCGACACCGATATGTCCCAGGTCGACGACGGGGCCCCCGAGGGCGCCATGGACTTGGTGCGGGAGTTCTACTAACGGACCTTTTTACTTCGGCGGGTTTCCTCGCTCGCTTCGCTCGCTGCGGGAACCCGCCTCGCAAAAAGCTCCATCAAAAACGCCCGTTCACTCGCTGCGCTCGCTCACGGAGAACGACGCGCTGCGCGTGCCGATGCTCACCGCTCCGCTTTCCGAACAGTCGACCGGCTCATCGTCTGTCTCCGACGAGGCCGTCGTACGACCATCCACAACCCCGTTGCTCCCTCTGATACGTTCAGTACAGGTGAGCCACGTACCGCGAGCGAACGCAGGGAGCGAGCGGGCCGAGGAGGCCCCGAAGGGGCGTTCACGAGAACCGAAGGTTCTCGTGAGCCAACCAGAACGCTCCGCGTTCTGGTGACGACGCCGCGCTTTTGACCGAGCTTTTGCCAGCGACCGAAGGGAGCGCAGCAAAAGCTCGGTATGCCGCCCGCAGCAACAGGTCGGTGCGGGACGTTCCAGCGTGTTTTTTTGTCTGCGACCGTTCCTATCGAACGACAATGACCGCTGATGCCGCGACGGTCGGCCGGACACGCTCGCCGGTCGGACGACGCTCGCAGTGCGGTGCCCGCGCGGCCACCGCATCCGGACGCCGCTACGCGCAGCCACCGCACACGACGGGAACGCCTCATGTCTGAGCACTACGACGTCGTCGTCGCCGGCGCAGGGCCGGCCGGCGCACAGTGTGCGCGGGACCTCGCACAGCGCGACTACGACGTGCTCGTGCTGGAGGCCGAACCCGAAGACGGGTTCCCCCGACAGTCGAACAAATCCACCGCGGGGACGTTCGCGTCGATGACGGGCGCGTTCGGAATCCCCGACGACGTGGTGATGAACTACACCGACGAGGTCGTCCTCGAATCCCCCAACGAGCACTTCGTCCAGAACCAGCCCGGCGCAGTCCTCGAGTTCGCCGAGTTCAAGCGGTGGCTGGTCGCCGCGGGGCGCGACCACGGCGCGGAATATCGCTTCGGCGCGCGCGTGAACAACCCCATAACCGAGGGCGGAGAGATCGTCGGCGTCCAGTACGCGGGTGACGAGGAGGTGTTCGCCGACATCGTGGTCGACGCCACGGGACCGGCGGCGCCGCTCGCGAAGAAACTCGACGTCTGTAACCTGGAACGCAAGAACCAGGCGGTCGGCGTGGAGTGGGAGATGGAGGGCGTCGCGGTCGACCATCCCGACTACGCGGACCTGACCGACGCCATGATGCTCCGCCTCGACCACGAGTACGCCCCCGGCGGCTACTCGTGGGTCTTCCACACTGGCGACGACACCGCGAAAGTCGGGATCTGTTACATCCAAAACGAGAGCTACCAGGAGTACGGCGACGCGTCGAAGAGCATCGACGACCACCTCAACCATTGGCTGGAGACCGACCCCCGGTTTTCCGACGCCCGGCGGATCGCGGACAAACAGCAGCACCGCGGGAGTGCACACATCCAGATGCCGGACGGGTTCAGCACCGACAACTTCCTCGCCATCGGCGACACCGTCCCCACGATCGACCCGCTGTGGGGGGAGGGCATCCACAAATGTATGGAGTCCGCGCGCGCCGCCGCCATCACCGCGGATCGCTGTCTGATGGGGTCGGAGACGGACACCTCCGCCGAGGCGATGGCCATCTACGACGACCTCTGGCACACTCGCGTCGCACCGGACATGCGTACGCGGTTGACCATGACCCAGTTGCTGTACCTCGCGCCGAACGAGCGCTACGACCGGCTGATGGACGACCTGAACGCCATGGGTGCGGAGTCGCTCAGCGACGCCAACGACGGCAGCATCCGAAGCCTGATGAAGCTCACCCACGCCGACGACGTGCCGCTACTCGCGCGGTTCGCGAAGCAGCGGCTCGTCGAGTGACCGGCGCGACAGACGGGGATCAACAACGGCTTTTGCGGGGAGCGCGTACGCGTGGGTATGACCGAACAGTCCGTCGCGAGCGAGCGCGCGCCGACAGCCAGTGAGATGCCGATGCTCGGGCTCGGAACCTGGGAGAACACTGACCCGGAAGCGTGCGCCGACGCCGTCGCCACCGCGCTCGAGACCGGCTACCGCCACGTCGACACCGCGCAGGCGTACGGCAACGAGGAGGACGTCGGTCGTGGGATCGCACGCGCCGACGTCCCGCGAGACGAGGTCTTCCTCGCCACGAAGGTCTGGATCGACCAACTGGGCTACGACGACGTGCTCGCCTCCACCCGGGAGAGCCTGGCGAAACTCGGCGTCGAGTACGTGGACCTGCTGTACGTCCACTGGCCGGCCGGCGAGTACGACCCCGAAGGGACCTTCCGGGCGTTCGACGAGCTGGTCGACGACGGGACGGCGGATCGAATAGGCATCAGCAACTTCGAGCCCGAACAGGTCAACGACGCGATCGACTACACCCACAACCCGGTCTTCGCGAACCAGGTGGAGGTCCACCCGCTGCTCCAGCAGACCGAGCTCCGCGAGCACTGCATCGATCACGGGGTCGAGATGGTGGCGTACTCCCCGCTCGCCCGCGGAGCAGTCTTCGACGTGCCGGAGCTGACCGAGATCGCGGAGAAACACGGCGTCAGCGAGGCCCAGGTGTCCTTGGCGTGGCTCCGGGAGAAGGGCGTCACCGCGATCCCGAAGGCGACGAGCGAGGCCCACATCCGCGACAACTGGGCGTCGCTGGATCTCGAACTCGACGACGACGACGTCGAACGGATCGACGCCATCGACCGGACCGACCGCCGTGTCGATCCGGGGTTCGCGCCCTGGTGAGCGGCGGTAACCGCGGCGTCTCGAGGGCCACACGCTGCCACTATTTTGTACGTCGAGCCCCGACGGGAGGTATGAGCGACGACACCCACGGCGACGGTACGGCGGATCCGCCGCCCGGCGGATGGACCGTCTGGAACGACGAACCTCGCGGGCGACGCATCCTGGTGTTCCGCCCGGACGTGTTCAACGAGAGTAACGATCTCCCCGCGCCGTGTCTCCCCACGATCCTCGTCTCGAACCGGTCGCGGAGGTCGCGTCCCGGCGCCTCGCGGGTACGAACCGGCACGTGGCGCGCGGTGCTCACCTTGGAGCCCGAGGTGGAAGCGGTCGTCGAGACCTACGAGAGCCGCGAGGCCGCCGTCGACGGCGCGAACGACCTCGCCCGCCGGTTCGCCGACGGCGGGGTCGACTACCGGGCGGCCTACCAGGTCCCGCGGGAGCAGTACTTCGAGCGACTGGACGCGGTGTTGGGTCGACGGTGAGTGGGCGCCACCACGACCCCGGCGAGTCCACCCGGGTCAGTTCGTTCGGCCGGGTCCCCCGCTGACGTCCCGCCCGCTCCCGAGGGTCACCCGCGGGGCTCCCCGCGAGATCCGCGCCACGAGCGTTCCGACGACCGGCGACCGCGAGCACGAGTCCGAGGAACCCGAGCGGCAGACACAGGCTGAACCCGGTCGGTCGCCGGACGGGATCGTAGGGGCGACCGGAACGCCCGTGCGTGCGCTCACCGCCTCCGCAACGCCGCCAGCCTCGTAGGCGTCGACGCCCAGCGGCAGGTGCGGGCCGTGCTGTTCGGTCGACCCGATCGGGACGAGCGCCGTCGGGGAGTCCGCAGCATCGAGATACGCTTCGGCGTCCTGCCAGGTCGGCGCCGCCAGCCGGGTCGGCTCGCCGTCACGCACCGTCGACCCCCCCGGAGTCATCCGTCGGGGAGTCGACCCCGGCTTTCCCGTCGCGTCGGTCCCGCTCCCGGTCCGACACCGGCCGTTCGTCGGGGTCGCCGTAGCCGCCGCCTCCGGGCGTCCGGACGGTGACTGTGGTCCCCGCCTCGACCGCGACGGTCGTCTTCGCGGGGACCGGGTCGCCGTCGATCAGGTTCTCCCCGGTGGCGCCCGGCTGCCCGCCCGCTGCACCCTGCGGCGCGTGACGGCGGCGTTCGGTCAGGAGCGACACCACCGCGTCGGTCTGGACGGTGACCGCGCGCTCGATTCCCAGTCCGCCGCGGTGGCGGCCGTCGCCGCCGCTCCCCGACCGGAGCGCGTACCGCTCGACTGTGAGCGGGTACGCCGCCTCCAGCGCCTCGATCGGCGTGTTCAGGGTGTTCGTCATACCGACTTGGACGCCGTCCATTCCGTCCGTCTCGGGGCCGGCGCCGTCGCCGCCGCCGACCGTCTCGTAGTAGGTGAACCCCTCGCGGTCCCCGTCGCCGCGCTGGCTCCCGATGATGGTGTTGTTCATGGTGCCCTGGCCCTGGGCGGGCACCGTGTCGGGCAGCGCCTCCGCGAACGCCGCCAACACGACGTCGGTCACCCGCTGGCTGGTCTCGACGTTGCCGCCCACGACCGCCGCCGGGGGCGTGGGGTTCAGGAGCGATCCCTCGGGGGCCGTGACGGTGATCGGGTCGTAACACCCCTGGTTGGGCTGGATCTCCGGGTCGGTCACCGCGCGAACGACGAAGTACACCGCGCTCGTCGCGACCGAGAGCGGCGCGTTCATGTTTCCCGCCACCTGGTCGGCCGTCCCCGCGAAGTCGACGCGCACCTCGCTGCCGTCGACCGTCACCCGCGCGACGATCGGGACGTCGTCGTCGGTGACCCCGTCGCCCTCGAGCACGTCCCGCGCCTCGTAGGTCCCGTCGGGGATCGCCGCGATCTCCGCTCTGATCCGCTCCCCGGAGTAGTCGATGACCGCGTCGAAGGCGTTCGCCAGTCGATCGCGGCCGTACTCGTCGAGCAGGTCGGCGATCCGGCGCCCGCCGCGCTCGTTGGCCGCGAGCTGTGCGCGGAGGTCGGCCCGTCGCTCTCCCGGGTTACGGACGTTCGCGAGCACGAACGAGAGGAGTTCCTCGTCGATCTCGCCGTCCGCCACGATCCGGACGCCGGGGATCCGGAGCCCCTCCTGGTAGATCTCCGTCGCCCCGGCGGGCATACTCCCCGGGGTGCCGCCGCCGACGTCGGCGTGGTGGGCGCGGGTCACCGCGTAGCCGACGATCTCGCGGTCCGGCGCGATCGTCGAGACGACGGTCACGTCCGGGAGGTGCGTCCCGCCGGCGAAGGGGTCGTTCAGGACGTACGCGTCGCCGGGGTCGGGGTCGCGCTCCCGGACCGCGGCGACCGCCTCGGGCATCGCGCCGAGGTGGACGGGGATGTGTTCGGCCTGGGCGACCATCCGGCCCGCGGCGTCGAAAAGCGCGGTCGAACAGTCCTGCCGCTCCTTGATGTTCGGGGAGTAAGCCCCGCGGATCAGGACCTGTCCCATCTCCTCGGCGACGCCTTCGAGCCGATTCCGGAGGATCTCGAGCGTCACCGGATCGAGCTCACCGCCGTGTGTGACTGTGGTCATTGGATATCGGTGTCGGGGTCGCCGGGCCTCTCAACCGCGTCAGCTTCCGGGCGGACGACCAGCGCGCCGTTGTCGCGGACCGTCGCCGCCCACGCCGGCGGGACGACCGTCGTGCTCTCTGCGCCCTCGAGGACCGCCGGCCCCGGGATCGTCGCCCCGGCCGGGACGGACAGCCGGGCGTGGATGGCCGCCTCGTGGGTCTCGCCGCCGACGTCCACGGGCCGGGTGTCCACGAGGCTGTCGCCGTCGGCGTCGTACCGGGTCTCGGCCACCGACCGCTCCGCGCGGGCGGTCGCTCGGAGGTTCACGAGTTCGACCGCGGCGTCCATGCGGTAGCCGTGGGTCCGCTCGTGCTCGGCGTGGAACCGCGACCGGACCGCGTCGGGGTCGAACGGGAGGTCGATCGGGACCGTCAGCTCGAAGCTCTGGCCGGCGTACCGGAGGTCGGCCTCGTGGTCGACGGTCGGGTCGGTCGCGGTCGAGTCCGCGAGCGCGTCGTCTGCCAGGTCGGTCACGACCGCCGCCACTCGATCGGGGTCGGCGTCGTCGAGCCGCGTCAGGTGGGTCCGGACCCGATCGTACCGCTCGTCCGCGTCGAGGAGGCCGTACGCGGAGAGGACGCCTGACGCCACGGGCACGATCACCGTTCCGATGTCGAGGGCGTCGGCGACGGCCACCGCGTGCATGGGGCCGGCGCCGCCGAACGCCACCAGCCCGAACTCGCGGGGGTCGAACCCGCGTTCGACGGTGATCTCCCGGATCGCGCGGGTCATCTTGGCGTTGGCGACCCGGTAGATTCCCCGGGCCGCGGCGCGGGCGCTCCCGAGTCCCGCCTCGGCGGCGAGGTCCTCCAGGACCGCCTCGGCGGCCGCGACGTCGAGCGAGAGTTCGCCGCCGAGCGCCGTGCTCTCGCCGACGTAGCCGAGCAGGACGTTGGCGTCGGTGACGGTCGGGTCGTCGCCGCCGTTCCCGTAGCACGCCGGACCGGGGTCGGCGCCGGCCGAGCGGGGACCGACCCGTAGCGCGCCGCCGGAGTCGACCCACGCGACCGACCCGCCGCCGGAACCGATCGTGTTGACGTCCACCATCGGCGTCCGGATCGGGATCCCGTCGATCTCGGTGTCGGTGGTCCGCTCGGCGTCGCCGTCGCGCACGAGGCTCACGTCGCTGGAGGTCCCGCCCATGTCGAACGTCACGAACCCCGGGAGGTCGGCGGCGGTGGATACCGCCCGTGCGGCCCTGTCGGCGCCGATCACGCCCGCAGCGGGGCCGGAGAGTGCCGTCCCGACCGCGTGGTTCCGGACGGTGTCGGCGGCCGCGATCCCGCCGTTGGACTGCATGACCCGCGGCTCCGGGATGCCTTCCTCCGCGGCCCGGTCGGTCAGTCGGCCGAGGTAGCTGTCGATCGCGGGGGTGACGTACGCGTCGACGACGGTGGTCGAGGTCCGCTCGAACTCCCGAAACTCCGGCAACACCGCGTGGGACGCCGAGACCGGCACGTCCAGTTCGTCGCGGAGGATGGTCGCGACCCGTCGCTCGTTGTCCGGGGTAACGTACGCGTGCAGGAGCGCGACCGCGACGCTCTCGACGTCCGCCTCGCGCAGCGTCGCCGCGAGATCACGGACCGCGTCGGGGTCGACCGGCCGTTCGATCCCGTCGGGCGTGGCCCGCTCCGGGAGTTCGTACCGCCGGGAGCGCGGGACCAGCGGTGCCGGCTTCTCGTCGTGGAGGTCGTACAGCGCGGGGCGGTTCTGGCGGCCGATCTCCAGCACGTCGCGGAACCCTTCGGTGGTGACGAGGGCGGTCCGCGCGCCGCTCCGCTCCAGGAGGGCGTTGGTGGAGACGGTCATGGCATGGGAGAACTCCGCGATCGCCGCGGGATCGACTCCGGCCGCCGCGCAGGCCTTCTCGATCCCGGCGATCACGCCCTCGCTCTGGTCGGCGGTCGAGGGGACCTTCGCGGTCACGAGCGATCCCGCCCCGGTGACGAGGGTCACGTCAGTGAACGTCCCGCCGACGTCGACGCCGATACGGGGCGTCATACGGGCGCGTACCGCGAGGGGCGTCCGCCGGTACCCCGTCGGGCGCGTCGGTTGTGAGGTCGTCGCATTCGGTATCGTGTATCAGTGGTGCGGAATCCCGGAAAAACGTTGTTGTAGCCGGAACGGGCGCGATAGTATGGCCGTCACGCCGTGGATACGCGCTGTCACGGGCGTAGCTCCTGACGCGGGCTTTTGCTCGAGCTTTTGCGAGCGGGCGACGCGGTCGCTCGCGCAGTAACCGATCGACGTACGCCCGGAACACTACCGGGCGAAGATGCAGTAGTAGGCTCGGCGGAAGCATACTGAGTGGGGCACACGGCGTCGTTGCCTACTCCGATAGCTCCCAGGATCCGTCAAGGACTGCGTTGCTCCGTTCGATCGTTCGATTCCGAAATCCGTGATTTACCGGAAGGTCGCTCGTCGCGAGTGCGGCACGAACGCACTCCTCGCCGGGACACGTAGCGGCTCTGCGATCAACCACCCAGAGTCGAGGATTCGTACTGAACTTCCCTCTCAAGACGACGTTAGAAACAGCGTGCAAGACCCGGAGGCTGTAGTCAGCACCCCAACCACAGTCTTCCGACAGGTATACGCAGAACCAGCCGGCGGGGTGTGACTACATATCGATCATCGAGTCATCACCGTGTACAGTACATGAAACGACAGTACGAAGCTTCCGGCGAGTAGTCCGGCTATCCCGCCGTAAATCGGAGCGATATCAAACGAGGGTGCAAGCAAGTACCCGCCGGCAAACCCAAGCGGGTCAAAGACCACCGCGAGGACGACGAGCTGAACAGCGAACTCCTTCGATCGAAACCACCTGATCATAGTTTAGACGTAGGCGAGCGAAATATATTCCTTATGATATTAACTCTGGTTTTGTCGTACTGATCTGCAGAGTGTTGTACGACGGTTCTCATACCTACTTCTCGCTTCTCTGCGTTGGTCAATACCGGTCGAACTCTGCCCAGCACAGATTCCGCATCGTACTTGTTCCGGGTAGTCGCAGGGTAGTGTATGCGCCCTGCCCTCCGATACGCCATTGCAGTAGGTGTTGGACTGGTGGTCACGGTTCTGGCCGCGGAATCCGCCACAACGGACCACCTTCTCATACTCTCACTCGTCCCTCTCTATACTGCTCTCACGTCACTGATTCTAGCGCACAAAGAACGGTGGCTACGTTCGTATCGAAGTTCTCCCCGGCCAGCACGGAAGCGGGGAGCTGTTATCGGTGGTGTTGGAGCATTCACCGGGTCGCTGCTTCTCCAGGCATCAATACCTGCTGGGATTGCCGGACTCGGGCTGATGCTCCTCGGTATGGCTGGAGGCATCGCTGAGTTCACCGACTCATAATCCGTCTCGGTAGAGGACCGAATTCGGTGTGATTGATGTTCTACACAACTGCTTTGCGTGGGTCACTGAACATGTACGCCCGGAACACCACCGGGCGCGTTTCTACTATAGGCTCGACGGAGGTGAAACGGGCTAGAGCACGAGCGCCAAGTGACCGAGCGGGTCGGAGACCCCGGCAGGTCACCGGGAGACTCCCTGTCGTCCCCCGAACCCTTGCTCACTTCGCTCGCAAAGAGGCCATCCACTCGCGCGAACGGACGTGAGCGCGAGGCCGACGAGCGACCACCGGGAGTAGCGAGAGAGCCGCGCTCTCTCGAATCATACGAGCGGGCTGTGGCCCGTGAGTAGACGAGGAGTGCTTTTGATCGAGCTTTTGCAAGCGAGCGACGCGGTCGCTCGCGCAGTAAAAGGTCGATGTACGCCCGGAACACTACCGGGCGAGATTCTACTAGTAGGCTCGGTGGAAGTATACCAAGCAGAACAGTATAGTAGAGTTTGAAAGCGTTTGCACGGTCGACCGCACGACTGCGTGCGGTCATTCGAGCGATGTATTTCAAATTCTACTATAGCACGGATGCCCTGAGCTACTCCGACAGCTCCCAGGATCCGTCGAGAACTGCTGTACTCTGTTCGATTATTTGGTCGGTGAACTCTGTCGTGATACGTCCCTGTGGATTCGCTACTGAGCGGTGTTTGACCGTTCCGAGAACCCACGGAGAGCAGTACGATCTCGTATCGGGATTTCGGCCTGTGATCCACGCATCTCCGACCTCGTAATTTGCCGGAAGATCGCTCGTCGTGAGTGCAGCACAAACGTACTCCTCGCCGGGATACGGTAGCGGCTCTGCGACCAAAATCAACCAAAGTCGAGGGTTTGACCCCTGTCTGAAGGGATCGGGTGCCCAGAAGACATCCCCTTTTCGATAGGCGTCACTCACGCTGGTCACGCGGATCGACCGCGTACTCCTGCCACTCGCCGTACTCGAACGGTGCTTCTTCGTGACTTGCTGCGACTTCACTAGCGTGGGCCGTTGCAGCGTCGATACTCCGGTCGTGATCACTTATCCGCCAGTACTGCGCTCTGTGGTCTACTTGCCCACGTTCCCGAAGCCGTACCAGCGTCGGTCCGACCGAGCCACGCTTGACCTCGGTCCCCTGTGCGATCTCGGTCTGAGTGAATGCCTCGTTTGAATGCTCTTCGAGAAATTCGAGTATCTTGGCACCATTCGTCTCGGGTTTCGGTTGTTCCTCATCGATATCGATCTCATCGAACCGATCAGCACTGATTGGCATATGTACTATTTTGTATTATATGTACTAAAGGGTTTCCTGGATGCGCCTTTGCGGCCATCCGTGACCGGAGAGATCGTAAATGTCGATACCACCAAGCGCATTTCGACTCTGGTACGAATCGAACACGACAGAGGAAAGTCACTCCCAGTAGTCATCATTCCACGTCCCTCGTCAGCAACAAATAGTACGTGTGTTATCCCGCTAGCATACTCAAAATGTACGCCCGGAAACACTACCGGACGAAAATCTACTAGTAGGCTCAGTAGAACAAAAACACGACCTTTTCGGGGCTCGAATCCGGTGCCGACGATAGATCCAGTACAGCAGTATATTCATTACGCCAGTACACTAAGTACGGTATATGCCAGTACGCATCGAAGAGTTCGAAGCCGGCGATTTGCCCAACGGCCCGAGCGTCCCCGAGCAGGTGCTCACCTATCTGTACACGAACAGAGATAACGCATTCAGTCGTTCCGAGATTGCGACCGGAATTGACGAAGATCCTAACACAGTCGGAACTGCACTCTCTCGGCTAAAGCAGCGCAACCTCGTCAGACACAAAGGGGAGTACTGGGCCATAACTGCGGATCTGGATCGGGTGAGAGACGCGTACGACCTTCATACAGCCACGGAACGGCTGGATGAGGGAGATGAGGGTATCGATCCGGACGAGTGGGATGCCATCGCTCCCGACGAACCACATCCCAGCGATCAGGACGAGTAGATGCAGCCGGAACAGGGAGACGTGGTTCGAAGCGTGGACCCATTCAAACTGGGCAATGATAACCAACGACCGTGGCTAATTGTCAACAACGATTCGCATCCGTTCAGTGACGAACAGTTCGTCGCAATCGCTATCTCGACCAAAGAGTATGAGGACTCGATCACACTAAATCCGGACGTGTGGACGGTTGGCGGAGTACCACGACAGTCGTTTGTCTCTCCGTGGGCAGTTCATTCACCCGTATCGAAGATCTCGTCGCGTGGCAGGGGCGAGTCACAGACGAATTCGTCGAGGTTGTCGTTACTGCGTTGGAGACGTATCTACGGTAATTCGAGGTATCGCCCGGAACACTACCGGACGAGTTTCTACTAGTAGGCTTAGTGGAAGTGTATTCGAAGGGTTGAGCTACTCAAAAAGATGTAAATCAGCATACCCGATCAGACCCAGGGGTCGAATTCTTCTCGCCCGCCAAACGCGGCTCGATTCTGATACGCGTCGGTCATTGTGATAAGCCCAGCCGCAACCTGATACGCTGGCATCGTATCGTCGTAGAGGAGAACAACGCCGGCGTGGGCATCTGATGGTAATCTACCGAAATCTTTCACGTCGCTCGTCACAACGATCAGTTCGTGTTCTCGGGCATACGGTAGAACATCCTCTCGATCGTCGGCTCCTTGCCAGAGCGAATCCCGGACGTGCTCGGGATAAATCCCCTCCTTCTCCAAGTACGTGGCAGCCTTTGGGTCGATATTCTCATCAAGCAGAAACCGCCACTCGCTCATCTTAGGTAGTGTCCGGATCGACGCCTTCCGGACGATCAATGGATGCCCGGAAATCTTCTATGGTGTCCTCGCGCGCTTGCTCTACGTCACGCATCTCCCGTGGGTGATCGTGATAGTACGCTAGTGCGTGATACACGTCAGCTACGTCGAGATCGTATCGATCGGCAACTGCTTCCGGATCTTCACCGCGCTCTTCGACGAGGGCGTACACCTGATGGACACTGATTCGGCGGCTGCGAATATGGGGCTCGCTCAGGAGATCGTGTGCGATCCGCCGGGATTCACCCTCGGACATACGTGGGTATTGCTGCTACTCCCGCAAAAGCATACTGCTGAAACGATTAGCCTACAGTTCTGAAATGTACGCCCGGAACACTAACGGCCGGCGTCATCCCGAGGCGGCACGCCGCGTCGGCCGGGAAACCCTCGTGTCGGGCGGTCCGTCTTTCGGGCGCGGACGATCCACGGTGTCGCACACCCGGGTTCGCCGCCTGGTCATCGCTCCCGGAACGGGAGAACTCGGACGGGGACTTGAGGGTGTGCAAGCGTACGTACGCGGCCGTCACACAAGCCGGTTCCGGCCACGAGCGCGGAGCAACTACACCACGTAGTCGGATTCGGAGATCTGCACGTACCGGCCGTTCCTGGCGGCGAACTTCGCGCGCTTGTAGCTCGTGACCAGGCGAGCAGCATTCAGCCCCGCGCCGACGTTCTTCGCCTGCAGGATGTTGTACCCGCCGCCGTCCGCCAGAAGCTGCTGGGCCGTGCCGAACGCCCAGTCCCAGTCGTCGGGGTCGTAGTCGCGAACGACGTCCGCCATCGCGACGTTGCGGAGCACCTCGTCGCCGATGGCATCCTTCCAGCGGTCGTTGTACGCGTCGAGGTCGCCCGTCGCGGCGAGGTCGCCCGCGATCGCGCCCGTCCGAACCGCGGTGTGATCGCCGCCCTCGTGGAACGCCGAAGTCGACCCCATCGCACCGCCGACGACCGCGATCCCCGCGCTGGTGGGGGAGTCGATCGGGCGGGTCGACGAGATGGCGTACGTCTCCGTGCCGTCGGACTTCCCCCGGTCCTCGACCAGCGGGAAGTCGGTCTCGACGTCGTACTCGTCGCCGTACTCCAACTCCAGGAGCCGACGGACGTACTCGCGCCCCTTCGGGATCCGGTCGTCGTCGGGTTCGAGCAGAGGATACGCGTCCGGGTCGGCCACGTCGTCGAGATCCAGCCCGATCGGCATCGTGAGTCCGATCCGCGCGACGTTGTCGTCGTTCGGAAAGATCCACGGGTACGCGGTGTGGCCGGGCATGTGCCCCCACCAGAACTTGATCGCTCCCGCGACGTCCTCGAAGACCGCCTCGGGGAGGCGGCGGTGTTCCTGGTACGCGATGTGGTTCGCCTCGCGGGTCGAGAGCCGGTCGGTGACGTCGAACGGGAGATACGCGTCGAGAACGCGGTTCGTGACCTGCCGCTGGGGGCCGTCCGCCAGGATCAGGGCGTCGGCGCCGACCGCCTCGCCGTCGGCGAGTTCGACGCGGTGCCGCGGGTCCTCGACCGGCGCGAACTCCGTCTCCACGCCACGGACCGAAGCGTCGGCCCGGTAGGTCGCGCCCGCGTCGACCGCCCGGTCGCGGAGGAAGTCGTCGAACCGCGCCCGTTGCATACAGAACCCGAAGTGATCGTACGACGAGTCGATCCCGGTCGACTCCATGGTGAGCGACGTCGTCGGCCCGACGAACTCCGCGCGGTCGAGCGTCCCGAGCACGACGTCGTCGGGCATCTCGTCGGGATGGACCCCCATGATGTCGACCCAGTAGTCGAGGATGCCGGCGGCGTCGGTCGAGTCCGGCCCCAGTCGGTCCGGGCGGTCCGACCGCGGCACCCCCTTTTCGAGCACCACCGCCGACGCGCCGGCCGACGCCGCGGCGTGTGCGGCGGCCGACCCCGCGGGACCGCCGCCGACGACGGCCACGTCGAATCGTTCCATACGACTACACCGGCCCCGACTCGGTATTATCCTGTCGGACAGCGGCGAGACCGCGCTGTGGGACGCGGCGCACGAGACCGGGGGTCACGGGTCGTGACACGCGCGGGAGCGCGCCGCCGAACGGCGGTCGACCGCTCCCGGAGCGCGAAACCATATTCAATTACGCCGAACCCGAAAAGTAATCGTTTTCGACAGCCCTACGCTAGCACGAGATGGTTGCGCCGAGGAACGGTCCCGCCTGTACGCGACGGGCGACGATGGCCGCGGGGGCGGCACTGCTCGGGGGTTCCACGGGGTGTCTGAGCGGCGACACGGACGCCGTGAGCGTGCTGTCCGCCGGCAGCCTCGCGCGCACGTTCGAGGAGCACGTCGGCCCCGCCTTCGAGTCGGAGACGGGAATCGAGCTCCGCGGCGAGTACTACGGAACCAACGCCCTGCTGCGGATGGTGGAAGACCGGACGACGGTGCCCGACGTGATCGTGAGCGCCGACGCGACCCTGCTTCGGGACCGGCTGTACGGTGACCTGACGGAGTGGGACGTGACGTTCGCGGCCAACTCCCTCGGGATCGGCTACGACACCCGGACCGAACTCGGCAGTCGACTAGCGGACGGTGGTCCGTGGTACGAGCTCGCGCCGGAGACCGCGCCGGGGACGGTCGCCATCGCGGACCCCGACCTGGACCCCCTGGGCTACCGGGCCGTCATGGCCCTCGAACTCGCCGCAGCCGAGCACGGCCTCGACGGGTTCCGCGACGCGATGCTCGACCGCGTCTATCTGGAGCCCGAGGAACCACAGCTGCTCGCCGGCGTCGAGACGGGGTCGCGGGCGGCGGGACTCGTCTACCGGAACATGGCCCTCGACCGCGACCTCCCCTTCCTCGAGTTCCCCGACGCGTACAACTTCGCCCGGGCCGGGCTGGCCGACCACTACGCGAC
>Ga0207753_1000258_pt1 | contig 21537 bp, 24 predicted proteins | sample PonA233FremontCA_2_FD_187273 | JGI IMG/M metagenome (GOLD analysis project Ga0207753, IMG submission 187273) | Salt pond sediment microbial community from Fremont, CA, USA - Pond A23 Sediment 3 (SPAdes) | ecosystem: Environmental > Aquatic > Non-marine Saline and Alkaline > Saline | place: USA... | reverse complement strand
GTCCAGCCCGCCGATTTTGCCGACGACTTGGCCGACGACGCCCGGTACCTCGTCGCCGTGCGGTCGGAAGTCGGGATTCTCGCCCATCAGTGGGCCCATGATCGCGCCCACGTCGGGGTCGCTGTCGTGTTTGAGCGCGTTGAACAGGGCGTGTTTCTCGGCTTCCCCTTTCACGCGGTCGCGGAGTTCGTCGTCCATTGAGAGTGGCTTTCGCGTGACTGGTCAAAAACGACGTGGGTCGACGGTGGAACAACCCACACGAAACGAACGCTACTGTTCAACTGCAAGAGGGGTTTTCGAGTTGTTTCAAGAGCGATTGTCACGAACGGCCGCAATGGGCTTATTTGAGGCCAACTGCCGTACCATCGTGTGATGCCCGAAGAAGAGCTATTTAAATCGGAAGCCGAACGGAGTCGCGCCGAAATCGCTGACGCGCTTGTTGCGGCCGCCGAGGAAATCAAAGCCGGGACCGTCCAGTTAGCCAGCGAGTCGACCGAACAGGAGGTGTCGATCCCCGAAACAGCACGGTTCGAGACCGAACTCGAACGCCTCACCGACTCCGAAACCGGTGAGGAACGGTACGAACTCGAATACGAGATTCGGTGGGATCGATAACCGGCTGCCACTCCCTGTTTTTAGTGACCCAAATAAGTCCGAAGAGTGTCGACTGCGATCACACCAACCGTCTTGCCACTCACCGAATGAAAACGGGCCAACTGTCGACCTGCCGTCGACACTGGCCGGAGGGACGTGTCATACGACACGCGGGTAGGGGTAGCTACTATGACAACATCTACCAAAATAAAACCCGTTGACCGTTCACACCCGTCAGCGGCCAAATGGGGCCCTAGTCGACGGCTGTAGTCGACCAAAGTGATATTTTGCCGCACCACCAATCTCCAGTATGGTAGTCCCACTGGAGATGGGCTGGCGACACCTGCTGTTCGAGAACTACCCGGTCGAGCCACGGGTGATGGATGCTCACCTTCCTGACGGGCTCGAACCCGACACCTTCGACGGCTCGGCATGGCTCTCAGTGGTGCCTTTTACAAACATCAATGTCCGACCGAAGGGCCTGCCCAAACAGCTGGGCATCCCACTCCCCGAACTCAATCTCCGGACCTACGTCACCCGAGATGGCGTCCCTAGCGTCTACTTTTTCAGCCTCGACGCACAGGGGGTTACGAGTGTCATCGGCGCACGCCTCTTCCAGCATCTGCCCTACTTCTATGCGCGGATTTCACTGGAGTGGGTCGACGGTCGAGTCCAGTTCAACAGCCGACGCATGCATCCCGGCTCACGGCCGGCCCACTACGAGGCCAGCTACTGGCCGACCGGCGAGCCGTTTTCGGCTCCCGACGACCCCTTCGGCGAGTTCCTCGTCGAACGCTACCGCTTTTATACCGAAGCACAGGACGGCTCGGTTCGGTACACCGATGTCGACCACGAGCCGTGGACGCTGTATCCGGCCGACGCCGAGATCACGACGAGCACACTTTTAAAAAGCCACGGCTTCGCCGAACCGGAGGCTGACCCGGTGGTGTACTACAGCCCCGGTCTCGACGTAAGCGCCTCGACGAGCAGGCGTCTGTAAGTACCGGCACTACCATCAGTCAGTGTCGTACTGGCCAGCAAAAACAAATCGGATGCGTTCAGTGGGCTTACTGGAACGCGCCGCCGATGTCTTCCTCTCCGCCGATGTCTTCTTGACCGAACTTGCGTTCGATCTCGTCGTAGCGTTCCCGCGTCTCGGGGGTCACGCTCGCTTGGACCTGATCGAGTGCGTCCTCGAAGTGGTCCATCGTCACCCGGACGTTGCCGACCGATTCGGCGACTTCCTCGCGGCTGACGCTGCCGATGAACTCACGGCTGGCAGCCATCGACGCCTCGCGGCAGACCGCCTCGATGTCCGCGCCGACGTAGCCCTCGGTTTTGCGGGCCAGCGAGTCGAGGTCGACGTCGTCGGCCAGCGGCTTCTCGCCGGTGTGGACCTCGAAGATCTTCCGGCGGGCGTCCTCGTCGGGCACCGGGACGTGGACATGACGGTCCAGTCGACCGGGCCGCAACAGCGCCGAATCGATCAGATCGGGGCGGTTCGAGGTGGCGATCACCACGACGTCTTCGAGCGATTCGAGGCCATCGAGCTCGGTCAGCAGCTGGCTGACCATCCGTTCACCGACACCGGAGTCAGTACTCTGAGAGCCGCGCTCGGCGGCGATCGAGTCGATCTCGTCGAAGAACACCACCGTCGGGGCGTTCTCCCGGGCCTTGCTGAAGACCTCACGGACTCCTTTCTCCGATTCGCCCACGAACTTGTTGAGGAGTTCGGGGCCTTTGATCGAGATGAAGTTCGACTCGGCCTCGTTGGCGACTGCTTTGGCGAGCAGGGTCTTGCCGGTCCCCGGTGGGCCGTACAGCATGACACCTTTCGCGGCGGCCATATCGAGTTCCTCGAACACCTCGGGGTATTCGAGCGGCCACTGGATCGTCTCGCGGAGGCGTTCTTTGGTGTCTTCGAGGCCACCAACGTCCTCCCACGAAACGTCTGGCACTTCGACGAAGACCTCACGCAGCGCCGAGGGTTCGATCCCTTTCAACGCCGACTTGAGGTCGCTTTCCAGCACCTCGATGGATTCGAGGATGTCGGCGTCGATCTCGTCGCTTTCGAGATCCAGCCGTGGGCGAATCCGTCGCAGGGCGTGCATCGCGGCCTCCTTGGCGAGGTTTTCGAGGTCCGCACCGACGAAGCCGTGGGTGTTTTCGGCGTAGACGTCGAGGTCGATCCCCTCGGCGAGTGGCATATTGCGGGTGTGGACCTGCAGGATCTCCTTGCGGCCATCCCGGTCGGGGACGCCGATCTCGATCTCGCGGTCGAATCGGCCACCGCGGCGCAGGGCGGGATCGATGGCGTCGACGCGGTTGGTCGCGCCGATGACGACCACTTCGCCGCGTTCTTCGAGGCCATCCATCAGGCTGAGCAGTTGGGCCACGACGCGTCGTTCGACGTCGCCGCCGGCCTCCTCGCGTTTGGCCGCGATGGAGTCGAGTTCGTCCATGAAGATGATCGCGGGCGACTCCTCGGAGGCCTCCTCGAAGATATCACGGAGCTGCTCTTCGCTCTCGCCGTAGTATTTCGACATGATCTCGGGGCCGGAGACCGTGTGGAACGAGGCGTCGATCTCGTTGGCGACGGCCTTGGCGATCAGCGTCTTGCCAGTGCCCGGTGGGCCGTGGAGCAAGACACCTTTCGGTGGGTCGATGCCGAGCCGCTTGAACAGCTCCGGGTGCCGCATCGGCAGTTCGATCATCTCGCGTACTTGTTCGAGTTCCTGATCGAGGCCACCGATATCCTCGTAGGTGATATCCGGTGCGCCGGCTGCGGTTCCCGGCGCGGCACCGCCCGGTGCCTCGCGGATCTGCTCGGCTGGCTTCTCGGAGATCTCGACGTGGGTCGAGTCAGTGACGACGACCGTCCCCGACGGCGAGGTCGAGGCGATCTTCAGCGGGACGGCCTGCGATTGGCCGCCCATGAAGCCGAAGCCCAGCGGGAGCTGGACGTTCTGGCCGGCGGTGACTGGCTGGCCGCCCAGCTCACGCCGGATCAGCGAGTCGATATTGCCGCGGATACCGAGCCGCTGGGGCAGAGCGATGGTAATCGATTCGGCCGGGTTGACTTCCGCCTTCTCGATTGTTACTCTGTCGTCGATGCCGACGCCCGCCTCCTGGCGGAGTCGACCGTCGATCCGGACGATACCCGTCCCGTCGTCTTCGGGGTAGCCGGGCCAGACGCGGGCGATCGCGGTGCCCTCGTCGCTGTCGAGCCGGACGAAATCCCCGCCGCTGAGGCTGAGTTCGTCGGCTGCAAGCCGGTCGACCGCCGCGAGGCGTCGACCGGCATCCTTCTGTTTGAGTGGTTTGACTGTGAGTTTCATTTGTCCACCGTAACCGTGAGTACGCCGTTATTCGTTGTAACCTCTGGGTCCGTTCCAGTGAGTTCGAACTCCACCTCGCTCAGACGGTCGCCGTGATCGATGACGAGAATCGCTGTCGAGCCGACGACATCCACATCGACCTGCTCGTCGCCGACCGGGAGGTCGACCGCGAGCAATGAGTGGTCGTCATACTCGTAGCGCCGCACGAAGCGGCCGTCATGATCGGCTGTCTGTGATCGGGTCATGTTACTAACTCATAGTTAGTTATACAAATATATAAATCTTGTTCTAACTAATCGCAGTACAACGCCGGGATCAAAATATAGAGTAGTATTGCGGTCCACAGCAATTAGTGGTAGTTGTAGCCCGAGCCAGTATGCTGTACGATCGACATATTCGTTCTCGGGACGGTCCGGCGATTTATGCCCGACTCAGCCCGAAGAGGGTGTATGGAGACGGTCAGTCACCACGGCCGGTCGACAGCCTACAGCTACAGCGACCGGAGCAACGGACGCGGTCCGGGGTGCTGCTGTGTCCACGGCAGTGGTGGCTCACACGCCGTCTGGAGCGACCAGTTCCGGCTGGCGAGCCGGACTGCAGTGGCAGCGCTCGATCTCAGCGGCCACGGTGAGAGCGACGACATCGACGCCGAGGGGGGCTACGAGACGCTCTCGGCGTACACCGACGACGTGGAGGCAGTCGTCGAGGTCACCGACTGCTCGGTGCTTGTCGGCCACTCATTGGGGGCGGCAGTCGCCTTCTGGGCAACTCTCGAACGCGATCTCGACGTAGAAGGGCTCGTGTTGACCGGCGCGGGCCCCAGACTGCCGGTGTTGTCGGACCTCCTTGAGTGGCTCAAAAACGATTTCGAGGCGGCCATCGACTTCCTCCATGGGCCGGATCGGCTGTTTCACGACCCCGACCCCGAACTCCGGGAGGCGTCGATCAGTCGCCTGCGAGAGACGGGACAGGCGGTGACACGACGCGACTTTCGGACGGCCAATCGGTTCAACGTGATCGGTCGACTCGACGAGGTCGAACTCCCGGCGGCCGCGATCGTCGGCGAGTACGACCAGCTGACACCGTTGCGGTACCACCAACACTTCGGCGAAGAGATGCCGAACTGCTCGGTGGTCCGGATTCAGGATTCCGCCCATCTCGCCATGCTCGAACGGCCGCAGGCGTTCAACGCGGCGCTGTCGGTGTTTCTCGACCGGATTATGCGGTGACCACGCTGGAGTATTCGGTGGCTACTCGGTAAAATCGTCGACGCTCTCTTCGATGTGGCTGTGCTCGGCGGCGGGGAACTCCCCGGTTTCGACGGCCTCCCGGTAGGAGTCGATAGCGTCGGTCATCGCCGCGGCCACGTCGCCGAACTGTTCGGCGAACGGCGGCTGGTCCTCGCTGAGTCCCATCACATCGGAACTCACCAGGACTTGACCGTCGCAGTCGGGGCCGGCTCCGATCCCGATGGTCGGGATTTCGAGCGCGTCAGTGATCTCGGCGGCGACGTTCGCCGGGACGTGTTCGAGGACGAGCGAAAAGGCCCCCGCTTCCTCGTGGTCGTGTGCGAGCGAGAGTATTTCTTCGGCGGCTTCAGTCGTAGTTCCTTGGCGGGTGTAGCCACCGAGTTGGTTGACGTGCTGGGGGGTCAAGCCGAGATGCGCCATGACGGGGATGCCGAGCTGTGTGAGTCGGTCGGTAAGCTCGACCGTATGGGGACCGCTTTCGAGTTTGACGGCGTCGGCTCCGGCTTCTTTGAGCATCCGGCCCGCGTTGCGGACTGTCTCGCTGTCGTCGACGCCCACCGAGAGGAACGGCATATCGGCGACGACAAGCGCGTCGTCGGTGCCGCGGACAACCGCCGCGGTGTGGCTGGCGGCCTCGTCGAGCGTCACCGGTAGGGTGTCGTCGTAGCCGAGGACCGTCGTGCCCATGCTGTCGCCGACGAGGACGATATCGATCCCGGCGGCGTCGACGAGCCGCGCGGTCAACGCGTCGTAGGCCGTCAGCATCGTAATGGGCTGCTCGCGGTCGCGGAGCCCGCGGGTCGTAGTCATACACCGGCGTATGGCTCGGGGGCGATAAAATAGTTCGATCCGGAACCGTCACACAGTAGTAGTCGTAGACTGAGGTCGATCCGTGGCAGATCTCGTCGAGACAACCGATCCGGATGGCGTCGACTTCGGCTGGGTGATGCAGGTAACGTTCGTCGTCACGATCATCGTCGGCGCACCCATCGTCGCCGGACTGTCGGTACTGGTAGAGTTGCCCTCGTGGGGGGCCCGCGTGAGCTTCGCGGTCCGCGTCGGCGCACCGATCTGGTTCCTCACCGCCGTCTCGGTCTTTTTGTATGCGAAATACAGGCTCAACGACGAGACAGCCGACGAGGAAGCCTCGGAAGCCGCCGAGTAGTCTGTTTTTACTCGACCCAACAGCCCGGTAGCCTGCGCCTACTTACTCGACAAACCGGAAGTCGACGCCCGCTCGCTCGGCGGTCGTTCCGTCGCGCGGGGAGTCACCGATGAAGATCGCCTCCTGAGGATCGGCACCGAGTTCCGAAAGCGTCGACAACAGGGGTTCGGGATCGGGTTTGTGTGTCTCGACCGAATCCCGGCCGATGACCGAGTCGACGCCTGCGGCGAGACCGTGAGTGTCGAGGGCGATCCGACAGGCGCGTTCACAGTTGAGCGAACAGACGCCGACCGGTACTGATCGATCGAGCAGTTCGTCAGCCAGCGAGAGGCGGCGCGATTGGCGTGCGCCAGTGTGTTCGTGGCGACTGATCGCCGACTCCACTTCCGTGCTGATACCGTGGTCGGCGGCCCGCTCCATGAGCCCCCAGAGATCCGCGCCGCGAGCATCGATGCCTGCCTCGTCGTAGACTGCAATCACGTCCGTGGCGACGGTCGCCCAGTCGACGGCGAGATGGACCAGTGTCCCGTCGAGATCGTAGACCACAGCCTCGTAGTCAATGGTATCCATACTGATCCGATAGGGCGACACGGTAAAATCGGTGTCGACGATCCGGTGGCGTTGTTAGGCGATTCCGAGCCCACCGAGCAGCAGTCGAATACCGATCACTGTCAGGAGACCGAGGACTACCCGTCGGCGGAGCCGACTGCTCACTCGCTGCCGGAGTCGACTCCCGATAACGACGCCGCCGACCGCGGGAATCGACGCCACCACAGAGAGCCCGAACACCGTCAGCGTCGGATACAGCCCCAAAACCCCGGCCGCCCCCACGCGGATCGCGTTGATTCCGAGAAACACTAGCGCCACGACGCCGACAAAGAGGCTATGAGAGAGGTCCCGACTCCGCAGGTAGGCGACCAACTGGACCCCGACGTTGGTCGCGCCGAACAGGACCCCCGAAAGCGAGCCGACAACGATCATCGCCGGTCGACCGTCGAGCGTCGACCCGCCGGCCCCGATACTCGGCAGCGGCAGCGCCCGCTGTTGGCTTGCCACGAACCCAAGCGTGATCAGTCCGAGGCCGATACGGAGCGGGCCGCCCGGCAGGGCGTCGAGCACGGCCATCCCGACGATGGTGCCGACGAGCGCCGACCCCACCAGCGGGCCGAACCGCTGCCCACAGGTTCGGAACTCGGCGGCCGATAGCTCGCCGACGAGCATCGCGTTCGCGGCCACCATCGGAATGATCATCAACACGACCGCCGTCGCCGGGTCGACGACTGTCGCCAGCGCCATCGTGCCGACGACCGCGAACCCGAACCCGGCCAACCCGTTGACCGCACCCGACACCACAACGATCAACCCGAGTAGCACAACGAATTCGGCTGAGAAGGGAACGGCCATCGAGACTCTGTTTCAACAACTTCGGCGGCCAGTTATAAAGGGCGCTGTGTCCGGCGCACCGACCGCACACCACGACCGATCAGCAGTGGCGTCGACCGCGAGCGATCACGAGTCCCTCACGGACGAACAGGCCACCGGCGACGACGAGCACGATGGCGGTGAGAACAGTGAGACCCCTTAGCGGGGGCGACTCGACGAGGAGCGTGCGGCCGGTCGACCAGACGACCAGTCCGCCACAGACGCTCATCGGGACGCCGAGAGCGAGATCACAGTACCGGCTGCTGGCAGCACCGAGGGCAACGAGGCCGAGCAGCCCGGTGAAGACCATCGGGTCGACAACGGGACCGACGAGGGGGCTATAGGTCGACCGTGTCGTCGAGAGGGCCAGCAGGCCGACGATGACGAACCAGACGCCGAGGAGATGGCCCACATCGCGGTCGCTGTACTGGAGGTCCACACGCGTAATCCGGTCTCACCAGTCCTAAAGCTCCGCAGATTCGGGGTATTTGACCCACTCGGAAACCAGAACGTCACTCCCAGAAGGGATACAGCTCGTCGGTTCCGCCGTCGACGATTCGCTCGCTATCGAGGACGAGCGCCCCCAAGTCGGCGGCTTCGGGTTTCGGTTCGACCTCCCCGATAACGGCGGCCTCGATCCCCGCCTCGACAAGCCGGGAGCGGACGGTCGACAGTTCGGCGGGCGGGACCGTCGCAAGCAGAGCCCCGGAGCCGAAGACACGCAGCGGATCGATCCCCATTGCCGTACAGACCGTTTCAGTCTCGGAGGGGATCGGCACCGACTCGCGGTCGACGACGAGGTCGACGTTGGCTGCGGCGGCCATCTCGACGAGCCCCGTACAGACGCCGCCTTCGGTCGGATCGTGGAGCGCGGTGGCGTGCTCCCGGACCGCCCGGGAGTCGTCGAGAACGCTGATCTCCTCGAAGAAGCCCGCCGCCCGGTCGATAGTCGACTCGTCGACGCCCGCCTCCCGGAGGTCGTCGGCGAAATCCGTCGCGATGATGCCGGTGGCCTCGATGGCCGCACCCTTCGTGAGAAGCACCGTATCGCCGGGTTCCGCGCCGCTCGTGGCGATGTGGTGGCCGGTTCGACCGAAGGCGGTCAAACTCAGCAGTGGCCGGGAGAGCACCGGAACGTACTCGGTGTGGCCGCCGACGATCGTGACACCGAGCTCGTCGGCCGCCGCGTCCAACTGGCTCGTCAGCGTCTCGATCGTCTCGGCGTCATCATCCGGGAGAAAAATCACGTTCGTCAGGAACTCGGGATCAGCCCCCGCCGCGGCGATATCGTTGCAGGCGACGTTGACACCGATCGTGCCGGCGGCGTCCGCCGCCAGCGAGATCGGATCGGAACTCACCACCAGTGTCTCGCCGTCGCCGAGATCGATCGCCGCTGCGTCCTCGCCGTAGGCCGCGCCGGTCAGGAGTGCCGGATTCGACGCGCCGGTCTGGTCGAGAATGGTCCCCAGCGTCTCGGGATCCAGTTTGCCGATCATTTGGCTGCGAGTCGGGGGGCGGTACCCTTGTATGTGCCGAGTGCCGCTACTCGTCGACGAGCCGCAGGTCCAGTTCGTCCTCGATCTCACGGATCAGCGAGCCGCCGACGCCAGCCCGTGTTGCCCGGCCCTGTTCGACCGCGAGATACGCCTCCTCGTCGACGCCGAGGTCGGCGGCCAGCTCCTCGACAGTGAGCCCGGCATCCTGTCTGGCCGTCTCGACGCGCTCGTCGTAGTCGGAGACGAGATACGGGAGCCGGTCGCGCTCGTAGTTCGTCCCCTCCTGCTCCCAGTGGGAGGAGTCACCCTGTTGGGCGTCGTAGATCTCGGCCTGTTTCTGGGCGGCGCGCTTTTTGCGGTCGACCGAACTGTCGCTGCCGCTGCTGCTACTGCCGCCTTGAGTCCTCTGGCTGTCTTGGCCGCTCCGACTGCCCTGACCGCCGCGGCTGCTGGAGTCGCGTCGACTGTCGTCGTGAGGCGAGCAGTCGGGACACACCAGCAGTTCTGCCCCGGCGACGTTGGCCTTGCTCAGCCTGTTACTCTCCGTGCCGCAGAGTTCACAGGCATCGCCGTCGCCACCACCGCCACCGCCACCCGTCGAATATTTCGCCATGCTACTAGCTTGGACCGAGGGGTGTTTAAGATTGGCCGCTCGGATTTGGTCGCCAGTGACGACTCGGCCGAGCCTCTCGGCTGGAAAATCAAACACACCGAACGGTGTGCCCGATGCTGGAGGGCTACAGCGGAGTCCGGGCTACGACAGATCCTGTTGTTTGATTCGGCTCCGGATGTTCTCGGCGCGGTCCTGAACGCGGGAGGCATACCGGATCACCTTCCCCGGCTGGACACTCATAAACGAGGCGACCCACTGCTCGTCGACTGTCGGCTGGGTGAGAAAGTACGCCGCGAGCGTGTCACGGCCAGCCTGAATAATCACCGGTGGAACACCCCGCTGGCCCGTTCCGGCCTCCTCGAACCCGTTGACATCGAAGTAGATATCGGCGTACAGCTCCGCTTTTTCGGGATCAGCAAACGTACTCCCCTCGTGGTTCGGTGCCTCGAACCGGTAGGCTGTCGACTCATCGCCGATCAGTTCGACGATTCGGACATCCATTAGGTAGGTTCTGTGAACTGGGCTGTCGGGGGCCGTTTCGGACTGTGCCATACAACTGTCTTCATGGGTGCGTTATTTGAGTGTCAATATTGGTACTATATGGAGGTCTCTCGGATATGTATGTGTATATACAGTTGGGTGGGTAACTCCCAACGAACATAACAGCACAGAACGGTTTTGAGGGGTCAGAACCCTCTGTGGCCGGATAAATGTCTATTATAAGCGCTTTTTATTAGACAAAATATTGGATTATATACATGGATCTCCACAGACGGAACCTGATGCGAGCCTCAGTCGCGGCCGCCGTCGGTGCAGGCGTCCCCGGCGTCGCCTCAGCACAGAAAGACCGCGAGAGCCGGGAGACAGCCGATGCCGACACCGATACCGATGGTGCACCGAGTGTCGTCGGCGATCTCAAACGGTTCTCGACGACGGCGTTCGGGGCAGAGATGACGGGTCCCTTCGTCTTCGACGACGGAACGTTGTTACACAGCATCCAGCATCCGAGCCGTGACAATTCGGCACCGTGGAACCGAGCCGGCGTCGGCTACTACTCCGATTTCGCCTTCGAGTTCGACGGCACCAACGACGATTTCGAACAGCCCTCGCCGCCGGAAGGAAGCGAACAGGACTACGCACGAGCGGCCGACGCCGAGTTCACGTATCTGATTCAGGAGGGCGACGACATCAACGATGGCACCGAGCAGTGGGGGATTACCCAAACACCGGACGGAGAACCCGTTACGACCGACAACTTCGCGGGAACCTCCTACGGCGAGTCCGGCTACAACCCCGACTGCAACCAGTTCGTCGCAACCAACGACGACGGAACCGAGGGCTACCTGTTCACCAACGACGAGAACAGCCCCGGCAACATCATGCGGACGCCGATCAGCCGGACCGACGACGGGGAGTGGGAGGCCGACCCCAACGAGGCGATCAACACGGTCAACACCGCACAGTTCCGCGAGATCGGCGGCACTCGCATCAACTGCTACGGCGACCTCTCGCCGTGGAACACACCAGTGTCCTCGGAGGAGAACTACGCCCACCCACGGGTGAGTCTCGCCGCCACCGTCAGCGACGCCTCGGAGACCGGAAGCGGCGAGGGAATCTACGGGGCCAACCACTTCTGGAACAGACCCAACCCCGTCGACATTAGTGCCGCCGTCAACGAGCAGTACGACGAGGTCGACGGCTGGAACATTCAGGGCTACTGGAACATGACCGGAGTCGAACATCTCGCCTACCATCTCGGTGCCGACCCGGTCGAGGCCGACGGCGATGAGAATCCACTCGAACCCATTGGGGACGTGTATCCGAACCCCTACCGGTACGGCTACCACGTCGAGATTCGGAATCCAGCGGCCGACGCCGACGAGATCATACCGATCAAACACTACGTCATGGGCCGGGCCGCTTGGGAAGCGCCGGACTTTCTGCCCGACGAGCGGACCGTCTACGGCTGTTCGGACGGCGACAGCAAAGGTATCTACAAGTTCGTTGCCGACGAGCCGATCCCCGAGTACGACGACCCGATGGCTGTCGAAGGAACGCTGTATGCGCCGAAGATCACCAACGACGAGGCCGCATCCGGCGGCTCCCCCGCAGAAGTACCGCTGGAGATCGAGTGGATGGCACTCGGTCATGCAACCACCGGGGAGGTCGACTCGTGGATCGCCGACTATGACGAAATCACACAGGTCGACTATCTGGAAAGCCACACCGACTGGAGCGAGGGCGAAGAAGTCACCGAAGCCGTCCTCAAGGAGGCCGATCTCGGCGTAATCGAGAACGGCAACCAGGACTACATTTCCGACGAAGAAATTCTCAAATGGGCCAAACAGTACGACAAGAAGGGCCACGACGAGGTCGACGAGGAGCTCCGACGTATTCCGTTCCTAGAGACGCGCGCGGCGGCCAAAGAGATCGACGCCTCGATCGAGTTCAACAAGGCCGAAGGCGTCGACAGTGTCGACGACGCCCAGCCGGGTGACTATATCTACGTCGGCGTCTCGGAGTTCAACGACGCGCTGGACAACCAACCCACCAACGACGGCGGCGACATCGCCCTCGACCGAGTCGATGGCGGCGTCGTCTACCGCGCGGAACTCGAATCCGACTACAACGTCTCACGGCTTGAACCGGTCATCGTCGGCCCGGATTTCACCGAAGAAGAAGCGATGGCAGACGTCGACAACGCGCTCCGAAACGTCGACAACGTGTATGCAATGGGCGACGGCCGCGTGCTATGTTGTGAAGACGGTTGGCGCGGCGGTAATCGGAGCTATCCGAACGACGGCCTCTACGTCTATCAGCCGCCGGAAAACGGTTCGGAAGCCAACGGGCCGTCGAACAGTTCCGGCGACAACGACGAGGGGACAAACAACGAGGGTTCGGAGTCCGAAACGAACGGCGAGAGTCCGGACACGGAGCCGACTACCAGCGAGACCCCTGGGTTCGGCATCGGAACCGGTGTTGTGGGTCTTGCTGGGGCCGGCTATCTACTAAAAAACACCTTTGGGACGGACGACGACAACGACTGATTGACCCGGTTGCAGGGGCGAACTGCGGCCGACTACGCAAGCGTTTCCGCAATAACAGCCCGCAGTTCGGCCACCGTCTCAGAATCGTATTCGACCGTCTCACCAGCAACCGACAGCGAGAGCACGCCGTCATCAGTTGCCGAACCGAGCGAGTCGACCGGCGCGACGCCATCGAAGGCCTCACGCACTGCTTCGGGGTCGGTCGTCTCGACGACAACCCGGCCGGGCGTCTCGTCGAAGAGGTCGACCACGCTGTCGACCGCCACGTCGGCACCCACCTCGCCCGTGATCAGTTCGGCCAGCGTGACCGCCAGCCCGCCGTGGCTCACGTCGTGGCTTGCGAGCGTCGACTCCTTATTGGCGACCGCCGCGATCGTCTCGACGACCTCGCTGGCGTTGTCGGGGAGTTCGGGGAAGGCGTCGGAGCCGCCAGCGTGGGCCAGCAGTTCCGAGCCGCCAAGCGCGTCGCCCGCCCGTCCGACGACCAGCAGGTCGCCCTCACCGGAGAGCGCGGCTGGTGGGGCGTCGTAGCCCGCCTTCGAGCCGACCATCGCCAGCGTCGGCGTCGGCGGGATCGGCCCTGTGTTCGAGTCGTTATATAACGAGACGTTGCCACCGACCACCGGTGTCGACAGATCGGCACACATCTCGGCGAGGCCGTCGACGATGGCTTTGAACCCACCGTACACGTCGGGTTTCTCGGGGTTGCCGCCGTTGAGACAGTCGACGGCCGTCAGTGGCAGCGCGCCTTTTGCCGCGATATTGGTCGCGTTTTCGAGGGCGACCGCCTTCGCTCCCTTATATGGATCGGCGGTCGTCCAGTTGGGCGTGGCTCCCGACGAGAAGGCGAGGCCGGTCCCCGCGCCAGTCGTGTCGTCGGCATCGCCGCTGGTCTCGCGGATCGCCATGATCGCGGCGTCGTCGCCCGGTTTGAGTGCGGTTCGGACGCCGACCTCGTGGTCGTACTGCCGGTAGACCCAGCGTTTCGAGGCCGTGTTCGGACTGGCAACGACCGCGTTGATCGCGTCTTCGAGGTCGACTGCGGGCAGGTCGCGGTCGGCCTCGGCTGGTTCGATCGCATCGAGGTCGTTCATCGGCGCGCCCTCGGCGAGGAACTCGGGGTCGACATCGACAACGACCTCGCCGTCGAACGTACAGACGTAGTTGCCTTCTCGAACTTCGCCGATCACCGAGCAGCCGAGATCGAACCGCTCGGCGATTTCGGCGACCCGCTCGACGTCCTCCGGAGCCACCTCGTAACACATGCGCTCTTGAGACTCGGCGAGCAGGATTTCGAGGGCGTTCATGTCGGGTTCGCGCTGGTGGACCTCGTTGAGATCGATCTCCGCGCCGAACCCGCCTTTGGCGACCAGTTCGGACGACGCGCCGCCGAGTCCAGCGGCTCCGAGATCCCGAGCCGACTCGAGCAGGTTCTCGTCGACCAACGTCTCGTTGGCCTCGATCAGCAGTTTTTCCGTATATGGGTCGCCGACCTGTACGGCGGGTCGGTCCTCAGTTTCAGCGTCCTCGGCGAGGTCTTCGCTGGCGAAGGAGGCCCCGCCGAGGCCATCGCGGCCGGTTCCGTTACCCACGAGCACGAGCTTGTTGCCGGCTTTCTGGGCTTCGGCCGTGACGAGCCGATCCTCGTTGGTGAGGCCGACACAGGCGACGTTCACGAGGGGATTGCCGACGTAGTTCTCGTGGAAGTCGACGCTCCCGGTCACCGTGGGGACCCCAATGGAGTTGCCGTAGTTAGAAATTCCTTCGACGACCCCCTCGAAGAGATACTGGGAGTGTTCGCGGTCGAACGAGCCGAAATAGAGGCTGTCGGCCAGCGCGATGGGGTAGGCACCCATCGACATCGTATCGCGGACGATGCCGCCGACGCCGGTGGCCGCGCCGTCGTAAGGGTCGACGTAGCTCGGGTGGTTGTGGCTCTCGACGCCGAGGGTAATGTAGGTATCCGAGTAGTCGCTCGCCTCGCGGTCGGCGGCGGGCGTGTCGGCGGCCTCGGGCTCGGGGACGGCGACGACCGCCGCGTCGTCACCCGGCCCGATGACGACCTGCTGGCCCTCGCTGTCGAACGCCGACAGCAGCGGTCGGGATGATCGGTACGCACAATGCTCGCTCCAGAGGTTTTCGAACAGCGTTGACTCTGCAGGGGTGGGTTCACGGCCCAGCTCGGAAACGATAAGCTGGTGGTCGGACTCCGGGAGACTCATTCAGTTTCCTGTTCAGAATCACCGGCTTAATCTCTTTCCATGTGCAGAAACGTGCATCAGCCGTGGATCGGACAAACCGGGTGAGATCCGATAGCTCTTTGCAACACACCCCATATACGTCTGGATATGAACGAGTACATCAAGTGGGGCGGCGCAGGGATCGCCCTCGCGCTGGTCGGTGCAGTCGCTATCGCATCCGAGATCCAACACGGGCTGGCTGCCGGCGATCCGCTGCCGGTGATCTACGGTGGGGCGGTCGTCCTCGCCACACTCGTGACGATCCTCGTCGTCGCACCGAGCTTCCGAAAGGAGCCCGACCCCGGCCACGACTGAGAGCCTTTATTACTGCCCTCTCATAGGAGTCGACCGTGTTAACGGTCGAGCTCCATTCCCATTCGGCGCTCTCCCATGACGGCCGCGATCCGGTCGACCTGCTCGTCGAGCAGGCGGCGGCGGTGGGACTCGACGCCCTCGCAGTCACCGACCACGACGAGATCGACGCCTCGATCGAGGCCGCCGAACAGGCCGCCGATCACGGCCTGATTGGTATCGTCGGGATGGAGGTCTCCAGTGCCGCGGGCCACGTTCTCGCCTTCGGCATAGAGGAGCTGATTCCGCCCGGTCTCTCTTACGACGAAACGCTCGAACGCATCCACGATCAGGGCGGGATCGCCGTGATTCCCCACCCCTTCCAGAAATCGCGTCACGGTGTCGCTCCCCACGTGACCGAGGACCAGTTGGCGAGTGCCGACGCCATCGAGGTGTACAACTCCCGACTCTTTACGGGGCGGTCGAACCGACAGGCCGAACGGTTCGCCATCGAACGCGGGCTGCCGATGACCGCCGGGAGCGACGCCCATATCTCGGAGTTGGTCGGCCAGGCGATCACCGAGGTCGGGGCCGACGACCGCACCGCCGAGGCGATCTTGGAGGCGATCCGTCACGGACGGACCAGCGTTATCGGCCAGCGAACCCCGTGGCGCGTCAGCCTCCGGCAGTTCGGCGGCGGCGCGAAACGACGCGTGCAGCGCGCAGTCTCGGAGTTGTTTAAATGACCGAAACGCTCCGTGGCGCGAGTCTGTCAGTGGTGCGGGCCGCACTCGCCGACGCTGACCCCCTGCCGGGTGCCAGCGGCCGTGGCCCAAGCGACATGGGTGGCTTCGGCGGCGTAGTCGACAACGGCATCGTCCGAGACGTGTTGGGTCGACAGCCGGTGTATACCGAGGCCGACGCTGTCGATCCAGTCGCCGAAGGTGCGTGGGCGTTCGCACCGACCGAACTGGAGACACCAGCGGTGGTGCCACCGGGTGCCGTGCGGACAGCCAAGGGCGACAGCCAGCAACTCGAACTCCCCGAGCCAGCGGTCGACGACGCCGAATCGGCCCAGCAAGCGGTCGACGACGCCCTCAGAGGCGCGCTGGGGCTCGACCGGGAGAACCAACCGGCCGACACCGCAGTCGCCTTTTCAGGCGGCGTCGACTCCGCACTGGTCGCCGCTGGATTCCCCGACGCGCCGTTGTACGTCATCGGCTTCGAGGGGAGCCACGACATCGCTGCCGCACGCGAGGCGGCCGACGCGATGGGTCGTGCCGACGATCTGCACGTGATCGAACTCGACCACGAGACGCTCCGGGATGCCGTCCCGCGAGTGGCCGCAGCCATCAACCGCACGAACCCGATGGATGTCTCGATTGCCTTGCCGCTCCTGCTTGTCGCCGAGCGTGCAGTCAGGGATGGCTACGACCGCCTTGCACTCGGACAGGGTGCGGACGAACTCTTTGGGGGATATTCGAAGGTCGTCGACCCCGCTTCCGACCACCGCGTCGAAGCCGATACCGTTCGTGGCGCGGTCCGGGAGACCATCGGTTCGCTGCCCGAACAACTCGAACGCGACGTGTGTGGCTTGCAGGCCGTGGGCGTCGAGCCGGTGACACCCTTCCTGCAGGACCGAGTAGTCGACGCTGCCCTGCGGCTGCCCGGCGAGCTGCTGGCGAGCGACGACGAGCGGAAGATCGCCCTCCGGCGGTTCGCGCGGAACGAGGAGGTGTTGCCCGGTGACGTGGCGTCAACTGATAAAAAGGCCGTCCAGTACGGCAGCTACGTGAGTCGGGAACTCGACCGGCTTGCGCGACAGGCTGGATACAAACGGCGGATGGACGATCACGTCGGCCAGTATATCCGGTCGCTCTGCGAGTAGAGGTTCTCTCGGCGTGAGGAACAGACGCGGTAGAGATGTTTTCGTGGCGCGATACTACCCCAGAGGTGCAATGACGCTCAAATTACTCGGATACGCGCTCGCAGCAGGGGTCGCCGCCTTCCTCGTGGTCGGCGTGACTGTCACCGAACTCGCGGCGGCGCGGATCGAGTTCTCGGTGTTCGTCGGCATTCCCGCCGGGGTAGTCGCTGGGATGGCGGTCGCGGCAGCAGTGGCGTTCGAACTGGCTGACGTCGACTCACCCCAGCGATATCGCCTTGCCGGAGCCGTCGCTGGCTTCGGCGTCGGCTTCCTCGCCGCCGTGATCGTGCTCTCCGGCCTCGTCGGTCTCGGTGTCGTCCTGAGCATGGCCCTCGGCGTCGTTGTCGGTCTCGTGGCCGCAGTCGTGAGCTACGTGCGTGGGTCGACCACTTCCGACTCGCCGACCATCAGATCCGAAACCAACTGACAGCCACCCGTTTTATAAACCGGACTCGCTGACGGCTTCGATCGCTTCACACCCAATGGTCACCGTATCCGAGTCAATCTCGCTCGCCCGCAGTTCGGCGGGAGTGTACCACTCCCAGACCGCGGCGTCGGCCTCGCCGTCGTCGGGGGCGACCGCGCGGCCCTCGACGGCCGCAAAATAGACGTGGTCGATGTGTTGGTGGCCCACAGTGCCGTCGGGGTGGACGTTGATATCGTACAGCATCATGTGGGCGGGCTGGGGCAGCACCTCGCCAGCCGGGGCGTCGATGGCGGCTGTCTTCCGGAGCAACCGCGGGTCGAGGCCGGTTTCCTCGCGGACTTCGCGGATGCCTGCCTCGTGGGGGAGTTCGTCGCGGTCGACGTGGCCGCCCGGCGGAATCCGAATCCCGAGGCGGTCGTGGTGGTGAAGTGCAGTTGCTCCCTTGTGGACGATATAGACGGTCGACGTAAAGTGGCGGGTCGTCTCCATACCGGACGGTAGCGAGACCGGTCATTCAAAGATACCTATTCGACTGTGACAGGCTCACGGCAGTATGTAAAAAGGGTCGTGGCGGCTGGATTGCCGTTAGGCCCGCAGTCCGTCGGCGGCGAACTCCTCGCGGAGTTTTTCCTCGTCTTCGGTCGAGAGGTTCGTCTCCAGAAGCTGGGGATCGTACGGTTCGAGTTCGTCGATGACACGGTCGGTCTGGGCGTCGGTCACGAGCATGAACAGTGCGGACTCGCCGGGATCGATCTCCTCGCCGACCTCCTTGATAAAGTCGTCGTCGATGCCGATGTCGGCGAACTTGCCGCCGAGGGCTCCCGAGACGGCTCCGACAGCCATTCCGAGGACGGGCGCGAGGAAGATCAGACCGATGAGCATTCCCCAAAAAGCCCCGCCGAGGGCACCCGCGCCGACAAGACTCTGGGCCTGTTTGACGTCCGTTTTGCCCTGCTCGTTGCGGACCACTACGGCGGCGTCTTCCATCGTGATCAGTTCCTGTTTCTGTAACTCGAAGAGCTTGTCACGGACTTCGAGCGCGCCGTCTTCGGTGTCGAATGCCAGAACGATGAGTTTCTTCATTGAGGCCTCCACTGCGAGGGTCCACGGGCAGCGAGAAGTGGTTTTTTGCGGGCCACTGTGAGTGTCTGCTTGAGTGTTCTGTCGAAACCGGACCGTGGCTCTGACAAAGGTTTACGACCTGCTGTGTGCAGTTTACTTCTATCGTTCCGAGTCTGCTCGAAGTCCTGCCGCTGGTGTTCGTGATGGTCGCCGGACCCCAGATCCTGAGTGCGATCTTTCTGGCGACCAGCCAGCAGTGGCGGCGCAACTCCGTGGCGTTCGTCGCCGGGGCAGGGCTGTCGATCACGCTCGTCGTCACGGTCGCCTACGTCTCCGGCATCGGTGCGATCGGACAGGGTGTGCCGAACGCGACGCTCAGTGCGATCATCCTCCTCGTGTTGCTGTATGCGATGGTCGACACCTACCGAACCAGACATGAAGCCGCACCACCGGCGTGGATGGGGAAACTCGGCACGGCCACGCCGCGGTTTTCCTTCCGTCTCGGCTTCCTCCTGCTCGGCTTCTTCCCGACCGACATCCTCACCTCGGTCGCGGTCGGCTCCTATCTCGCCGCGACCGGCGCGCCGTGGGTCGACGGCCTCCCGTTCGTCTTTCTCACGCTCCTCGTCCTCGGTGCGCCAGCGCTCGTCGTTTCGGCCTTCGGCGAACGCGCAGAGGCCTTCCTCCCCAAAGTCAGAACGTGGATGCACGACAACTCGTGGATCGTCAACGAAGGCGTAATCCTCCTGTTTGTCGGCATCTCGCTGAGCAACCTGCTGGGTTGAGCCGACCCCGCAGCCGTCGACTCACGAGCAACCGAATGCCGGATCCTCTGACAGTCTCCCCCGTCTGAAAGGACGTTTAATAGCGCTGACAGCATAGTACGGATTGATCATGAAGATTAACTGGTCTGCCGTACTCACCGGCTTCGTTGTAACGCTCGCCCTCGGGTTCATCAGTGGGCTCATCTACACCGGGTCGACGGCCACCGGTGTGCTCAGCTACTGGGGTGTGATCGGGATCCTCGGCGGCCTCGCCGCTGGCTACGTCGTCGGTGGACCGATGGGTTCGGGTGCGACCCACGGCGGTCTCGCAACCGTCCTCGGATCGGTCGTCGTGTTGGTCATCGCGGCGTTCACCACGCTGCTGTTCGGCGGGCTCGTTCCGACCCTCGGCGTGATCGTTTTTGGGGCGCTCATCATCGCGTTCCACGCCATCCCCGGCGCGCTCGGCGGCGCGCTCGGCTCGTGGTTGAAGAACCGCCGGGCCGCCCCCGAAGCCGTGGGTACCCGGGCCTAACTCCAAACCTCCGGCATCGTCCGGTCTTTCGTTCCATCGCTGCCCGTTCGGTCTTTCATTCTATCGCTGCCCGTTCGGTCTTTCGTTCTATCGACTGACTGTCGACATCGTCGCCAACTACCCCCTTGCGGCTCGACGCGCAACATCGTCCTGATGGTACACCGGTGTCGCTCCTCGATGCATCGTCTCGACTCACTGACCGGGTTCGTTCCGTCGACCAATGGACACTGACGAGACACGTTCGCGGCGATTCCTGCTCGTCGTCGGACTGCTCGCCGGAGCGGTTGCGGCGCTGATCGTCCTGCCGTTTCTCAACTGGATTCTCATTGCGATGGTTCTCGCCTACGTGCTCGCGCCGTTGGATCGTCGACTGTCGCAACGACTCCCGCCCAGCCTCTCGGCAGGGATTTCGATCACCATCGGCCTGTTCGCTATCGTCCTCCCGGTGCTCGTGGTCCTCGGTGTCGCCGCCAACCAGACGCGTCGACTCATCACCGGATTCGACCCCCAGATCGTCTTCCGGGTCGACGACCTGATCGCCGACCGCTTCGGCATCCAGCTCAACGTGACAGACCTCCAGGAAACGCTGTCGGGGGCGATCTCGTCGGGTGCGCGGGGCGTGGTCGGCAACGTCTTCAGCATCGTCGGTGGCCTTCCGGCCATCTTTATCGGGATCACGGTCATGTTCTTCGTCGTCTACTATCTGCTCAAGGACGGCGACCGGGCGGCGGCGTGGCTCCGGACCGTGCTGCCGCTCGAGCCCAAGCTCCGGGAGGAACTGGTCGACGAGACCAGTCTGTTGCTCTACAACTCGCTGGTCGGGACGGTTGCGGTCGCCGGGGTGCAGGCGGTCCTGCTCGGGGTCGCGTTCGTGTTCGTCGGCATCCAGAACGTCGTCTTCTGGACGGTCGTGACGTTCGTCGCGGCCCTGCTGCCGCTGGTCGGGGCCTCAATCATCTGGCTTCCGGCCTCGATCTACTTTCTCATCATCGGTCGACCGGTGGCCGCCGTCGCGTTGGCCGTGTTCGGTGCAGTCGTCATCAGTACGGTCGACAACATCCTCCGACCGATGGTGATGCGACGCGGCGCGCAACTCAGTCCCGTGTTGACGATCCTCGGTATCTTCGGCGGGCTCGCCCTCTTTGGCTTCGTCGGCCTCTTCGTCGGGCCGATCATCCTCGGCGTGACGAAACTCCTCGTCGAGATGTTCGTCCGGGAGTACCCCGCGTCGACGGGCGCGTGAAATCACCACAGAACGGTCCTGATAACCGGAAATGCGATGTTATGACGGCTGCTGCCGTACCATTCGTATGCGTCTCGTTCAAGTGCTCGTGCCGGAAGGAACACGAGCACAAGTTATTGAATC
>Ga0207753_1000257_pt1 | contig 21543 bp, 18 predicted proteins | sample PonA233FremontCA_2_FD_187273 | JGI IMG/M metagenome (GOLD analysis project Ga0207753, IMG submission 187273) | Salt pond sediment microbial community from Fremont, CA, USA - Pond A23 Sediment 3 (SPAdes) | ecosystem: Environmental > Aquatic > Non-marine Saline and Alkaline > Saline | place: USA... | reverse complement strand
GTCGACGAACTCGGTGTACTCATCAAAGAGGGTAAGATTCGCTTTCTCGCGGTAGTTCGTCTCCATGTTTTCAGCGAGCCCGCCGAGGAGGTCGTCCATCTCGTCGACGACGGCAGCGGTGTCGATGCCATCGAGGGTTGCGCCGACGTGGAATCGTTCTGCTTCCCTGACATGGTTGGCGGCGTTAGCCGATTGAATCAGCATCTTCGAAGGATTGCAGCCCCGATTGAGGCAGGTTCCACCGAGTGGTCCAGGTTCGACGAGTGCGGTATCCAGTCCTGCCTCGGCGGCTGCCGCCGCGACGTTGTTGCCGGTGCCACCACCGATGACGACGAGATCGAAGTCGGCCATGCCGTCACCCAACGCGACGTATGCTAATGAATTTCATGCGGCAGTTCGTTTCGTTCGCACAGCGGTTCCGAACGGCGCAACTCGCGTCAGTCTGTTTGTCGGTGACCAGCAGGGTTTCGAGTGGTCGGTCGTCGGTTTCGTATGGAGAAAACACACATCGAGGAGGTCGACCGCCGCGTCGACTCAGCGACCGTCCTTCGACCCCTGGCTGAGGCACTCGGTGCAACCGAAGTGGCGCTCAACTACTACGAACTGGCCCCCGGAAACAGCTTCGCTTACGGCTATCACGCCCACTCTGCCGTGTATATAATACGTCGGCAACGGTCTTGTGACCACGTTACGACGCCGTAACCCAGTGATATATCAGTTACCCATTATTTAACACATGGAGTTACGACCGTGTCGTATGGCACACCTTGGTCGACGGATGGGACCGCTCGCACAGCCTCGTGGTGGTCAGTGGTGACCGGCGCTTCGATCCAGGACCACGCCGCCGGTTCCCGGATGGCAGTAATGCGGGCAGCGGTCCACTCACGGCTTCCACCGAAAGTCCAAGAGAACCGTCTGATCAAGTTCGGGCTCTCGATCGGCGTCGTGGTGCTGCTGATCGCGCTGACGGGCCTAGCGACGATCAGCTATACGGCCTCGGTGCTCTCTCCGGGAGATCATCTCGTGGTTGTCGCCAACATTCTCGTGATCATTGGCGTCGCGGTGGTTGGCCTCGCGGCGGTTGGGATGGGACTCGCCCGGCCGACCGTTCAGGAGGTCTCGGAACTCGCCGACCGGGCCGCCGAGATCGAACACGGAAACCTGGATATCGAACTCGAATCGCCGACCAACGACGAGATCGGCGAACTCTACGACTCCTTCGACGCGATGCGGTCGACACTAAAAACGCGGCTCGCCGATCTCGAAACCCAACGCGAAGAGACCGCGGCGGCCAAAGCCGAAAGCGACCGGCTGGCCGAGCAACTCGAAACCCGTGCTGAAACGTTCGCCGCGACGATGGCCGAGGCCGCCGATGGCGATCTGACCGCCCGGCTGGAGACCGATCCCGACGACCCCGAGGCGCTGGAAGCGATTGCGGCGGGGTTCAACGAGACGCTCAACGAACTCGAAGCGACCGTCGCTGACGTTGATGCCTTTGCCGACGCAGTCGGCGAGGCCAGCGAAACCGTCGCTACGAGCGCCGCCGAGGTCACGACGGCCGCCGAGGACACCAGCCAGTCGGTCGACGAGATTTCGGCGGGTGCGGAGACCCAACACGACGAGTTGGCCGATATCGCCGGTGAGATGGAGACGATGTCGGCGACGACAGAAGAGGTAGCCGCGACGACCGACGATGTTGCCGATACATCACGAGAGGCGACGGAACTCAGCCAGGAAGGGAGAGAAGCGACACAGGCGGCCGTCGAGGAGCTCCACACCATCGAGGAGCGGGCCTACTCGACTGCGGAGGCGGTCGACTACCTCGAAGACGGGATGGACGAAATCGGGTCGATCCTCGAAACGATCACCGAGATCGCCGATCAGACGAACCTCTTGGCACTCAACGCGAGCATCGAGGCCGCCCGTGTTGGCGCAGAGGGCTCTGGTTTTGCGGTCGTCGCTAACGAGGTCAAGGCGCTCTCCGAAGAGACCAGCCGGGCAGCCGGAGAAGTCGAGACTGTTATCGACGATCTCCAAGAGCGGACCGCAGACAGCGTCTCCGAGATGGAGTCGATCTGTGCGGAGATCACTGCCGGCGTCGAGACCGTCGAGTCGGCCGAGGATGCGCTTGAACGAATCGATGTCCGTATTCAGGAGGCCAACGACGGCGTCCAGGAGATCGCCAACGCGATGGACGCCCAGGCGACCTCCGTCTCCGATGTGACCGCCGCCGTCGACGATCTGGCCTCGATCAGCCAGCAGACTGCCAACAACGCCACGACGGTCGCGGCGGCGGCAGAAGAGCAGGCTGCCTCGCTAGGCGGGGTCAGCGACGAGATCGACCGGCTCAACAGCCAGACAGACCAGCTCCGGGCATCCCTGGCCGAGTTCACCACTCACGGAACGGGAGGCACCCCAGATTCGGATTCGGTGGCGTCTGCTGCGTGGAGCGATGAGCCTACCGTCGAACCGCCCGTTCGGGCCGATGGAAACGGGAAATGAGCCGGTACGCCCTCCTACTGTCTGCAGGTCCCGACCGCGTTGGCACCGCGCTCAATGCCATCGAGTACATTCTCTCGCTCGACGAGGCGGGCCACACGGTCGCGGTCTACCTCGACGGCGCAGCGACCCAATGGCCGGGTGAACTCGAAACGCGGGTCGACCACCCGCTCTCGAAGGGGCTGGCGGCGGCTCTCGACCGTGAGATAGTCGCCGGCTGCTGTGCGTTCTGTGCGGATGCCTTCGGTGGGACAGAGGGCTGTGTCGAAGCGGGGATTCCGCTACTCGGTGCTGCGGGCGAGGAACACGGGCCGGACGTCGCCCACCTCGTCGACGAGGGGTACGAACTGCTAACAGTCGGGTGACGGCTGCGACAGCCTGCGGTCGGATACAATTTTATAATGGAGTCGTGAATGGCTCACTAATGACAGCCTGTCGCTGTCGACCACCATGACCGACCCACCCAGCGACAGCACCCCACCGGAGGATGCGCCCCCGAGCGACGAGCCCGTTGGCGTCGACCTTGCCAACGCCGAGTTCGATCTCGCCGATACCGAATTCAAACGGTTGTTCGAGGCAGTTAATGATGCGATACTGCTGGTCGACACCGAGAATAATCAGATTGCCTGGGCCAACACGCGCGCCTGCGAGCTGCTGGGCTACAGCCGTGAGGAACTCCGCTCGCTCGATCCCAAGGCGATCCACCCCCACGAGTACGATGCCTTCCGGTCGTTCGTCGCGGAGGTCGTCGAAACTGGCGAGGGGTGGACGGGCAGCCTCTCGTGTTACACCTGCGACGGTGACGTGATCCCGGCCGAAATCTCGGGGACGCGTGTCATGGTCGACGGCAGCCAGCACCTACTGGCGAGTATTCGGGATATTTCGACCCGCGTCGACCAGCGCGAACGCCTCGGTCGACAGGCCGCTGCAATGAAAGCGGCCACTGATGGGATCGCTATCTACACCGAAGACGGTGAGGTCGTCTACGCGAACCAGGCCTACGCCGAACTGTTCGGCGTCGGGTCGCCCGAGGCAATCATCGGCGAGACGTGGGAGGACCTCCACGCCGAACAGCAGCGGTTTGCCCTCGGCATTACTTCGGAGCTGTCGTCGACCGGCGAGTGGCGCGGTGAGGTAACTGCAAGGACGGGCGATCGACAGCGGCCGCTCGAAGCCTCACTCACCCGGCTTGAAACCGACGAGATCCTTTGTGTGGCCCACGATATTTCGGCGCAACTGGCTCACGAACGCCAGCTTACAGGGTTGGCATCCGCGAGCCGCGAACTGTTGGCTGCTGAAGATTGCGAGGCCGTGAGCGCGGTTGCCGTCGACACTGTCGTCGACGTACTGGATTTCGAGCTAGCCTGTCTGCGACGCTATGACGAAACGACAAACGAGTTGACAATGGGTTCGATCTCGGAGGCCGCCGAGCGGCTCCGAGCCGAAGCGATTGCCTACGATCTCAACAGTTCGCGGGCTGGAGCGGCCTACCGGCGTGGTGAGACAGTGCGCAACGAACTGAGTGACGACGCGTACGCAGCTGGTGCCGAGCGGGCGGATCTCCACGTCCCCGTAGGGAACTACGGCGTGTTGAGCGTCTTCGAGCCGAGCGGATCGTTCAGCGACCAGGGGGTCCAACTGGTCGAACTCTTTGCCGAGTCAGTACGGGCGGCGTTCATTCAGGCCGACCGCGAAACACAGCTTCGGAGCCGACAGACGGAACTCGAAGCTCGGACCGACGAGCTGACTGTCGCCAGCCAGTTCAACGAGCTGGTCACCGAGCTGATCGAACTCATGTTGCGGACACCCCACCGCAGAGAGATCGAGCGGGTAGTCTGTGAGGGGCTCGCCGACTCTGATTTCTACGCGGCTGCGTGGATTGCCACCGTCAACAGCGAGGCTGACAGCGTCGAGGTCTCGACACACCGGGTCGACACCGATCCCTTCACGGAGACTGATCCGGCAGCGTTCGTCGCTTCACCGTTCGCCGAAGCGCTTGTGCGGGAGGCTAGTGAAACGGGTGCGCCAGCCATCAGCCGTCGGCAGCTCGACTCGGCGGAGCCGAGTGCTGGTGGTAACGGGCCAACTGGCAATGGAGTCGACGAGACGCTCGCCGCAGCGGTGCCGATTGCGGTCGGCTCACGACGCTTCGGGGTATTGACGGTCGCTGGCACCGACGACCGCGGCTTCGGCGAGAGTGTCCGTAACGGACTCCGGCTCTTGGGCGAGACACTCGGCTTCGCGTTCGTTCTCGAAGCGACCCGTGCGACGCTCATCGCTAACGACGCTATCGAACTGGAGTTCGCGGTCACCGAACGGTTCGCCGAACTCTCGGCGGCGCTTGATTGCCAATGCCTGTATGCGGGGTCGACAACGACTGATGCAGGACGCCGGACCTACCGCATCAGAATCCGTGGAGCCGACTGTGCGGACGTCATCAGGCTCCTCGAATCCAGCCCCGGCGTCACTGACTGCCAGCGGCTTGACGAGGGTGACAACGGCTGTCTGCTCGGTGTGACTGTCGACGATCCAGCTCCCGAGATCCTCGCTGATGCCGGGGTGAATCTCCGGTCGCTGGTCGCCGAAGACGGTGAGTCCCGGCTTGTCGTCGAAGCCCCCGAGGACATCGACGTGGGCGAACTGCGCTCGCGGCTCGCCGAACAGTACGGCCCGGTTCGACTTGTCTCGAAACAGCACGGTCGACGGGCCAAATCCATCGATTCCATCGGCGACGAGCTCGTCGAGCGGCTCACCGACAAACAGCTCACTGTCTTAGAGACTGCCTCGGAGTTGGGGTACTACGACTGGCCACGGGAGGCAACTGCCGAGGAGGTCGCCGCCGAACTCGGGATCGCCTCGTCGACGCTTCACCAGCACCTTCGGGCCGCAGAGGGCAAACTTGTGGCGGCCTTTTTTGATTCCCGTCGGTAGCTGTCTACCCAACACCGATGTATCTCGGTAGGGGTGTGGCCGACATATCTAGGAGCGGTAACCAAGGAGATACTCGGTGATCGTAGTAATACGATGGCGACGAACTGCTCTACACACGGCCGACAGTACGGGACTGACAGCACCGCACAGGGGACGCTGATCGAGATAGCCTCGATTATTGGTCACAAGTGGTACCCGGTGATCCTCCACGAGCTGTGTGTTGAGGATGACCGCGGCTTCAGTGAGCTCCACGATGCTATCGACGGGGTCTCGAACAAGATGCTATCGGACAGTCTCTCGGCGCTCGAAGACGAGGGGCTGGTCGACCGAACGGTGGTCAGCGACAAGCCAGTCCGGGTCCGCTACACGTTGACAGACGCAGGCCACGACCTCGAAGACGTGCTCGCTGCGATGCTTGACTGGGGACAAACGAATCTCAATCACCAGGAGACACAATCCACGCTAAAGGCTCCTGCAGGAACTGACGGGCTCGCCGCCGCAGTCGTCTCTTCGGGCGGCCACTCGACGGAGGGTGACCAATGAGCAGTGAGGCCGGTTCGGAGGCGACCCGCGACTGGTCGACGCTGATGGCCAACCGGTGTGAGCCCGAATCGGAGCCAGCGAGACAAACCCCCAGCCCCTCGGCGTTCTCGGTGGCCCAGACTGTCCTTGGACTCCGATCACCGGATCTCGCCACCTACGATGCGCTCAGTTCCCAGCCCGGAGCCTCTACCAAGGAGCTCGCCGCCGAACTCGACCGCGACCGAAGCAACGTCAACCGGTCGCTGACACGGCTCGACGAGGCGGGGCTGGTGTGTCGACAGCGACGACTGCTTGACAGCGGCGGCTATTTTTATGCCTACTTCGCTGAGCCGAGCGATATCGTCACCGATCGGCTCACCGAGGCCCTCGACCGCTGGACTGAGGCGGCAGCTGCGGCCATCGACACTACCCAGTGGGACGAACAGCTCTCATCGAGCGTCTGAGTCGCTCTGTTGGGGGTTATCTACTATAGTGACTCACCTGGTACCGTGAGTAGTGGGTTGGGCACGTAGCGAGAGTATGTCGACTCCCACCCGCCGAGTTCCTGCTCGATTGGGACAACGGCTGGGGGTTCCCCAAGCCCCATCAAGATCCATGAGAGGAGGTCTGGGGCCACACCACCGAGGGATCGGCTGCGGCCATCGCTGGGCTTCGGTGTATGGCTGCGATGGCCGACGCGAAAGGTGACAGTGATCTCGCCGTGGAGTGCCGCGAGATGGCTGATACGTGGGTCGAAAATCTGTCGACGTACTGCTTCAAGACCGACACTCCCTACGGTGACCACTATGTCACTGCTGACAAACCTGAGGGTGGGTCCGGACCCAGTCCCGATCAACGACCCGACGCCGCAGCGTTCATGGCCTTCTGGCCGTGGAACGTTTTGGATGCAGACGACACGGGGCTGGTCTCGACAGCCGAACTGGTCGATGACCCACGATGGCGAAGCGACGAGACGCTTTGTGTCGGCCGGTATCCCGGCGACCAATACACGCCGACTGGGACGCCAGAAGACGGTGGCTGGCCGCTCTGTGAGGCGTACGCCGATATTGTACGGTGGCAAACCGGTCTCGATGAGGACGCAGTGATCGACCACATCACTGACCACGCGGGTGAGTGGACGACCTCGGCGGGGCTGATACCCGAGCGTGTCGACGGCGACCGAACGGTCGCGTGGAACTCGAACCTCCAGTGGAGCCAGGCGATGTATATCCTGCTGGCAGAGAGCCACGACCGCGGTGAGCCGTTCGGCCTCGCGCCGGATAGCTAATCCCGACTGTTCTCGACCGAGCGACCGGTTGGTTGCGGTCGGTACTGCACCGTCGTCGTGGCTTCACTCGGCTGGGGGCAGCGCGAGTGTCACCCGGCTGCCGCGTGGCTCGTTTCGCTCGAAGGCAATCCGGCCACCGGTGCGGGTGATGATCCAGTTGACGATCCACAGCCCAAGCCCGCTGCCGTGTTTTAATGGTGTCTCGTCGCCATCGAGGAGCACCTCTTTTTCATCAGTTGGGATTCCTGGTCCGTTGTCGGCGACAGTCAGCTCAACGACACCAGCATCGGTAGCGGGTATCTGTGTGGTGATTTCGACTTGTGGCGTAGCTGCGTCGTTGTGTTCAGCGGCGTTTCGAACGACGTGCTCGACTGCCAACCCGAGTTTCGGGGCGGCCATGACACACACTCGCTCGGGGAGGTCGACCGAAAATTCGACGTCCGGAAATGAGTCGGCCAGTTCGTCGACCGTCTCGTCGACGAGCACCGAGAGGTTGTGTGGTCGTCTGGTATAGTGGGCTGATTCGAGAATGTCGGCGAGTTCTTTGGCGTAGGAGGCCTGTTCGTACAGTTCCCACGCCTTCGAGACGACGGCCTCCCCGCTGGCAGCCACCTCGGGCGTCTCGGCGTCGGCGAACTGCTGGGCGTGACCGATAACGACATTGAGGCCGTTGCGGAGATTGTGGCGCAACATCCGGTTGAGAACAACCGCCTGCTGGCGACTTTCCTTGCGGGCGGTCACATCCCGGGCATTGAGCACGTAGCCGGTGATCGGCGAGTCGGGGCGATTGCTGAGTGTGGCTTCGAGCCACGCCCACGAGCCGTCGGCTCGACGGAACCGGAACTCGTGGGCACTCTCCGAACTCCCGCCGATGACCTCAAACATCTCGACGGTCTCTCGGAGCATCGACACGTCGTCGGGATGAACGTAGTCGAAAACCGATTCGCCGTGGACTGTTTCGTGGCCCAACACGGTTGTCAGTGACGCGCTCTCGTATCTGACCGTTCCGTCGACCTCGACAATCAGCATGATATCGGTGCCGTGTTCGATCAAGGACTGAAACCAGTCGCGTTCGGCACGGTCGGTCGTCTCCCGAATGTGGTTGACGAGATGTGGACGGCCGTCGATTTCGACCACCGATGCCGACATCTCGGCGGGGACGATCTCGCCATCCTTCCGGTAGCACGTGATTTCGTCGGTCCACCCTTCGCCGTCGGCGATGACTGACTCGGCAAAGGAGGCGAACTGTGAGAAATTGTGCGGATGGAGTTCCGAGGCGTCCATCGACAACAGTTCCTCACGTGAGAATTCGACCAGTTCCTCGGCAGCAGGATTGCAGTCGACGATCCTGTCTCTCTCGACGTCGACGATAAAAATCGCGTCGTTAGCGTGCTCGAAGATGGCCTCGAACGTCCGTTGTGAAGCCGCCGGGTTGCCGGACGGTTCGTCGCTGTCGGTCGTATTCATTGAGTCGTACTCTCAGGACGCTTGCATAAACGGCAGGTAACCTCATAGTAACTGACTACCGTCGACCGACTGGACGCGCAGAGGACTCGTAGCTAATACGTGCAGACGCCCGCTGTCCGCTGGTGGCGGTGCGGTGGTGGGAATGGCAGTCATTAGCTTCAGTATCACCTCTCGGTGGAACCTTCCAGAGCGGTGGAAAAATCGGGTTTCTGTACGGAGCGCAGGAACGCAGCTACGTGTGGTAGGCCGATTCGCAGCCCGCATCGCAGAAGTGTTTGTACTCGACTTTCCCATCTTTTGTAGTTGCGATCACACGATTGGTTGGGTAGTCGACGACTTTGTTACTACAGACGGCACACTTCGGAGCGTCTTCTTCTGGGATCGTTGTATCGCTCATACATCAGTATAGTAACCTTTGTATTAAATAACACCAGCGCTGGAGTGCTATTCTACTGCACATCCGGTCTGCGAAACAGTTTCACATGGGTGGGGTGTGCCGGGCCACCGGTAGGAACTTCTCTAATTGTTTCGGCACCGACCCCGAACTGTCAAAAACACAGGGACAGCCGTCTGGGACGGGGAGAATCCTAATTTCGCCTGCTGATATTCAATACCGCAAACCATATCGGTAGAAACGGTCGCCCAGCTAGCTGCTTACTCCGGTCGACCCACACCGGCGTATTCGATCCCGGTCAACTCCGCGACATCGGATTTCCATGTCGTGAGATCCCTGTGTTCGAAGCCAGTCAGCGAGTCGTGGCCACAGGCCCGAGCCATCACTTCCATGAGTTCGACCGTTGCATCGAAAAACCGTGTGAGATTGTCAGCGGCCTGCTCGACCATCAACCGCGACCGGAGATCCTCCTTCTGCGTGGCGATGCCGACCGGACAGTTGTTCGAATCACAGGCCCGCATCCCGAGACAACCGATGGCTTGGATCGCACTGTTGGCAACTGCCACCCCATCAGCGCCGAGCGCCATCGCCTTGATGAAGTCGGATTCGGTCCGCAGGCCGCCAGTAGCGATCAGTGTCACGTTGTCGGCTCCCTGGTCGTCGAGGTGTCGACGGGCCCGCGCGACCGCAGCCATCGTCGGCACCGAAATGTTCTTTTTGAATACGTCGGGGGCTGCACCGGTGCCCCCGCCGCGGCCGTCCAGGATGATATAGTCCGCCCCGGCTTCGAGGGCGAAGTCGATGTCAGCCTCGACGTGCTGGGCTGAGAGCTTGCATCCGACCGGGATGCCATCACCGTGCTCGCGGACGGTTTCGGCGACCGCTGCGAAGTCCTCGGGCGTCTCCAGATCGGGGAACCGCGAGGGACTGACGGCGTCGGTACCGGGTTCGAGATCACGGACTTCGGCGATCTTGCCTTGGACTTTCTCGCCCGGTAGGTGGCCACCAGTGCCGGTTTTCGCACCTTGGCCGCCCTTGAAATGGAAGGCCTGGACTTTCGAGAGATGGTCGACGTCCCAGCCGAACTTCCCACTAGCGAGTTCGTAAAAGTATTTTGTATTGGCTTCCTGCTCCTCGGGCAACATTCCGCCCTCCCCAGAAGCGATACCGGTGCCAGCCTGCTCTGCACCCTGTGCCAGCGCGACCTTGGCCTCCTCGGAAAGCGCACCGAAGCTCATGTCGCTAACGAAAATCGGGATATCGAGCTCCAGTGGCGAGTCGGCTCCGGGGCCGATGGTGAGGGTGGTGTCGACTGGCGCGTCGTCAGCCAGCGGCGTCGTCGCCAGCTGGGCGGTCTGGATCTGGATATCGTCCCACGAGGGCAGTTCGGTACGCGGGACACCCATCGCTGACACCTTGCCGTGGTGGCCCCACTCCTCGAGACCATGTTGAGCGAGATGCTGAATATATTTCGTGTGTGGCTCCTTTTCGGGATGTGGATCGCCGTAGAAATCCGGAAACGAATCTTCCTCGTCGTACTCGTTGGGGTTGTCCTCGTTCCAAGCACGGATTTCGGCGGCGTCGACGTAGACCGCATCGTCGTCTTTGTCGATCCACGCGGTGAACTTCTCTAACTGTTCGCTGTTATCGTACTCACTGATCCCCGTATCGTAGCGGTAGTCCCAGCCATGGACCCCACAAATCAGGTTTTGACCGTCGATGTGACCGTCTGACAGCAGGACGCCGCGATGCTGACACCGCCCGTAGAGCACCGACACCTCGTCATCGTAGCGGACGACGACGAGGTCAACACCGGCGACTTGGGCGTCCGTCGGTTCCCTGTCGGGGAGTTCACTCCATGTTGCGATAGCCTCTGTATCTCCGATTTCGGTTGGTTGCCCTGTCTCGCTCATGATCAAGGCGTCTCCCTAACTGATTGCGATAGATTCTGTCGCATATACGTTGAGTCCGGACAGATAAGTATATCAATATGCCGCCGCCGTGTGCTGTGTCTGACCAACCGCTACTCTCTTTGGGCACGTTGCTAGAACTCAGTGGTCTACTCTCCTGTTTAATGTCGATCAAAAAGGCGGACGGCGAGGCCGACGGTCTCGCCGTCGGGGACCCGCGCTCACTTCGTTCGCGCGGATGCTGGTGACAGACTCGGATACTAACTCCTGTACGCGAATCTGGATGTTTCACGAAGAGGGACAGACCCTATTCGAAGCACTGCAGGAGCATCTCGATGTCGGAGATGCCACCGTCATCGAGCATTGACTCAGATATTCCGTTGGTCAGCTTATATCGATTCAGCAGCATCGTCAATGAGTGAGTAGGCTTTCTCCCGAAGTGCTCGAAACCGGCGAAGAGACACCGTTGAACCATGGCCAGGGACTCGGCGTCTGGATGGTCCGAATGCTCGTTGCACAGGTCGGTGGCGATGTGTCGGTCGACGTAACCGACGGGGGGACGACCGTCCACTTACGAATACCTGTTGAACACTGAGTCGGCGGCAATACCCTCTTCAACGGGATGGGGTGTTGCTGTCACACTGAATTCCAAACTCGGGTACGCCACTGTGGGTCGGGAGATAAAATTGACGTCCACAGTCACGAACAACCCAAATAGTGTGTGCCTAATTGCAAACAGTAACAAAATAATACAAATTAGGGGGTGCATATTTCAGTAGCCTAACTAACTTGTAGGTAAGCTGGTCGCTATTCTAAAAGTTAGGGATGATATATGACCCTTGTAACAGTAGTTCAGATATGATCCTCATAATCCAAGATTGGGACAATGGAACCGTCTGATGTCGCAAAGAGCCACTCCCCAACAAGAACACACAGAGCTTACTGTGCTGTTTGTGGGATCTCCGACAGTCGATCTCAATACTGTGTGTGATTACGAGCGTACTCACCCGGTCGACATCGATATCGTCACTGACGGTCGGGCGGCAATTCAGCGGCTCACAGCCAGCGGTGAGTCTCCGACCGAGTATTCACGGCCGGATCTCATCTTACTGCAGTGTGATTTTGAGTTACCCGACGGGATGACGGTCCTCCACGCGATTAAATCCAGCCCACTGCTCGATAAGGTTCCCGTGGTCGTCCTCGATCCGGACGACACCGGTGTCGAACCGACATACAAGGCCGGTGGCAATGCATACGTCAGAACCCCACATACGGCCGAAGAGTACGTCGACCTGATCCGTTCGATCAAGGAGTTCTGGTTCGAGTGGGCGAAGTATCCGTCAGAGTCCTTATATTCTGATAGATAGTAGTGTGAGTATGTCTGATCCTCATATACGTGAGACGCCGCTGGTACCGGACTCACTTCTCGACAGCGTGTCGCTGCTCTCGAAGAAATGGCATCCGGCCATCATCCGCAGTCTGTCTACCGATGGAGGTTTGGGATTCAGCGACCTCGAACATCGACTCGCTGGAGTCTCGGCGAAGGTGTTGACCGACGCGCTGACGGAGCTCCAGGACTACGAGATCATCGAGCGCACGGAGATCAGCCAGAGCCCGCTTCGTGTCAACTACACGTTAACCTCACGAGGTGAAGAACTCGAAGATGTGATCGAATCGCTCGCCAACTGGGGCGAGACCCATCTCGCCGAGCCCGAACCCGAACAGGTCGTCCTCGTTGCCGACGACAACAAGCGCGTCAACACGATGCACACGGCGTGGCTGGAAGACGACTACACGGTCCGGACGGCCAAAGACGGCGAAGAGACGCTACGGGGCCTTGACACCGATGTCGGCGTCGTCGTCCTCGACCGTCGAATGCCGGGTCTTTCCGGCGGCGAAGTCCTCGACTGGATTCGATCCCAGCGGTACGACATCCGTGTCGTGGTCGTGACTTCCGAAGACGTCGACCTCGACATCCTCGATATGAGGTTCGACGAGTACCTTACGAAACCCGTGCGCAAAGCAAAACTCCGGGAAGTCGTTGCGGACCTCTTCGAGCGGCGGGCCTACAGCGCCCAACTCCAGGAGTATCTCGCACTCCAGTCGAAACTCGGGCTGTTGCGCGCGGAGTATCCGGACGACACACTCGCAAGCCACGAACTATATCAACGACTCCAGGATCGACTCGATGAACTCGAACCGACCGATGAGGAGATCGACGCCGTCGACGCCGAGACGCTCAAACGGGTCCCGCTTGGGGGCCCCCGATGAGCGCCGACTCCAATACACATTGGCTTGACGACTGCTCGCCCGAGCGTATTATGCACCGCTTCGACGAGGCAATCTGTGGCTTCGATACCGATTGGCGAATCACGTTCGTCAACAATCAGGCGGCGACGATGCTAGAACGGACACCCGACGAACTACTCGGCGAACGCATCTGGGACGTGGCACCAACGATCAACGAGACGGTCGTTGGCCAACAGCTCAAGGAGGCGATGTCGACGGGGACGTCGACCCGGTTCGAACAGTACAACGAGGAACTCGACCGATGGTTCAAAATCCGCATCTATCCCGACGAGGACGGGGCGACGGCGTGTTTTTACGATATCACTGACGAACGTGGCAGGGAACTCGACGCACAGCGGCAGCGGCAGCTTTTCGAGACCGTCTTCGAAGAAACCGAAGACGCCCTCGTTGTCGCCGATACCGACCGCCGAATAACCGATTTCAACCCTGCGGCAGAACAGCTGTTCGGCTACGATGCCAGCGACGTGTTTGGCGAGTCAACGCGCCTGCTGTATGCGAACGACGACGAGTACGACCGGCAGGGCGACCAGCGGTTCAACGAGGACGCTCCCGTGTGTGAGGAGACGTATCTCGTCGAGTACGAACGGGCCGACGGAACGACGTTCCTCGGTGAGACCCTCGGGACGTCGCTCAAAGGCCCCGACGACGAGACCCTGGCCTTTCTCGGCTCGATCAGAGATGTCAGCGCCCGAATCGAGCACGAACAGGCCCTCGAAGCTCACAACGACGCGCTCCGAGCGTTTCACGATATCACGACCGACGACAGTCAATCGGTCGCGGAGCGAACCGACGCGGTCCTCGAACTCGGCTGTGAGTATCTGGAGCTCGATATCGGCATCCTCTCGGCGATTGACGGCAACGAGTACACCGCCGAACAGGTCGTCGCACCGGACGAGGCGATTCGGTCGGGCGAACTGTTCGATCTCAGTGCAACGTTCTGTGAACTCGTCGTCGACAGCGACCAACTGGTCGCCGAGACCAACGCCAGCAGGAGCGAACTGGCCGACCATCCGGCCTACGATGTCCAAGGTCTCGAATCGTACATCGGCACGCCGGTGGTCGTCGACGGCGAGCGGTACGGGACGCTCAACTTCTCGCAACCAGTGGCCCGTCAGCGACCGTTTACTGCGGGTGAACGAACTGTGGTTCGCATCTTTGCCCAGTGGATCGGCAAGGAGCTGAGCCAACAGCGGAACAAACGACGGGCGACCGCAAACCGTGATCGACTGCGTCAGATCATCGATCTGTTGCCACAGTTGGTGTTTGCCAAAGACCGGGACAACGAGTACATCCTGGCGAACCAGGCGATCGCCGACGCCTACGGCTCGACTGTTGAGGAAGTCGAAGGCTCGACCGACGCCGAGTTTGTCAGTTCCGAAGCCGAAGCCGAACAGTTCAGACAGGACGATCTCGCCGTGATGGACTCGGGGGAGCCGAAACACATCCCCGAAGAGCCACTGACGACCGCCGACGGCGAGACACTGACATTCCAGACGATCAAAATCCCGTACGATCCCGTCGACCACGATGTCGAGGCGGTGTTGGGTGTTGCAACCGACATCACCGAGATGACCGAACAACGACGGCAACTCGAAGAAACGACACAGCGACTCAACGTCGCCTTAGAGGGGACGAACACGGGTGTCTGGGAGATGGATACTGACACGGAAGCGGTCGTCTGGACCGATTCGATGGCGTCACTCGTCGGTATCGACCTCTGCTCGTTTGGCGGCAGTTTTGAGGCCTTCGCAAGCTACGTCCATCCGGAAGATCTGCCCGCCGTGCGGGAGGCCGTCGACCACGCTATCGAAACCGAGACACGGTTCCACCACGAGTATCGCATCACTCGGGGAGACGACACCCACCGCTGGGTCGAAGCCCGTGCGGACCTCGTCGACCGTGGCGATGCGGGTCGTCAGTTGGTCGGTATCGCAACCGATATCACCGACCGAAAGGAGCGTGACGCCGAAATCGAAGTTCAGGCGGCGGCGATGGAGGCAGCGATGGATGGGATCGCAATCCTCGATACCGATGAAGCATTTATTTATATGAATCAGGCGCACGCGGAGATGTTTGGATTCGAGCGTGAGGCGTTGCTCGACCGTTCATGGGAGGACCTCTACGAGCCGACAGAACTCAAACGCCTCTACCGGGACGTCCATCCAGTGCTACAGGAGTCAGGCGAGTGGCGTGGCGAGGCGGTCGCCAGAACCCAGAGCGGAGAGCCGATCCAGCAAGAGATCACACTCTCGTTGCTCGATGACGGTAAGATGATCGTCACGACCAGAGACATTTCCGAGCGCAAACAGCGCGAGCAAACTCTCGAACGCCAGTCGGCAGCCATGGAGGTGGCGATGGACGGGATTGCCATCCTCGACAGCGACGAGTACGTCTACATGAATCAGGCCCACGCCGACATCTTCGACTACGATCCCGAGGCACTGCTCGGTCGTGAGTGGCGAGATCTCTACGGCGACGAGGAGATCGAATGGATCGAAGCCGAGGTGTTTCCGGAACTCGCCGAAACCGGGTCGTGGCGCGGAGAGACGGTCGGAGAAAAAAAGGATGGAACACCAGTCCGCCAGGATCTCGGCCTCGCGCTCCTCGACAGCGGCGAGCTGATCTGTACGAACCGGGACATCACCACCCAAAAACAACGGGAGGAGAAACTCCAGCAGCAACGAAGCCGGATTCGGGCACTGTTCGACAACTCTCCGGACGGGATTGTGATACACAATGCCGATGGGGCCGTGGTCGATGTCAACGAAACCATCGCCGACTCCCTCGGGTACGACCGGGAGATGCTCATGTCGATGAACGTCGCTGAGTTCGAAGCAGGAATCACCCAATCGGAACTCGTCACTATCTGGGCGGAGATGGTGCCAAACGAGACACTCAAAGTCGAGGGTAAACACCGTCGACAGAACGGTGAGACGTTCCCCGTTGAGGTTTGGGTGAACAAGGTCGTCGTCGGTGGCAACGACCGCTATATCGCTGTTTCTCGGGACATCACTAAGCGAAAACAGCGCGAAGCGGAACTCAGACGGAGTCGGGAGTTCATCGAAAAGGCCCAAGAGAGTGCCTCTATCGGCGGCTGGGAGGTCGACCTCGAGGCGGACTCGCTCCGGTGGACCGACGAGGTCTACCGGATTCACGACCTGCCAACGAGCGCTGATATGAACGTCGACCGCGCCTTCGGGTTCTACCACCCGAACGACGAGTCGACACTCACCGACGCGTTCGATCGACTAGTCACCAACGGCGAGTCATACGATCTCGAAGTTCGAATCGAGACCGCGAACGACCGCGTGCGGTGGGTTCGCGTCGCCGGTGACCCGCAGTACAACGACGACGGCGAGGTGATCAAAGTCGTCGGCATCACACAGGAGATCTCCGATCGGAAAGTGCGTGAGCAGGAACTCAAACGCAGCCGAGAGTTCATCGAGAAGGGCCAAGAGAGCGCCTCCATCGGCGGCTGGGAGGTCGACCTCGAGTCGGATTCGCTCCGGTGGACCGACGAAGTCTACCGAATCCACGATCTCCCGATCGGCACACTGATCGAGCCCCAAGACGGCCTAGATTTCTATCATCCGGACGACCAGTCGACGATCGAAGCCGCCTTCGATCGCCTCGTGACAGAAGGCGAACCGTACGATCTCGAACTCCGGATCGTCACCGCGAACGGCCGCGTGCGGTGGGTTCGAGCCGTCGGTGACCCACAGTTCGATGCCGACGGGACTATCGTCGGTGCGATCGGGGTGTTCCAAGACATCACCGAGCGCAGAGAGCGTGAAGCCGAACTCCGCGAGGTCAAAGAACGGCTCGATCTGGCCGTCGAAGGGGCGAACCTCGGCGTCTGGGACTGGAATATGGAGTCCGATGAGGTCACGTTCAACGAACAGTGGGCACTGATGCTCGGTCTCTCGTTGGACGAGATCGAACCCCGACTCGAGACGTGGGAAGACCGCGTCCACCCTGCGGATATGGCCGGTGTCGAAGCCGCACTCGAGGCCCACATCGCTGGCGACGAGGCGTTGTACGACTGCGAACACCGGATGCGGACTAAATCCGGTGAGTGGCGATGGGCCAGAGACGTCGGGAAGGTCGTCGACCGTAATGACGACGGTACTCCCACACGTTCGGTCGGCATCCACCTCGATATCACCGACCGAAAGGAGGCGGAACTCCGTCTCGAAGAGCAGCGGGATATGTTCGCTGAGGGTCCAGCCATCGTCTTCAAATGGAAAAACGACGAGGGCTGGCCCGTCGAGTACGTCTCCAAGAACATCGCCGAGACGTTCGGCTACACGCCGGAACAGCTCACATCCGGGACCGCCCCATACGCCGATCTGATTCACGACGAAGACCTCGAACGCGTCACACGCGAGGTATCCGAGACGAGCAAGGAGTCAACCGACCGGGTGACCCACGACCCCTACCGGATGGTAACACGCGATGGGGAGATACGCTGGGTGACCGACAACACGAAGATACTCCGCTCCGATGGCGAGATTACCCACTACCTCGGCTACCTGATCGATATTACCGAGCAAAAACGCCTCGAAAACTCGCTTCGAGAGAGCGAACAGTCAGTCCGGGAACTCACCAGTATAGCCTCGGATACCGACCGCGGGTTCGAAGCCAAACTCACGGCGCTGTTGGAACTCGGGAGTCAACGGCTTGAACTCCCGTACGGCTTTTTGAACCGCATCGACGGTGGCACACAACACGTTGCCCAGGCCATTGGCGATCACCCCCAACTCCAGACAGGGGCCTCGGCCCCGAAATCGCAGTCGTACTGCCGGAAAACCATCGAACAGTCGACGCCACTGGCTATCCACGACGCCGTTGCCGAGGGGTGGGAGGGTGATCCAGCTTACGAACGGTTTGATCTCGGTTGTTATATTGGCGACAGTATCACCGTCAACGGCGAACCGTACGGCACGCTCTGTTTCGCCGACAAACACAGCCGTGACCACGAGTTCGACCCCTCGGAGCGTGCGTTCGTCGAACTACTGGTTCAGTGGGCTAGCCACGAGCTTTCGACCGCAGCCTTCGAGACGAAACTCCACGAGATCAACGAGACGGCCCAACATCTCATGGCTGTCCCATCGAACACACAGATCGCGTCGCTCGCCGTCGAGAGTACGCGGTCGATTCTCGGGATGCCGCTGATCGGCGTCTGGTGGTACGACGAGAATCGCGACGCTCTCGTTCCCGAGCAGATGACCGAAGAAGCCACCGAACTCATCCCCGAGCAGCCGATCTTCGAGCGGGGAACGGCACTCGCGTGGGAGGCCTTCGACACCGGCGACATGCAGGTCCACGACGATCTCGGTGCCGTCGACGGGCTGCACAACGAGGAGACGCCCCTTCGGTCCAAAGTCATCGTGCCACTGGGTGACTACGGGATCATGACCGCTGGCTCGGTCGAACCCCAAGCGTTCTCCGAGACAGATATCAACCTCCTAGAAGTGTTGTCATCGACCGTCGAAGCTGCCCTCACCCGTGCCGAACGCGAGACGGAACTGCGCGAAACACAAGCCGCGCTCAAACAGTCCAACGAGGAACTCGAACAGTTCGCGTATGCGGCCTCCCACGACTTACAGGAGCCGCTACGGACGGTCTCGAGCTATCTCACGCTACTCGAACGACGATACGGCGATGACCTCGACGGCGATGCCACTGAGTTCATCGAGTTTGCCGTCGACGGGGCCGACCGGATGCGGAACATGATTCAGGCACTGTTGGCCTACTCGCGGGTCGATACCCGCGGGGAGTCCTTCGAGGTGGTCGAACTCTCGGATCTCTTCGAGCAGGTCACCGGCAGTCTCGGCGTCAAGATCGCCGAAACCGACGCGACCGTCTCGACGCCGTCTACTGCGGCAACAGTCAGGGGTGATCCGAGTCAACTCTCCCAACTGTTCCAGAACCTCGTCGACAACGCGATCACGTACAATACGGGCCAACCCGAGGTCGACCTCTCCGTTCGCAGCCACGACGGGCAGGTCACTGTCGGTGTCACCGACAACGGCATCGGAATAGAACCCGATCAGATAGATGGAATTTTCGAGGTATTCCAGCGGCTCCACACACGCAAGGAGTTCGACGGCACTGGGATCGGGCTCTCGATCTGCCGGAAGATCGTCGACCGTCACGACGGCGATATCGACGTGCAGTCCGCGCCGGGAGAAGGGTCGACGTTTACTATCACACTTCCCGAGGATGGGGTGTCCAATGCATAACTCAGCAACCGGCTCGTCAGTCCCACTGATATTCGTTATCGAGGACAATCCTGCCGACGTCCGACTGGTCAGAGAGGGCGTCGACGCGATGGACACGGGACTCAGGTTGGAGGTGATAAATAACGGTCAACAGGCGGCCGAACGCCTGACAGCCATCGAAGCTGACGGTCCCAAAGACCACCCAGATTTAATATTGCTTGATCTGAATTTGCCAGGTATATCCGGACTCGACCTACTCAGGACGGTCCGCACCGAGACCGCCCTCCCGGACGTACCCGTCGTCATCGTTTCGAGTTCGGAGAACGCGGAGGATATCAACCGTGCTTACGAACTCGCAGCAAACGCCTACGTCACGAAGCCAGCAGATCCCGACGACTACATCGGGATGATCGACGCCACCGTTGATTTCTGGATCGCGACTGCCACCCCATCAAGCACGTAATGACTAACACAGCACTCACACGGGTCCTCCTCGTCGAGGACAATCCAGCCGACGCTCGCCTGATAACCGAGTATCTCGCCGAAGAGTCGTGGTCTAACATCGAGGCTGACGCACCGATGGTCGACCACGTCGAGCGACTGTCGAGTGCCCGTGAGGCACTCACCGACACCGTCGACGTCGTGCTGTTGGATCTCGGCCTGCCGGACAGTTCCGGCGTCGAGACGCTCGATGAAGTGCTTGCTATCGGCATCCCTGCGCCGGTGGTCGTTATGACCGGACTCGACGACGAACGCGTGGGGGTCTCTGCGGTCGAACACGGTGCCCAAGACTATCTTATCAAGGACGACGTAACGCCACGGTTGCTCCGACAGACCCTCGGGTATGCGGTCCGCCGGGAACACCAACAACAGGAGCTCCGGAAACGGAACGCCGAACTGGCCCTGCTAAACCAGGTCGTCCGTCACGATATCCGCAACGACGTGGCCGTCATTTTGGGATGGGGCGACGAGCTCGAAGCCCACGTCGACGAGGAGGGCCAGACCTATCTCGACCGGATGTTGAGCGCGGGCGAACACATCACCAACATCACCGAGACAGTCGGTGACTTCCTCGATGTGCTCGAAGGCGACAGCGAGCCGGAACTCCATCCGGTCGATCTCGAGAGTGTGCTTACGAACGAGATCGAAAAAGCACGGTCGGCCTACGACAACACCACGATCACCCTGACGGGTGATCTTCACAGCGAACTCACCGTCACCGCGACGGATCTCCTGTCCTCGGTGTTTCGGAATCTCCTAAACAATGCGGTCTCCCACAACGACAAACCGGAGCCCGAGATCACTGTCCACGTTGAAGAAAGCGAGGAGACCGTCTCCGTCCAGATCGCCGACAATGGGCCGGGAGTCCCTGACAGCCAGAAAGACGAGATCTTCGGCCGCGGCGAGATGGGGCTCGAAAGCTCCGGCTCCGGGATCGGACTGTATCTCGTCGACACGCTCGTCGACATGTACGACGGCGAAGTCATACTCGAAGACAGAGCGGAACGGAGTTCCGCAAGCAGTCGGCCACAGGCCGACGACAACGACCCCGAAGGAAGTGTGTTCACGGTACAACTCAACAGGTAGCCGGCTGCGACGACCGCAGTGTCTACCGGTGGTTACTCGATTCGTCGGCCTAGAGAGTCACACTGAATTCGAGGACCCCACAGAAACCGTGGTGGGGCCGACGGTGACGACACGTGCCGTAGGTTTCGGTGTTTGAAAGCGACAGCGGGAACCATTCGGTGACGAGATCAACCGCACGTACGAGGCCAGAAATTACAGTGTCGAAGAAAAACACCAGCTCGAACAGTACGCCGACACAGTGATGGAGATCTTGGAGCTTCGACAATCAGTGCTTGAGGGCCGCAAACCGGAGGTGGCCCAATGAGTCTGTCTTCCGACGGGTTCAGCGTATCGCAGCTCCCTATCGGAGAGATCAAAAACGGCTGTTCAATACTCCTGACCGGTGAAGACACCGATACGTTGAAATCCGTT
>Ga0207753_1000256_pt1 | contig 21611 bp, 23 predicted proteins | sample PonA233FremontCA_2_FD_187273 | JGI IMG/M metagenome (GOLD analysis project Ga0207753, IMG submission 187273) | Salt pond sediment microbial community from Fremont, CA, USA - Pond A23 Sediment 3 (SPAdes) | ecosystem: Environmental > Aquatic > Non-marine Saline and Alkaline > Saline | place: USA... | reverse complement strand
TGCGGATGTTGATCTGTTGAGACTCTTTGGCGACGTCCTCGCAGACGCAGAGTTCATCAGGCAATCCACACGTCGAGCAGACTTCCGACATTACGTCCGGACCTACAAGACGGCCATATTAAACAGTGTCGGGACCCCACGGGGGAACGAACGACTCGACGCCGGTCAGCAGTTACTACTCGTGGTAGTCACAGGCTACGAACCGTCCCACTCGACCGACTATCAGTGGTAGCCACCGCGTTCTTCTCCCGGTCAGCGAGAGTGTATATCCGAATTCGAGTATATCTCTATTTCCTGATATTAGCGAGGTGTTTATGTTGTTTGGGTCCTCCCTACCGCCAATGACAACCGCCACCGGGCCGCCGTCGACGATAGCCGAGAAAGAAGACGCGCTGACTCCCATGCTGAGTCAGTATCTGGAGCTGTGCGAGGCCCACGACGAGGCCCTCGTCCTGTTTCAGGTCGGCGACTTCTACGAAGCCTTCTGCGAAGCCGCCGAGGAGGTCGCCCGAGTGTGTGAGGTCACGCTGACACAGCGGGAGGATTCGACGGGCACATACCCGATGGCCGGAATCCCGATCGACAACGCCAGCTCCTATGTCGAGCGGCTGGTAGACGCCGACTACCGGGTCGCCATCGCCGATCAGGTCGAAGACGCCGAGGCCGCGACCGGGCTCGTCGACCGGGCGGTCACCCGCATCATCACGCCAGGCACCGTTGTCGAGGAGGAACTGCTGGCATCGGGCACGACGAACTACGTCGCCAGCGCCATCGAGAGCGAGCAGGGTGAGTTCGGGATCAGCGCGGTCGACGTCTCAACCGGCGAGTGTTTCGTCACGAGCGTCGCCGACCGCGCGGGCCTCTCCGAGGAACTCGACCGGATCGCACCCTCGGAACTGCTTGTGGCCCCCGAGACGCCGACAGTCACGCCCGCCAATGCGTCGACCGGCTGGATGGAAACCGAGGTCGACGCTGCGCTGTTCGACCGCGAGGCCGCAGTCGACTGCCTGTCGGCCTACGTCGACCCCGACCGCCACCTGTCGACCGATGCCGAACGCCGGGCCTGCGGGGCGGTGTTGGCCTACGCCGAGTACACACAGGGCGACGACGGCACCCTCGACTACGTCTCGCGGATCCGCCGCTACGAGCAGCAGGACCACCTCCGGCTCGACGCCGCCGCGCTCCGAAGCCTCGAGTTGTTCGAGAACCGTGGATTAGGCGCTGGTGACACGCTGTTCGACGTGATCGACGAGAGTACCTCGGCACTCGGTCGGCGCTGTCTCACCCGGTGGCTCCGGCGAGCGCTCGTCGACCGCGAAGCGATCGAAACCCGGCTCGACGCCGTCGATGCACTCGTCGACGCGTCAGTCGAACGGGCCGAACTCCAGGACGGGTTAGCCGGTGCCTACGATCTCGAACGGCTCGTTGGCCGGGTCTCCCGTGGCCGGGCACACGCGCGAGACCTCCGGTCGCTGCAGGCTACCCTGTCGGTCGTCCCCGAACTCGTCGCGACGCTCGACGGGATCGACGCGCTTGCTCCCTACCGCGAGCGGCTCGACCCGCTCGAGGAAGTCGCCGACCTCATCGAGGGCGCGATCGTCGACGAGCCGCCGACAGAGCTCACCGAGGGCGGGGTCATCAAGCCGAGTTTCGATGCGGATCTCGACGAGCTTCGGACCACCGAACGGGAGGGTCGACAGTGGGTCGCCGAGCTGGAGGCCGCCGAACGCGAGCGGACCGGGATCGACTCGCTGTCGGTCGGCCACAATCAGGTCCACGGCTACTACATCGAGGTCACCAACCCGAACCTCGATCAGGTACCCGACGACTACACGCGCCGTCAGACCCTCAAGAATTCCGAACGGTTCTACACGCCCGAACTCAAGGAGCGCGAAAACGAGATCTTCGGGGCCGCCGAGCGCGCCGACAGCCTCGAATACGAGCTGTTCTGCGAGGTCCGAGACGAGGTCGCTGCCGAAACCGAGCGGATACAGGCGCTGGCGACCGCGATTGCCGAGCTCGATGCCATCTGCTCGCTGTCGACGGTCGCCGCCGAGGGCGACTACATCCGACCGGCGTTCCACGACGGGTCGGCCGACACCGGCGGCATCAACATCGAAGGGGGCCGACACCCGGTCGTCGAAACCACGCAGGACTCCTTTGTCCCGAACGACGCGGACCTCTCAGCAGGTGAGGTGGCGATCATCACCGGCCCCAACATGAGTGGGAAGTCGACCTATATGCGGCAGGTCGCACTCACCTGTCTGTTGGCCCAGATCGGGAGTTTTGTCCCCGCCGAGGCCGCCGAACTGCCGGTGCTCGACCGGATTTTCACCCGTGTGGGCGCGAGCGACGATATCGCCGGGGGCCAGTCGACGTTCATGCGTGAGATGAGCGAACTCACCGAAATCCTCCACGACGCCACCGACGACTCACTCGTGCTGCTCGACGAGGTCGGCCGCGGGACGAGCACCGCCGACGGACTGGCTATCGCTCAGGCGACCACCGAGTTCATCCACGACGAACTCGGGGCGACGGCGCTGTTTGCCACCCACTACCACGGGCTCACTGCGCTGGCAAACAAGCGAGAGGGAGTCGTCAACCGACACTTCGCGGCCACGCGCGAAGGTGACGAAGTCACCTTCCTCCACCGGGTCGCACCGGGTGCCTCCTCGGCGTCGTATGGGATCGAAGTCGCCCGGATGGCTGGCGTCCCCGAGACGGTCGTCGAACGCGCGCGGTCGGTCGTCGAGTCGGCCGACCGCAGCCAGGCAGAGAGTGGCCCAGAGGAGGGCCAGCCGACAGCCAGCGTCGACCACACACCGACCGAGAGCAGGCCGGATTCACGGTCGGAGACGAAACCGGACCGATCGGGGACCACCACCGATTCACCGAACGAACAGACCGGGGCGGTCGACAACGATCGCCCTTCGTATCCCGAGGAGTCCCTCGACGTGGGAGCCGAGGCGGCCGACGATCGGGCCTCGTACCCCGAAGAGGAGTTCTTCGGCGGAACGGCCGACCCCGCTGCCGACGACCCACTCGACGAGGAGTCGATGGTCCGGGTCGCTGTCGCGCTGCGGTCGGTCGACGTAGCGAGCATGACGCCGCTGGAGGCGCTCAACACGCTGGACGAACTACGGTCGGAGCTGCGGGAGTAGCCGCCACCGACTGCCCCGAAGGGGCTAAAGTCGTCGGGCGACTGCGGTCGACCAACGGATGGACAGGCCGACGATCCACCGACTCGACGCGGCGACGGTTGCCCAGATCGCCGCCGGCGAGGTGATCACCCGCCCGGCCCGCGTCGTCGCCGAACTGCTGGACAACGCCCTCGACGCCGGAGCCGAGCGCATCGAGATCGCGGTCGACGGCGACGGCACCGAGCGTATCCGGGTTGCCGACAACGGCTGTGGACTCTCCCGGACTGACGCCGAACGGGCCGTCGAACGCCACGCCACGAGCAAACTCCCAGCCGAAACGGCGGCCGACCTGACAGGCGTGTCGACGCTCGGCTTTCGGGGCGAAGCGCTGGCAGCGGTCGCGGACTGTGCGACCCTCGGAATCGTGACCAACGATGGCGAGGCCGTCGGGACAAAGCTCCGCATCGAAGACGGCGACGTGACAGTCACGAACGCTGGGCGCGCACAGGGGACGACCGTCACCGTCACCGATCTGTTCGCCGGTCGGCCCGCCCGCCGGGAGTCACTGGCCGGCCAAGCCGCCGAGTTCGGCCGGATCAGCGAGCTGGTGGCCCGGTACGCGCTGGCTCGTCCCGAGGTATGCTTTTGTCTCACCCACAACGGCACCGAGACGTTCTCGGCGAGCGGAAGCGGGTTACAAGACGCTCTACTCGGTGTGTACGACGCCAAAACCGCCAGCCAATCGACCACGATCCACCACGAGACGACAGTCGATCACCCGACCGGCGAGGGGGGGCTGTCAGTTCGTGGGATCTGCTGTTATCCATCGGTTACTCGGTCGACTCGGGAGCACGTTCGTGTCTCGGTCGGCGGCCGCCCGGTCACCGATACCGGCCTCCGTCGGGCGGTAATCAGTGGCTACGGGTCGGTCGTCACCGGCAATCGGTATCCGATCGCCGCGATAGACGTCGACCCACCGGCCGGGACGGTCGACCCGAACGTCCACCCCGCCAAGGAGGAGGTCGGACTGACTGCCCGCGAGGCGATCGAGACGGTCGTCGAAACAGGGGTCGCCGAGGCGCTGACGACCGCCGATATCCGGCGAACCGACACCGCCGCAACCGATCTCGAAACCGAACTCCGGACCGTCGACCGATCCGACCCTTTTGCCGAGGTTCGCGTTATCGGTCCGTTTCGCGACCTCTACCTGCTCTGTGAGGACGGCGACGAGCTTCTTGTGGTCGACCAACACGCCGCCCACGAACGGGTGAACTACGAACGACTCCGGGCGACGGTCGCCGACGAGGGGGTGCCGACCGCGCCGCTCGATCCGCCGGAGACGGTGTCGGTCGGACCCGCAGCCGCAGCGGCCGCCGAGACCCACGCCGACCTGCTGGCCGACCTCGGCTTCGATATTGCGCCCTTCGGCGGCGGGACCCTCCGCGTGTCGGGAGTTCCGGCCCCGCTTGGCCGGGTCGCCGACACCGAGTCGCTTGTCGAGACGCTCGACCGGCTCGCTGCCGGCCAGCAGCCGGACGACCGCCGGGACGCGTTGCTGGCTGATCTGGCCTGCCATCCCTCGCTCAAGGCGGGCGACCGGCTCACGACGGACGAAGCCGAGCAACTGCTGTCGCGGCTGGGAGAGTGTGAACAACCCTTCGCATGTCCGCATGGCCGACCCACAGTCTGTTCGCTCGACGAGTCGACGCTGGCGGCGGGGTTCGAACGTGGGTCGACGCGGTTTCGGTGACTGAAAACAGGGCAATTACCGACTACGCCCAGCTTTTGCAGTCGGGGCAGACGAACGCGCCGTCGCCGAGCCACTGTTTTTCGGTCGAGTCGCCACACTGCGCACAGACAGTGCCCTCGGAGCGCCAGCGGTAGGTAACCGTTACCGGTTCGATGGGTTCGGCGTCGTCAGCGTCGTTAACCGCCCTGTCGTCGACGTGGTTATCTGCAGCATCAGTCGGCGAAAACTCAGTTAGTGACCGCTCCTCGCTCATACCAGTTGTTTCGGATCAGTAGATAAAAGCGGTCGGTCGAATCAGCGTTCCCGGCGGAGCCGCCCGACGACGAACTCGGTTTCCAGCTCGCCGAGGAACTCCCCGAGGCGCGGCCCCTGTGTCTCGTCGAAGAACAACCGGTAGCCGGCCTCGAAGAGGTCGCCGATCTCGATGTCGTGATCGCGGGCGGTGTCGTATATCTCCGACTGGATTTCCTCGCCGGAGTAGCCCGCCGCGACGACCTCGGCCAAGGAACCGAGCGCCGCTTCGACCGACTCATCGAACTCGACGTCGGGTAGGTCGGTCTGAAGCCGGTAGTTGTAGGCGTTGTCCATCCGCTCGGCCCAGTTACGAGCCTTCTCGACGCGGGCGAGGGCAGCCTCGATCGTCTCCTCGTCGGCGTCGGCGGGAATGTGCCCCTCGTCGCGGGCCAGTTTGATGCGGAGGTCGTGCTCCTCGACCATCCCGAGCACGGCGGCAAACGTGTAGGGGAGCCGGATCGGCTGGTCGTCGGCCACCGTATCGACCACGTGCGGATAGGCGGCTTCGGCGAACTCGGTGACCGACTCGTCGTCGACGCCCTCGTAGTAGGCCCGTTCAAACCGGTCGTAGTCGTCGACTAACTGGTCGAGCCGCGAGAGATCGAGGTCCCGTGCCTTCTTCGGATCGAGCGCGAAGAAGTAGCGGACGACTTCCGGTTCGAGCAGTTCGAGCAGTTCGGTGACGGTGACGATATTGCCAGCCGACGAGGAGAGCGCCTCGCCGTTGAGCGTGAACCACTCGTAGACCATCGGGACCGGCGGCTCGATGTCGAGGACGTTTGCGGCGATGTCGACGCCGGAAGGCCACGATCCCTCGGCGTGGTCCTTGCCGAACGGCTCGAAGTCGACGCCCAGCACCTGCCACTGGCCGGGCCACTCGAATCGCCACGGCAGTTTCCCCTCGCGGAAGGAGGCGGCTCCCTCGTGGCCACAGCCGTCGATGGTCTCGTCGCCGACAGCCATGTCCGTGCAGACGTAGTCGACGGTTTCGCTGTCGAGGTCGATATTCGTGACCGTCTCGGTTAGTTTGCCGCACTCCTCGCAGACCGGGTTGAACGGAACATAGTCCTCGTCGACTTTCGCTTGGTATTCGGAGAGTACCTCGCGGGCGGTGTCGGCGTTCGCGAGGACGTGGGAGACGACGGGGTCGAAGGTGCCATCGGCGTACAGCTCGGTGTTGGAGTGCATCTCGATGTCGACGCCGAGGCGGTCGGCGTCGGCCTCCAGTAGGGCTGCGAAGTGGGCCGCATAGGAGTCGGCCTCGCCGAAGGGGTCCGGGATATCGGTGTAGGGTTTACCGAGGTTGCGGCCGAGCGCGCCCGCGTCGACCTCGCCCAAGCCGACGATGTTGCCGTCGGCGTCTGCCAGTTTGCGGGGAAGTTTGCGGAGCGGGTCCTTGTCGTCGCTCGTGAAGACCTGCCGGACCTCGTGGTCGCGGTCCCGGAGGACTTCGGCGACGAAGAAGCCCCGCATGATCTCGTTGACGTTGCCGAGGTGGGCGACACCCGACGGCGAGACGCCACCTTTGACGACGATCGGTTCGTCCGGGTCGCGACTCGCGGGTCGTTTCTCCCCGCTCGTGACAGCCGTTGTCTCACTCCGTTCGGCAACGCGTGCTTCCACCTCGTCGGCGATCGTCTCCGCCCAGAAATTCCGATAGGTCGACTCGTCGTCGGCTGCGAGCGTGTGCGGCGAGCCGTTGGTATCGTCGCTCATTCGGTCTCGACCCACTGGGCGGGTTCACTGCTTCCCGGCGGGATAATGTCGGTGCCAGTGTGGTCCCCGCCGAGCACTGCCGTCTCGATGTTCGACGGCTCCGAGCCATCGAGGACGACCGTTCGCATCCCCGACCGCTCGATGAGTTTGGCCGCCAAGATGTCGACCGGGGCCGAGGCCCCCGCATTCCGGCTCATCGGCACGATGAGGTCGACGAGTTCCGAGGGCGACATCGTCGTGTACTTGATCGCCTCGGGGTCGGCCTCGGGGTCGGCATCGTAGACGCCATCAGTGCTTGTCGCATACACTAACAGATCGGCGTCGACGTACTCGGCGAACGCTGCCGCCACCGCGTCGGTCGTCTGGCCGGGTGTGATCCCACCCATCACAGAAATATCGCCGCGTCGGAGGGCATCACCAGCGGCATCGTAGTCGGTCGCCGGGGTGGGTTTCACGCCCGACCCGAGGGCTGATATAAGTAGGCGGGCGTTAATCCGGGTAACATCGATCCCGAGCTGGTCGAGTTGGACCTCGTTTGCACCGAGGTCCCGCGCAGCCGTAATGTAGTCGCGGGCAACGCCGCCGCCACCGACGACGAGACCGACCTCACAGCCCTCCGCAGCCAACGATTCGATGACCTCGGCGTGGGCGGCCACGCGGTTCGAATCGAGCTCGGGAGCGAGAATACTTCCACCGATCGAAATGACGACTCTCATTGCTGTCGGCTAACTCCGAGTTGGCCTTAAGCGTTGTCAAGCACGTACTCCCCGGCACTGGGTCGGGGCAACTACAACACTAAAGCCCAACGAGACCGCCCTTTGAGCCATGCAAACGCTCTGTATCATCGGCGATGGCAGCCTGTCGGCGATGGAGTCGGTCGCCGACCGGCTGGCTGAAACAACCGACAAGCGGGTTGCGACAGTCGACCACACGGTCGAATCGGTAGCAGCAACCGACAACGGGAGCGCTGACGCGTTTCGCGTCGACGGCGACGGTGGGTGGACTGGAGAAGGAGCGGCTCGATCGGTGAGGGATCTCCTCGACTCGCTGTCGACCGAGTACGACTACGCGCTCGTCGCGGGGCTGGCCCACCATCGACTGCCGACGGTGGCCATCGGCGATGCCGAAACCCCACCCTCGGCGGGGATCGTCGCTAGCGCGCCGACGGCCGCCGCCCTCGATATCGCGTCGATCGTCGATCAGGTCGACGACGTGGAACCGCACATCACTCTCGAAACCCTCGTCGAGCGGGCCAAAGCCTCGCCGAAATCGGACCGATCAGGGGCGATCGCGACGTTTACCGGCCGCGTACGAGCCAAAGACAGCCCTGACGATGCCCGAACCGAACACCTCGCCTTCGAGAAGTACGCGGGCGTCGCCGAGGAGCGACTCAACGCGATTCGGCAGGAACTCACCGATCGGGATGGCGTGTTTGAGGTGTTGCTCCACCACCGTGTCGGCCGCATGAACGACGGCGAGGACATCGTCTTCGTCGTCGTGTTGGCGGGCCACCGCAAAGAGGCGTTCCGCACGGTCGAAGACGGAATCGATCGCCTCAAAGACGAGGTCCCGATATTTAAAAAGGAGACGACGACCGACGAGGAGTTCTGGCTCCACGAAACGGAGTGATCGGCCGCGCGCGCTGTCGACCACTACCACCGGTCGCCGACAATCAGTATCCGTTTTGTCCACCGAGGCCCCCTATCGCGGCCTAAACGGGGCCATATAATCCACGCATACCTAATGTGAGATATAATTTCTACAACCGATGTAAAAGGTCTAAACGTTTCTGGGAGCGTTAGGGCAAAGCCGATAAGAGACGGTTTGCGATCGTTCGAGGGGTGAAGCAAGCCGAACCGAGCCGAATTCCGGTCAACGATCTGGTTTATATAACAGATGTGGTGAACAAGCGGTCAATGAGGATCACAATGAGCGCAACCACACCCTCCGCGGATACCGCCCACGAACCGCCAGTCGACGGGAACCCGAAGGCCGAACACCTCCGACAGTACCTCCGTGAGCGTGCAGCAGCCGGGGACCGCTACTTCAAAAGCAAGTTCATTGCCGAGGATGTGGCGCTGTCGCCGAAGGAGATCGGCGCGCTAATTGTCCGACTCCAGGAGTCGGCGACCGATCTCTCGATCGAACCGTGGTCCTACACCGGTGCGACGACGTGGTACGTCGAACCGGTAGAATCCGCCTGAGCGACGTAACAACAGTCGGGCACGAACCACCACACTCCTTTCGAGACCACGACGCCGGAGCGACAGCAACAGAAACACCCCGACAGGCCAGCGCTAACGGCAGGTGTTTATCACTGTCGACCACATAGTAAGACCGATGGCTGACTCGGAGGCCAACGTACCCCGTCCCGACGATCTCGAGACGTGGTACCGCCTCATAGACGTTCGAATCCAGGACGGACGGATCATCTACTACGGCGAGCCGCTGATCCCCGAGCGTCAGCTTTTCGACAAACTGTGGCCGGCGTTTCAGCAGGCTGGCTACGAGCTCAAACTCGCGCAGTCCGACCGGAGTCCGGGAACGGCACTCGTCGCGGACCCGATCGAAGACGACGAAAGCAGTGGCCTCCCGTGGACCAACATCGGGCTGTTCGTTATGACGGTACTGTCGACGCTGTTCGCCGGTGCCTCGGTGTGGTACTACGTGCCGATCGGAGAGATCACGTCGAATCCGCTCGCGGTACTCGAGGCGTGGCCGTTTACGGTCGCCGTCCTCGGCGTGTTGCTGACCCACGAACTCGGCCACTACGTGATGGGTCGATACCACGATGTCGACGTCTCGTTGCCCTACGTGATCCCGTTTCCCTCCTACTTCGGCACGCTCGGTGCCGTGATCAGAATGCGCGGACGGATGCCGAACCGGAAGGCACTGTTCGATATCGGCGTCGCCGGACCGATTGCGGGGTTGGTCGCAACCGTCATCGTCACCATCGTCGGGCTCTCGCTGGGGCCGATAGAGGTCCCGGCTGCGGTCGTCGAACGGAGCCAGTCCGGTGCCTCGATCGTCTTCAATAATCCGCCGCTACTCGATATTATTGCCTCGCTACTCGGCGAGCAGGCGAGCTACAGCGATCCGGCACTCAACCCACACCCCGTGATTATCGGCGGTTGGGTCGGGATGTTTTTCACGCTGTTGAACCTGCTGCCGGTCGGTCAGCTCGACGGCGGTCATATGGTTCGAGCGATGATCGGCCAGCGGCAGGAGACGATCGCCGCGCTCGTTCCGGCAGTGCTGTTCGGGCTTGCGGGCTATCTCCACTACGTTCGGGGGCTATCGCTCAACCAGTCGGTCGGTCTCTGGGCGTTTTGGGGGGTGTTCGCACTGGTTATCGCGTTCAACGGCCCCGCCGAGCCGGTCGACGAGCGTTCGATCGGCCTCCCGCGACTGCTGGTCGGAGTCTTGACGTTCGCGGTCGGCCTGCTGTGTTTCATGCTGGTCCCGATCCAAATACAGGGCTGAACGCGGCACAGCGTCGGGATTTCGACGACCTCAGTGAGTGTAGCCACGGTCAGGCAGAGGCTCGCCGTCGACGGTCACACCCGACTCGGCGTCGGTGACGCGACCAATAACGGTAATCGGCACGTCGGTTTCGACAGTCGAGAACGCCGCCTCGGACAGCGTGAAGACGAGCTCGAAATCCTCGCCGAAATGGACGCCCGCTTCCCAGCGATCGATAGCAAGTGAATCAACGGCCTCGTCGACTGGGAGGCTGTCACGGTCGACCGCAAAGCCGCAGTCGCTGGCCTCGGCGAGCTGGTGGAGCGAGCGGGCCAGTCCGTCGCTGGAATCCATCATCCCGGTTGCGGATCCGGCCAACTGCCGACCCGCCGCGATACGAGGGGTGAACTGAAACAGTTCGTTGGCCCGGTCGGTCTCGCCGCGATCGAACAGCGCCAGCGCCGCCGCGCTCCGGCCGAACGTGCCCGTGACACAGACCAGTTCGTCGGCACTCGCTCCGGATCGGAAAACCGGGTGGTCGACCGCGCCGATGGCGGTTGTCGCCACCGTGAACTCGGTGTGGTGATCGAGGTCACCGCCGACGTACTCCGCGCCGACGGCCTCACATACTGCCCGTGCCCCGTCGACGAACGCCCGTAGCTCGCTGTCGACGAACGCCTCGTCGGCGTAGGCGGCGACAGCGGCAGTTGGATCAGCACCCATCGCCGCGAGATCAGATAGCGAGGCCGCGACCGACCGCCAACCCGCGGTGTACCGAGTGGTCCCCGCCGGGAAATCGGTCGACTCGTGGAGCATATCTGTCGTGATCGCTGTCGAGCCGACGACCGCGGCGTCGTCACCGGCGTGGGGGAGATCCGACCCGAGCAGTCGGAGGGCTTCACGTTCGTCCATCGCGTTCTACACCCCGTTTCGACCTCGTAACTAAAAGCATAGGTGACTTGCGGGCGGTTCCGAAACCGTCGCTCGCCACAATGCGTTAGCTATCGGACCCGAACAAGTAAACACCTGAACCGATAGGAATCCATCATGAAAGAACGCCGAAAACACGAGCTCGCAGACACCGCCCAGCAGATCGTCGGCGGCTTTCTGCTGTCCGGGCCGTTCGTCGTGACCCAAGAGGTGTGGATGCTCGCCCGAAACATGACCGCCTTCCACAGCCTGTTTCTCGTCAGCGCCGTCATGGCGATCGGGTACGGCGGGCTCTATGGCGCGGACAACGACCGCGATCCGAGACGTGAGGCCGCAGTCTTCGGCATCCCGGTCCGATTCATCTCGGTGATGATCGTCGCCTTCGGCTCAGTCGCCATGCTCGCCTTTTCGATCACCGCCCCGGATCTGTTTCTCAGCGATCTCCCGACGCCCGACCGGTTCTACGTCACCTTCCGGGCGATGAGCGTCGCGGCGGTGTTCAGCGTCGTCGGCGCGGTGACGACCGACAGTCTGTTTTAATTTTCGCCTGATCGAACCGACTGTTTGTGCCGTTCCACTGCTCCTCGCCAGTCTCGCGGGTATCGACCGAAAGTTCGACACCGTTGCCGTCGGGATCGTCGAAGTAGAGCGCCTTGCTAATGCCGTGGTCGACTGGACGCACCGTGATTTCGCGGTCGGTGAGCCACTCGTCGGCGTCGCCTCACACCCCGAGCGAGTCGAGGTCGACGACTTTCAAACGGACGTGGCCAATGTGAGCGTCGGACACACCGGTAGTAGGGGGTGTCTACCGTATCCCGGTTCTACCGATAGGATCAGCAAACACACCCTACTCCTCGAACCGCTCTCGGGCAGAATCGAAGCCAAGCTCTCGGGTTTCGGCCGCCCGTCGCGTCTCTCGCTCGGCGACTGCCTCGGGGTCGGGGCTGGCATCGTCGTCGACACGGGCGAACGAGTTGTGAACCTTGGCGTGACACCACCGACACAACGAGACGGTGATTTCGTGGCTCGTTCCCTCGCCGTCGGGATACGAGAGGTGGTGTTCTTCGAGCAGCGGGCGGGCCGAGTCGTCGTGGGCCATCCGGACCGCTTCGAGCCCACAGCGTGCGCACTCTCTGTCGTTCGTCGTCGACCGGTAGTGCCGACACGCTGCCCACTCGCCGTCTTCGCCGACGAGACAGGCGTAGTCGTCAGCCGCCCGTTCGGCGGCGAACTCACGGTCGACGCCCGCGTGGGCGAGTGCGAGCCGACACCGGCCGTCGTCAGTGAGGTGGTCACAGACGCCCGCGATCTCGTAGGGGTCGTCGACGCCGACGGGCGTCCCATCGGGCGTTCGCTCCATACGGTCGCTGGGACCCCCACAAATAAATAGTGGCCGCCTAATCCGACGCTGTGCGCCTCGTTCATCGCCGCGGCCCGCCGGACGATCTCTCGCCACGAGAGGACGTGATCGCCACTGAGATCGAGATCGCCGACTCGTTCGTGTCCCGAGCCCGTGGACTCATGTTTCGGCGGTCGGTTCCCGACGACTACGGCCTCGTTTTTCAGTTCGATACGCCCGAAGACCAGGACCTCCATATGGTATTCGTCCCGTTCCCGATCGACGCCGTCTGGCTGGTCGGTACCGAAGTCACAGCGGTCAAGCGGCTTCGACCGTGGATCGGCCTCGGTCGGGGAACTGCCGACACGATCATCGAGCTTCCGGCAGGGGCTGCCGAGGATATCGAGCCGGGCGATGCGGTCGAACTGGTCGACGGGTAGGTTCGAGGCGTCGACACCAACTGAAACAGGACGATAGAGACGGCAGCTTTATCTTCCTGTATGTGTGAACAATTGGTACAATGGAGCACGCAGACTCCACCGAGGATAGAGTAAGTCGGGGCAACCCGGCTGGCCGTGAAATCGACCGCTGAGTCACCCTTATTCGTGAATTCAAACAATACATCCGAGTTGTACAGTGACAACTCAACGCGATCGGCGATTCCTGCAGACGACGTACAGCTGTTAGACACCACGCTCCGGGACGGCGAGCAGGCACCGGGCGTCTCGTTGACTCCCGACGAGAAAGTCGAGATCGCCCACGCCCTCGAAAACGCAGGCATGGACGTCATCGAGGCAGGCAGCGCCTGTACCTCCGAGGGCGAACGCGAGTGTATCCGCCGCGTCACCGAACTCGGACTCGACGCGACGGTCACGAGTTTCGCCCGCGGCATCAGATCCGACATCGACCACGCCCTGGACTGCAACGTCGACGGCGTCACCATCGTCGTCCCCTCGTCGGACAAACACATCGAGACGAAAGTCGGCTCGACCCGCGAGGAGGTCATCGCAAAATCGGTCGACCTCGTCGAGTACGCCCTCGATCACGATCTGTGGGTCGAACTGCTCGGCGAAGATGGGTCGCGGGCCGACCCAGAGTTCCTCGTCGACCTCGCCGAAGCGGGCCACAAGGCCGGAGCCGACCGGTTCTGTTATGCCGATACCGTCGGTCACGCGAGCCCCGAGCATACCTACGAGATGGTCTCCCAGCTCGCAGAGCTTGGGCCGACCAGCGTCCACACCCACGACGACCTCGGCTTCGGGATGACCAACGCCCACGCCGGGCTGAAAGCGGGCGCTGACTTCGTCCATGGGACGGTCAACGGGATCGGCGAGCGCGCCGGGAACGTCGCCATCGAGGAGGTCGCCATCGCCCTCAAACACAGCTACGGGATCGAGACGCTCAACCTCCCGGCGGTCTACGAACTCGCAACGACCGTCAGCCACAACACGGGGATTCCCCTTGCGCCGAACAAGGCCGTCATCGGCCAGAACACCTTCACCCACGAAAGCGGTATCCACACCGACGGCACACTGAAGGATTCGGCGATGTACGAGCCCTACCCGCCCGAAACCGTGGGCCGCGAACGGCGGCTCGTCCTCGGCAAACACGCCGGACGGGCGGGTGTCGAATCCGCGCTGGCCGAACATAGCGTCGACGTCACCGACGACGAACTCGCCGAAGTCGTCGAGCGCGTCAAATCCCTCGGCGAGCGGGGCAAGCGCGTCACCGACGCCGACCTGCTGGCGATCGCCGAAGACGTGCAGGATCGGGACCGCGAGCGGTTCGTCGAACTACTGACGCTGACGACCGCCAGCGGCGGCGACGTTCCCACGGCGAGTGTCAAACTCCGCGTTGGCGACGACGAACGCGTCGCCGCCGGGACCGGTTCCGGACCTGTCGACGCCGCGGTCAAGGCGGTCCGTGAGGCCCTCGGCCCCGCGGCGGACGCCGATCTCGATTCGTTCCACGTCGACGCCATCACCGGTGGTACTGATGCGGTCGTCACCGTCGAGGTGGCAATGACCCGCGGCGACCACTCGGTGACGGTCGCGGCCTCGGATTCGGACATCACCCGTGCCTCGGTGACCGCGATGGTCGACGCGCTCGACCGACTGCTCGCGGCCGCGCCGCCCGAACAGCCGGTCGCCGACGACTAACCAACGGTCAGTTTCAGGCTCTTTTCCGGACGCACTGCAAACGACGGTGTAGAGGGTTCGCCGTATCGGGCCGGACGTTTCCCCGCCGTATCACCATCAATAATATTTGACTTATGGAAAAAGCTTATTACATATTGGAAAGCTTGCTTTACATACAAATGGTAAGCAACCATCAGTTGACAACCCACGAGATAGTGATTTTCGGTATCATGGCACTGGGAACTCTGGCGTCGACTGTCGGTGCCAGCATAGTCGGCGACGAGGGAATCAGCGCCTTCCTCGCGATACTCGGCGGCTCCGCAGTGGCCCTCGGCGGCGTCTGGTGGTACCGACTCTCCGAGCGCCGTGGGGAGTACGACGAGCGGTATCATCAGATTGCGCTCCGGGGCGGAGGCGTCTCCCTGTGGGTGTTCTACTGGGCCGTTTTTATTTGGTCGACAGTCGAGTCTAACACCGACATCACGACCCCGGTTCTGGATGCGCTGACTTGGCTGTTGCTCGTCCCGTGGGTCGCGTTTGGACTTACCTATCTGTACTACACACGGGTGATGTGAGCCATGGACAACGACCTCAAAGTCTGGCGAGCGAAAACCGACGTGACACAGGCTGAACTCGCCGACGAAGTCGATGTCTCCCGACAGACGATCAACGCCATCGAACGGGGTCGGTACGATCCAAGCCTCTCGCTTGCCTTCGAGTTGGCACGATTTTTTGACTGCCACATCGAGGACATCTTTCAGTACGATCCTGACGAGGGGTCGTGAGTTTCACAGAATCCGTATATATAAATCAGATAAGCCTGTAGCCTCGCTGTGGCGTTCATTGTCGAGATCAAACCCTCGGCCCGCAAGCGCAACGGCGATGTCGGCCGGGCGGTCAACCGCGAGGGGACCACCCGCCGCTTCGAGAGCCGCACGGCCGCCGAGGCGTGGGCCGACAAATTGACTGGTGGTGGCCGCGACCACGTCTGGATCAAAGCCGCCCACCCACAAGACCAGTCGACTGTCGACGCCTATCTGGTCTCCCGTAATGCTCGCGGGAAACTGGAGGCTTCCTTTGATAAAAAACGGCGTCGACTGCGCGGCGGCGACCGAAGCCAGCAGCATGGGCTGCATGACTCGATTACTGACTGAGTAGATGCGGCTGTCGATGAATCTCCGGCGAGAGTCGAGACTAATTGTTCAACACTTTATATGACCTGTGTGAATTTGTCTCTATGGCCGCCCCGGTTTGGGAGATTTCAGTAACTACTGTGGTTGGCTTCGTGGTCGGCTATCTGCTGTGGCCGCCGAGAGCCGTCTACTGGGCGACATTGGCTCCGTTCATTGGGGGTCCAGCCACTGTTGGGGTGGTCTTTTTTACAGCCGCGGTGGCGGGTGCTGTGGTTGCGTGGCATCGCCCATACCGACTCAGTTCGATCACGTACGGTGGCCTCCTCGCCTACGTCTTCGGGATGCTGGCCATCGAACTGTCTGTTCCCTCCGACAGTCCAGTCCATCTGCTCGTTTATACAGCACTGCTCGTCTGTTTCGTCCTCGGTGCCGCTGTCGAACGTCGACGGTTCGGACCGTTAGGTGGATCGTCGACGAACGATACCAACTAGTCGCGGCGCGATGAAACGCGCCGCTTGCGGTGTTGTGTCCGCGAAAAGCGCCGAGGGGGAGATTTGAACTCCCGAGTCCGAATGGACAGTAGATTTCGAATCTACCGCCTTGGCCAGGCTAGGCTACCTCGGCTTGCATCCATACGTGCGGCGTTATCGGGTTAAAAGATTCCGGTCGACGGGGACGCTGTTGTGCGATTCCATCACATATTTTTCAGCCGGTGACTGTCGACGCGACAGTTAGTGGCCAGCCGGAACCGGCTCGGCGATCTGCCCGAGTTCGTCGACGGTGAGTTCGACGATCCCACCAGACGGAACCGAACTCGACCCCGAGACGGGCGTGAACTTCAGGGCGTATTCGTGCCAGTCGCCGATTCGGGCCGTCGGATCGAGGATCTCGGCCTCGCTGAACCCCGCGTTCGACTCGGTGACGACGACCTTCGAGGCGGTCGACCGCGCCGTCGATCGCGGTTCGAGTTCGAGATCGTACTGGTGCCAGTCACCGAACCGCGCGGTGACATCGAGGATCTCTCCCTCTCGGAAGCCGCCGATCGATTCGTTGAGTTTGAAGGACTGTTGCATCGTATCCGGTGGTTGGCTCCGGAGACGTAAAAAGTATTTTTTGAATGAACAATCGACTAGTTGAATGATCGATTCCTAGGTTCCGTAGAATCACGCAACAAGGCGGCTCGTATCCGAAAACCGCAGTTTGGGAGCAGCGGCGGTCGACTTATTTCACCGTGACGTAGGTGAGAAACGCCAACGCGACTGTCTGGAGGATGCGGAGCGCGGCGACGGCCTGCTGGGCGGTCGGCGCGCCGGCATACAGCATCCCGCTGCTGAAAAAGAAGTAGATCGCCACGGCGTTCTCAACCAGCAGGACCGCGGCGAAAGCGGCCAGCCCGGCAGTTAGCTCCGAACCGAACGTCCGGTAGTTGCGCACCCAGACGGTCGTCAGCGCGCCCAACAGGACGACGTTGACGCCCGAAAACAGGGTTGCGACCGCCATCCACGGCCCCATGAGGCCCAACATCACATCGCCTCCAGGACCCGTTCGAACTCCTCGCGGTGGCGTTCGAAGCGGTCAGTCAGAAAGTAGAGTTTCCCGTAGTCGTCGCCACCGGCTTCGATCACGTCGTGGTCTTGTAACATATCGAGGTGGTGTCTCACGGTGTTGTAGTCGACCTCGAGGCACTCGGCGATCCGGTTGGCGTTCCGTGGTCGCTCATCGATCGCGCGGATGATACGCGCGCGGTTCTCGCCGCCGCGCATCCCGACGAGCAGATACCAGAGTGCCTTCTCCATCCACTCGACCGATCGTGTCGGAGTAGCATTAGTTCGGCGATACCGGGTCCCGCCGCCGACGTGAGGCTTTTCTAGCCGCCACGCGAGGATATACTATGTACCAGTCGATCACCGCCGCGGAGTTCCGTGACCGACTCGACGCGGGCGAGTCGCTGACCGTTGTCGACACCCGACCGCCGGAGAGCTTCGAGAGTTGGCGGATTGCCGATTCGATCCAGTACTTCTACAAGCCGTTCCACGAGTTCGATCTCGACGAGTTCGAGGCCGAAACCGGACTCGGTCCCGACGATCCCATCGTGACGATGTGCGCGAAAGGCCAAGCCTCGGACGACCTCGCTTCGGAGTTGGCCGAGGCGGGCTACGAAAACGTCGCGGTCGTCGAGGACGGGATGCGGGCGTGGAGCGGGGTCTACGATCACGTCCGGATCGAGTACGACGAGTTCAGCGTCGTCCAACTCCAGCGCCGCGCCAAGGGCTGTCTAGGCTACGTTATCGAAAGCGACCGTAAGGCCGCAGTCGTCGACGCCACCCGCCACACCGCGGAGTTCGAGGCCGCTGCCGACGCCCTCGACAGCGAGATCGTCGCCGTCTTCGATACTCACGTCCACGCCGATCACATCTCCGGCGGCCGTGAGCTTGCGGGCGAATTAGGCGTCCCCTACTACCTCGGTGAGGGAGCCGCCGACCGAGGAGTAGGCTACGACTACGACCCCCTCGAGGCCAACGAGGTCGTCTCGGTCGGCGGGGTCGACGTCAAAGCCCTCGAAACGCCGGGCCATACCTCCGAGATGGTGAGCTATCTGGTCGGCCACGAGGCCGTGTTGACGGGCGATACGGTCTTCGTCGACTCCCTTGGCCGCACCGAACTCCAGTTCGGCGACGGCGAGGCCTCGGCCGGGGCCGAACTGCTCTACGACTCGCTGCACCGAACACTGTTGGCCGAGCCCGACTCCGTGACCGTACTGCCGGGGCATTTCGCGGTCGACAACGACGGCACGACGCCGATCACGCCGGGCAAGCCGGTCGACACCACCATCGGCCTGCTCCGGACCGGCTTGGAGCTGCTGACAGTCGATCGTGAGGAGTTCGTCGACGCGCTCACCGAGCGGCTCCCCGAAAAGCCGCCGAACTACGAGCGGGTGATCGGGATCAACAGGGGCCAGGAGTCGGTCGAAGACGAGGTGGAGGCGATCGAACTCGAACTCGGACCGAACCGGTGTGCCGCCGAGGCCGACGCCGACTGAGCTACGTGTCGACGCCAAACAACTCGAGCGCGCAGTTGTCGGCCAGCAGATCGGCCGCCCGGTCGTACGGCGATTTCGCGGCTGCCTCCCTTTCGGGTCGCCGTCGACCGGCCGCGTCGTAGACGGTGTTTATAAACCCGTCCCGCAGACTGGCGTTCTCGAAGAGGCCGTGGAGATAGCAGCCGACGATATCGCCGCGGCGGGCTCCGAGGGCGGCTGTCGACTCCCCGTCGCGGCCGAACGGCGTTTCGACCGGCTCGGTCGACTCGGTGTCTCCCATGTGGATTTCGTAGCCCGAAATCGGGCCCGTTGCCCCCGCAAAGAGGCTCCCAGCCTCGAGGTCGAGCGTGGTGTCGACCACGCGTTTCTCCTCGCTGAAGGTGGTCTCGACCGGTAGCAGTCCGATGCCGGGAAGCGTCGACTGCGAGGCGTCGAGGTCGGTTCCTTCGATCTCGGCCTTCTGAATCCGCTCGCCAAGGATCTGGTAGCCGCCGCAGAGGCCGACAATCGGGCCCTCGAACGCCCGGAGTCGCTCGTCGAAGCTCGCCTCCCGCATCGCCAGCAAGTCGTCGACCGTGTTCTTCGTGCCGGGAATCACGACCGCGTCGGCGTTGTTTAAATCGGCAGCCAGCGGCAGGTATACGACTCGCACGCCGGGCTCGGCAGCTAGCGGTTCGAGGTCGGTGACGTTCGAGGCTCGCGGCAGTCGAGGGACGCCGATCGTCACCGACTCGGCGGCTTCGACACCGTCGTTGTCGCCGAACACCGCCCGCTCGTCGGTCGACGGCAGCGCGAGGCTGTCCTCCTCGGGAAGGCCGGGGTCGTCGTACGGCAGCACACCGAGGACGTCGACGCCGGTCCGATTCTCGAACTCCCGGAGGCCGGCGTCGAGCAGCGAGAGATCACCGCGGAACTTGGTGATAATCACGCCGCGGACCTGCTGGCGGAGGTCATCGGGCATGAGTTCGAGCGTGCCCACGAGCGAGGCGAAGACGCCGCCGCGCTCGATGTCGGCGACCAGCACGATCGCGGCGTCGGCAAAGCGGGCGGTCTCGACGTTGGCCAGATCCCGGTGCTGGAGGTTGATTTCGGCGATCGACCCCGCCCCTTCGGCGACGATCACGTCGTACTCGGCGGCGAGTCGACCGTGGGCTGCTTCGGCGGCCTCGCGGGCCGTCTGCCAGTGGTCCTCGTAGTAGCTCCCCGCGGCGAAGTGGCCGACCGCCTGCCCGTCGACGATCAACTGTGACTCGCCGCTGCCGCGGGGTTTGAGCAGCACGGGGTTCTGATCGGTCGTCGGCGCGATTCGGGCCGCACGGGCCTGCACGTACTGGGAAACGCCAACTTCACCGTATGGCTGGCCGTCGTCCGCTCTGTTAACTGCTGGTGCTCGCGGGACGGCGCGAGCGTTGTTGCTCATGTTCTGAGCTTTAAAGGGGGCGACCGAAACGCCGCGGTCCGAGAGGAGTCGACACAGCCCGGCGGCGACGGTGCTCTTGCCGACGTGGGAGGCAGTGCCAGCGACGAGGAGCGTTCGAGCCATTGCGGTGGTCAGTACTCGGTCCCACGACGGGCGCGCTGTCCGGCGTCGATCGGGTGTTTCTCCTTGCCGATCTGGGTGACGAGATCCACGCTGTCATAGAGGTAGTCGGGTTTCGTGTGGCTCCCCGTAATTACGAGTTCGAGACCGTCGGGTTTGGTCTCGACCAACTCGATGACGGCTTCGGGGTCGACCAGTTGGCGGTCGGCCGCGTACAGCAGTTCGTCGAGAATCAGCATATGGACGCCGTCTTCGGGTGATGCGTCGAGAGCGACGGGTTCGGAGCGGTCCGCCTCATCAGCGGCGGCGATCAGTTCTTCGGCGCGCTCGAAGCCAGCTTCAGCGTCGGTTTGGTGGTCGACCTCGTCGCTCCCGTCGGCCATCCCATGCCAGCCGTAGTGACCGGTGTTTTCGTAGCTGAAGCCGGGCATCGCGGCGATAGCGTTGTACTCGCCGCGAACGTCTTCGACGCTGTCGGCACCGCCCTTCATGAACTGGAGCATATGGACCCGGAAGCCGTGGCCTGCCGCGCGGAACCCCATCCCCATCGCAGCGGTGGTTTTGCCCTTCCCGTCGCCCCAGAACAGTTGGACAAGGCCGAACTCGTCGGGAGCGCTGGGTTCGATCGGTCGGGCCTCGGGGCTGACTCCCTTGCCGGGCGTGCGGCGGTGTGGGGGTGCATCGTCGACCGCGGGATCGGTATCGGTCATGGCTGGTGGTTGGGCTGGAAGGCTATTGTCGTTGTGTTCGCCCCCGGGCAAACCACCGACGCGGCGAACGTTCTTACTCTACGACACCCAAAGAGAACCGTGAGCGAGACCGCAGACACGTCGACGCCCGACCCCGATGCGACCGTGGTCGTCGAAACCGTCACCAAGCAGTACGCCGCTGGCACCACCGTCACCGCCCTCGACGACGTGAGCCTCTCGCTGCCGCGGGGCTCTTACACCGCGATCATGGGCCCCAGCGGCTCCGGCAAGAGTACCCTTTTAAATCTCGTTGGCGGCCTCGACACCCCGTCGGCCGGTCGGGTGACGGTCGACGGCCACGACGTGTCAACTGCGGACGAGGCCGAACGCGCCGCCATTCGGGGCACTGAAATCGGCTTCGTCTTCCAGACGTTCAATCT
>Ga0207753_1000255_pt1 | contig 21627 bp, 21 predicted proteins | sample PonA233FremontCA_2_FD_187273 | JGI IMG/M metagenome (GOLD analysis project Ga0207753, IMG submission 187273) | Salt pond sediment microbial community from Fremont, CA, USA - Pond A23 Sediment 3 (SPAdes) | ecosystem: Environmental > Aquatic > Non-marine Saline and Alkaline > Saline | place: USA... | reverse complement strand
CCCCGCCAGACGGGTCCCGGTCGGTCGTCGACTCCGGGCCGTGGCCGGTCCTCCTGCCCGACACGGGGTCCTGGCTTGGGGGCTGTGGCTCCGGCGGCTGGTCGGCCTCGATGGCCGGCGTCGGCGACTCCGCAGGCCCCGTCTCCCCCGGCTCGGACTCCCCACCTGCCCCCGGCGGCTCTGTCGGGGGTTCTTTGGGTGGCCCGGAGGAAGCCGACTGGCCCCCGTCGGACGGTTCCGGGGGAACGGGTGCCCCGGAGGAGTCACCGCTTCCCATGAGATCAGCGGCGGAGACGGTCCCGTCGGTCGCCGGCTCAGCGGCGGAGGTGTCGGCCGTCGGATCAGCAGGCTCCGCCCCTCCGGCGTCCTCGCCGGTAAGCGCCGCCATGACTTGCTCGCGGTTGCCCTTGATATCGGCGACGAGCGTGTCGAACAGTTCCTGTTCCTCGGCGGTCATGCCGTCGGCCTCCGCTGGCAGGTCGGCAGCCGCGAAGGAGGCCGCCTTGACGATCTTCCCGACCCGTTTCTCGTAGATCGCCTCGACGGTCTGTTCCGCGGTGTCGATCTCGTCGGTGAGGCGGTTGACCTCCGGTGCGTCGAACGGGTCGTCGGCCCGCTCGGCCGCGCGGTCGCGCTCGGCGCGCAACTGCTGGATGAACTCGCCCGCGTCGGTGTAAAACGACTCCCGCAGCTGCTGGAGTTTGTCGGTCTGGCGCTCGCGGTCGCGGGCGGTCTGAAGCTCCTCTAGATTCATTCTCTGGTTACTCTTCTCCCTTTTCCGCACGTCCCCGGCTCATCAGGAACACGCCGAGGTACTCCGGAACGGTATCAACACCCTCCTCCAGTGTAAATCTATCGCCGTCGAGTTCGACGACAGCCGGCTCGGTGATCTCGACGGCGATCTCGTGGCTCCGGAACGTCTCCGGGACGGCGTCGACGAGCGGATCGAAGCTGTCGATCCCGTCGCGGGGAATCCGGCGGACCGCGAGCCCGCTCCCGCCGTGGAGACTGCCCGGGAGGCGGATCAGCCGGTTCGTGTCCGTCGACACCGGTTCGTCGATCGGCGCGTTCTGCTCGGCGACAACCGCCGGCGCGAACTGCTCGGCGAGCTGTTTGAAGACGGCGTGTGCCGAGAGGTTCCCCTCCTGGATCTCGACGAAGCGGTTCCGGGCCAGATTGTACGCCGCCTTCGCTTTCCCCTCGCCGATCCCGTCGTACTCCTGGAGCCGGTCGAGAGCCTCCTGTTCGTCGAGCTCCCGGATCTCGGCCATCTCGGCGACGAGTCGCTCGTGGACCCGGTGTCCCCAGCCGCCCTCTGTCGGGAGGTAGAGATTGTCCGCCGGCGTCTCCCGGCCAGCGGTCCCGGCGACGGTCTGTTCGTCCACGAGCGCGTCGAACGCCAGGCCGATCCCGCGGACGTAGTCGACGATCTCCCGGCGCGCGTCGCGGTCGAGGTGCTGGATGCCCCCGTCACGGACGTGGACGTGGTACCCCCGGCTGCCGGAGAAGACGACCTCCAGTTGCTCGAAGCCGAAGTCCTCTTCGAGGAAGTCGAGCAGCCGGAGGAGCGCATCCTTGCAGGCGGCAAGCATCTCGGCGTAGCTGTCCGCCGGCGACGTCGACGGGAGATGGTCCGCGTCCAGATCGAAGATGAGATCGGAGCGTCGCCACCCTTTGGCCTGCATGGTCTTCGCACCCGGGTCGTCGTACCGGCCGGCGGAGAAGTAGACGTGTTTCGGCCGCTCGCGGGCGAGGAAATCCTCGAGGTTGCCGATGTCGAGAAGCGAGTTGTGACGGACGTAGCTCTCGCCGGGGCCCTCCGTCCATGGGACATAGCCCCACTCGCGTTCGCTCGCCTCCGGCGGGGGCGTGATCTCCTGGCGGCGGTAGTGGTCACCGAACCGGCCACGGAGGTACGCCCTGGTCCGCTCTTGCACGCTCCCCTCTTGCTGGAGCGATACAATAGGCGTTTTGCTCCGGTCACCGGGAAAGCAGATTCGCGAGGCGGTCGCGGATGCTCTCGTCCTCGCCGAGCTGGAGATAGAAGGCGTCACCGCCGTCCTCGTAGTAGTTGTCGATCCGGCGTTTGACCTGGAAACCGAGCCGGCGGTAGAAATCGAGTGCCTCGCGGTTCGTCGTCCGTGCGTGGCAGGTGACCGAGCCGTAATCTTCCGCCACGTTGGCGACGAGCCGTTTGCCGAACCCCTGGCCGCGGTAGGCCTCGTCAACCGCGAGAAAGAGGATATAGCCGTCGCGGCGCACGGCCGCGAAGCCGACCAGTTTGTCGTTCGTCCGGTCGGCGAACAGGTACACAGTCGAGCGTTTGTACGCGTTCTTGAAGAAACTCTTCCGCTGGCGTAACACACCGTCTGCTTGTCGGATCCGCTCTTTCAGTTGCCAGGCAGATTCAGCGTGTGTATCGCTGCCCGGGTCTACCACCCGCCGCTGGATGTTGACGCTCACCACCTCCCTCTATGATCCCGGGAATAATAATTCCTCTGCGTCGAGCGACGTCGGGAGGCCCAACTGCTTATATCTCCTGGGCCGAACCAGACTCTAATGGGGTACAAACTCCGCGAACACACCGCGGACGTCGCTGTCGAAGCCACGGGCGACAGCCTCGGTGCAGCGTTCAGTGCGACAGCCGACGGGATGGCGGCGGCGATGTGTTCGGAGTGGCCACCGGACGGCGAACGCGTCGAACTCTCGGTCACCGGGGAAAGCCTGGAGGCGCTGCTGTTCGACTATCTCGACGAGTTGATCTACGAACGGGACATCCGGTCGGTGCTCCCGGTCGACAACGAGGGTGCTGTCGAGTCGGGCGAGCAGTTCCGGTTTACCGGCAGTTTCCGTGGACTGCCGCTGTCCGCGGTCAGTGCCCGGGACCTGAAAGCCGTCACCTACTCCGAGATGGAGATCGAGGAAACCGCCGACGGCTGGCGGACGTACGTCGTTTTCGACGTCTGATCGAGAGATGACAACAACTGCTACCGTTTAATGTATCTCATCACCATCGATCCCCAACAGGCCTTTATTCGTCCAGCACCAACTTTCCACTGATGACCCACGCTACGAACTGTCGAACCGCCGGCGCTGGCCAGGAGAAACAGCCAGCACTGACCCGGCGGAAAGCAGTTCTCACCTGTGCAGGCTGTGACCACTCCAGCCCCCCCGATGGGGACTGGATCTTCCGGATCGCGGATAACGGTACGGAGATCCGCTGTCCGAACTGTCACGGACTGCTGACAGTCAGATAGCCCCCTCTTTTCGAGCCGAAGGAGCGAAGTAACCCAGAGACCAACAGTGCCACGTGACGGACGACCGGCCAGTCAGAGAGTTCGAACGCAAACAGCTCCTCGAACGCATCCAGCGCGAGGGTGCCACAGTCGGTGCCTCGATCCCCGACGAGATCACGGTCCAGGGCGACGAGATCGACCTCCAGCGGTTCGTGTTCGAGATCCGGCGGCGGGAGACGATCCCGGCCGGTGAGCGCGAACGCGTCGAACAAGCAAAGAAGAACCTCCGGCGCGAACGCCTCCAGCGCAAACAGCGGATCGAGGAGGCGGAGATAACGCTGGCGGAAGGAAACCGGCTGGCTGAGTCGATCATCGGGATCGACCGCGCACTGAACGAACTGGAGTCACTCGGCCCGGTCAACGTCGAAGGCGAAGCCCAGGCACAGGAGACCGCGGATCAGAAACGCTGGATGAAGTTCCTCCGGAAGGCGCTGGGCCACGCCGACGACGACAGCGGCCACGGTGTCTCCCAAGGCCCGTAACAGTGGTCGCAGTGTCCGGGTGAGAAGCGACATACAGGACCGAGGCGTTGAGTGCCGTATGACTCCCCCGCGGGTTCGGGCAGTCCTTTTTCGGCCGCTGTGCTGGTGACAGCTAGAGGGACGCGACCATCTCCGAGAGGAGTTCCAGTTCGTCCTGGTTGACGGTGTGTCCCATCCCCTCGTAGATCCGCGTTTCGACGTCCGCGTGTAACCGGTCGAGTACCGCTGCCGTCTCGTGGACACGCTGTTCGGGGATGTGTGGATCCCGATCACTGCAGCCGAGGAAGGCCGACATGCCGTCGAGGTTCCCCTCGTAGCCGCGCTCGTCGATCTGCTGGCCGATGAGACCACCACTCAACGCGGCGAGCCCGCCGTACAGCGTCGGCTTCCGGCAGACGTACTCGCTGGCGAGGCAGGCCCCCTGCGAGAAGCCGACGAGCAGGATTCCGTCGGTCGGAATCGCCGCGTCGTGGGCCGTCTCGATGGTGGCTTCGATCACTCCGAGTCCCGACCGGCGGCCGGGTTCGTTGGAGTCGACGGGCGCTGTGAAGGGGTTGGGATACCAGGTGTTGCCCGCCGCCTGGGGGGCGAGCAGGGCCACTCCCTCGCGGTGGATCTCCCGGCCCATCCCGAGGATACTCGTCGCCGTCGCGCCGCGGCCGTGGAGCAGTATCACCGCCGCAGTCGCGTCCTCGAGTGCTGTTCCGGCGCTCTCTACGGGCTGGTCACCGTGTGGATCGTCCTGATTGCCGTGTGGATCGTACATAGGTTAGTCGCCGTCCTGCGTTGACGGGCTTGAGCGAACAACTACCGCCAGCGTGATAAACGCTCGAATGTTCCCCGATCCGCCGTATCAGTAGTGGCCGGTCAGGCGAACGGGTTGCACACCAGCCGCGGGATTCATACCGCTGGCTCCGGAAGCGGTGCTATGAGCGAAAACGAGAGCGGTGACGAACCGGTCGTCGACGTCGGCGACGCGTGGGCAACAGAGCTACAGCGCAACCGGGAGGAGAAAGACGAGTTTCTGGACGAACACCGGCAGTCGCCGATCCCGCCGGAGAAACGCGACGAGTTCGACGGGCTGGCGTACTACGATCCCGACCCGGCCTACCGGGTCGCGGCGACCGTCCACGTCGAGGACGACCCCGAGGAAGTCGAACTCGAAACGTCCGACGGCCGCACAGTCAGCTACCACCGGATCTATCGGTTCGAGTTCGAACTCGGCGACACGAGCCACGAACTGGCCGGCTACAAACAGGCTGAGGACGACTCGATTTTCGTCCCGTTCCGCGACAAAACGACCGGCCAGCAGACGTACAAAGACGGCCGCTACATGGATCTGGAACCGGACGGGGAACTCCGTGACGGGGACCGTATCGCGCTCGATTTCAACCTCGCATACTCGCCGTTCTGTGCGTACAGTGATACGTTCTCGTGTCCGCTCCCGCCGGAAGAGAACTGGCTCGAAACCACAGTCGAAGCCGGCGAGCGGAAACCACCAGTATGAGCCGAACGGCGACTGTCGCCGACACGTGTCACGAACGTAACCAATGATGCAAATTTTTAACGAGACATGGGTGCAAGAGTGGACGAATGGGGGACGTCCAGTTCCGCGCCGCCAAGGTCGGTGACGCGAGAGCGATCCTGACGGTCAAACAGGAAGCGATCACTGCGATCGAGAGCGACGAGTACAGCGAGAGACAGCTGGCAGCGTGGTGTCCCGAAGACGAACTGGTCGAGGATTTCGGGCGGGCGATCGAGACCAACCGGTTCGAGATACTGCTGGCCACCATGGGGCCTTCTGTCGTTGCCTACGGTGTGCTCAACACGGAACGGAACAGGATCGACGCGATCTTCGTCCATCCGGAGTACTGGGGCAAAGGGATCGGCTCCTCGCTGGTCCGCCAGTTCGAGGCCCGTGCGCGGATCAAGGCCCTGCCGGAACTGAAGATCGTCTCCTCGCTGAACGCCAGCGGTTTCTACGAAGAGATGGGGTATTTCGATTTCGGCCGGAAACAGCGCACCATCAACGGGGTCGAACTGGAGTTCGCGATCATGCGGAAGGTGTTCGGAACGGAGTAGCTCTGCCGGGACGAGAGAACGGCGTTTTATACGTTCGCCCCCTACGAGTGGCCGATGCGATCCGGATTGACCCGGCGTGAACTGCTCGGTGCGTTCGCCGCCGCCCCCGCTGTCGGCGCCGCCTCCGGGCGAGCACGAGCACGGTCCAGCGCCGCGACTGCAGCACAGACCGGCGAGGAGTGGTCGGAGTTCGCGTTCGATGCCGCGAACACGGGCCACAACCCCGACGGTACCCCAGCCGTCGAGGACATCGGCGGCCGCTGGCGCGCGCGGACTGGTGGCCGCCTCACGGTCCAGCCGGCAGTTGCCGGGGGTGTCGTCTACGCAGCCAGTCAGGACGGCCGCGTCTACGCGTTCGATGCGGCGAGTGGTGCTGAACTCGACGGCTGGCCGGTCGACCTCGGGAGCGCGAGCGGCTCCGCGCCGGCGGTCGTCGACGGGGTCGTCTACGTCGGTGACGACGACGGACGACTCCACGCTATCGACGCCACGAGCGGGGAGACACAGTGGCGCTTCGGTACTGGCGGTCGCCTCGAGACACCCCCTGTCGTCGTCGACGGGACCGTCTACGTGAGCAGTACCGGCGGGGGCGTGTACGCGGTCGAGGGCGACCCCGACGGCGTCACCGAGCAGTGGTCCTTCGAGACGGACGACCAGCGGACGATGAACACCGGCCCGGCGGTCGCGACTGTCGACACCGGGGACGGTCCCCAGCGGATTGTGTACGTCGGTACCGACAGCTCTAGCGAGCGCAACGGCGCCGTCCTCGCGCTCGACGAGGGCGAACAGGAGTGGGCCTTCCCAGCACTGGGGCCGGTCGCATCGACACCGGCTGTCGCGGACGGGTGGGTGTACGTCTGCAGCGGCGTCGAAGGGGATCCGACCCAGGGACGGCTGTACAGGCTCGACGCCGGATCGGGGGAGATACAGGGCGAACTGGAGACGGGCGGGCAGGTCGTCGGCTCCCCGGCAGTCACGGAGGAGACAGTGTACGTCGGGAGCCGTGGCAGCGAACTGTACGCGTTCGACATCGAGACCGGAACGGAACGATGGAGGTTCAGGACGAACAGACCGATCGTGGCCTCCCCCGCAGTCGTGGACGGAACGGTGTACGTACTCGACAGGAGCGAAACTGCCTACGCGCTCGACACCGACGGCCAACGTCGCTGGTCGTACGACACCGGCGGCTCACAGTTCGCCGCTCCAGCGGTCGCAAACGGCACGGTCTACGTCCCGAGTGTCGACTCGACGGAGGAGTCGACGCTGTACGCACTCGGCGAGGGTGGGGAGATCCCGTCCGGCAGAGGCGGCGACGGCGGAAGCGAGGATAGCGATGTCCCGGGCTCGGTCATCGAGAGCGAGGGCCCCGAGAGCGATTTCGCCTTCCTCCTGGTCCCGGCCATCGCCGGTGGCTTCGTGACACTGGTTGCCGGCGTGGGGTACGCGATTATCCGCTCGGGGCTGCCCGAGAAGTTCGCCGTCGACGAAGCTCCCATCGAGCGCCTCTACGACGACGACGAAGGCGAAGACGCCGAAGAGGAAGAAGACCGGCACCAGTCACCAGTCTGGGATCTCGTCGTCGGTGACGTGATCACCCGGGCGGACGACAAAGAGAAGGCGGCGACACAGAACGTCATCGTCTCGAAGTACGTCGACAGGGACACGCTCGATTCACCGGTCGTGGCCTACGAGATCGAATCTGCGCGGGACGAGCCAGTCCGGCTCCGGCTCTCGGAACCACTCGTCGACGACGCTGCCGACGGGCTCGCCGACCAGCCGCTCAACGAGGGGTGGCGGATCGACGAACGTAGTGTGATCTTCGAGGCGGATGTCGGTCCCGGTGAGACGATCAGGACGATGATCGGCCGGCAGGACTGCCCGACCGACCGGGCCGGAGAACTCGGCGGGAAGCCGACTGTCAGTATCGGGTCGGACGGCGCCTGATTGGTGTAGCAGCTACTGCTCCCGGCTGGCGACGTTTTTGCCGTTCAGGGAGATATACTTCGTGTCGATGACGCGCTCGTCGTCGTTGATCGTCTCCAGGACGTCGTCAGTGACGGGATCGTCGAGGTTGTAGACGGAGAGTGCTTCCCCGCCGATAGTCTCGCGGCCGTTGAACATCCCCGCGATGTTGACGTCGGCATCACCGAGCACGCTACCGATGAAGCCGATGACGCCGGGGGAGTCCTCGTTTCGCGCGACGAGCATGTGTCCGTGCGGGATGGCGTCGACGCGGAAGCCGTCGACACTGATGATCCGTGGATCGTTGCCGGCGAACTGCGTCCCGCAGACGCTGACACGCTCGTCCTCGTTCCCGACCGTGACGGTCACGCGGGACTGGAAGTCCTCGCTCTGGCGGGATTTCGACTCGGTGACATCGATGCCGCGCTGTTCGGCGACCCGCGGTGCGTTGACTGCGTTGACCTGCCACTCCAGGGGTGCGAAGACGCCTTTCAGCGCACTCGCGGTGACGAGATCCACGTCCTCCGCGGCGATGTCGCCGTTGTACTCGACTTCGACGAACTCGACGCGTTCGTCGAACAGCTGGACCGCGATCTTGCCCGCCGTGTCCGAGAGGCCGATGTACGGTTCGATCTTCGGGAAGGAGCTCTCGTCGACGGAGGGGGCGTTGAGCGCGTTCAGCACCGGCTCGTCGTTGAACGCGGCGACGATCTGGTCGGCCGTCGACGTCGCGACGTTCTCCTGGGCGGCCTCCGTCGACGCACCCAGGTGCGGTGTGACGATGATGTCCTCGACCCCCAGCAGCGGGTTGTCCCGGGAGACTGGCTCCTGGGCGAAGACATCGACTGCGGCACCCTTCAGAATGCCGTCGTCGACGGCTTCCGCGAGCGCATCCTCGTCGACGATACCGCCGCGGGCGCAGTTGATCACGTAGCCGCCTTCGAGCTGGGCGAGTTCCTCGCCGCCGATCATGTTCTCGGTCTCGTCTGTCAGCGGCGTGTGGATCGTCAGGAACTCGGCGTGCTGGAGACAGTCGTCCAAGTCGTCGACGAGTTCGGCACCGAGCTGGTCGGCGCGCTCCTCGCTGATGTACGGGTCGAACACGAGCAGCTCCATCCCCAGGTTCCCGAGCCGCTTTGCGACCTCCTGGCCGACGCGTCCGAAGCCGACGATACCCAGGGTCTTGTCGTTGACCTCGGTGCCGGTGAACTCCCCTTTGGCCCACTCCCCGCCGGAGAGGAGTTCGTGGGCCTGCGGGATCGACCGGGCAGTGGCGAAGGTCATCGCGACGGTGTGCTCGGCCGCGGCGCGGACGTTGCCCTCCGGTGCGTTGGCGACGATGACACCGTTGTCCGTCGCGGCCTCGATGTCGATATTGTCGACGCCGATCCCCGCGCGACCGACGATAATCAGTTCCTCTGCGGCCTCGAACACCTCGCGTGTGACCTCGGTCCCGGAGCGAACGATCAACGCGTTCGCGTCCGAGATCGCATCCAGCAACTCGTCCTGGGGGAGGTCGTAGGCTGTCTGTACCTCGTGGCCCGCCTCCTGTAACCGTTCGATGCCCGCGTTCGCGATCGGATCGGTGACCAGCACCTTCATGGACGTCACAAACCGTGGCGCAGAGATAACGTTTGTTTTCTCCTGCCGGGGGCGTGATACTGTGACAGGATCGCATACGGGTAGCCGTCGGAGGCTGAGACTGGTGGCACAGGAGACTGAACCGGTCGCTATGGGGTGCAAAACAGGACGAAAAACCGGATCTACCGCCAGGCCGGAAGCGATGCGGCGTCCTCGAGAGGGACTGTCATGTACGCGTCGTCCGTGCTAATGTCGGCGAGGACGAACTCGTCCCGTGGTCCCTCCTCGACGGCAGCCATCACTTCCGAGTCCAGGCGTTTCTCCGTCTGGGCGACAGTGTCCGACTCCATGTGTGTGAACATGTAACAACGGAATATAAACGTATCGGATTCAGTAGTGATAGTCGAACAACACGTGCGGGTTAGTTCCTGACATTTGAGTGACTCGGTGACGACACAGTTGGAGGGGCCAGAGCGGGCGCGGAACCGGTCGGGGGGTCACGGCGGAATCCCCAAATGTGTAAGGACTTAGTGGGTGGGGCGTGGAGTACGTGCAAACATGAACGTCGAAGACGTTATGACACCGCGTGAGGACGTTGTGACGGTCGAGATCCCCGGCACCCGAGACGACGTGCTCGAGTATCTACAGGACCGGCAGTTCTCGTCGGTCCCCGCGATCAAACACGAGGGCGACGAAGAGATCTACCGCGGCATCATCACGCGGAGCGTGCTGATCGACCGGCCAAACGAGGACCAGCTCGCGTTGCTGGCCGAGGACGTGCCGACGACCACACCCGGGACCAGCGTCACCGACGTGGCCCGGCTCATGGCCGACGGGAGCGAACGACGGATCCCGGTCGTCGACGGGGAAGTGCTGCAGGGGATCGTCACGCTCACCGATATCGTTCGCGCGATCGCGAGGGGGGAAGCTGGCGAGGGGGTCACCGCGGGGGAGGTCGCCGGCGACGAGGTGAACTGCGTCTACAGCGGAACCCCGTTGCCGGTAGCCGAGCGTGAACTCGCCTTCGCGCGGGTTCCCTACGCCGTCGTGCTCGACGACGACGGCGGGCTGGCCGGGATGGTGACCGAGGTAGATATCATCGACGTGGCACGCGTCGTCGAGGGCGAGGAGGACACCGGCGAGTCGATCGCGAACCAGGACGACGAGTGGGCCTGGGAAGGGATCAAAGCCGTCGGGAACCGGTACATGCCGACCCGGAACGTCGAGATCCCGGCCGGTCCGGTGTCGGAGTTCATGACGGCCGATCTGCTGACGGTCAACGGCCAGCGCCCGGTCATGGAGGTCGCACAGCTGTTGATCGAACGCGACATCGAGCAACTCCCCCTCGTCAGCGGCGGCAAGCTCGACGGCATCGTTCAGGATATCGATCTGCTGGAGGTCTTCGCATGAGTGAGGGGGACCGGCTGACCGAACTCGCCAAACGCCGTGGGTTTTTCATCCAGACGGCCGGCTCCTACGGCGGTGTAGCCGGTTTCTACACCTACGGTCCGGAGGGAGCCGCACTGAAGGCGAATATCGAATCGGCCTGGCGTGCCCGGTACGTGACCCGCGAGGGCAACATGGAGATCAGCGCACCGACGGTGATGCAGGAGGCCGTCTTCGAGGCGTCGGGACATCTCGACGGGTTCGACGACATGATCATCGAGTGTCCCGAGTGCGGGGAGAGCCACCGCGCGGACCACCTCGTCGAGGACACACCGGAGTCGACCGTCGAGGACGCGGAGGCGCTGCCGATCCCCGACGTCGAGGAGCTGTTCGGGGAGTACGACATCGACTGTCCGACCTGCGGGACGGCGCTGGCCGGCGAACCGATCGACGATTTCAACCTCATGTTCGGGACGAACATCGGCCCCGGCAGTTCGGATCCGGGCTACCTGCGGCCGGAGACCGCACAGGGTATTTTCGTCGAGTTCCCGCAACTCGCCGAGTACGCACGCAACCAGCTCCCGTTCGGCGTCACACAGATCGGGCGTGCGTACCGCAACGAGATCTCCCCGCGGAAGGCGCTCGTCCGGGTCCGTGAGTTCACACAGGCCGAACTGGAGCATTTCATCGACCCCGACACGGACGAACCGCCGCTGTGGCGCGTCGAGGACGTCCTGCTCCCGCTTTACTCCGTCGAACAACAGCACGCCGAGGACGGCGGTGTCCAGGAGCTGACCGTCAGCGCGGCGCTCGAAGAAGGCGTCATCGAGAGCGAGTGGGTCGCCTTCTATCTCGGGCTCTCGAAACAGTGGTACGAGCGCATCGGGGTCGACATGGACCGGTTCCGGTACCGCCAGCACCTCCCCGGCGAACTCGCACACTACGCCTCGGACTGCTGGGACGCCGAGTCCGAGATCGGCGGCGACTGGATCGAGATGACCGGCTTCGCCTACCGCGGCGACTACGACCTCGCGAAACACGAGGCCCACTCCGGCGAGGAGTACTCGGTGTTCAAACAGTACGACGAGCCGGTCACCGTCGAGCGGCCGACGGTCGACCCCGAGATGGGGTATCTCGGGCCGGAGTTCGGCGCTGTGGCGGGCGAGATAGCGACCGCACTCGAACGGCTGGCAGCCAGCGATCCAGACGCCTTCGAGAGCGAGGCGGTGACGGTCGAAGCCGACGGCGAGGAGTACGTCGTCCCCGTCGAGAAGACAGGGTTCGAGATCGAGGAGGTGACAGAGGCCGGTGAACACGTCACGCCACACATCATCGAGCCGTCGTTCGGCGTCGACCGGATGGTGTACACCGTGCTCGCACACGCCTACGAGACAGACGAGGTCGACGGTGAACAGCGGACCTTCCTCTCGCTGCCGCCGGAGACCGCCCCGACGACGGTCGGGGTGTTCCCGCTGATGGACAAAGACGGTCTCGCGGAGCGCGCCGGAGAGGTGGCGAGTCAGCTCAGGGAGGCCGGACTCGCGGTGACCTACGACGACTCCGGCGCCATCGGCCGGCGGTACCGCCGCCAGGACGAGGTGGGGACCCCGTTCTGTGTCACCGTCGACTACGACACACTCGAAGACGGGACAGTCACAGTCCGGGAGCGGGATACGACGACACAGAAACGGTTGCCGATCGGGGAGTTGCCGGCGACGCTGTCGGCACTCCGCGACGACGAACTGACATTCGACGGGCTGTAGCCCAGCGAGCGCCCATCTGCGATACCGAACCAAATGTCAACTCCGTCCACGTCCGTCCTCGGCCGGACACTCCGGTGGTTCAAAGGCGAGGTCGGCCGCCGCCTCGTCCACGCCAGCGGTGCCCTCATCCCGGCAGTTTACGTGTTCGGGCTGGTCAGCTGGAGACAGGTCACCGGTCTGTTCGTCCTCGGCAGCCTGCTGGCACTGACCCTCGAGTGGCTCCGGCTCTACGGGGGACTGGAGTTTTGGGTGTACGACCACCTCACCCGGGAGTACGAGGAAGACAACCCGGCGGGCTATCTCCTCTACATGCTGTCGGCACTGATTGTGACGGTCCTGTTCCAGCCCGACGTCGCGATTCCCGCGATACTGATGCTCTCGATCGCCGATCCACTCAGCGGGATGGCGAGTTCCGGCGAGTTACGGCTCGTCAAACGGCCGAGAGCGCTCCTGACGATGTTTCTCGCCTCGGCCGTGATCGCGGCACTCTTTCTCCGACAGGAGCCGCTTGCGGTGCTTTTCGGCGGCATCGGCGCGACCGCTGCCGACGGGCTGAAACCCAGGATCCGCGGCTACATCGTCGACGACAATCTGACAATCCCGACCGTCAGCGCGGCGGCGATGCAACTCGGCATCGTTCTCGCGGCGTTGTGATCGGTGATAGAACGTATTCTTTTCAGTGTCCACGCGTTAGCTACCCGTAGATGGACCAGGAGTACGGCCTGCTCGATACGGACGAGGTGGAGTCGCCGGGTGACGAGTGGGAGGAGATCGATTACACGGATACGGACGCCGACCGGATCGCGCGCAAACGCGACCGGGAGTTCAGCCAGTTTCGCGAGCGAATCAAGGACGCAGACCAGTTCAAAGTCGAAGATTCCGTCTTCGACGAGGCGACCTACGGGGCGCTGTACAAACTGGTTCAGGACGGACACATCGACGCCTTCGGCGGGCCGATCTCGACCGGGAAGGAGGCCAACGTCTACACCGCGCTGGCCGGCGACACCGAGGTCGCCGTCAAGATCTACCGGATCAACGCCTCCGATTTCCGGGAGATGGGGGAGTATCTGAAGGGCGATCCCCGCTTCGAGGAGATTGCCGGCAACAAGAAAGCCGTCGTGATGGCCTGGGTCCGGAAGGAGTTCGCGAACCTGAAACGCGCGCGGGCCGCCGGCGTCCGCGTTCCGGAGCCGTACGCAGTCGAGCGGAACGTGCTCGTCATGGAGTATCTCGGCACCGAAACGGGGCGTGCGAAGCGACTCGTCGAGGTCCACATCGAGAACCCGCGGACCGCCTTCGAGGTCGTCCGCGAGTACATCTACCGGCTGTACGACGCCGGGATCGTCCACGGTGACCTCTCCGAGTACAACATCATCGTCCACAACTCACAGCTGTACATCATCGACGTCGGACAGGCGGTAACGGTCCACCACCCCAACAGCGACGACTTTCTCGAACGCGACTGCGAGAACGTGGCGAACTTCTTCGCCCGGCAGGGCGTCGACGTCGACGGCGACCAGTTGCTCGAGTACACCAGGGAGCACGCCGATCCACTGGAGAACGGACCGTAGCCTGCCCACCACAGGGGGATGCTCCTGATCGATCATTTTAATTATGTCTACTCTGAAGAATAGGTAGTGTCGAGCCTCCTCCCGGCTGTCGCCTCGATCATCGTTCTCGGCTTGTTCGGACAGCTACTCGCCAACCGGTTGCGGATCCCGAGTGTCGTCTTCTATCTGATCATCGGTGTCGTACTGGGCCCGGAACTGCTGGGAATCGTCACGCTGGAAACCTTCGGCGAGGGACTGGAAACGATCGTCGGGCTCAGTGTCGCGATCATCGTCTTCGATGGGGCGTTCGCACTGAAGGCGTCCCGGGTCCGTGAAGCGTCGCGGACCTCGCTTCGACTGGTGACGATCGGTGCGGTCGTGATGTTCGTCGGCACTGCGACCGCGATCAAGTTCCTCGAAGGCACCGAGTGGGAGATCGCGTTGCTGGCCGGGGCCCTGCTCGTCGCGACCGGGCCGACAGTCATCACACCGATCCTGGAAGTCGTCCGGGTGCGAGAACACGTCGCCGCAACGCTGGAGACCGAGGGTATCGTAAACGACGTCACTGCGGCGATCGGGGCCGTCGTCATCTTCGAAACACTGTTGCTCGACGACCTCGGCGTGTCGGCGACCGTCTTCGAGTTTCTGAAACGGTTCGGCGTCGGGGTAGGGGCTGGACTGCTCGCGACGGTCGTCATCTACCTGCTCCTGGAGTACGATATCACACCCGACGCCGAGGTACGGGCGGCGCAGTTTCTCGCGCTCGCTGGCGCGATCGGATCCTTCGGCCTCGCGGAGGTCGTCGCGGCCGAGGCCGGGATCGCCGCGGCGGCTACCTCCGGGATCGCGCTGGGCAACCTCGAACTGGAACACGAACACGAGATCGAGGAGTTCGCCCGGAACACGACGCTGATCGTCATCGCGTTCGTGTTCGTCTCGCTCGCGGCCCTGATCGACATCGGCGCGATCCGGGATCTCGGCGTCGGTGCAATCTTGCTCGTCGCCGTCGTCATGCTGGTGCTCCGGCCGCTCGTGGCGGTCATCTCGACGGTCGGCGTCGACCGGTTCACCAGGCCCGAGCGGCTGTTTATCGCCGCCATGGGGCCACGAGGGATCATTCCGGCCAGCGTGGCGACGCTGTTCGCGATCGAACTCGAACTGGCCGGGAACATCGAGGCGGGGCAGCTTCTCGTCGGCACGGTGTTCACGGTTATCTTCGCGACAGTCGCGATCGAAGGGGGATTCGCACGGCAGATCGGGCAGTTTCTCGGAGTGTCACCAATGCGCACGCTCATCATCGGCGGCGGTCGGGTCGGCCGGCCGCTGGCCACACGACTGGAGAACAGAGGCGAGTTCGTCGTCATCGTCGAATCGGACGACGAGCAGGTCGAAACACTGGCTGCGAACGGGTTCACCGTCCACCGGGGCGACGGTACCGAGACGGATACGCTGCGCGAGGCTGGGATCGAGGACGCGAAACGACTCGTCGCCGTGACGGGCAACGACGACGCGAACCTCCTCGTCTGCCAGATCGCCAGATCGAAGTTCGGTATCGACGACGTCTACGCCCGGGTCAACGAGACGGACAACGTCGACGCCTTCGATTCACTCGACGTGGTCGGCATCGACGCGCCGACTGCGACAGCGACTGCCATCGACGACGAGATCGAACGGCCCGCACTGACACACTGGATGAACGAGATCGGCGAGGGTCACGACGTCCAGGAGATCGAGGTGACTGCCGACGATCTGGTTGGGAAGACGATCAGTGAACTGAACGAGGAGATTCCAGCCGGCTGTATCGTCGCCGTGGTCGGCCGGGGTGGGGAGTCGCATGTCCCGAACGCCGACGACGAGTTGCAGTACGGCGACCACGTCACCTTCATCGGCGACGAGGATGCGGTGCGGAAAGCGATGAAGCGGTTCCATCCCCACGACTGATCGGGTGGCCATACATTCGTGGAAATAGTCGCTACCCCGGAGGTGGCCGGATTTGCAGTTCCCTGTAGCCACCAGTATGGCCCGCGGAGACCAATCAGTCTCGAAAAGTGTTTTGGAGAGGGGCGAAAAGAGTGGATATGCTCCGTTTCATCGGGCTGTTGTTGTTGATCCCCCTGCTCGATGCCATCCTGCTCGTCGTTTTCGGCTGGTACTTCGGGTGGCCGGTGATGGTACTCGCGGTGGTACTGACGGCTCTGCTCGGCCTGTTGCTCGTGCGCGCCGAGGGTCGACACACCATCCGGAAGATCCAGGCCAAAGCCGTGGCGGGTGAGGCGCCGACGGACGAACTCGTCGACGGGGCGCTGCTGATCGCCGCCGGGGCCTTCCTGCTCACACCGGGACTGGTGACCGACGCACTCGGATTGCTGTTCGTGATCCCGCTGACGCGGTACCCGATCCGCTGGGCACTCAAAAAGTACGTGCTCGTCCCCTACGCGAACAAGAAAACCGACGGCTTCGTCACCGGAAACGTCTACATCGGCGGCTTCCCCGGCGACGACACCGGACAGGGACCGACCGGCCCCTCGGGACCGGACGACCACGGTCCGGACGGGTTCGACAGCGCACAGGACGTCGACTTCGAGGAAGTCGAGGACGGGAACTGATCGCGGCCCCGTGCCGCAGTCTCCCACGGATCGACCACCAAAAAGAAACCCTTAACAGGCACTGCCGGATACACCCTGGTACAGCACGGGCCAATAGCTCAGTTAGGTTGAGCGCTCGGCTGATAACCGGGAGGTCCGCGGTTCAAATCCGCGTTGGCCCACTCACGTTCTGCACGGAGGTCTCCGCCGTCCGGGATTCTGGTTACTGTGGCTTCGAGCGAGAAGCTATTAGCTCAAATCGATGTGCCGAACAGTTCATACCGATTATTGCGGTGATTTTCGTGACCACGTCGCAAATATCGGTGTTTCACGCCCTCTAACCGATGTCCCGTTGCACCATCGCGTCAACGGCCGGTGGCCGTTTGCCTGGGAAACCGTCTCTCTCTGGAAAAACTCCCAACAAACAGTATGAAGGGATCAGTGACCAGAACAGTACGGTGATGGCAACGGACGACCGAGAGCGATTGCATGATGTTCACGGACAACGATCGAACGTCGAAACCAGATATCAATTGAGTGAACTCCTACTGCTGTCGGGGGAGTTTCGAATTCGAGTAGCGCCGGGTATCAGAACTCCCCGAGCGAGGTCTGGTTCTGTCGGAGCGCAGTCGCGTCGTAGCCGGCGTTCGTGAGGTGTGTGGCCAGCGACGCGGCCGACCCGTGCTGTGTGTACACCCGGTCCGGGTCGACAGTGTCGACCAGTGTGAGCAGTTCCTCGAAGTCACAGTGGTCCGAGAGCGGGAATGTCACGTCGAAGTCGCCCCGAAACTTGAACGAGCTGTCGACGGCCCACCCCGAGAAGCCGGCCGTCACTGCGCCGGCCGAATCGGCGAGACGGTCGACCCAGTCGATGCGACCGCTGGTCATCGGCAGGACGAGCGCGTCGCCCGCTGTCAGATCCGTGTCGCTATCGTACGGCTCCGCACCGAAACGCGTGTCGTAGTAACGTTCGACAACGTCGTTCACCCGGCGAACCGCGTCGGTGGTGAGCACGCGGTCGCGGCCGGCCGCCTCTGCGAGCAGTTGGAGTTTCTGAGCGCGGCCGAGCGCGTACCCCAGGAGGAGAACCGGCGCTGTCGTCTCCGACAGCCACGTACGGATCTCCTCGGCGAGGGCCGCGTGGTCGGGAAAGACGTACGCCGGCTCGCCGTAGGTCGCCTCGACGATCAACACGTCTGCCGATGGTGGCTCGAACCCGTCGAGGTAGAACCGCGGGCGAGTGCACACGTCGCCGGTGTAGAGATACCGCGTCCCGTCGGGATCGGTGACGAGCGCGGCCCGCGACCCCGCGACATGGCCTGCCGGGAGGAGGGTGACCCGCTCGTCGGTCGTGCTCTGAAGCGGTGTCTCCCGCCGGACGCTCGCCAGTTCCGCCGTCAGCGGCGAGCAGACGGCAGTGACCGCACCCTCCGGCCAGTGGTCGCCGTGGGCGTGGGAGAGAACGTTGACGTCGCCATCCGGATCGTCGGCGTCACAGACCACCCGTGTCCCGTCGGAGAGTTCGATCTCGATGCCGTCGCGGTACCTGACCGTCACGGCTGGCTGTTAGGAGCGGATCAGTAAGGTCGTTCCGTTCACTGCGAGTCGTACAGTTCACCGATCCGTTCGAGGCGATCCGCGTCAGTCGGGTCCAACTCCTCGCGGACGGTGACGAACCGCGGGAACCGGAGTGCGTAGCCGGAACCGTACGCCGGCGACTCCTGGATCTCCTCGTACTCGACTTCGAGAACCACCTCCGGGCGCAGGTCCACATCCCGCCCGTCACGGGCGGTAACCAGTTCCTCCAGCCGCTCGGTGAGCGCCGCCAGTTCCTCGTCGGTGTACCCGGTCGAGAGTCGGCCGATCTCCCGGAAGGAGTCCGAGGACGGATCGTAACAGCCGAGATAGAGCCGGCCGAGCCACTCGCTGCGCCGCCCTTCGCTGTAGGTCGCCCGCGTGACGACGAGATCGAGCGACTCCATCGTCGGTTTGAGTTTGAGAAGTCGCCCGACGCGTCGACCGGGCTGGTAGGCCGCCTCAGGATTCTTTATCATCAACCCCTCGTGTCCGGCGTCGAGGGCGTCGCGGTACAGCTCCTCGGCCGGGCCGGAATCGTCAGTCCCGACCCACGCCGACCGGCCCCGCTCCACGCCCGCACTGCCCGCGTCAGGCTCCGGATCGACGGCGTCGAAGACCGCATCGAGGCGATCAACTCGCTCCGACAGCGGCCGGTCGAGCAACGTCTCGCCGTCGACCAGACAGTCGAAGAGGTGGACGGTAGCCGGCACCTGACGGGCCATCGCCTCGATGTCGGATTCGCGTTTGACCCGCCGCGAGAGCTCCTGAAAGGCAACCGGGTCGCGGGAATCTGTCGTGATACTGTCGGGCGTGTATCCGACCAGTTCACCGTCGAGCACGGCCCGGTCGGCACTGATCCCCTCCCGGACCGCCCGGACCACGTCGGGGAACTGTTCGGTCACCTCCTCCAGTCGCCTGGTAAAGAGTTGCACCTCGTCCCGGTCGACGTGTATCTGGACGCGGATGCCGTCGTACTTGTACTCGCACAGCGCCCGTCCGTCGTCGGCGGCGTCGGCCACCCCCGCCGTCAGCGACTCTGCCTTTTCTGCCAGCATGACCTGGACTGGCCGGAACAGCTCCACGTCCAGCGCGTTCAGCCCCGCTCGCCCAGCGTCGCGGGCCGTCTCCGCGACGACGCGGAAGTCGGTCGTCACCTGGAAAGCCCACTCCACGGCCGCGACAGCCGCCTCGGAACCGTCGAGGAAGGCGTGTGCGATCGCGTCACGGATTGTCCCTTCACCGATCCCGACGCGCATGTGTCCCAGTGCGGTGCGGACGACGTACCGCGCCTCGTTCGCGTCGGCGTCGGCCAGCAACCCCGCGAGAGCATCGATCTTCCGGTCCTGGCTGCCCGCCCCCTCGTACGTGGCGAGTTCGCGGAGGTCGTCATGGACACGCTCGACGGTCAGCGGCGAGGAAAAGAGCGTCTGCTGACCCCCGTTCGCCACCGCCCACGCCGCCGCGTCACCGAGGTCGCCAGTCTCTTTCCAGTGGTGGCGCAGTTTAGGCTCCGGAGCACCGGTCGCGCGGAGCACTGCGTCGAGTGTCAGGCTCGAAGAGACACCCAGTTCCGTCCGGTCGTACGCCGGCGAGAGTCGCCCTCTGACGAGCGTCACGAGCCGCGGGAGCAGTTCCCCGGCGTCGGCAAAGACCGTCGCGAGGATATCCCGTTTCTCGTTGGTCGAGTCAGTCGCCGCGAGACGGTCGTAGATGTCGACGAGGGCGCAGTATTCCATCGCTACCAGTTAGGACTGGCGACAGCAAAAGCCCACGGCCTGGCGTCTTTCGGGGTTCGTGGACACCGTCGCTCGAACACAGTTCGCGGCTACCGTCGCTCGAACACGATGCAGGCGAGCGGCGTCCTGGTGGGCACCGCCGGAAATCCGATACTGGTGGCTAGAAGAAACTGAAAGTGTGGCCACCCCCCGGGGTGGCGAATATTTCCACGAATGTATAGCCACCAGTATGAACTGTCATACGGCTGGGGAGGCAACGATCGGTCGAGCATGTACGTCGGTGCCGATGGCTGTCAGGGCGGCTGGGTCGCCGTCGTGTACAGCGAGGAGCGTTCCGCGACCGTTTCGTTTCACGACTGTATCGACGACCTCTGGGAGTCCTATCGGGACGCTGACCGGATCTTCCTCGACGTCCCGATCGGACTGCGGACGGCATCGGCTGAACCGCGTGCGTGTGACTCCGCCGCACGGACCGTTCTCAGCCCGGATCGCCACTACAGCGTGTTCCCGACACCGGTCAGAGCGGCGGCCCAGGAAGGCTCCTACGACGCCGCCAAAGCGACACAGGAGCGACTCACAGACGGCAGTCTGAACCGACAGACCTGGGGTATCACTCCCAAAATCGCCACCGTAGACACGCTTCTCCGGCAGTCGTCACGGGCCCGGGCAGTGATCCGGGAATGTCACCCCGAGATCTGCTTCTGGGCGTTCGCGGGGGAGCCGATGGAGTACTCGAAAACGTCGGCTCCACGGCGCGCATTCTGGGAACGCGTGAACGCACTCAGAGACGTCGAGCGGGACGTCTACGACCACATCTGGGAGGCCGCCACCGACGAACTCCCGGGCACCGTGTCGACGGATGACCTGATCGACGCCTTCGCTGTTGCACTGACCGCCCGGGGTCCGGCAACAGAGCTTCGCACACTCCCCGAGGATCCCGACTACGACGACGAGGGCCTTCCGATGGAGATGGTCTACAGACATCTCTGAGCACGTGGATCGGCCCGGGCTTCGCTCCGGAACTGTTCGGTTGGGAGCTGACCCGCGTCTCGGTAGTTTCAGTAGGCCGCGGGCAAGTATGTACAACCGATGGGAGGTAACCCAAATGCCCTCTTGGAGGCGTTTATTCGCTCGGACGCATCACCGGACGGGAAGTGGTGGATCGACGTTCCGGTCGGGCTCTCGATCAGGGGGTCGGACGAGTTCTGTACCGTCGATGCAGTGTGTCTCACCTCGCGCGAGCGGGAGCTCCCCGAAGAGTACCCGGATCATACGGGCACCTCGTACGTCTACCACCCGGGCGACGAGCGGTTCGGCGTGGACAAAACCGACGCGTTTCAGGTACTCCGAGAGAAGGAGAGCTTCGCCGAGGAAACCGCAGTTCTCGTCGCAGTCGAGGCTGGCAACTCGTCTGTCGGGACTGTCGGGACTCTCCTCGCGTCGCAGGAACTGCTGGAGGCCGACTGGGGCTGGACCGTCGACGAGCGTCTCCTCCTGAGTGACGAGGACAGTGCCCACGTCAACTACGTCTGTCGGGAACTCTCGGTCCGGGCTGTTCGGGTGAGCTGACCCGCCCGGCGTTTCATACTGTTTGTTGCGGTGATTTTCGTGACCACGTCACAGATA
>Ga0207753_1000254_pt1 | contig 21637 bp, 19 predicted proteins | sample PonA233FremontCA_2_FD_187273 | JGI IMG/M metagenome (GOLD analysis project Ga0207753, IMG submission 187273) | Salt pond sediment microbial community from Fremont, CA, USA - Pond A23 Sediment 3 (SPAdes) | ecosystem: Environmental > Aquatic > Non-marine Saline and Alkaline > Saline | place: USA... | reverse complement strand
TTTGTGCGCCCCCTGCTCCGGATCGTCCACGCCGACGCGTTTCGGGAGTGGTGGCCCTTTGACCTCCGCGCCGCGGCGCGCCGGACCGAGCTGTCGCGCGACCGACTCCGGCGGGGCATGCGCTACCTGGAACGCCAGGGCCTGCTGGCCTGGAAGCCCCCCGGTGTGTCGCTTCAAGTGGAGCTCTCGTTCCCGCGTGCTTCGAAGTTGCCGGTGGACGATCAGGCCGTCCGGAACGCCCAGAAACGGGCCGAGACGCGTCTGCAGTACATGATGCGGTACGCGCGCTCGGCGACGTGCCGGCGCTGGGCCCTGCTGACCTATTTTGGGGAGGAGACCGACGAGGAATGCGGGGCGTGCGATGTCTGCCTGGGACGGCATCGGCCCGCCGCCGTGACCCCGGAGGACGAACCGGTGCTCCGGCACATTCTAGAGCGCGTGGGAGATGGTGCGTCTCGGGACGAGTGGTTCGACGAGCCGCCCGCGCCCCCGCATCGCATCGAAGAGTTTGTGGAATGGCTCGTAAATGAGGGGTACCTCGTCGTTGAGGAGCCGCTGGACGGCACCGTTCGGTTGACGCAGAGGGGTGAAGACTGGCTGTAAGAAGGGGCTATGGCGCCTGGCGTCGATCTTGGGAGGTCCTCCGCGTAGAGTCGGGACGCTCTCTTGGGGCAGACCGTCGCTGGGACGGAAACCGCAGGGCCTGAAGCGTATCGATGACGGTCTGGTACAACGTCTCGAACCGATCCGGACGCCGGCTGTAGTGCCGCAGGGTGGCCTCAAACTCCGACGCCCGGATGTTATGGTGTGCAAAGACGGAATCACGCAGGTCCGGCGGTGTGGCAATATCGACCGACCTGCGCATCGAGGCAACGTGGAGGTCGGTCAGTACCCGGGTGAAGGTGCTGTCCGGGAGGGGCTCCTCATCCACAGAAAACCCGGAACACCCTGTCAGGACGACCACGCCGAGAATCACGCCGGCCATCCCCCAGAGCAGGAGCCGCAGGGGAGCGCGAGGCGTCAGAACAGTAGGGACCATCACTTCGCGGCGGTCGAGGGATTTGTCTCCGAACCCGCTTGCTCCGCGGTGCGGAACGTGCGCGCCATGACCTCCATCTGGCGCAGGAAATCCAGCTTGTCGAACTCCGGGGCGAAGATGGACCCGTCCAGCATGTAGACGCGGTCGGTGGCCTGGTCGTAGAACGTGTAGTTGACAAAGGGCCCGCCGCCGCCGACAGGCTGAAGGTCGTTGCCCCCGCCGAGCGCAGCCACCATGTACCAGAGCCCCCGCGTCTCGAACCCGTACCGGTCTAGAAACGACTGCTGATCGGTGTCGAGGGCGCGTCGGTAGTCGATTTTGACGAAGCCCTGTACGTTGCCGCGAAGGTGTCGCCGAGTCAGCGAGTCTCGCTTCGCGTAGATCCACTCGGGCGTGATCTGGTCCGGACTCACGTCGTCGACGTAGTACACGAAAAACTCCCGACGCGTCTGGGCCAGGATGCGGCGGAGCCACACGAACCCTTCCGAGGCGGTCGTCGTGTCCACCGCGATCTGGAAGTCCTGCTGCACGTTGACCGCAAAGTTGTGACGGCGCATGAGGGTGTCTTCCAGCGCCGATCGGCGATCGTCCTCGTACATCTGCTGCTGCATACGGTCCAATGTCACGTCCGTAAAGGTGCTCCGGATCTGAGAGCCCTGGCTCCGAAACGTTTCCGCGAGGGCCTCCGGACTGGCGGCGGCCACGTAATAGATGCGCTGGCTCCGGCGCCACAGGTCGGGCTTCGGCACCACGGCGGTCTGTCCGTTCAGGATGGCCTGCTCGGCCTCGTCGGACAGGCGCCGGCGCAGGAACGACGTTTCGTTGGTCGAGTCGCTGAGCGGCGCCGCAATGATGACGTTCTTCAGGTCCTGAATCCGCTCGTACGTCCGCTCGTCGGTCAGCTCAATGTGCCGAAGCTGGAAGTAGCGCTCCGACACCGGCAGGGTTTCGACCCACGGCGTGACGTTGTCGCGGAGCGCCTCGCCCGGGGCGCTCGTCCAGTAGGAGCTGTCCATGACGACCGTGATCTCGCCCTCAGGCCCCACAGCACGCGGGCGATAGTCTCCTTCGCAGCCAGAGAGGAGGACGAGGCCCGTCAGCAGGGCCGCCGTCAGAAGCCAGTGGCCACGAGCGACAAGATTGGACATAGCGTGACAGGATCAGGCAAAAGCGCAGAGAAGAGAATGGATCTTCCTGACACGCCTGAATCCCGCGATTGCTCCGCGAGGGCTGGGCCCTGGAGGCTGGGGGAGCGCCGAGAAGCCAGGACCCTTCGAGGCCGGTCCGCACCCTCTACGCAGGCTCCGACGAAGCGGGAGTGGCGTTGATCGGGGCGCCCGTTTTGAGGTGGCGGGCGAATGCCTCAACGGCGTGCAGTCGCTCCGTGTCGGATCGGTCCGGGTCCTCCCAGAGGGCCTCCACGCGATTGATAAGGGCAGACCCAACGATGTAGCCATCTGTGTGTCGGCTCAAGCGCATGGCATCCTCGTGCGTCTTGATGCCAAAGCCAACGAGGAGGGGGTTCTGCTCGGTCAGGCGCTGCGCTTTCTGCAGGTAGGCGTCGAGGGTAGGGGTGTCGCTCAGGTCACTTCCCGTAAGGCCGGTCACGCTCACCGCGTACACAAACCCGGTGGCGCGCTCGTCCACGGTGACGATGCGGTCCTCGGACGTATTGGGGGCGACGAGAAACACAAGATCCAGGTCGTGGGACGCCGCCGCCTCGCAGAGGTGGTCGCTCTCTTCGGGGGGAAGGTCCGGCAGGATCAGACCGTCGACCCCGGCCTGGGCGGCATCCCGGCAGAACGCCTCGATGCCGTACTTCAGGATGGGATTGACGTAGCCCATGAGCAGGACCGGGGTCTCACTGTCTTTCCGAAATGCCTCGGCGGTCCGGAGGGTGTCGGGGAGCCGGACGCCGTGGGAGAGGGCCTGAGCACTCGCTCGCTGAATGGGCCGCCCTTCGGCCAACGGGTCGCTGAACGGCATGCCCAGCTCAATAAAGTCGGCGCCGCCCCGGTCAATGGCGTGCAAGAGGGGCACCGTGGCGTCGGGATGGGGGAAGCCATCCGTGAGGAACAGCCCCATGGCCTTCTCGTCGCGGCCGCGCAGGGTGGTGAGGGCGGCGTCGAGTCGGGACATCGGATCGTGCGGGGACAGGGAAGGGAGGAAGCGAGGAACGCGCAGCGTGGGACGGGATGGTGCCTCGTCCCGGCCAGAGCTACAGGTGCTTGGCGATGGTTTCCATGTCCTTGTCTCCGCGCCCGGAGCAGTTGAAGACGAGCACGGCGTCGTCACCGCGCTCCTCGGCCAGCGACCGGGCCAACTCCGGCAGGAGGGCCACCGCGTGGGCGGTTTCGAGCGCGGGAATGATGCCTTCCTTGCGGGACAACAATTTGACGCCCTCCAGGGCCTCGTCGTCGGTCACCGGGTGGTACGTGACCCGTCCCTCGTCGCGCAGGTGGGCGTGTTCGGGCCCCACACCGGGGTAGTCGAGTCCGGCGGAGAGGGAGTGCGCAAGACGAACCTGGCCGGACTCATCCTGCAAGAGATAGCTCATGGCGCCATGGAGGACCCCGGGGGAGCCCTCGGCGAGCGTGGCCGCGTGGCTTCCGTTGAGGCCGCCCCCTGCTGCCTCGGTGCCGTGGAGCTGGACCTCCGGATCGTCAAGGAACGGATGGAAGATCCCGATCGCGTTGGAGCCGCCGCCCACGCACGCCGCAATCGCGTCCGGCGTCTCCCGCCCGGTCTCTTCGCGGAGCTGCCGGCGCGTTTCGGTGCCGATAATGCGGTGGAAGTTGCGCACCATCATGGGGTAGGGATGCGGGCCCACCACGGAGCCGATGATGTAGAACGTATCGTCCGGGTTGGATACCCAGTCCCGAATGGCCTCGTTGGTGGCCTCCTTCAGCGTCTGGCTGCCCGAGGTCGCGGCTCGCACCTCGGCGCCCATTAGCTCCATCCGTTCCACGTTGAGGCGCTGCCGCTCCATGTCCTCCGCGCCCATGTAGATCACGCAGTCGACCCCGAACTTGGCACACACCGTGGCGGTCGCCACGCCGTGCTGCCCGGCGCCGGTCTCCGCGATGATTCGCTCCTTGCCCATGCGGGTGGCCAGCAGGATCTGGCCAAGCGTGTTGTTGATCTTGTGGGCGCCTGTGTGACAGAGGTCCTCCCGTTTGGCGTAGATGTCGGCACCGCCGATGTGCTCCGTAAGCCGATCGCAGTAGGTAAGGGGCGTGGGGCGGCCGGCGTAGTCTTTCAAGAGCCCCCGAAGGTCCGCCTGAAAATCGGGGTCGTCCTTGTACGTGTCGTAGGCGGCCTTCAATTCATTGAGGACCGGGGTCAGGATCTCGGGCACGTAGGCGCCCCCGTACGGCCCGAAGTGGCCGCGGGAATCGGGCAGGGTCTCCGGGCGGGGCTCGGTGGCAGAGGTCGGCATGAAGGCAGGGGCTCTTGCGAGGGAGCGGAGGCGAGAAGGACAGCTATTTGTACGCGACATGCACGCCGCGGTCCAGGTCAGGCATCAGGCGTTTCGGGTTCTTCCAACTCTTCCGTCGCGGCCCGAAATGCGTCCATGAATGCGTCGATCTTCTCAAAGCTCTTCTGCCCGGGAGCACTCTCGAGGCTGCTCGATAGGTCCAGGGCAAACGGCCGCATGGTGCGGAGGGCGCGCTCAACATTGTCGGCGTCGATGCCGCCCGCCAGGAAAATCGGATAGTCTTCCGCCAGTTCGCGGGCCAGGCGCCAGTTGAACGACTCGCCGGTGCCGCCCCAGACGCTCGAATCGTGCGTGTCGAGGAGAAAATACTCCACCTCGTCCTCGTAGCGCTCGAACAGCGACCGGAGCTGGTTGGGGGACGCGTCGTGGCGAACGTGAATGGCCTTGATGACTGGACAATCGACGCGCTCCACGACGTGGGGCGGCTCCTGCCCGTGCAGCTGAGCGAATTCGAAGCCCGCGGCCGCCACGGCCTCGTTGATCGTCGCGGCGCCGTCGTTGACGAATACGCCTACAGGCGAGGGGCCGTGGACCCACTCGATGATGTCGCTGGCGAGGGAGGGAGGCGCGTACCGCGGGCTTTCGTCGTGCTGAATGAAGCCGAGGTAGTCGGCCCCGGCGCCCGCCAGATAGCGCGCGTCCTCCAGTTCGGTGATGCCGCAAACCTTTAGTTCAACGTCCATGGGCCGTGTGTTAAGTCGTAACGTGGGTTAGGGGCAAAGGGAGCGTTCGCCGCAGTCGTCCAAACGGCTACCGCGCCTGAGCCGCGATCTTCTTCCCGTCGGCGCGAAGTTGGGCGAGGGCCTTGCCGGGATGCTCGGCGCGCATAAAGTGCTCGCCGATGAGGACCCCGTTCACGCCGGCCCTGCGGAGCCGGACGAGCGTCTCAGGGTCGCTAAGTCCACTTTCGGCCACCCGGCCCACGCTCTTCGGCGTCTGGTCGAAGATGCGCAGGGAGTTTTCGATGTCGACCTCGAAGGTATGGAGGTCTCGGTTGTTGACCCCCAGAACCTTTACCTGATTCCAGTCGATCTTTTCGAGGTCCTCCTCGGTGTACACCTCCACGAGGCACGAAAGGCCCAGCTCGGTCGCGGCGGCGTGCAGCTCGGACAACTGGCCGGGGGCGAGGGCCGTGGCAATGAGCAGCACGGCGTCGGCGCCCACGGCTCGGGCCTCCACGAGCTGGTAGGGGTCGATGATGAAGTCCTTCCGGAGCAGTGGGGTGTCGGGGACGTGGGCGCGGATCCAGGCCATATGCTCCAGCGATCCCTGAAAGTGGAGCGGCTCGGTGAGCACGCTAATCGCCGCGGCGCCGTGCTCGGCGTACTGCTGCGCAATGCCGGCGGGATCGAAGTCGTCCCGAATGACGCCCTTCGACGGAGAGGCCTTTTTGACCTCTGCGAGGAAAGACAGCCCCCGTTCCTGCAGCGCGTCCACGAGCGAAAGGGGCTCCCGCTCGTCGTAAAACGGCCGATCCTGGAGCTCCGAGATCGGGGTGTTCTGCTTCCGGCGCTCCACGAGATCGCGCGTGTCGTCGATAATGTCGTCGAGAATGCTCACGGCGGTACGGAGTCAGTAGGGAAGAAGAAGCAGGCGAATCGCGGGGCCGCGTCAGGATTTGGCTTTCGTCGAGACGTCGGCCAGGGTCTTGAGCGTGTCCAGGGCCGCCCCGGAATCAATGCTCTCTTCGGCGGCCTCCAGGCAGGCGTCGAGGTCCGCGTACCGGTCGCTCACGTAGAGGGCGTACGCCGCGTTCAGCACAGCGATGTCCCGCCGTGGGCCGTGGTCGTCGCCGGCCAGAATGTTGCGCAGGATGGTGGCGTTCTCCTGCGCGGTCCCCCCTTCGAGCGTGGAGACGGAGGAGCGCTCCATGTTGTGGGTCTCCGGCCCCACCTCGTGACTGCGTGGGACGGGGTTCGCGTCCGACGCGTCGTACTCGAAGATCGTCGTGGCGGCGGAGACGCTCACTTCGTCCATTCCGTCGTCGGAGTGGAGCGTGATGACGTGGTCGGCGTCCAGCTCCCCCAGGATGCGGACCATCGTCTGCGCGGTGTCTGTGTCGAAGGCGCCCACCAGTTGCCGCGTCACACCAGCCGGATTGCAGAGGGGGCCGAGGATGTTAAAGAAGGTGCGGACGCCCAGGGCCTTGCGGACCGGCATGACGTGCCGCATGGCGGGGTGGAAGAAGGGCGCAAAGAGGAACGCGATGCCGGCCTCGTGGAGGCAGTGCTCCACCCCGTCCTTCTCAAGATCAATCTGTACGCCGAGGGCCTCCAGCACATCAGCGGAGCCCGACTTCGACGAGACGGAGCGGTTTCCGTGCTTGGCCACGGTTGCCCCGGCGCCCGCCGCGATGAGGGAGGCCGTGGTAGAGATGTTGAAGGTGCTCGCGCCGTCGCCCCCCGTTCCGCAGAGGTCAATGGCGTGAGGGTCGTCGGTGTCGACCGAAACGGCAAACTCCCGCATCGTCTTCGTGAAGCCGACTAGCTCGTCGAGCGTCTCGCCGCGTGTGCGGAGGCCCATCAGTAGCGCGGCGATGTGTTCGTCGCGGGCCGAGCCGTTCATCATCGCGGCCATGGCCTCCTCGGCTTCTGACCGAGAGAGGGGGTCGCCGTCGGCGATGGTTTGGAGAAAGGATTCCACGGGAAAGAAGTGCGTTGCGAATGGGTGAGAGAAGAACTATCGGGTCGGGGCGGCCCGCTCCTCGTCGAGGGCGACGGAGAGCCAGTTTGCGATAATCCTCGGCCCGGCCCGGGTCATGACGCTTTCGGGATGAAATTGGATGCCGTACAGCGGGGAGGTGCGGTGCTGGAGGGCCATGATCGTGTCGCGGTCCTCCGTGGTGGCCGTCACCTCCAGGGCGTCGTGCGGGAACGTGTCCGGGTCGATGACGAGAGAGTGGTACCGGGTTGCTTCGAAGGACGGATCAATGCCCTCGAAGAGCGTCGAGCCCTCATGGTAGACGGGGCTGGTCTTCCCGTGCATCAGCTCGTCGGCCTGCGTGATGGTCCCGCCGAAGACCTCCCCGATGGCCTGGTGGCCCAGACAGACGCCCAGGATGGGGGTCCGGTCTCCAAGTTCGCGGATCACCGGTTCCGTGATGCCCGCCTCGGCCGGGTGCCCTGGGCCGGGCGAGATGACGATGCCGTCGGGAGCCATACGCTTCACCTCCGCAACCGTCAGGTCATCGTTGCGGACCACCTCCAGGTCGTCGGTGTGCCGGCCCACGAGGTGGACGAGGTTGTACGTGAAGGAGTCGTAGTTGTCAACGACCAAAATCATCGGGGAAGGGGGCGCGTGAATGAAAAAGCCGGATGGGTGGGCCCGCGGCGGTGGGGAAAGGAAGATCCTCACCCGTGGGGCGGTCGGGCGAGCGTCACCGCGTCCGGAGGAGTCCCGTCCGCTCCCGGACGCGCTCCAGAATCGGTTCGGCCTGGGCCCGAGCCGCCTCTGCGCCCGCTCGGAGCACGTCCCGAACGTAATCGGGGCGTTGTTCCAGTTCCTTTCGCCGGGCCCGGGCCTCGGCGAAGTGGTCCTTAATGAGCTCGATGAGTGTTTGCTTGGCGTGGCCGTAGCCGTACCCGCCGGCCCGGTATTTCTCCGCGATCTCCTGCTGGGTTTCGTCGTCGGCAAATAGACTGATGAGGGCGAAGACGTTGCAGGACGCCGGGTCCATCGGCTCGTCCAGGGGTGTGGAATCGGTCACGATGCTCATCACCTTGTCCTTCAAGGCCTCCCCCTCGTCGAAAATGCCGATGGTGTTGTCGTAGCTCTTCGACATCTTGCGCCCGTCGGTACCGGGAATGACCGACACGTCGTCAAGGATGTGGGGCTCCGGCACCGGAAACAGCGGCTCGTCCTCGGGACAAAACCGGTGGTTGAACCGCCGGGCGAGATCGCGAGCAATCTCCAGGTTTTGCTTCTGGTCCGCGCCGACGGGCACCTGCGACCCGCCGTACGCCAGAATGTCGGCGGCCTGGAGCACGGGGTAGTTGAACAGGCCGGCATTGGGCGTAAGGCCGGCCTCCACTTTCTCTTTGTACGCCACGCCCTTCTCAAGGGTGCTCGTGGGCAGCAGATTGAAGAAGACCCACATGAGTTCGGTCACCTCCGGCACGTCACTCTGCACGAAGAGGGCCGCCTCGTCGGGGTCGAAGCCAAGGGCAAGGTAGTCCAGTGCGACATTGAACGTATTCTCGCGGAGCGCGTCCGCGTCCTGCACCGTCGTCATGGCGTGGTAGTTCACGATGAAGTAGTAGGCATCGTGCTCCTCGTGGAGTGCAATGTGCTGGCGCAGGGCGCCGAAGTAGTTGCCGAGGTGCAGGCGGCCTGAGGGCTGAATGCCGGAGACGACCACGGGCTCGGAGGCGGCGTTTGCGTCCGGGGCCGTGGAGGAGTCGGTGGCTTCCATGAAAGCGAGTGATTGAACGTGAACGGAGAGGGACGCTGGAGGAGGCGCTATGCCGCCGTGCCGATACGGCGCTGGAGGGCGGTCAGGGCGTTCAAACGGTCCTGGCTATTGCTCTTTACCGCTTCCAGCACGCCGCGGGTGCGCATCTGATGCTCCAAGTCAAGCTCGTCCGCGAGTGCATCGTTAAAGTCCGTCTCGAGGTCGTGCAACTCTTCGAAAAGCTCGCTCAGTGAGCCCTTCAGTGTGAAGTCTTCGGGCGACAGGTCTGTGCCATTGTAGGCGGAGCCCCCGCAACTCAGAACCGTTTCGGAGAGCTTGCCCACGTCGGTGCGGGCGGTCTTTTGGAGCCGCTCCAGGACATCCACGACCCGCTCGTCGTCGCAATGGCGGATGGCGGCGCCGTAGTGATGGTTCAGCTCAATGTGTTGCCGGATCAGCGGATTGATGCGGTCGACCGTTTCGGACCGGCTGAGCGTCTTTCCGGCCCAGCCCCGGTTCAGCAAGATTTCCTTGATGGGGTTCGGCATGGGCAGAAGGGCAGTTGGGAAAAAAGGCAGAGAGTCGTACCGGTATTCCGGAGGGAAGTTTGGGCGAGAGACGCCGCATCACGCCGGCTCTCGATCGTCGCGGGTCAGTTACAACAATCCGTCCGAGGCCACCCGCAGGGCCTGACGCAGCGCGGCGGCCTTGTCGCGGGTTTCCTCGTACTCGCGGGCAGGGTCGCTGTCCGCCACGATGCCCGCTCCGGCCTGCACGTAGGCCGTCTCGTCGGTGACGACCATGGTGCGGATGGCGATGCAGGTGTCGAGCGTGCCGGAAAAGTCGACATAGCCGACCGCCCCGGCGTACACGCCGCGCCGGGAGGGCTCCAGGTCGTCGATGATCTCCATGGCCCGTACCTTCGGTGCCCCGCTCACGGTGCCCGCCGGAAAGCAGGCCGCCAGGGCGTCCATCGAGCTCCGCTCGGGGGCGAGCGTGCCCGTCACGGACGACACGATGTGCATTACGTGCGAGTAGCGCTCAATGTAGGCGTAACGGTCGACCTCTACCGTGTCGTACTGGCAGACCCGTCCAAGGTCGTTGCGGCCGAGGTCGACCAGCATCAGGTGTTCGGCGCGCTCCTTTGCATCGCCGAGCAGTTCCTCAGCGAGCGCATTGTCTTCGGCGTCGTCCTCCCCCCGCGGCCGAGTGCCGGCGATGGGCAACACCTCCGCGGTGCCATTCTCGGCCCGCACCAGCACCTCGGGAGAAGAGCCTACGAGCGCCAGGTCGTCGAGATCGAGGTAGAACAGATAGGGCGATGGATTGACCTGACGGAGGGCGCGGTAGAGATTAAACCGATCTCCCTGAAACGAGGTCGCAAAGCGCTGGGACAGAACGACTTGGAAGATGTCGCCCTTCTGAATGTGCTCTTTGGCCGTCCGGACGGCGTCCTCGAAGGCGGGGCGCTCCACGTTCGAGGTGAGATCCTCCTGCGTCCAGTCGAAGGATGCCGGGGCGCTGGGGGCGGCCTTCAGGTCCGTTTCGAGGTCGGCAAGGCGGGTCTGGGCGTGGTCGTAGGCGTCGCGGAGATCCGTATTCTCGTCGACGAACACGTTCGCCATGAGCACGAGCTGGTGCCGCACGTGGTCGAAGGCCGCGACGGTATCGTAGAAGCACCACACGGCGTCCGGCAGGCCCAGGTCGTCCGGCGGCGCGTCCGGCAGGTCTTCCACGAGCCGCACTGCGTCGTACCCCATGTATCCCACCGCCCCGCCGCGCAACCGCGGCAAATCCGGTAGCTCGACTTCCTCGTACCGGTCTAGGTAAGCATCCAGTACGTCGAAGATGGAGCCGGAAGGAGGGGGGCGGTCCGCCTCCGGAGCGGGCGTGCGGCGCTCGTCCACCGTCACCGTCGCCCCGAAATCCTGGGCGGTAAGGATGCGGTAGGGGTCCCGGCCCAAGAAGGAGTAGCGCGCCAGTTTTTCGCCTCCTTCGACGCTCTCGAAGAGAAAGCTGTATGGGGCGTCTTCTTTCAACGCGAGATACGCCGAGACTGGGGTCAAGAGGTCGGCGCTCCGGCGCGCGTGCACCGGAACCACGAGACGGGAGGGTCCCTCAGAGCGGGCCGTCTCGACGTGTGTGCGGAAGTCGTCGTACGTCATAGGGCTGAAGAGAAAAAGAAAAACCCGCTACCAGTTGGCAGCGGGTCCAGAGCCATTCAACAAGGGGACGGTGCACAGCATCAGGCACGCGGAAGGCTCTTGACCCGCGGAGAGGGCCACCAGCGCCGCCATTCCAGCGATGTGATGCTTAGAGTGTGCAACATACGCCTGTAGGATAGCAGTCCGGGGGGGAATCCGCAACGGGTCCGGTTTGAAATTCAATTGCAGGATGGGGGACAACTGGAGAATCGTCGTCGGCTGCAGGGAGCAGTGAGAGGAACTTGCAGGAGGGTAAAGGTTTGATGTGCCTGGCACTCACGGTTCCTCCTGCACCCACTGGCCCCAAGCATGTCCGTTGTGCGAGTCCTTCGCGAGCGCCTTCGGAGGTATCGCCCACGCCTGGAACGGTACATGTTTGGACTGTCGATGCTCGGGCTGCTGGACGTCGCGCACCTGTTCATCCAGCAACACCGCGCATTTGAGGGCGGCTGCCTGGGGCTCGCGACGCTCGGAGCGGGGGCGTCTCCGTTCAACTGTGCCGCTGTGACGGCGGGGCCGGGCAGTGAATTTCTGGGGGTGTCCAACATGACATGGGGGTTTGGGTTTTATCTGTCGGTGGGCCTGCTGACGGTGCTCATATTTTGGGCGGAGCCCCACATTCGAATGTGGATGCAAGGAGGGCGAGTGGGTGCCCTCTTGGGGGGATTCTCGTATTCCGCGTATCTCACCTACCTTCAGGTTGGCCCCCTGGAGGCCTTGTGCCTTCTTTGTTTGGGATCGGCCCTGATCGTGACGTGTTTGCTCGGGGTCCAGGTCGCTGCGCTTGTATCTTCTGCATCATCCACACCAGATTCCATGTCGCCACGCTTCGTGAAGCGCCAGATTGCCGTCTTTGTCTATTTCCTCGCCGCCGCGGTCGTCCTCGTGGGGGCGGACCTCGTGTACTTCGACGCGACGGGTGCCCTGTCGCCGTCGGAGGCCTCCTCAGCGTCCGTGGACCCGGTGCCCCCGGCCCAGTGTGAGCTTGAGACCTCCAAGTCTCCGGTCGACAATCAGGGCCGCTCGCTGATTAACTTCCAGGACATTACGAAGGGCAGTGGAGACGCTGGCGTGACGGTTATTGAGTATTTTGACCCGAACTGCCCGCACTGCAAGGACTTTCACCAGGTCATGAAACAGCTGGTGGCTAATCACAGCGAGGATGTGCGGTTCGTGTACAAGCCGTTTCCTCTCCGCCGCTCCTCGCTTCCGGAGATCCAGGCCCTCTATGTGGCGGCCCAGTCCGGCAAGTTCACCGAGATGCTGGAGGGCCAATATGCCCGACAGAATCGGAGCGGCATCTCGATGAGTGACCTCCAGTCCATCGCAACGGAGATCGACATGGATCCTGAGGTCCTGAGCAATCGGATCGAACAGAACGAGTATCGCGACCAGGTCCTCCAGCAACGCAAGCGCGCTGTCAAGATTGGGGTAGACAGCACCCCCACTGTGCTCGTGAACGGCCACTTCGTGGCGAGCCGGACTCAGGAGTGCATGAATACCTTCATTGAGCAGGCGAAATCTGGCACGCTGGGGGCCTCGGGATCCGAATAGCTCGGGCCGCTGCGGGCGTGCGTCGCTCTGTGAGACGCATGAAGTTGGGGGGGCGTTGACGTGGAGGCGGGGGGCGGTGGCACTGCCCGCCGGAGTGGCGCACAAAAATCTCGCGGCGGATCCGGACCTCCTCGTGGATGGGCCACATCCGCCTGTCTGTCCGGGGTGGGACTTAAAATGAGGGCGCCGGGCGAGCGGGTCGAGGCCGTCCGTAGGGTCGAACGCGTGCCCCTGCCCGATTGCGATCCAGTCTACAGGGCCGACGGTCCCTTGGTCGAACCCCGGGGCTGTGCTGCGTAATCGTGTCCCCCAGGCTCCTTCTTGTCCTGCCACTTCCATCCGGGTCCTCTCCCAGTTCGCAGACGCCACACTGCCGTGTCGCTCTTGGTTACCAGGGTCCTGAGCCTGTTCATCCATCCCTTGTCCCTCGGGCTCCTGATTTTGGGGGCTGGGGCTGGGCTGGCGCTGAAATGGAAACGGCTCGGGCTCTGCCTGGTGTGTGCGGGCATTCTCGTGCTGTGGGTGCCGTCGACGTCCGTCGTGTCCAACCAGCTCCGGGGACACTTGGAGGCGCGCCATCCGCCGATCCCCGTGGAGGCGCTGCCCGCCGCGGAGGCCATCGTGGTGCTCGGGGGAGCCGTGAGTGCGCCCCGTCCGCCCCGGCTGCATCCTGATCTCAACGACGCCGCCGACCGGGTCTGGCACGCGGCTCGACTCTACCGGGCCGGCAAGGCGCCCGTCGTCGTGGCCAGTGGGGGCACGCAGCCCTGGCGGGATCAGCGGTTCCGAGAGGCCCCCGCCATGCAGGCGCTCCTGCAAGACTGGGGGGTGCCGCAGGACTCCGTTCTGCTGGAGTCCCGAAGCGCGAATACGTACGAGAACGCCTCCCGCACCGCAGACCTACTGCGTGGCCGCCAAATCGACTGCGTGCTGCTCGTGACCTCCGCCTTGCACATGCGCCGCGCCCTCGCGACCTTTCGGACCGCGGGGATGCCTGCGATTCCCGCCCCGACCGATGTGCAGGTGACAGAGCAGCGCCGGACCGTGCTCGATGTAATGCCCGACGCCGGGGCCCTTGCCGGATCGACCGCCGCCATCCGGGAATACGTGGGATATTTCGTGTACCAGTGGCGGGGCTGGATCAATCGGGGGCCATCTTCCACAAACGGCCCGCGGTCAGTGCCAAGCGGAGGGGAATGCTCAGCCGACGGAGCCTCGACCCCCTCATCGACGGACTCGATCTGACCTTGCTCAGCCTGGGATCTGCCTATGATGCCCGATCTTACGACGCTGTTTTACCGGTTTGGGGTGGCCCTCGTCCTGGGCCTCTTCATGGGACTGCAGCGCGAGTACGCGTACCGTGATCGGGTGGATACGCACGGCGAACTGATCGCCGGTGCACGGACCTTTCCGATTATCGCTCTCCTCGGCGCGGCCTCCGCGCTCGTAGCCACCGAACTGGAGAGCGCGTGGCCGTTCGCAATGACTGTTATTGCAATTGGAGTTCTTCTCGCCATTGGGCACTTCCTGCAGGCCCGCGAGCGAGACACCGGCCTCACCACCGAAATGGCGGCCCTCGTGGCCTTCTTTACCGGGGGCCTCTGCTACTGGGGGTACCTGCGGTTGGGGGCGGCCCTTGGGGTGGGAACGGCAGTCCTGCTGTCGCTGAAGGTGCAGACGCACGCCCTGGCCCGGACGCTCGACCAGCAGGACGTGATCGCGACGCTCAAGTTTGCGGTGATTACGGTCATTGTGCTGCCCCTGCTGCCCCGGCAGGGCTACGGCCCGTCGCCGTTCGAGGTGCTGGTCCCGTACAACGTCTGGCTGATGGTCGTCCTGATTTCCGGGATCAGCTTTCTCGGGTACGTGCTCATCAAGGCCGTGGGCCCGCGCCGGGGGGTGGGCCTGACCGGCATTCTCGGGGGGCTGGCCTCCAGCACAGCCGTCACCCTCAGCGTGGCGGAGCGGAGCCGCGACTCCGAGGGGTTGGACCGCCCCTTCGCGCTGGCCGTGCTCTTGGCCTGGGCGATCATGTTTGTGCGTGTCATTGTCGAGGTCGCCGTCATCAATCCGCCGCTCCTCCTGACGGTTTGGGCACCGATCGTCGGGGTCTGCGGGGTAACCTTCATTTACTGCGGCTACCTGTACACCATGCAGCCGGTGGAGGAGCACGACGAACCCCAGACCGTCCAGAATCCGTTTCGGCTTGTCCCGGCCATCACGTTTGGCGCCCTCTACGCCGTGATTCTGGTGCTCACGAACGGGGCGCAGGCATATTTTGGGGACGCGGGCGTGTATCTGTCCAGCCTCGTGGCGGGACTGGCCGACGTGGATGCCATCACCCTCTCGATGGCGCGTCTGAACGAAAGCGGAGAGGTGGGCGCGGTGCCGGCTACTCGGGCGATCGTGATCGCGGCGGCCGCCAACACTGTCCTCAAGGGCGGCATCGTGGCCCTGACGGGCACTGCCGGGCTGCGTCGGGCCGTGCTGCCGGGACTGCTCCTCATCGTTGGGGCGTCGGGGGTCGCCCTTCTCTTCATTTAGGGCAGCCTGGCGTGGACCCGAACAGGAAGGACGCGGTACCGCATGTTCCGTCGACCCCACCGTGCCATGCAGTACGTCTATCGGTTGTTGATTGGGCTCTCGATGCTCGGGGCGGTCCCGGCCTCCGTGGCCGTTGCGCAGGAGCCGCCGGTGCCGTCGGACACCGCGGCCGCCTGGCACGATGATGCCTGGACCCTGATCACCGAGCAGAAGGGCCTCCGCGTCTCGTACATCTACTACCCGGAGGCCGACAATGAGCACGACGGCGTTGTGCTGCGCCTCATCAACGACAACGAGGGGTCGGTACGGTACGCCTTCACCCTGATCTTTCGGGCGCCGACAGCGGACACTGCGGTCTCGGTGCGTGGGCGACTGGGCCCGGGCGAAATGGAAACCGGGGACAGCGCGGGGCTTTTCTGGGTCCCGTTCCGAGAGGAGGACCGAAGTTTGGGAGAGATTGGGCTCCGTGGACTCTCGGTCACGCGGGATCGACGAGAAGCCGATCCGTGGGGCAAGTCGCCGGTCGAATAGGGTGAATGCTTGTTGGAGATCCCGGCGGGGTCTTCCCGCAGCAAAACCGTTGAGGTCCCGTTTCGTAGGGAGGGGACGGAGGTGTCCATCCCGCGCGGAACCCGCCTCACCGTTCGTCGAACCAACCGCCCGCCTATCGTGAGCACTCCCGATACGATGTCGCAGAATGGGACCGCTCCGCCGCCTGAGGCCGATGTGAATCCGACCCTGAGGGAGGAGATTGAGAAGCGGCGCACGTTTGCCATCATCAGCCACCCGGATGCCGGGAAGACCACCCTCACGGAGAAGCTTCTCCTGAAGGGGGGCGCGATTCACGAGGCGGGAGAAATCAAGGCCCGGAAGGCGGACCGGTTTGCGATGAGCGACTGGATGACGATGGAGAAGGAGCGGGGCATCAGCGTGACCTCGTCCGTGATGAAGTTTCCGTACCGGGGCTACGAGCTGAACCTGCTTGACACCCCCGGGCACCGCGACTTCTCGGAGGATACATACCGCGTCCTCACGGCGGTGGACAGCGTCATCATGGTGCTCGACAATGCGAGCGGGGTGGAGCAGCAGACGGAGAAGCTGATGGAGGTATGCCGGATGCAGGACACCCCCATCATCACCTTCGTCAACAAGATGGACCGGCACGGCCTGCCGCCGCTCGACATTCTGGAGGACATCGAGGAGACGCTCGACCTGGACACCGTGCCGCTCTCCTGGCCGATCGGCATGGGCAATCGGTTCCGCGGCACCTACAACCTGTACCGGGACGAACTGCACCTCTTTTCCCACGCGGACATGGAGGGGGAGCACGAGCGGCTGCCCATCGACGACCTCGACGATCCCCAGCTCGACGAGGTCCTGGACGATCAGGCTGATGACCTCCGGTTTGACGTTGAACTCGTCCGCGAGGCCGGCGACGAGCTCGACCTTCAGGCCTACCTCGACGGTACTCAAACCCCGGTGTTCTTTGGGAGTGCACTCAGCAATTTTGGGGTGGGCGACATGTTCGACACGTTCGTCGAGATTGCCCCGCCGCCCCGGCCGCGCCCCACGGTGACCCGCGAGGTGTCCCCCTACGAGGATGAGTTTACCGGGGTCGCCTTCAAGATCCAGGCGAACATGGATCCCAAGCACCACGACCGGATGGCGTTTGTCCGCGTGTGCTCGGGGAAGTTCGAGAAGGGAATGGAGGTGATTCACCACCGCACCGGCCAGACGATGCGCCTGAACAATGCGACCACCTTCATGGCGCAGGACCGGGAGGGGGTGGATACCGCCTATCCGGGAGACATCATTGGGATCATGAGCCACGGGCGCGTCAAGATCGGCGATAGCTTCTCCGAGGACGAGCCCCTTCACTTTACCGGGGTCCCCAGCTTTGCCCCGGAGCACTTCCGCAAGGTGCGGCTCGACGATCCCTTCCGCTCGAAGCATTTGGGCAAAGGCCTCCAACAGTTGAGCGAGGAAGGGGCCATCCAGGCCTTTCGGCCCCTGCGCGGCAACGATTACATCCTCGGGGCCGTGGGGGAACTGCAGTTTGACGTGACCCTGGATCGGCTCGAGGATGAGTACAACGTGGAGGCGCATCTCACGGGCGTTCCCTACACCTGCTGCCGGTGGGTCGATGGCCCCGCGGAAGACCTGGAGGACTTTGAGGCCGAGAATATGGACAGCCTCTTCCGCGACGCCGATGGGGACCTCGCGTACCTGGCCCTCAGTGACTTCCGGCTGGAGCGGACGATGGACAACTGGCCCCGCATTACGTTCGCCTCAACGAAGCAGCACACGGCCGAGGAGGAGTCTCGCTAACCCTCCAGCGGCGGTGGTCCGGAGCGATCCTACGCCGTTGAGGGAAGAAGACGCGTCGTTCCTCCTACAGCTCAGTGCGTAGCCCGTCGGCGTCTCATCTCCAATCAATCGGGAGGCAGAGACGGATCTTCCGCCGTAACCCTCTCGTTTTATTGGGGCTCTGGGAATCAGTGAACTGGCCAGGTCGCCCTCGATGGTGAGTGACCCACTCCTCCTCGGCGGCGTTCTTATTGCCTGCTTTGTCGCCTTCAATATTGGCGGCGCCACGACCGGCCCTGCGTTCGGGCCGGCGGTGGGGGCCAATGTGCTGTCGAAGACGACAGCGGGTACACTCATGGCCGTGGCGTTTTTTGGAGGGGCCTATACCATCGGCCGCCGGGTGGTGGATACGCTGGGACAAGAGCTCGTGCACGACCCGTCCGTCTTTACGCTGGAGGCCAGCATCCTCGTCCTCTTCTTTGTCGGCGGGGCCCTTCTCGTCGGCAATCTGTCCGGCGCGCCGGCGTCCACGTCCATGACGGCCGTCGGGGCCATCATCGGGCTGGGCCTCGCGAGTGGGGAGCTCAACCTTGCCGTGGTGGGGGAGATCCTGGCCTGGTGGATCCTCTCGCCCATCATTGGTTTCTGGATGGCCGTGATGATCGGGCGGTACGGGTACGAGACGCTCGACCGCTGGGTCGCCATCGAGCAGAGCGAGGGCCCGCTCCTCGTGTTCGAGCGGGTGGAGATTGGCGTCCGCCCAGTCCTTCGCCCCGACGAGTCGCAGGTGGTGGGCCTGGAGCCGGCCGACGTGAAGCTGCGCCCGGCCCTTGGGCCCAATACCTCGCGGCGGGAGGTCGTTGGGACCGCCCTGCTCGTGTGCATCGGCGTCCTGATGGCCTTCAGCTCGGGCACCAGCAACATCGCCAACGCCATCGCCCCTCTGGTGGGCAGTGGGGCACTCGCGATGAATCCCGGGATCTTCGTGGGGTGCGGGGCGGTGGCCCTAGGGGCGCTCACCATTGCCCGCCGGACCATGGAGACGCTCGGGAACGACATCACCGATTTGCCGCTCACGGCCGCCATTGTGGTGGCGCTCCTCAGCTCCACCATCATTATCATCCTCTCGGTTCTTGGCGTTCCGGCGAGCTTCGTCGTGGTGGCGACCGTGTGCATCATCGGGCTTGGTTGGGGGCGGTCCACCCGGGCCGTGTCCGTGGCCGAGGCCGTGCGGGGCGAGGTCTCCCCCCAGGTGACCGTGGGGGCCCTTGCCCACGAGGGCGAGGCGCCGTCGGTGGGGGACGTGGACCCGGACACGGCGACCCATCCGGCCCGGCGATCGGATGCCAGCGCCTCGTCCGAGGCGCCCGTCCGGTCGGACCTTTTCGATCCGGGGACCAGCGTGCGCGTCATCCTGATGCAGAACGTCGTGCCCCTCCTCGCGACCGTGGGATCCTACGTCACGTTCTTGCTGCTCCCCCTCGGGGGGTGAGGCCGCGCTGAATACGAGTATGAAGCTGACTACACTGATGCCGCTTGAATAATGCAGCTGCGTGGACGACAGACTCAGTTTTACATCGACCTGATCTACGGCCTGGGGTTCGCGGCCGGCTTTGGGTACCTGCTCTTCGTGGGCATGAACCCGCTGGTGGCCGCGTTCCAGAGCGGACTCGTGCTGGGCTACTTTCTGCGGGTATGGGAGAACATGAGCGTCTACGAACGCATCCTCCACGAAGAAGTGGCCGCCGAGGCCGAAGAGGTCGTCGCCGACGAGATCGAAGACACGATGCCGGGCGAGGTAGAGGCGGCCGTGGCCGAAGAAATCGAGGACACGATGCCGGGTGAAGTCGAGGAAGCGGTTGCCGAACAGGTCGAACGCGCCGTGGCTGATGAGGCCGAGGACGCGGTCCCCGAAGAGGTCACCGCGGAGGTCGAAAAGCAGGTGGCCCAGGAAATGACCGACGAAATCCAGGAGCGGGTGGGCGAGGAGATGGACGAGCGCCTGCAGGACGTGGGCGAGCGGGTGCCCGAGCACGTTAAGAAAAAACGATCGAATCGCGTCACGACCGAGGAGTCGGAGGCGTCCGGAGAAGAGTCTTCCCCGCCGGGACGCAAGCAGGGCGAGGGCACTCCCAGAGACGCAAAGTAGGCGTCCCGAGTAGAAGGCCGGCTCCTCCATCCTGCCTGCCGCGATTCCCGCATTCGCCGCATGGGCATTCCCGGAGCCCGGAATTACGAGCCATGGGCATCCAGAGAGGCGACTCGATGGACTTTGGGGATCTGCTTGGTTACCGTGGCAGTGTCTCCGCCGAATTCCGTACGAGGAGGTGGGGCTCGCACTCTGTCGCTCAAGTTTTCGCTCTCATGGTTGACCGTCGCCAATTTTTGGAAGCCTGCTCCGCCGCGGGCCTGAGTGGACTCTTTCCCGGCGCCCTCTACGCCCAGGTGGCCGACGAGGACGACGAGCCGTCCATCACCACCGACCATGTCGCCGCCGCGGAGGCCATCGCCGGAATCTCGCTGAGCGAAGAGGAGCGCGAGCTTCTGGTGGAGAATCTCAACGACAACCTCGGTCAGTACGAGGCGATGCGGGAGCAGGAGATCCCGAACGCCCGGGCGCCGGCCTCCACGTTTGATCCGCGTCGGGGGGGCGCCGAGATCCCGAGCGTGCCGTCGTCCGAGGATGGAGCAGACGTGCCGCTGCCCCCCGTCAATCGGCCCGCACGCGATGAGGACTTGGCGTATGCCTCGATTCCGGAGTTGGCGCACCTACTTCGCTCTCGACAGGTAACAAGCGTCGAGCTGACGGAACTGTTCTTGGGTCGCCTTCGGCGCCACGACGACGCGCTCCACGCCGTGATCACGTACACGGAGGACCGGGCCCTGGAGGCGGCGCGGCAGGCCGACCGGGAACTGGCCGCCGGGGAGTGGCGCGGCCCGCTGCACGGCGTGCCCTACGGCGCAAAAGACCTCTTGGCCGTGGAGGGCTACAAGACGACCTGGGGCGCGGCGCCGTACCAGGACCAGCGGATCGACGAGACGGCGACGGTCGTGGAGGCGCTCGACGAGGCCGGGGCCATCCTGGTCGCCAAGCTGTCCCTCGGGGCCCTAGCGTGGGGCGACGTCTGGTACGACGCCACCACCAAGAACCCCTGGAATCTCGACCAAGGCTCCAGCGGCTCCTCGGCGGGGCCGGCCGCGGCGGTGTCGGCCGGGTGCGTGCCGTTCGCCATTGGGTCCGAGACCCTCGGCTCCATCGTGTCGCCCTCCACGCGGTGCGGCGTCACGGGGCACCGGCCCACCTTCGGCACGGTGGGGCGGGGCGGTGCCATGGCCCTCTCCTGGACGATGGACAAGCTGGGGCCCATCACCCGCTCGGCGCTCGACAGCGTCCTCGTCTACGACGCGATTCGGGGCGCCGATCCACAGGACCCGGCCTCGGTGGACGCGCCGTTTCCCTTCGACGCGGACCAACCTGTCGAGTCGCTCCGGGTAGGGTACCTGGACGGGGCGTTTGAGGAGGACTACGACAACCAATCCGCGGACCAGGAGACCCTTGAGGTGCTTCGCGGCCTCGGGGTCGACCTGCAGCCCGTGGCGTGGGACGTGGACGTGCCGGTTGGGGCCCTGCTGAATACCCTCGACGTGGAGGCGGCCGCGGCCTTCGACGAGCTGACGCGGTCCAACGGCATTGACGAGCTGGTGCGCCAGGGCGAGAACACCTGGCCGAATGTTTTTCGGACCGCCCGCTTTGTGCCGGCCGTGGAGCACACGCAGATGAGCCGCCTGCGGGTAGACCTCATGGAGCAGGCGCACGCAACGATGCAGGACTTCGACGCCCTCGTGAGTCCCAGCTTTGGCGCCAACACCCTCGGCATTACGAATCTCACGGGGCATCCATGCGTGTGTCTCCCCAACGCCCTGCGTCCGGTGGAGGAGGGCCCCGATGAGCGACGGCAGCCCGGAAGCATCAGCATCATCGCCCCGCTGTATCACGATCACCACGCCCTCCGGCTCGCCCACGCCGTGCAGCAGGAGACCGACATCCACGAACAGCGTCCCCCCATTCGGTAGTGCGGGCGTGTCGAATGCAGCCCGGG
>Ga0207753_1000253_pt1 | contig 21641 bp, 15 predicted proteins | sample PonA233FremontCA_2_FD_187273 | JGI IMG/M metagenome (GOLD analysis project Ga0207753, IMG submission 187273) | Salt pond sediment microbial community from Fremont, CA, USA - Pond A23 Sediment 3 (SPAdes) | ecosystem: Environmental > Aquatic > Non-marine Saline and Alkaline > Saline | place: USA... | reverse complement strand
ACCGCCGCGGCGCGGCTGGGAATCGGGAGCCCCGCCACGGGTGACTTCGTCGCGGTCGTCGCCGTCGTGGCCGCGGCGATCGCGGTCTACGTCGGGCTCCACCGGATCATCGGCCGCGTCGACGCCGACGACCTTTGACCCCGCCGGCAGGTCACGAGGACACCTGGTCCGGCAGGTGGCGCGGGTCGATGTCGGCCCGCAGCCCGGCCGCCCGGACGGTGTTGTACACGAGCATCGCGCGCGTCATCGGCCCGACGCCGCCGGGGTTCGGCGTGAGGTAATCCGCCTTCGGTTCCACGGTCTCGACGTCGACGTCGCCCACCTGCGCCCGTCCGCCACCCTCGCGTTCGACCGTCGAAACCCCCACGTCGACGACCGTCGCCCCCTCGCTGATCATCGACCCGTCGAGAAACTCGGGGATCCCGACCGCGACGACCACGACGTCGGCCGCACGGGTCTTTGCAGCTAGGTCCGTGGTCGCGGAGTGACACACCGTCACCGTCGCGTTCGGGGCCGCGGTGGCGCCCTTCGCGGCGGCGCTCGGGGTGCCGTCGGTCTTCTGGACGAGGAGGTTCGCCAGGGGCTTGCCGACGATCGTGGAGTGGTTGACGATCGCGACGTCGGACCCCTCGATCGGAATCCCGTTGTCGGCCAGCAGGCGCTCGATGCCCAGCGGCGTACAGGGGACGAACCGCGGATCGCCCGCCATCAGACGACCGAGGTTGTCCGGGTGGAGCCCGTCGACGTCCTTCGTCGGATCGATCCGGCGGACGGCCGACATCCAGTCGACGTGGGGTGGCGTGTCGTCTTGGATCATGATGCCGTCGACCGCCGGATCGGCGTTCAGATCCTCGATGGCGTCGTACAGCGTCCGGGCGTCCGCGTCGGCGTCGATGTCGACGTGCCGGCCGTCGACGCCCAGCCGATCGCAGTCCCGCTGTTTCATCTCGACGTACGTCGCCGCCCCAGGGTCGGTCCCCATGTGGATCGTCGCGAGCGTCGGCCGGTGGCCGTACTCCGTGAGTTGATCGACGTGATCGCTCAGTCGGTCGCGTATCGAGGCGGCAAGCTCCTGCCCCTCGAGGCGTTGTGCCATATCCGATGTCACACATGTAACCGAAAAAGAACGGTCGGATCGGGCCAGAATTGCGCCCGCCACGACTTCGTGTTCACACGTACGTGTGTTTAAATCGGTGCAGCCCGCCGTATCTCCGGGATACGCTGCTGTCGGGAGCCGCGCTCGGGAGCGCGCCGCGCCGCCGGTATCGCCCGACGCACCCGTGCCGAAAGACTGATATGTCGGCTCCGGTGGTCGTCGCGAGCACGCGGTCGGATCGCCAGCCGCGTCCGACCGGGGTGACGCCGGAAGCCGCCATGGGGGAGCGATCCTCGCGCCCTCGGGCGGTGGAGCCGGTGGCCTCGCCCCGGCGTCCGAGTCCCGCGCGCCACTCGCGTCGACGGGGTCGTTCCCGCCCTGCCGGTCGCGGGGGCAAGCCGGAACGCACACAAAGCCCGGCCGTCCATTGTCGGACATGGGACTCGGAGGCACGGCCAAGAAGCTCCAGAAGGTGACGGACATGGCGGAAGACGTCTACGCTCGGCTGAACGACCTTCGCGATCAGGTCGTGGAGATGCGCGAGACCACCCAGGAGACCAGCGACCGGGTCGACCGGTTGGAGCGGGAGTCCGCGGAGATGCGCGCGCTGCTGGAAGCCCTCGCCGAGGAGGAGGGGATCGACGTCGAAGGGGTCACCGCCGAGGTACACATCGCCGAGGCCGAGCGGGACGCCGAGAGTGACGCCGACGCCGAGAGCGACGCCGACGCCGGTTCGGAGTCCGCGACCTGAGTGACGTGTCGACGCGACGCCGTCCCGGCGCTCACCCGCGGAGCCGCCGGTGTTCGACTTTCAGACACGCGTCCTGGACGAACTCCAGCCCCGCGGCGGCGGCCCGCTCGCCCGCCGCCGCGTCGGTGATCTCGAGTTGGAGCCACACCGCCGACACGTCGCCGAGCCGTTCGGCCCGCTCGATCGCGCCGTCGACGATCCCGCCCGCCTCCTCGCTCGGGCGGAACACGTCGACGACGCCGACGTCGATCGAGTCGGGAACCGTCGCCAGCGAGTCGTACGCGGGCTCGTCGAGCACCTCGTCGGCGAAGGGGTTCACCGGGACGATCCGGTAGCCGTGGCGCTGCAGGTACGCGGGAACGTCGTGGGCGGCCTTCCCGGGCGTGGTCGAGCACCCGACCACCGCGATGGTGTCGTGGCTCAAGATCCGTTCGAGGCCGTCGTCGGTCACGGGCATACCGGCCACCACACGGCGCGGTGGTAAAACGCTGCGGTAGCTGGCGTCGACGGGCCCGAATCCACGAGAGGGGGGCACCGGCATCGGTCCACTGCGGGCCGCGGCGTCCGGGTGATGACGGGCGTACCGCCCGTCCGACGGTGGTCCCCTCGCCGTCCCGACGGCAGTGCGATGGACGCCCGGGGTTAGAAGCTCCGCTCGACGATCACACGGACGATCCGTCCGTACAGAACCGTCACCCGACACTCCTGGAACCGGAACACCGCCGATGGGAGCCAGCCGCTGTCGTCCGTGGCCTTCGTTTTGAACAGCCCATCCAGCTTAGATACGTCGACGAACTGGGCGAGCGGCGGCGTCTCGGACAGTTCCGAAAACCTCTCGGTGGCCTCCGACACGGTCATGGTAACCGCGTCTACGACGTTGACCGGACGGGAGAACTCCCTAACCAGTTTCGTGTCGGTCTCCCACCCCTGTGCTCGGTCCGATGCAAACTCTTGGGATTTGCTCATACACGTGGATCCACCCGAAGCAGTATGACGTCCGTTCCGTTGTGGTTCGGGGCCTGTGTCTGAAATACCGATGTATATTGAACCGACCGCCGTGTGAGGGCCGCTCCCGGTCACGGGCGGGCAGCCACACCCGAGCGTCGGCCGCTCGCGGCCCGGTCAGGAGAACAGTTCCGCGAGGAGTTTCCGCTCGGCGGTTCGGAGGTGTTGGCTGAACGTCGACTGGACGATGTCGAGTTCCTCCGCGACCGCGTCCGCACTGGCGTTCCGCGGCCAGTCGAAGTACCCCGCGTAGAACGCCATCCGTAACGTCTCGCGCTGCCGGTCGGTCAGGTCGGAATCGACCGCGGCGCCACCCCTCCGTTCGGACTGCCAATCGACCGATAAATACCGTTTCGCCGACAGTTCGACTCCTGTGAGCGTCCCGGTGACCGTCTCGACGTACTCTCGAACCCCGGTTTCGTACGGTAACGTCACCGTCACCGCCAGGGTCGCGGCGTCGGAGTCCAGCGCTATCCGTCGAAGTGCGGCGCCGTAGCTGATGAGCTGCTGGACGGCCGATTCCGCACCGAGCCTCACGACGCAGGTCGTGCGGCCCGGATCCGCACGGATGATCGACGCGTCCGGGTGGTCTTCGATCCGGGTTCGATCCCCACCGGCATCCGTATCGAGCGTCACGAACACCGCGCAGGTCCCGTCGCTGCGGCGGGAGACGTCCGTGGCCGATACGGGAGCGTCGACGTCGGATACGAGCCGCGACAGCGCGGAGTCCGAATCGACGCGGAACGTGAGAGCGGTCGATCCGCCGGTCAAAAGCGCGTCTCGCCGCCGGAGCGCACCGATCGCGTGACCGATCGTCTCGCCGAGCTCGCCGAACGCGTCGATCTCCTCTTCGACCATACCCCCAGGGCGGTCGAGGTGTATCTCGACAACGCCGAACCGCACGGATTCGTGGACGACCGGAACCGCGACCATACTGTTCGTGCCCGCGCTCAGCCCCCGGTCCCGCCACCACACCCCGGGGTCGACGGTCAGCAGGTCGGTCACGGACACCGGCGACTGCGACTCGTAGGCTCGCCGCGCGGGCACTGCCGGCGTCGACGGAGCCGAATCCGTCGCGGTCGGCTCCGACCCCGCTCGGGGGACGTCCGAGAGGTACGCATCGAGGTCGCCTGCCGACGCCCGACAGACGGTCTCACCGCTCGAGAGATCGACGTCCGCAATCCAGACGCCGCTGACCGTGTCGACGTCGAGCAGCCGACGGCAGACCTCCGCTTCGACCTCTGCATGTGTGTCCGCACTCACTACCGCCGGAGTGATAGATCGGATGAGCCGGTTGATCCGATCAAGTCGGGAGAGCCGCTCGTTCCGCCGTTCGAGTTCTCGGTCGCGAGCCAGCAGTGTGCGCGTCCGGGCGACTTGCTCGAGCGCTTGCCGGACGTTCGCGGCCCACGTCTCCGCGAGCGTTCGCCTCGCCCCCGCGATCGACTCCGGACGGATGGTTGCGACGAGGAACACCCCTCGCTGACCGAGTGGGCAGAGAAGCCAGTCGCCGAACGCCTCGTCGAGCCACTCACCGGATCCGTCGTGTGTCCGGTGGGTTTCGGCCTCGAGCGGTCCCGTTCGGCGGGCAAACGTAGTCCAGACCGGGTCGTCTCCCCCCGAAAGCGTCGGTAACTCGGGGTCCGCGTCGGGGTCATCCGCCTTCGACGCCGTCGGGACGAGCGTTCCCGTCGCCTCGTCCCTCGTGAACACTGCCGCGTAGGAGAACTCCAAGTCGGCCGTGGCCGTCGCAACCGCCCGCTCGGCGACCGCCTCAACCGCGTCCGCAGCCATCAGATCCCGCGTCGCACGATGAAGCGCCTGGAGATACCGTTCACGCCTGTATCGGATGGAGACGTCGCGGTAGTGCTCGACCCAGCCGCCGGCGTACATCCCGGCCTCGATCGGCGCGCCCCGGTACTCCAGCCACCGCTCGGCGCGCTCCCCGCCCTCGGGCACGTGGATCGTCGCCTCGATCTCGCCTTCGGCGCGCGATAGCCCGGTTCGTATCAGCGACGCGAGCGATTCGTCCCCGGCCTCGACGTCGGCCAGGCGTTCTCCCGCGACCGTGCCGTACGCTCGTCCGTTGATGTCGTCCCGGTCGATCCCGAGCAACCGTTCCGTCGCCTCGTTTGCCCACACGACCGACCCGTCGGCGTCGACGACGACAGTCGCCTCCCGCGATCCGTCGAGGACGTCCTCGGTGAGCGACTCGTAGCGTCGTTCACCCGTTCGCTCGGCTGCCGTTCGCTGGAGGCGTTCGACGGCGACGCGGAAGTCCTCGCCGGGCAGGTCGACCAACAACGCCTCGACTTCCGTCTGCACCGTTTCGAGGCGTTCCGTCAGCGACCGGTACTCCTCGCTGTTGCTCAGTACCTCCGCGGTCTGCACCGCTTCGAGGGCGTCCTGTCGCTCGATCAACGAGAACAGCTCCCGGAGCTTCTCGTCGTACTCCGCGCGGGTCAGCATCCGCTCGAGCGTCTCCCGCAGTACCGCGGCGTCGACCGGCTTCTCCAGATACGCGTCGAACCCCATCTGTACGATGTCGAGGTCCGGCGTAACCGCCGACACCATCACCACCTGCGGGTCGAAGTCGGACCGCCGGATCGTTTCGAGGACCTCACCCCCGGAACGGCCGGGCATCATCCGGTCCAACAGCACCACGTCGACGGTCGAGTCCAACCGTTCGAGCGCCTCCTCCCCGTCGTACGCGGTCGTCACGCTGTAGGATCCCCGAAGCCACTCGGCGTACAGGTCGGCCAGATTCCGATCGTCCTCCACGACGAGCACGCCCGCGACGCTCGATCGCGCTGCGTTCATTCTGCCGCACCGACGATCGGTCGACCGCTCTCGCGCGTGGCCGGCACACGCAGACGGACGGTCGTCCCGTCGGCCGACGCCGCCACTGACACCGTTCCGCCGGCCTGCGTGACGACCATACGGACCATCCAGAGCCCGAGCCCCAGCCCGTGGTTGAGCGGCGTTTCCTCGCCGGCTTCGAGCACGTTCGCCTCCATCTCCGGCATCCCCGGCCCGTCGTCCCGTACGCTGACCTCGATCCAGTCGTCGCCCGAGCGGGCGAGTTCGACCTCGACGGTGGCGTCGTGGCTCGCCGTTGCAGCGTTCTCGACCAGCTCACGGACCGCATCGAGGATGGTCGTGGGCACCTGCACCGACCCGGCGTCCGAGCTCTCTGTCAGCACTGTCAGGTCGTCGTACGTCTCACGGACGGGGTCGACGGCGTCTCGAACGGCCGTTTCGCACTCCATCGTAGCGTAATTACTCTGCTGACGCCGGAGCAGCTGGTTTATCTTCCGCATCTTCTCGGTCATCGACTCCCACTTGTCGACGGTCCGTTCGACCGATTCGAACTGCTCGCCCCGCCGTTCGCCGTTCTCCTCCTCGGCCATCAGTTGCGCCCAACCACGGAGTTTCGTCAGGTCGTTTCGCATATTGTGGCGCATCACCCGCTGCATCACCTCCAGGTGGCGTTTGTGGTGTTCTCTGTCGGTGATGTCACGTCCTTCCGCGACGAGCAGGGACACGTCGTCGTCTTCGTCTCTCACGGGTTTCAGCGAGAAGTCGATGGTCGCGAGGCCGCTGCTGCCTCGAACCTCGGTTTGGTACCGGACGAACTCCCCGTCCGCGGCGCGTTCGGTCGCTCCCCGAACCTCGTCGTAGACCGCCTCGGAGTGGGTCCACCACGGTAGCTCGAAGAACGAAGTTCCGACGACATCGCGTCGCCCGACCCCACTGAACTCGAGGGCAGCGTCGTTGACCTCGAGGACCGTCCCGTCCGGCTGCATCAAAGCGGTGAACTGGAACGTCTGGTTGAAGATGCTCTTGAACCGTCGGGCGCGGTCCCTGCTCTCGGTCACGTCCCGAAGGTAGACGAGTATCCCGTCGATGGCGTCGTCGTCGAGCATGTTCCGATACCGACCCTCGACGTTGAGCCACTCGCCGCCGGCGGATCTGAGCCGGCACTCCGCGACCGTGGTCTCGGCTCCGTCGACGCAGTCGAAGAACGTCTCCATGGCGTCCTCTCGCCCGCCGGGGTGGACGTAGTCGAAAAGGTTCTCTCCCACGAAGGCGTCGGGGTCGTGGCCGAAGTGCCGTTCCGTAGACCCGCTTGCGTACGTAATCGTCCCGTCGGGATCGACGACCGTCACGACGTCCTCGGACTCTTCGACGAACCGCTCGGTCCGGCGTTGCTGGCGCCGCCGTTCGGTCATGTCACGAACGATCGCCGCGTACCCGCGGAACTCGCCGTCGTCGGATTCGAGCGGGGCGTATCGCACGTCCGCGTAAAACTCCGATCCGTCGGCGCGCACCCGCCAGCCCTCGTCAGCGCTCTCCCCCGCGATCCGCGCCTGCTGTATCAGCCGCTCGGGACGCCCCGACTCCCGGTCCGACTCGGGATGGAGTTCGGCCATCGACAGCCCGAGCGCGGTGTCGGCGTCGTATCCGAAGAGGGTCTCGGCGCCGGCGGTCCACGTCTGGATCGTCCCGTTCTCGTCGACGACGAGGAAGGCGTACTCGTCGACGCTCTCGGTCAGCAGCCGGAACCGCTCGCGTTCCTCGTACAACTCGTGTTTGCGGCGTACCTCGTCGGTCACGTCCTGTTGGATGCCGATGTGGTTGGCGAGGTCCCCGTCGTCGTCGTACACCGGCGTCACGGAGAGCCGGACCCAGGACCACCCGCTGTCCGTTCGGCGGTCTCGGAACTCGACGGTCGTCGGCTCTTCGGCAGCGATCGCGTCACGGAGCGTCTCGAGCGCCGGCCGATCCTCGTCGTCGGTCCACGGGAACCACCGGGTCCGTCCGAGCGCCTCCTCGCGGGTGTATCCCGTCTGCTCGACGAACCCGTCGTTGACATAGACCAGCGGGTCGTCCTCGCGGTTCGGGTCACTGATCGTGATCCCCACGTTCGCCTCGTCCATCGCTCGCTCCTTGAGTTGGAGTTCGCGCTTCCGCTCGCGTTTTTCGGTCTCGTCGCGAACCGTACAGACGAGGCGTCCGTCGCCGACGATCGTCAACGAGAGTTCCGCCGGGAACGTCGACCCGTCCGGTCGGGTGCCGGTCACCGCGCCGCGCCAGTGGCCGTCGGCCTCGAGCGCCGGAAACGCTAGCTCCTCCAACCGGGCAACCTCCGCGTCGTCGTACAGCCGCCGCCAGGTATCCCCCAGGAGGTCGTCCTTGCTGTCGAAGCCGTACATTTCGACGTGCGTCCGGTCGATGTAGACGTACTCGCCGTCGTCGAGAACCGCCACGCCGTCGGCCGCCTCCTCGATGGCCCGCTGGAACGATTCGAGTTCGCGTTGTTGCTGCTTCAGGTCCGTGATGTCCGTCGCGATACCGACGGCGCCACTCGCCGGACTGCGCGTGTCGCCCCTGATCGAGACGGCCTGCGCGGTGACCCACGTGACCGTCCCGTCCACCTCGACGAACCGGAACTCGACGTCGACCGCCCTCTCCCCGTCCCGCAGCGTCTCGAACGCCGATCGCACGCGGGGTCGATCCTCCGAGTGGACCATCTCGATGAACTCCTCGATCGTCTCCGGCGACCCGATGTCGGCCCCGCCGGGCAGCCCGTCCCACTCAACCGCCCCGCGTTCGGGGTCGAACTCGACGACCGCCGTATCGGTGTTCGACAGGACGAGATCGAGCTTCCGTTGCCGATCCTCGAGTTCACGCCGCTGTTGCTCCCGTTCGGTCACGTCTCGCCCGGAGATCAGCAGCGACGTGACCGTCCCCTCCGCGTCGGTCACCGGCCGGACAGTTCCCTCGATGTGGCGCCGTTCTCCGTCGGGCCGCCGGTGGATCGTACTATACTCGACGTACTCCCCGTCCGCGGCGCGTCGGATCCACTCCCGGACGTCGTCTCGAACCGCTTCGGAGTGGCTCCACCACGGCGTCGCCGGGAACGGCCGGCCCGTCAGTTCCGCAGCCGTCCGGTCGACGTACGCTACTGCCGTCGCGTTCACCTTCAGCAGCGTTCCGTCCGTGTCGAGAAGGCCGACGAGCATTTCGGGGTCGTCGAACAGCGACTGGAACCGCCGCTCGTTGCGTCGCCGTTCGTGCTCTTCGGCTTTGCGCTCCGAGATATCCGTTCCGGTCGCAAGCACACGCACCGGGCTTCCGTCGTCGTCGTACACCGGTGTCGCTCGTGTTGCCAGCCAGACTGCGTCACCGTCGGGTGTCACCATCCGGAACTCACCCGTCCACGGCTCTCCGGTTTCGATCATCGTCTCGAGTTCCCGCCGGACGTCGTCGCTATCGTCCGGGTGGATCGCGTCCCTGAATCCCTCGACCGACTCGACGTCTCGACCGACGATGTCGACGAGCGTCTCGTTCCAGGCCACCACGTCCGTCCGGAGATCCCATTCGACGATGCCGGTACTCGTTCCCGACAGCGTCAGTTCGAGTCGCTCCTGCTGTTGGCGTAGTTTCTGGTGTGCGCTCTTGCGCTCGGAGATGTCCACGAACAGGGCGTTCGTCCCGTCACTCCCGTCTCGCCGGGGGACTGCACGCAGGAGGGCGTGTACCGGCTCTCCGTCCGTGCTCACGAGCGTGCGCTCGCTCATCTCGAACGCGCCGGCGAGTGCGTCCTCGTATCCCCCCTCCCGCAGGTCGGCCGCGGACTCGGCGGTGTACAGCGACGCGAGCGGCTCGCCCTCTATCTCCTCTCGGTCGTACCCCAGCCGACTCAGGAACCGATCGTTGCACGAGTCCACGACCGCCTCGCCGTCGACCTGCCGAGTCTTGATGAACAGCAGCGGTCCCCGGTTCAGGAACGCCCGGAGCCACTGGCTGCGCGCCCGCCGCTCGGTCACGTCCTGCTGGATGCCGACGTAGTTCGTCACCGTCCCGTCTTCCCCCGTCACGGGCGTGACGGAGACCCGCGACCAGTACGACGTCCCGTCCCGTCTGCGATTCTCGAGTTCGAGCGAGATCGGCTCCTCGGCGTCGATGGCGTCCCGAAGTTGCGCGGTCTTCCGTGGGTCGGTCCCGTCGCCCTGCAGGAACCGCGGGTTCCGGCCGAGTGCTTCGTCTCTCGCGTATCCGGTCATCCGCTCGAACCCGTCGTTGACGTAGACCAGCGGGTTACCCTCGCGGGTCGGGTCGGTGATCTGGATGCCGACGGTGGCCTCGTCCATAGCCCGCTCTTTGAGTTCGAGTTCGCGTTCCCGAGCCCTACGCTCGGTCTCGTCGCGGACCGTACAGAAGTGTCGTCCGTCCTCGGAGACACTCAGCGACAGGTCCGTCGGAAACGTGGACCCGTCCGGTCGGCTGCCCGTTGCCGGACCGCGCCAGTGGCCGTCGGCTTCGAGCGCCGGGAACGCCTCCGCCTCCAGGCGTGCGACCTCCTCGTCGTCGTAGAGTGTCCGCCAGCTGGTACCCAGGAGGTCGTCTTTGTCGTCGAAGCCGTACATCTCGGCGTGGGCCTGGTTGACGTAGGTGTACTCGCCGTCGTCGAGGATCGCCACGCCGTCGGCCGCCTCTTCGACGGCCCGACGGAACGAGTCGAGTTCCCGCTGTCGGTTCTGCCGGCGGCCGATCCGTTCGAGTACCGTCTCGAGGTTCGCCGCGATCCCGTCGACGACCGCCACCGCCGTTTCGTCGAGTTCGCTCGACTCGGTCACGCCCACACGAAGCACCCACCGGGATCCGACGGGAACGATCGCCTCTGCACCCAGCGGCCCCCACGGATCTGCGTCGACTATCGCCCCGCTTTCGCCCGCAGCCGGCGGGCCGTCGTCCTGCGTACGGAGCCGCTCGACGACCCGTTCGGGGGCCTCGTCCGGAGCGCTGTCCATCGGGACGGGCGGCGGGACACGCGAACCGATGGTACTGACCGTGCCGGTCGCCGGATCGTACTTATGCACGACGACGGTCGGCTGCTCGAACGCCGCGTTCGCCAGTTCCGCCGCGCCGTGTACGGCACCGTCGACCGTCTCGGCCCGGTCGAGTTCCGCCGATAGGGAGAGGAGGGCTCCCGTGGGCAGGTCACACGAACGTGTTCCTGTCATATTGAATTGTATTTCCACGCCGACATCAATCGCTCGCTTCTCCCTCCGCCGCGGCAGCGCTCCCCCGCTCGCCGGCGTGTGGCCCCTCCACAACGGCATCTTCCGCGTCGGAATCGGTCACCAGCGCCAACACGGTCCGGTCTACGTCCCCACGTTCGGTCGAACCACCGTCTGTCGGCTGGCTGACACCCGAAAGGCGGGCGACGTACTCCCAAGTGAGCACCGACGGGTTCCGACCGAACTGGATGCCGATGAGGTCGCTGGTTCGTCGGTACAGCGTCGCCCTACTGGTCTCGTCACACTCGGGGTTGCACTCTTCGAGTAACCCGACCGACGCCAGACGCTTGACGCGACGATAGCAGGTCGCAGGTGGGATCTCGAGCGAGTCACTGAGTTCGCTTGCTGATATCGGCTCGTCGGCCGCCCCGAGAATCTCGATGCTGTACCGCTCTCCAAGTGCTTCTACGAGTTCCATAACGGGTTTCCTCTCGAGAGTTCGTACTCTCACCGTTGAGAAAGTAGTGGTTCCCCTGTCAATCGGCAGCAATGCAACGACTACCCATCCATATCGGTTTCTCCGGGAGACCGCAATCGGTAGGCGTGCGTTTCCCGGCACTCCGGGCGGCCTCCGGGCCCCGCCACGGCCGCCACCTCGTCCGATACGCCCCCGCGGTGGACGTACCTCGGGTGCATGTGCGGATGTCGAGGGTGCCCCGAGCCCTGCGTTCGGCCATCCCACCTGAGGGATCCGGGCGTGCCCCCATCGGGCGACCGACCGGTGTACGGCTCCCGCTACCGTCGGTCGCCCGGCCGGCGGACGAGCGGTTCGGTGTCGAGGGCGCGCCGGTCCCGAACGTGACCGGTCGTGCGGCGGCCGGGGGCGGTGCTCCAGCCGGCCGGCGAAACTGAGCCGCAGCGTCGAGTTCCCCGCACGATACCGGGCGCGGACGCCGTGGCTACCCACACGGCGTCGACACGGACCGTCCCTCGTCCCCGTCAGCACCCGAGGCACGGACGGTCCGCCGCACCCCCCGATGGAGGGGTCAGTCGGCCGCGGAGCCGCCTTCTTCGACCGCTGCCCCCACCCGCTCCTCGCTCGTCAGGTAGCACTGCGGGTCGGGCGCGAACACGTCGCCCTCGGCCGCGAGCGCCCGGAGCCGGGACCCGCCCCGGCAGATGTCCCGGTGGCGGCAGGTCGCACACTTCCCGGTCAGGTGCGACTCGCGCTCCCGGAGTTTCGACACCAGCGGGTTCGACTCGTCGTCCCAGATCGCGCCGAACGGGCGGTCGCGGACGTTCCCGAGGCTGTAGCCCTGCCAGAACTGCGTGAGGTGGACGTTGCCCTGGTAGTCGACGTCGGCGACCCGTTCGCCCGTCGGATCGCCGCCGTTGACCTCGAGACGCCGCCGGATCGCGGCCGCGGTCCGCTCGCCGAACCGGTCGCGGGCGTACTCCACGAGGAAGGCCGCGTCGCAGTAGTTGCCGACGAGCAGGGTCTCGATCTCGGTTCCCTCGTCGTGGTATTCGAGCGTCATGTCGCACAGCCGCTCGACCGCCTCGCGGCGCGCCTCGGGGGAGAGATCCGCGTCCGCGATGTCGCCGCCGCGGCCGCCGTAGTCCAGGTGGTAGAAGCAGAACCGATCGACCCCGACCGCCGAGAGGAGGTCGACCACCCGCTCCATGTCCGCGGCGTTCTTCTCCGTGATCGTGTACCGGAGCCCGGTCTTCACCCCGGCGTCGAGGAACGCCTCGATCCCGCCGAGGGCGGCGTCGAACGCCCCCTCTTCGCCGCGGAACGCGTCGTTCCGCTCGGGCATCCCGTCGACCGAGACCCCGGCGTACTTCAGCCCGGCGTCACGGAGCGCGGCCGCCCGCTCCGGCGTCGCGAGCGTCCCGTTCGTGGAGAGCACGGGGCGGATCCCCGCGTCGGCGGCGTGCGCCACGAGGGTTTCGAGGTCGTTGCGGATCATCGGCTCGCCGCCCGAAAACAGCACCACCGGGACGCCGTAGTCGGCGAGCTCGTCGAGCATCCGCGTTCCCTCGTCGGTCGTGAGCTCCCCGGATGCGGCGTCCAGGTCGGCGCCGGCGTAGCAGTGCTCGCAGTAGAGGTTGCACTGCCGGGTGAGGTTCCACACCACGACGGGTTTCGTGGTTCGTTCCTCGGTGATCTGTTCCTCGGCGGACTCGCGGCCGTCGTCGTACCGGAGGCCGTCACCCGCCGCGTCGAGGCCACACAGGAGTTTGCTGATGGATATCACGACGGCTCACCCCCGGAGCTGGCGGCCTCGGCGTCGCCGGCGCCGAGGTCGCGATCGGTGAACCGCGCGACCGACGCGGCGGGACAGAGCCACACCGAGTGCGCCTCCCCGCCGAACAGCGACGACGCCTGCTCGTAGGCCACCGCCTCCGTCGGAGCCGACACGCTGCCGACGTGTTGCAGCGGCTCCGACGCCGCGTCCCGGAGGAACACCTCCCACTCGGGCGTCCCGTCACTCCGCGACTGGTCGATACACGTCTCGTTCGGGTCGGTCATCGGGTTAACCGTACGGGTCTTCCTCCGAACCCGTTCCGGTCGTTTTCGGAGTCTGGGAACGACTGGATGGCTCTTTTGTCGAGGGTTCGGACACGTAGTGATGTCAGACCAACGCCTCACGCGACGGACGTTCGTGGGCGGGACGGTCGCCGTCGCCGCCGGGATGGCCGGCTGTTCCGGCGGCGGGACCGCCTCGGGTGAAGATGAATCGAGCGCGGGCGGCGACGAGCCCGGGACCGCCGACGGCGGGGGCTCCGCAGCGCCCGACGGGGTCGAGGAGTACCTGGCCAACACGGACAACTACGACGGGGTCGTCGACGAGACCGGGTCCTCGGAGGTGACAGTCGCCGTCGGCGTCGAGGCCAACGGCGGCAACTTCGGGTTCGGGCCCGCGGCCGTGCGGGTCTCCGCCGGAACCACGGTCGTGTGGGAGTGGAACGGCCTGGGAAGCAGCCACAACGTGGTCGAGGAGAACGGCTCCTTCGAGTCCGAACTGGTCGCGGAGGAGGGCCACACCTTCTCACGGACGTTCGAGGAGCCCGGCGTCGTCCGGTACTACTGCACGCCCCACCGCACGATGGGGATGAAAGGCGTCGTCGTCGTCGCGTAGCCGGCGAGCGAGGGGGGATCAGCCCTCGACGCGCTGGCTTCGGCCCCCGTGGGGGGAGTCGAGGTCCCACGCTTCGAGCAGTTCCTGGTACCGGTTCCGGATGGTGACCTCCGAGATGTCGGTCACCGCGCTCACGTCGGCCTGGGTGAGGTCCTCGTTGGTCAGCTGGGCGGCGGCGTAGAGCGCGGCCGCGGCGAGGCCGACCGGCGACTTCCCCGAGTGGACGTTCTCGCGCTTGGCGTTCTCCAGCAGCTCCCGGGCGGTCCGTTCGGTCTCCTTCGGGATCTCCAGGTCCGACGCGAACCGGGGAACGTACTCCGAAGGGTCCGCGGGCTGGATCTCCAGGGAGAGTTCCCGGACGACGTACCGGTAGGCCCGCTCGAACTCGTCTTCGTCGACGCGGGAGACGCGGGCGACCTCGTCGATGCTCCGCGGGACCTGCGCCATCCGCGCGGCGGCGTGCAGCGACGCCGTGGCGATCCCCTCGATGGAGCGGCCGGGCAGGAGGTCCTCGTCGAGCGCGCGGCGGTAGATCACGGAAGCGGTCTCGCGGACGTTCTCGGGAAGCCCGAGCGCGGAGGCCATGCGGTCGATCTCGCCGAGCGCCTGCTTGAGGTTGCGCTCCTTCGAATCCCTGGTGCGGAACCGCTCGTTCCAGGTGCGGAGCCGCTGCATCTTCTGGCGCTGGTTCGACGACAGGGAGTTGCCGTAGGCGTCCTTGTTCTGCCACCCGATGTTGGTGGACAACCCCTTGTCGTGCATGAGGTTCGTCGTCGGCGCGCCCACGCGGGACTTCTCGTCGCGCTCGGCGCTGTCGAACGCGCGCCACTCCGGACCGCGGTCGATCGAGTCCTCGTCGACGACCAGCCCGCAGTCCGAACACACCGTCTCGCCGCGCTCGCTGTCGGTCACGAGATCCGTCGAACCACACTCCGGACACTCGAACTGTTCGTCGGTTTGCTCCGACTGCTCCGCCGTCTCGGTTGTCGCCGTGCTGTCGGGGCCGGCGTCGTGGTCACGCCACTCTCGTTCGTCGTCTCGCGTGCGCGCGTGAAGGGCATCACTCATTTTGTGTAACTGGAGAACGATGAGAACCGTACCATCGCCTCGCTCTCAACAAAGTATTGTTCGTCTCGCGTAAAAAATCTGTCGGCCGTTCACGAACATAATGTCACCCAGGTCGACCTTCCGCGGGCCACACCCGCGGTATGCTCACGGGTCGGTGTGGGATCCGCCGCGGTCGGTCGTCGACCACGTCGTGGATCCCGGCGCAACGGGGTCCGACGCGCGATCCGTGCCGACGGCCTCGGCGACCGCGCCGACCACGTCCCCGTCGTCGACGACGGTCGCCCGATCCCGGAGCCGCCGGTACGATCGGGCGGCCGCAGCTCCGGCGTGGTTGCGCGCCGCGAACGGCCGGGTCTCGACCAGGACGATCCGGCCCGCGTCGCGGGCGGCGCGGAGGTTCGGGAGGTTCCCGGATCCGACCGCCATGTCGGCGACGACCACGCACTCCGCGGCGTCGATCCGGCGGGCGACCGCCGCCCGCGCGTCGGTGTCGACGCCGGCGAACGGCGGGACGGTCACGGTATCGACCCCGAGCGACCGGGCCGCCTCCGCGACGGCGCTCCCCTCGTTCACCGCACCGACGGAGACCTCGAACCCCGCCGCATCGAGGGCGTGAAGGTGGCCAACGGCGCCGTCGTCGCCCACGATATGAACGCGGCCGGCGTCTCCCTCACGCCGGTCGCCGACCTCACTCCCGCGGCCGTGGCCGTCGTCGGGGAGGGCGGTGACCGACACGGAGCCGGTGACGGGGTGTCTCGCGACCGTCGCGCGGGCGTCGAACGCCTCGCGGACCGCGGGCTCGGTGAGTACCGACGCGGGCGCCCCCGCAGCAACGGCTTCGCCGCCGGACAGGAGCAACAGCTCGTCGCAGTACCGGGCGGCGAGGTCGAGGTCGTGTATCGCCGCGATCACCGCCCGCCCGCCGGCGACGAGTTCACGCACGAGTTCGAGCGTCCGCACCTGGTGATTGATGTCGAGGCTCCCGGTCGGCTCGTCTAAGAGTAACACGGGCGTCTCCTGAGCGAGTGCCCGCGCGAGGAGGACCCGCTGTCGCTCCCCGCCGGAGAGCGTCGTTACCGCGCGGTCGGCGAATCGCGCCGTGTCCGTCCGGTCGAGCGCCCGCTCGACCGCGTCGGTATCGGCTTCGGTCCACCCGCCGATGCGGGATCGGTGCGGATGCCGCCCCATCCCGACGATCGTCCGAACGTCGAACTCGAACGCGACGGTCGTGTCCTGCGGGACAGTCGTGACGAGCCGGCTCGCGGCCTTCGAGTGGAGATCGTGGACCCGTTCGTCGGCGACGGTGACTCGGCCGGAATCAGGTCCGACCGCACCCGCGATCGTCCGGAGCAGTGTCGTCTTCCCCGCGCCGTTGGGGCCGACGAGCCCCACGAACCGACCCCGATCCACCGCGGCGTCGACGCCGCGGAGTACCGTCGTGCCTCCGAGGCTTACCCACAGGTCGTCGATACCGACGAGCGGGCCGTTCGCGTCGGACGCGTCGGGGGTCACAACCCGGTCACCTCCCGGGAGCGGAGGAGATACAGGAAGAAGGGTGCGCCGAGCGCCGCGGTCACGATCCCCACCGGGATCTCCGCGGGCCCCGAGCGTGCGAGCGTGTCGGTCGCGACCAGAAACGACGCGCCGGCGAGCGCGCTGGTCGGCAGCAGGATCCGGTGGTCGGGACCCACCACCAGCCGCATCCCGTGCGGAACGATGAGCCCGACGAAGCCGATCACGCCGGTGACCGCGACCGCTGCGGCGGTGACGACGCTCGATACGCCGAGCAGGATCCGTTTCGTGCGCTCGACGTCGACGCCCAGCGAGTCGGCCTCCTCCTCCCCGAGTAGAAGCACGTTGAGGTCGCGAGCGTAGAACAGGAGGATCGCGAAGAGCGGCGGGAGCGCGACCGCGATCACCCACACTTCCGCCCACGTCGTTCCTCCGAGGTGACCCATCAGCCAGTAGACCACCCGCCGGAGGCTGCGACCGCTCCGGAGGAGCAACAGCGAGATGACCGCGCCGAGAAACGTCTGGACGGCAACCCCCGCGAGCAACAGCGTCGCGGTGGGGGTGTGTCCGCCCCGCGTCGCGATGAGGTAGACGCCGAACGCCGTGAGAACCGCCGCGAGGAACGCCGCACCCTGGAGCTCCAGCCCGAACGGCAACGCGATCGGGAGCACGATCGTCGCGACCGCGCCGACGGCGGCCCCCGAGGAGACGCCGACGATCGACGGGTCGGCCATCGGATTCCGGAAGAACCCCTGCATAACGGTCCCGGCGGTCGCCAAGGCGAGCCCGACGAACGCCGCCAGCGCGATCCGCGGCAGCCGGACGTCGAGGACGATGATCCGACTCGCCCGTGGCGTGTCGAACACGAGCGGCAGCGGATCCGCCGACAGCAGTACCTTCGCGACCGTCGCCGGGGGTATGGAGACCGGTCCGATCCCGGCGCTGACCACCAGAACGGTCGCGAGAACCCCCGTTAGCCCGGTCGACCACGCCACGGTTCGGGTTCGCAGGGACACGGTACTCCGCAAGTGGAGTTGGATTAGCCAAATACTTGTTGCAACGGCGCGGACCCGATCGTATGCAACGCTCTGCGGTACTGTTGTCGGTGCTGCTCGTCGTCGCCGCCGTCGGGCCTGCGGTCGGCGGCGTCGGAGCAGCCGCCCCAGTACCCGAAACGCGGCCGGCGTTCGACGGCACACACTCCGAGACGTGCGAGTTCCCGTATACCGAACGCGACGCCACCGGGACCGAGGTCACGATCCAGTCCGCGCCGGAACGGGTCGTCACCCTGAACCCCAGCGCCGCGCAGACGATGTGGGAGATCGGCGCCGAGGCGCAGGTCGTCGGCGTCTCGCAGTACGCGTCGTACCTCGACGGGGCCGAGGCGAAAGCGAACGTCTCCGGGCCGAGCGGGCCGAGCGTCGAGCGGGTGCTCGACGCCGAGCCCGACGTCGTGTTGGTCCCGAGCAGCTCCTACGGCGCGGCCACGGAGCGGGTCGCACAGCTCCGCGCGCAGGGAGTCCCCGTGTTTGTGTTCGGCGAGGGCACCTCGCTGGAGTTCGTCGCGAACAAGACCGAGCGGATCGGACGGCTTACCGGAAACTGTGAGGCGGGCGTCCGGCGCGCCGCGGACATGCGGCAGTCGACCGCGCTGATGGAACGGGCGCTACGGGACGAGGAGCGGCCGGTCGGGTTGAACGTCTTCTTCGGCTACACCTCGGGCGCGGACACCTTCATCGGCGACGTCATGGAGACCGGCGGGCTGCGGAACGGTGCTGCCGACGCCAACGTCTCGGGGTTCCAGGTCATCAACGACGAGACGGTCGTGGCGTTGGACCCCGAGTGGATCGTCGTGCCGGAGAACAGCCCCGTGCCGCAGAACGCCGCGTACAACAGCACCACCGCGATCCAAGAGGGTAACGTCGTGGTCGTCGACACCAACTACCTCCAACAACCCGCGCCGCGGGCCGTGATCGCGGCGGAGGCGATCCTGGCGGCGGTCCACCCCGAGGCGTACGACGAGTACCGGACGCTGCAAGCACACGGTGACGACGACTCGACGGCGACACCGACGACCGCCGCGCGGGAGACGGTGACGGAAACGCCGACGCCGGAGCCGCCGGCGACGACCGCCACCGGGACGCCCGGGTTCGGTCCGGCGCTCTCGGTCGTCGCGCTCGCGGCCGCGATGGTGAGTCTCGCGATCCGTCGACGGGCGCGATAGCAAGGGCGAGCAGCCGGCACGGACGTCGCCCGCGCCGACGTGCCGGACCATCGCTGCCCGACGCGGGGTCGAACTCACGTCACGGGAGCGCTGGTCCCGGGCTCGTACATAAATGTACGCGCCGGAATGGGGAAGGATCATACTCCCGGCCCGCGCCACCCACCCGTATGGACGTCACCGTCTCGCAGTCACGCGTCGCCGGCCGCGTTCGTGCGCCGCCGTCGAAGAGCTACACGCACCGTGCGATCCTCGCAGCGGGGTACAGCGACGAAGCGACCGTCCGCGACCCCCTTGTGAGCGCCGACACCCGAGCGACGATGCGCGCGGTGGAGGCGTTCGGCGGCACCCTCGACCGCGACGGCAACTCGGACCGGGTCGCGGTCGCGGGCTTCGACGGCCGGCCCGCGGTCCCCGACGACGTGATCGACTGCGCCAACTCCGGGACCACGACGCGACTCGTGACCGCTTGCGCGGCGCTCGCCGACGGCCTCAGCGTGATCACCGGCGACGACTCGCTCCGGTCGCGCCCCCAGGGACCGCTTCTGGACGCGATCACGCAGCTGGACGGACGCGCGGAGTCGACCCGCGGGAACGGCCAGGCGCCGCTGGTCGTGGGCGGGGAGATCGGGGGAGGCGCGGTCTCGATCCCGGGCGACGTCTCCTCGCAGTACATTACCGCGCTACTTTTGGCCGGCGCGGTCACCGACTCGGGGATCCGGATCGACCTGGAGACCGAGCTGAAGTCGGCACCGTACGTCGACATCACTCTGGAGGTCCTGGCGGACTTCGGGGTCGACGCCGAGCGGACGGCCGAGGGTTTCCGGGTGCCCGGCGGGCAGTCCTACCGTCCATCGGGCGGCGAGTACGCGGTTCCGGGCGACTTCTCGTCGATGTCGTACCTGTTGGCGGCCGGTGCCGTCGCCGCAGCCGACGGCGAGGCCGTCGTCGTCGAGGGCGCGCGCCCCAGCGCGCAGGGCGACAGCGCGATCGTCGAGATCCTCGACTCGATGGGGGCGTCGATCGATTGGGACCGCGAGACCGGCGAGCTCACCGTCCCGCGGGCGTCGCTGTCGGGCACGACCGTCGACGTGGGCGACACTCCGGACCTGCTCCCCACGATCGCCGCCGTCGGCGCAGTCGCCGACGGCGAGACGGTCATCCGGAACTGCGAGCACGTTCGGTACAAGGAGACCGATCGGGTGAGCGCGATGGCCGACGAACTCGCGAAACTCGGCGCGTCCGTGACCGAGGAACGCGACCGGCTGACGGTCCACGGCGGCGAGAGCGACCTGGTCGGCGCCCGCGTCGACGGTCGCGGCGATCACCGGATCGTGATGTCGCTCGCGGTCGCCGGGTTGGTGGCGGACGGCGAGGTCACGGTCGCGGGCGGCGAACACGTCGACGTGTCGTTTCCGGACTTCTTCGACGCGTTGTCGTCGCTGGGTGCCGACGTGACCACGGACGGGTAACAGATCGCGGCGGCCGGGCCGCTCCCGGCTACGAGCGGCGGGGAGAGCAGTCCGTTCCACACTGGGAGACGACTCACGGAGCGTCGGCACGGGATCAGAACTCGGTCCACGTGATCTCAGGGGCCCCGCGGATCGATTCGGTTCGGATCTCCGCGGATCCGTCGACGTAGAGATAGTCAGGGAATCGCCCGGATGCGTCGGCCGGCGTAACCCACTCGATGAGGCGAAAGTCATCGAACACCAGCTCGTGAGAGCGCTGGTCCTCCGGCGGCGAAAGGTAGGCGAACACGTTGACAAACGCGACTCCCTCGGGTGGCGACATTCGAGTCCGGAACCGCTGCCACGCACCGTCCGTGGGAGCCAAATCGAGGCGTTCCCGCTCGAACGACGGGCCGCTGGTAGCATCGTACCACGAGACCAGGATCTCGGCGTCCGCCTGCGAACTCGACTGGTACCATCCGGTCAGGGTGTAGGAGTCGCCCTCGATCGGGGCTCTGCTCGCGGGGGTGAGGACACTCCGGCGCGTATTCTCGACGAAACTCGTCAGCTTGACGCCGCCGGACTCGCGGCCGACATCGTCGCCTGTCGCGGATTCGCGGCGCCGGAACCGCCACAGGGGTGCCTGATACGCCGCGTCGTCGACTAAGGTTTCGTCGAACGCGCCGGTGTACAGGCGGTCACGGCCGAACAGCACTGTTCCGCTGTAGTCGGCGATCGCTGTTGCACCGGTTCGGTTCCGTTCGTAGATCCGCCCCTCGGCGTCGACACTCGACCTCCGTGTCGTCTCCCGCACTGCCGATCCAACGAGCCCGTCGGTGCCGGCAGTCCCCAGCCGGAGCGCCCCCGTGGAGAGCGCTGCCGTGTCGCCCACCAGCTTGGTACGGATGCCGCCCGTGACCGCTTTCGGGATGTACCCGTCCAGGAGTATCGGCTCGGCCAGGACCCGACGGACCCCGGTCCGATCCACGTGCGCGACGAGCACGTACGACCGAAGCGTCTCCCACAGCACCTGGTCGAACACCAGGTTCCCCAGCGACCACGCGGCGAGCGCCCCCTCGCGGTACTCGAGCCCGCCGGTGACGTGTGGATGGTGGTTCACGACGAGGTCGGCGCCCGACTCGACGGCGCTGTCCGTGAGTTCGCGCAGGGTCTCGGTCGGGCGCCGCTGGTACTCCTCCCCACCGTGAATCTGGACGACGACAATATCGGCCCGCTCTCGCGCCCGTTCGATCGCCGCGGTGAGCCGATCGGTCGACGCCTCCGCGACGCCGGCGTTGCCCGGAACCGTCAGGGTCCTCCCACCCTGTGTCACGGTGTACGTCTCCTCCGCCGTCCGGTCTGCG
>Ga0207753_1000251_pt1 | contig 21876 bp, 15 predicted proteins | sample PonA233FremontCA_2_FD_187273 | JGI IMG/M metagenome (GOLD analysis project Ga0207753, IMG submission 187273) | Salt pond sediment microbial community from Fremont, CA, USA - Pond A23 Sediment 3 (SPAdes) | ecosystem: Environmental > Aquatic > Non-marine Saline and Alkaline > Saline | place: USA... | reverse complement strand
CGACTGCGACGGTCGGCCGTCGAGGTAGTCCGAACACGACGACGGACGCTCAGCCGAATGTCGGGTCGAAACAGAAGGGGGCTTACTCCTCTCTGCCCGTTTTCCACGCCGAGCGACTGCATCGCCAAACGGACGTGCTTTTAGGTAGTCGGCAACTACTAATCGAATATGATTTTCGAGAGCCTTCCGACGACACCCCGCTCGGAGGAACTCATCGACAAGGCCTTTTCGCGGGCCGCCCGGGCTGGCAAGGCCAAAGGCGGCCTCGAAGCCCAGCAGTCGATGCTAACGATCGCGGTCAACATCACCTCCGACAACCTCGAAAACGTCGTCACCGACTGGCCTGATTTCGACTACGTCGACCCATTCTACTACGAACTCGCTGACGCCATCGTCGACGTCGACGAACTCCGACAGTCCCTCTCCGAGGTGACGTGGGCCAGCCGCCAGATAGAGGAGCTCGGCCGGGAGTACCAGCCCAAACTCCGCAAAACCGACCCCGAAGTCGCCCGTAAGCATCGTAAGCAGGCCTTTGCGCGCATCGCGGACATCATGGACGAGATCAAAGACGACCTCCGGGCGGTCGGCGACGCCCGTGACGCGCTCAAGGGTCTCCCCGATATCCGGCCCGACGAACCCGCCATCGTCATCGCGGGCTACCCCAACGTCGGCAAATCCTCCTTCGTAAACCACGTCACCCGGGCCTCCAACGAGATCGCCGAGTATCCCTTTACCACAAAGGGCGTCCAGATCGGCCACGTCGAGCGAAACCATATTCGGTATCAGTTGATCGACACGCCGGGGTTGCTCGACCGCCCCGAGGACGAGCGCAACGACATCGAGCGGCAGGCCGTCGGCGCGATCGAACATCTGGCCGACACGATCCTGTTTTTCCTCGACGCCTCGGGCGACTGTGGCTACCCGCTCGATGTCCAACTGGAGCTTCGGGATTCGGTCGAAGCCCGATTCGCCGAGCGCGATATCCCCGTGCTGACGATCTGCAACAAGAGCGACCGGTCGACCGATGTCGAGGCTGACGCCTACATGAGCGTCACCAACGACGAGGGTGTCGACGAGGTGCTCGACCTCGCAATCGAGGCGGTCGGCTTCGAGCCCGATCTCCCGTCGCGCGAGTAGTCGGCCCTCTTTAGACGGCTGCCGTGGTAGTTATGCTGTTCCTACCATGCCACCGTTGGTGGGTCGACCACGCCAGCATAGAGTCTCAAACGAGACATTCAACTTTCGTCGGTAGTTCAAATCACGTGCTAACAAAGCGCGTTCGACCACAAGGCCCGGTGGAGTGATTCTCATGTCCCAGATATAGCTACCAACCGTCGCGTGGAGTCGACAGTGCCGTCCCACCGCTTTCGGCTGTCGCGGAGGTGAGTGCTAATGGTGGGTCTCCCAACGGTCGCGCAGGTACCGATCCCGTCGTGGCTCCAAGAGACCGTCGCAGCGACGCTCGCCTTTCTGCCACGACTCGTGGGTGCGATCGTCATCCTGCTCGTCGGGTGGGTCATTGGCCGGTTCGTGGCCAACGTCGTCGGTCGACTGGCCGATGCCGTCGAGATCGATAAGGCCGTCCTCAGCACGCCGATCGGCGATATGCTGGGCGGCACCGAGAGTGCCGTCTCGAACGCTTTTGACACGCTTGCGGCGTGGTTCGTCTATGCCATCGCCATCCTCGCGGCGGCCAATGCGTTGGCGATCGAGACCCTCTCGCAGTGGGTCGCCACCGCGGTCTCCTACCTCCCGGCGTTCATCGCTGGCCTGCTCGTGATAGTTATCGGCTTCGTCGTCGCCGACTTCATCGGCGACACGATCCGCCGGACGCAGGCCTCGACTGACACCGCCTACACCAACGCCTTCGCCACGGGGACGACCTTCTTCCTCTACTTCACGGCGATCGTCATCGGCCTCGATACGATGGGGGTCGACGTTAGCATCCTCTACGTGTTCGCCGCTGCGGTCGCCCTCGGTGCTGGCATCGGGATCGGCCTCGGCAGCCGCGGCTACGTCGACTCCAACATCGACCGCTAGATGGGGAGTGCCCGCGAGGCCGCACCGACCGGCGAACAACAGGAGACCTCCAGCTCGCGGGGTGACGACTAAGACTCCGCTCAGACCGTCCGTCTCAGCTCGTCGCCTCGGCTGCGGTCGCGGTTTCGATCCGCACGTATCTGAGTTCGACACGCACCTCGTAGCCGAGTTGTCGCTCGATGGCCGTCTGTATCGGTTCGGCTGCAGGCGGCAGCGGCTGACTCTCCGGGACCGCCATCCGTACTGTGACGTGGTCGACCTCGCTGAAGACGAGCGGATCGGTCCGGGTCACCGTGATTTCGGCAGCCTCCATCTCGTCGTATCGCGGCTCGGCCAATACGTCCTCGACTGCGGTCTCGATGGCTGCCTCCTCCGTGCTCGCCGTGTAGGTGTCGAACGTGACCGCGCCGAGAAACAGCGAGAGCAGCACGATGAAGACGACAAGGACGGCGATCCGCTTGGCGACGGCCGACCGCACGTTCGACACCCGGAACCACGCCTCCGGACGGTAGCCGGCATACCAGAGGACGACGAGCGCTGCGACGTTGATCGACAACACGTTGACCAGCACGAACACGCCAGACCCGAACGCCAGCGACGGAATCCCGTAGGCGATTCCGATTCCCATCGTCGCCGCCGGGGGGATCAACGCGACCGCGATCATGACGCCGACCAGCGAGACCGAAACCCCCGTCATAAGGCTCACGACGCCAGCAACGCCCGAGCCGAGTGCGACCGCGAGCACCAGCACGTTCGGGGCCAGCCGCTCGCGCACCTCGCCGATCATCAGCGGTTCAAGTCCCGGCGGGACGAGGTTCGCAAACCGGAGTGCCGCCGCAAATGCGGCGGCACTGGCGACGGCGACGAGGACGCCGCTGATCTGGAGCCGAACCCCGCGGCGAAACAGCTCGTGATCGTCGACGACGGTGCCGACGCTGGCGGCCATCGCCGGGCCGATCAGCGGGGCGATCACCATCGAGCCGACGACGGTCGCCGCCGACCCCAACAGGAGTCCGGCCGTTGCTACGATCGAACTCAGCACCGTCATCAGCAGATAGGTCTCCGGGCCGGAGACGAGGTTGTGTGCGTTCGACTGCAGTTCCTCGCGTGCGATCTTCGTCTCGCTTTCCTCCTGCTGTTTGTACTCCTCTTTGAGCTCGCCGAACTGTCGTGAGATTACCGTCTGAGCCTCGATGACGACGGTATACGTCTCCTCGTCGATTCCCGCTTCTCGGAGGTCCGCCAACACGGATTCGACCGCGTTGGTCGGCAGCGGGAACGTCACCACCGCGCTGTAGTCGCGACTGCTTACCTCTTCGGTCATCACGTAGTCGACGCCCCGCTCGTCCAGCGTCTCGGCGACGACGACCTCTTTCCCGGTTGGGACCATCACCTGAACGAGTCGCACTGCGTAGCCACTCCACTCCGTCGATCAAAGAACTCCGTACAGACCACGAATGGAGACTGTCGACGGACCGAACCGGTCTACGACCGGAGCCGACCCAACACCGGGATCTCGGCGACGGTGTCGGGATCGAGGGCGTCCCAGTAGAGGCCCGCGGGCCGACGGGCGGTCGACTCGGTCTCGATGGCTCGGGTCGGTGTGACGATCAGATCCAGCGGCACGTCGTGGCGGTCGGTCTCGATCCCCTCGACGATTTGGCAGTCGTGAACGGTCGTCCCAATCGTCGTCGACTCGTCGACGCGGTCGAACTCCCGCAGGACGGCGAATTCGAGATCGCTGTACCCTTCGCCCTTGCCGACGCGACTCCCCGTTTCGTCGACGGCGACGCTCCCGGCGACGATGAGATCAATGTGGGGCAACTCCTCGGGGTCGACTGCCACCCCGTGTTTCGAACAGCCAGAAACCGTTGTCGCGGCGTCGATATCGTCGACCTCCTCCGGATCGAGCCGCAGAAACGGCTGCTCGTCGCGGAGCCGCGGGACCGCCATATAAATCGTCTTTCCGTCGCGGAGAGCCCGTCGACGGACCGGCAACTGCGGCGCGTCGGGGTTGCATTTCAGCGTCGCTGCCTGTTGCCACGCCTCGGTGTCGGCCAACCGCTCGGCGGCCTCGCGGTGGCTCTCGAAGTTCGGAATTCGGCCATGGGGCGGAAACGGAAACCGGGCCAGCCCTTCGCGTTCGAGGTGGTCCCAGATCAGCTCGCGGAGATCGTCCTTGGTCATACCAACTGTCGGGGTGGGTCGCGCAAAAACTCGTTCGTCGACCGTCGACTCTCGATCCGTCCAACGACGCCGACTCGAAACCGGAGCGCGGAGTGTGGCTCCGATGGTGCCACGGACAGAACGGAGATCGGTGACTCAAACTCGTGTAGATTCCTACACAACACTTTATCATGGGCATCGCAGACCTTCTCTATGACCGACGAGTCTGACGTACTGGTGTATGTCATTGTCGGGGGACCGTTGCTTGTCGTGTTGATTTTCCTGCTGCTGATGGGTCCCCTCGGCTGGTTTATTTCGATTTTCTTGGGAATCGGTGTGATGATCCTCCGGTCGCTCTCGCAGGACGGCACCGAGGAGGGGTCGGTCAAGGAGAACTGTTCGGCCTGTGGGTCGTTGAACGATCCCTCACGCGAGCGGTGTCGACATTGCGATGCGTCGCTGTGATCGTAGAACGCGAGCTATCAGCGTCGACTGCGAGCGACCGGATCTATAGAGCAGTATATAATCTCTGACCGGAACCACAAAGAGCCTCCTCGTCGCCAGTTCAGTCATGCCAACCAAAGTCGCCTTCGTCTGTGTCCAGAACGCTGGCCGAAGTCAGATGGCAACCGCCTTCGCCGAACGGGCCCGCGCCGACCACGACGCCACCGACGAAATCGAGATCGAAACCGGTGGCACCCAACCTGCCGACCACGTCCACCCCGAGGTCGTCGACGTCATGCAGGAGAAGGGCGTCGACCTCTCGGATCGAACCCCGAAGGAAGTTACTCCCGACGATCTGCGGGCGATGGACCTCGTGATCACGATGGGCTGTTCGGCCGAGGGCGTCTGTCCGGCAGCGTGGAACGGCGAGAACCGCGACTGGGATCTCGACGACCCTGACGGACAGGGTCTCGATTCGGTCCGGGAGATCCGCGACGATATCGAGGAGCGCGTTGCTGCTTTATTTGAGGAACTCGTAGCAGCCCAATAAGATGTCGACTGAATCGAGCAGGACCGATTCCACGGGTCGGGACTGCGTCGCTGACGCAACCGCCAGCGCGAAGCTGTGCTACACCGTCCTCTGCCACGAAGGGCCACACACGCAGTCCGCACTCGCCGCCGAGACGGGCCTCGATCGCAAAACCGTCCAGCGGGCGATCTCGTTGCTGGTCGACTGCGGAGTCGTCCGCGAGACGATCGATCCGACCGACGCCCGTCGGACGTGCTACCGGCCCGTAACTGACCTGTGTTGAGCAGTCGGAAGCCGACACACAAGCCGTATCCCTTCTGCCCTCCCTACCGACTGTATGTTCGAAGATCGCCCCGCCCGCGACAGCGAGATCGTTCTCGTCGGCCGGTCGAACGTCGGCAAGTCGACGATTATGCGGGAGTTAACGGGCCATGCCGTTCCGACCGGTAAGAAGCCGGGTGTCACACGCAAGCCGAACCATTTCGATTGGTCCGGCGAGAGTTTCATGTTTACTGACCTCCCTGGCTTCGGCTTCATGTCCGGCGTCGAAGGCGAGCATCAGGACGCGATTCAGACGGACATTGTTCGTTATTTGGAGGCTAACGCCGACGCGGTGCTGGCTGGCGTGCTCGTCGTCGACGGCAAAAGCGTCATCGACATCATCGACCGCCACAGCGAGCGTGGCGACATCCCCCACGACGTCGAGATGTTCCACTTCCTCGATGAACTCGGTATCCCGGTCGTCGTCGCGGTCAACAAGATGGACAAAGTCGACGACAAAGACGAGCGACTCGACGAGCTGTGTGATCGTCTCGGCCTCTTTCCGCCGTGGCAGCAGTGGGCCGACGACACGATTGCTCCGATCACGGCCAAAAAGGGTCGGATCAACGCGCTTCGGGAGGTACTGTCGTACCACCTCCACGAGGCCAAGCGTGACGATCTGCTGAAGTTCACTAAAAAGTAGTCGACGACTACTGACAGTCACTAACACGTAGTTGGTAGCTACTGACAGTCAGTACAACGTAGTCGACGGCTACTGACAGTCAGTACAACGTAGTCGACGGCTACTGATGGTCAGTACAACGTAGTCGACGCTGACAGTGTGGTAGCTGTGGCGACAAATCAAGGCCATGGCGACACGAGGATGGTCATGGCTCGCAACGCGACCGCTGGCTGGTCGCTGATCAGTTCGGGTCTCGTGACACTACTGTTGACTGCCCTCCCCGGCGACTCCGTCTGGTGGGGAGTCGGACTGCTCGCTGCCGGGGTGTTCGTGATGATAAAAACGTAGTGTTCGTCCCCGACTACATCCCGAACCGGGGGGCGAACTGTTGGACCTTGTCCCGGATGGCTTCCTGTTTGTAGTAGCCGATCGCCGAGAGGCTGACCACGACACCGATAAGGGCGATCCCTTGGACGAACCGCCCGCTTGCCAGCTCGCCACCGGCGTACACTGTGAGGACGTAAGCCGGAAGTCGACCGACCGCGATGACGGCCATGAACGTCCGGAGCCGCCAGCGCGTCAGGCCGCTGAGAAAGCAGATCGCGTCGTCGGGGAGCCCCGGGACGATCACGAGGACGAACAGTCCAGGGACGCCGACCCGCTCGACGAAGCCGTCGAACCGGTCGACGATGTCCGCGTGGAGCACGTCCTCGACCAGCGAGCGGCCGTAGCGTTTGGCCAGCGAGAAGGCGACGGCGCTCCCGATCAGGACCCCCGTGAGGCTGTAGACGGTTCCGGCGACTGCCCCGAACAGATAGCCCGCGACGAGGGCGACGATCTGGCCGGGGATCGGGGCGACGATCACCTGTAACGTCTGGATCAGCACGAAGACCAGCGGGGCGAACACCCCGAACTGGTCGATCCAGACGCGGAGTTCCTCGGCGCGGAACACGAACGGCGCGTAGCGACGCAGCAGGACGTAGAGGCCGACGAATCCGATCACTACTACTGCCGCAAAGAACAGCCCACGCCAGCGGTCCCGTTTCGACGCGAAGATATCCATGTACGTAGAACTCGGTAACTCTGCATTCAGGAACGGTCGACAAAACTGTTGTGTTTGCCGGTGGGAAACAGTCGTATTTGCCGGTAGGAAAGGGGGTCGACCGGCTCCGCGTTCAGAACGTCGCGTTCTGTAGGTCCGTTCCGCCGAGTGCGGTCGTCTTGAGGTCGGCCTCCCGCAACACCGTGTCGTAAATATCGACCGCGGCCAGTTCCGTATCCGACAGCACGGCCCCCGTCAGGTCGGCCTCGACCAGTATCGCGCCCGTCAGATCCGCATCGGTGAGGTCCGCGCCGACGAGGCTCCCACCCGTGAGGTCGACGCCATCCAGTCCGGCTGCGGTGAGGTCGGCATCGCTGAAACTGACGTTTCTGAGGTCGGCCCCTGCAAAGGTCGACTCGCGGGCGTCGACGCGGTCGAGCGAGGCGAGCCAGAGGACTGCCTCCGAGAAGTCGGCTCCCTGAACGATTGCGGCCGAACAGTCGGCGCTCGCGAGCTCCGCCGTCTCGAACAGCGCTCCGGAAAGATCGGCCTCGGTCAGGGTCGCCCCGCGGAGATCGGCCCCCGAAAACGTCGCCTCGCGGGCGTCGACTCCGGAACAGGTCGCGTCTCTGAGGTCGGCCCCATCGAAGTCGGCGGTGCGGAGGATCGCCGTCGAGAAATCCGCCGATCGGAGCGTCGACTGGCTGAAGTCCGCTGATGGGAGATGACTGTCGGAGAAATCAGCCCCCACAGCCTCGATAGCCGAGAAATCCGCGCCCTCGAAATCCGACTCGGTCGCGGTGGCGTCGGTGAGATCGCTCCCAGTGAAGACGGCCTCCTCTCCGCGGGCCGCCGAGAGGTCGACACCCCTGAGTCCGGTGTCGATGAACGTCGCCTCGTAGACGGTGGCTCCCGACAGACCGGCTCTCGTGAGCGTGGCCCCCTCGAACCGCGCCCCGATCAGCGAGGCGTCGGCGAGGTCGGCACCGGCGAGTCGTGCGTCGTCAGCCACCGCTTCGTCGAGGTCCGCGCCCGCCAACACCGCGTCCTGCAGCGCGCACGCCGAGAGGTCACAGCCCCGGAGATCGGCCGCCCGCAGCGTGGCTTTGGTGAGCGTCGATCCCGCGAAGTCGACGTCCCTGAACCCACACTCGGTGAGATCGGCGTGGCTGAGATCGGTTTCCTCGAAGACGGCCGTCTCGAAGTCGACGCCGACACAGGCGGCCCGGTGGAGCGTTGCTCCGACGAAACTCGTCGCCTCGATGACCGGGTCGACACACCGGGTCTCGACGAGGCGGGCCCCGTCGAGGATCGTCCCGACCAGCACGGCGTCGGTGAGCAGTCCGTCGGTGAAATCCCCGCCTGTGAGGTCGGTATCGCTGAGTGTAACCCGCGTCAGTTCGGCGTCGGTGAAATCGGCGTCCCGGACCGTCGCGCCGGTCAGGTCGACGTCGTCGAGGCTGGCGGCCGCAAAGCCCGTCCCGTCGAGTGCTCCGTCCCAGATCTGCACCCGGTGGAGGCGGCCCCCACCGAACGTCGTTTCGTCGGCCCTGAGTCCATCGATCCGGACCCCGTCGAGGGTGGCCGTCCCGAGGTCGACCCCCTCGAAGCGGAGGTCGCCAGCGTCGACGTCCTCGAAGGCTGCCGAGCGGAGCAGGGTCTCCGAAAACAGCACGTCGTCGAGCGCCGCGTCGGCGAACGTCGCCTCCCGGCCATCGCTCTCCTCGATGGTCACTGCTCGGAGCTCGCTGCCCGCGAACACTGCGCCGCGGAAGGTGACGCCGTCGAGCCACGTCTCGTCGGCTCGCACCCCGGTCAGGTCGGCAGCCAGCAGCGAGGAGTCGGTGACCGTACAGCCCGAGAGCGTGGCTCCCGAGAGGTCGACCGAGTCCAGGGTGCTCTCCTCGATGTCGACGGCCACGAGCCTCGCGGCGGTGAACTCGCTTCCCGACACCAGACTGTCGGCAATGACCGCATCGGTCAGCGTGGCGTCGGCTGCGGTGGCCCCCCGGAGGTCGCTGTGTTCGACGGTCGTCGCGTCCAACAGGGCGTCTTCGAGGTCGACACCGGCGAGATCGCCGTGTGAGACCAGCCCGTTCGAGAGGTCGACCCCCTTGAGCCGAGCCCCCGAGAGCCCCACGTCGCGGGCGACCACTCCGGTGAGGTCGGCTCCCGAGCAGTCGGCGTCGGCGAACGCCGACTGGCTGATCTCCGCGTCGGTGGCAGTCGACTGGCGGAGTGTCGCGTCGGTGAACGTACACGCCGTCATACGCATATTCGAACTGGTAGTTTGCTGGAAGTCTACGGAATCGAACACACTGTCTTCGAGGGTCGCGTCGGTGAACTCGGCAGCCCGTAGCTCCGCTCCCGTGAAATCGCTCCCGGAGACGGCCGCCGCCGAGAAGTCGCTCCTGGCGAGTGTCACCGTCCGGAACGAACTGGTGGCGATGGTGGCACCGGTGAAGGCGGCTCGGGCGAGGTTCGCCTCGTCGAAGCTACTGTTGTCGAGGCTGCTGTCGAGCAAGGAGGCGTCGGCCCCTTCGACGTCGGTCGCGGTCACTGATTCGATAGTCGCGTCGTCGAGTACCGCACCGCCGATATCGGCCTCCGCGAGCGTTGTTCGCTCCAGTTTCGCGCCGGTCAGGTCGGCCTCTCGGAGGGTCGACTCGGTGAGGTCCGCGCCGGTGAAATCGGGGGCTGCCAGCCGACTGCGCTCGAAGCTCGCGCCGGTGGCGTCGGCGTTTTCGAACACCACGCCGTCGCCCGTCACACCGACGAGGCGTGTGTCGGTGAGGCGGCTCTCGGTGAAGTCGGCCTCGGTCAGCGTCGACTCGCTCAGATCGGCCGCCACCCACCGTGTCGACCGGAGCGAGCTTCCCGTGAGGTCCACCCCGGTGAGGCTGCTGTCTTCGAGGCTCGTCCCGTCGAGGACGGCCTCGGTCAGCGTCGCACCGGTACAGACGGCTCGGCTGAGGTCGCAGTCGGTCAGGACCGCGTCTCGAAGGCTGGCGTCGATCAGCGTCGCTCCGGCGAGCTCCGCCCCATCGAACCGCGCTTCGGTCGCGGTCACATCAGTCAGATCCGTCTCGGTCAGGTCGACCCCACCGAACGCGCCGTCGTCCATGGTGGCACCCACGAGAGTCGACCCTGCCAGCGTGAGTCCCTGCGCGGAAACGCCGACCAACGTCGCCGCAGTCAGAGTGGCTGATATGACTGATGTCTGTGATAAAACGCCTTCTGAGAGGTCGATGGATTCGGCCGTCGTTTCGTCGAGGACGGCCGTCGAGAGGTCGGCGCCGTGGGCGTCGACACCGCCGAGCAACGCGGCGGTGAAATCCACCCCGATCAGCGAGGCCTCGACGAACGTGCTGTCGGTGAGGACGGCCGCCCGGAACGTCGCTGCCGAGCAGTCGGTGTCGTCGAAACAGCCCGCTTCGAGCGTGCAGTCGGTGAGATCGGCGTCCTGAAGCTGTGACCCGGTGACGTCGATTCCCGTGCCGATCAGCCGCTGTGCGTCGACATGGGCGAGATCAGAGTCGACGATCCGCGCGTCGCTCACCTGTGCCGATGTAAGGGTGGCCTCGCGGAGTCTCACGTCGGTCAGGCTGGCCGATTCGAGCGTGGTGCCGTCGAGGGTAGCGTTCGTCAGGTCGCTCGACTCGATGGTCGACTCGGCGAGGTCGGCATCGGTGAGCGTCGCTTCGACAAGCGTGGTCGATTCGGCGCTCAGTCCCGACAGTCCCGCGTTGGGGAGTGTCGCTCGGTCGAGTGACGACTCGGTGAGGTCGGCGTCGGCAAGCGTTGCGCCGGTGAAGTCGGCCTCCGAACAGGTCGACCCGGTGATCGTCATCGCCGTGCCGACGACTGACTCGAAGCTCGTGCCGATGGCTGTCGTGTCGGTCAGCGTCGCCCCCGACAGCGTGGCTCCGGTGAGATCCGCCTCGTCGAGGACCGCCTCGGCGATCCCGCTGGCTTCGAGCGACGCCGTCGAGAGCGCCGCGTCGACGAACTGGCAGTCGGTAATCTTCGACTGATCGAACGCGGCCCCCGTGAGATCGGCGTCGGTAAACCCGCAGTCGACCAGCGTTGCCCCGGTGAACTCGCTTTCGTGAAGCATCGCTTCGGCGAAACCGGTCGACTCGACGGTCGACTCGGCGACGGTCGCGTTCGTGAGTTGCGCCTTCCGGAGGCTCGACTCGGCGATCGACGCCGCGGTCCACGTGCTCTGTCGGCCGTCGACGGCCTCGGCGTCGAGGCTTTCGATGGTCGCGCCCGCGAACGTCGACCCGTAGAGGACGGCTTCGGAGAGCCCCACCCCGTCGAGTTCGGCGGCGGTAAACTCGGCGTGAGCGCAGTCGGCCGCCGAGAGATCCACGTCGGTCAGGGTTGCGTCGGTCAACACCGCGTTGATACAGGTCGACCCGACCAGCGACGAGCGGCTGATCGTTGCGCCGTCGAAGCGCCCACGCCGGGCGTGGACGCCGTCCAGCGTCGAGTCGGTGATCGTCGACCCCTCGAAGCGGCCGTTGACCAGACTCGCGTCGGTCAGCGTCGACCCCGACAGCCTGAGTCCCGCCGCGCGGACGTTCGTCAGTCGGGCGTCGACCGCGGTGGTCTCGACCACGGTGGCGTCTTCGAGGACGGCATACGAGAGGTCCGCCCCCGAGAAGGTCGCCCCCTCGATGGTCGACGCCGAGAGATCCACGCGAGAAAGCAGTGTTTCGGTACAGTCGACGCCGGTCAGTGTCGCGTCGATGAAATCCGCCCCCGTCAGCGTCGCCGCGGTGAGGTCGGTCTCGGCGAGCGTGGCCGCCGCGAACGTCGACTGTTCGGCGTCGGCGCGAGCCAGCGATGCCCCGGTGAGATCCGCTCCCGAGCAGTCGACGCCCGTGAGGTCCGCGTCGGTGAGCTCCGCGTCGGTGAGGTCGGCCCCCTCCGCGATTGCGCCCGCCAGCGTCGCCTGTGCCAGCGACGCGCCCCGAACCAGCGCCTCGCTGAGGTCGGCCTCCGCCAGCGTCGCGTCGTCGAGCTCCGTCCCCGAGAGATCCGCGTCGCGGAGCACCGCTCCCGTGAGCACTGCCTCGGTCAGCGTCGACCCCCGTAGTTCGGTTCCGACTAGCCTCGCGTCTTCGAGACCGATCCCGTCGAGCGACTGGTTCGTCAACTCGACGCCGGAGAGGTCGCTCCGGTCGAGCGTGGCGTTGGAAAGCTCGCAGTCGGCGAGCCTTGCCGTGGTCAGGCCGACATCCCGAATCAGGGCGTCGGTCAGCGTCGCCGAGGTGAAATCAGTCTCGGCTGCGACACACTCGTCGAGAGTCGCCCCGACGAGCGTCGACTCCGAGAGATCGCTCCCCGAGAGATCGGCCTCACGGAGCGACGCGTCGGTCAGCTCTGCCCCCGCGAGCGTCGTGGTGCTGAGGTCGACCCCCTGCAACTGACACGCCGCGAGGTCCGCGCCAGTGCAGTCGACGTCGGCCAGCGAGGCCATCCGGAAGTCGGTCTCGGCGAAGTCGGTTCCACGCGCGCTGACCCCCGAGAACGTCGTGTCCGAAAGCGCCGCCCCCGCAAGGGTCGATCGATCCAGCGTGCTGTCGGTCAGCGTGGCGTCGTTTAGAACCGCCTCCGAGAGATCGGATGTTCGAACCGTCGACTCGCCCATCGTCGCCCCGGTGTAATCGATTCGCTGGGCCTCGACATCGGCGAGCATGGCGTCGGCCAGCCGCGCCCCCGAGCAGTCGGCCTCGGTCAGCGTCGACTCCGTGATCCCGACCCCGGTGAGGTCGGCGTCTGCGAGGGTCGCCTCGCGCAGGGTCGACTTGTGGATCGCCGCACCCGTCAGATCGCTCCCCGTGCAGTCGGCATCGACCAGCGAGACATCGGTCAGCGTCGCTTCGGTGAGATCGGCCTCCCGGAGGCTCGCGCCGTCGAACCGGCAGTCGACGAGGTCGACGCCCGCGAGCCCCGCCGCCGAGAGCGTGGCCTCCGAGAGATCAGTTCCGGAAAAGGTGGCTCCCGAGAGATCCGTGGCCCGGATATCCGTCTCGCTGGCGTCGGCATCGCGGAAGCTCGCCCCCGCAAGGGTCGACTCCCGGAGGTCGGCCCCCGGCAGCAACGCGCCGTGGAACGACGCCCCCGTCAGGTCGGCATCGGTGAGGTCGGCGTCGGCGAGTTGGCCACCCGACAGCGTCGACTCTCGAAGCAGGGCTCCCGACAGCGAGGCGTCCTGCAGCCGCACCTCGGTGAGATCCGCCTCGGTGAGATCCGCCTCGGCCAGCGTCGACTGCCGGAGGTCCGCGCCGACGAGCCGGGCGTCGGTGAAGTCGGCCCGGTGGCAGACGCTTTTGTAAGCGAAGCTCTCGCCGAGCATCGCCCCTGTGAGCGTGGCGTCAGAAAAGGTGGTCTCCTGGAGGTTCGCGCCGGTCAGCCTCGCGCCGGTGAGGTCGGCGTCGGTGAAGTCGGCCTGATAGAGGCTCGCCTCGCGGAGGTCCGCCTCGCGGAGGTCCGCGCCGACGAAACTCCCGCCGTGGAACACGGCTCCCGAGAAGTCGACGCCGACGAGCGAACAGCCCTCGAAGTCGGCATCGAACAGCTCGCCAGTGAAGGTCGCGCCGTCGAGCCGTTCGGCGGGTCGCCCGTCGGTGGGCTTCGGCCCGCGGTTCAGTTCGCGGTTGGCGGCCGTCTCGCGGTGGCGGTCCAGCGCCTCGGTGGGTTTAGGGTCCGCAGCGACTGCATGCCAGACACACCGGTCGTGGTCGCCCCATCGCGGTCGACAACAGCAACTCCCACCCTCGGCCGAATCGGTCTCTGCGAGGGGACCGTCAGATGGATATGTGTATCCACACCGGTCTGCTGGCGGCGTCGTCATGACTTCGTATCATGCTACTATGATAGAAACCTTTGCTTTCATGATACGTACGTGACGGTTACGGGTTGCTGTTCTCAGGAAAGTCGTGGATTGAGTGGGGTTCCGTCGGCAGTGCCCGTCTCATCGCTCGCGGCCGGTGGCTGGGCGGTCGCGCCGTCGAAGTCGGCCTTCCAGATGAACGCCGCCGCCGAGGGGTCGCTCGCGTCGACCCTTGCGAGGGCGGTCCCCGTCAGATCGCTGTATCGGAGATCTGCTCGCCAGATGACCGCATCGGTGAGGACGGCGTCGGTGAGCATCGCGCCGACGAACGAGGTCTGCCAGCAGATCGCTTCGGTGAGGTCGGCCCGGCTGCAGTCGGTCATATCGAGGACCGCCGAGGTGAAATCGGTCCCGACGGCGACGGCGTCGACCAGTTGGGCCTCCCGGAGATCGGCCCCCGCGAGCGTCGCTTCCGAGAGCGTCGACCCGCTGAGGTCGGCCTGCTGTAGGTGAGCGTCGACCAGCGTCGCCGCCGAGAGCCTCGCGCCCTCCATTTCCGCCCGATCGGCAGCCACCCCGGTGAGGTCCGTCTCGGCGAGGTCCGCCCCGCCGAGCGTGGCGTCGGTCAGCTCCGCCGCCTCGAACGTCGACCGGCGGAGCGTCGCGTCGGTCAACACCGCCTCGGTAAAGACGGTCCCGTCGAAGCGTCCCTTCGAGAGGTCCGCCCCGACGAGGCGGGCGTGGTCGAAGATGGCTCCGGTGGCGGTCGACTCGTAGAGGTCGGCCTTCGTGAGGTCGGCTCCCGAGAAGTCCGCCGCCGAGAGGGTCGCGGCACCGAGGAGTACCTCCGCAAAAACGGCCGCTCTCACGGTTGCGCCGTCGAGCCGACTGCCGCCGAGGTCGGCCGCCGAAAAGTCGGCATTCGAGGCGGTCGCGTCGGTCAGCACCGCCGCGCCGAGATCGGCCTCACGCAGCGAGGCGTGGTCGAGTCTCGCCTCGGTGAACTCGGCGCGCCGACAGACGGCCTTCGGCAGCCCGACACGCCGGAGATCGGCTCCCGTCACCACCGCATCCGTGAGGTCGACCTCCCGCAGGTCGGCGTCGACCAGCCGCGCCCCCGAGAGATCCGCGCCGACGAGCGAGGCGTACCGGAGGACGGCCGCCGAGAGGTCGACATCGGCGAGATCGGCCCCGTCGAGAGTGGCCTCGACGAACACGCTGTCGGTGAGGTCGACCCCGGCCAGCGTGGCGTCCCGAAGGGTCGCCCCCGAGCAGTCGACGGCCTCGATGGTCGTCTCACTGAGATCGGCCCCCGAAAGGTCGGCCTCAGTCAGCGTGGCGTCTCGAAGGGTCGCCCCCGAAAACGTCGACTCGGTGAACTCGGCGCTGTCGAACCGGCTGTCGGTCACCGACACGTCGCTGAAATCGGCCCGGACGAACTGTGCGCCGGTCAGATCGCTGGCCGTCACCGAAGCCGCCAGCAGGTGGCTGTCTGCCACATACACCCCGCGGAGCCGGCTGTCGCTGAACTGCCCGCCCGTAAGCAGCACGGTCCGGAAGTCGGCGTAGTCGCCGGTCGCTTCGGTCCAGTCGACGCCCGTGAGATCGGTCCGCCGGAAGACGGCCTCGGTGAGGTCCGCCCCGGTCAGTGTCGCGTCGACGAGCGTCGAATCCGTAACCGTCGCCCGCGAGAGGGTCGCGCCGTCGAGCCGACAGCCGGTGAGAGTCGCCCCGTCGAGGACGGCCCCCGAGCAGTCGACGCCCGAGCAGTCCGCCCCAGTGAGGGTGGTCGATTCGAGGGTGGCTTTCGACAGCGCGGCTCCGGCGAGGTCGACGCCCGAGCAGTCAGCCCCCGTGAGGTCGGCCCGCCGGAGGCCGACGCCCGAGAGCGTCGCAGCAGTGAGGTCGCAGCCAGCGAAGTTCGCTCCCGCGAGGTCGCTGTCGGCGAACGACGCGCCGTCTACGACCGCCCCGTCGAAGGCGGGTCGTTTGAGCCGGGCGTCGGCGAAACTCGCCGCCGAGAGATCGGCCTCCGAGAAGACGGGATCGGTGCCGGTGACGGCTTCGCAGTCGGCGTCGACGAGGCTGCTCTCGACGAATGTGGCTCCCGAGAGCACCGCCCCGCCGAGCCGTGCACCCCGAAGGACGGCGTGGCTCACGTCGGCGTCGGTGAGAGTCGCCCCAGTAAGGTCGGCGTCGGTGAGGTCGGCTCCCGAGAGGTCCGCCTCGGTCAGCGTCGACTCCGCCAGCGTCGCCGCCCGGAGGTTCGCGTCGGCCAGCACCGCCCCCGTGAGGTTCGTCCCCGCCAGATCGCCCGCCGCGAGATCGGCGTCGGTGAGGTCGACCTGCGGGAGGTCGTAGTCGGTCAGCCGGGCTTTGGTGAGGTCCGCCGCGGTGAGGTCGACATCCATCAGGTTCGCGCCGTTGAGCGTGGCATCGGTGAGATCGGCCGCCGCGAGGATCGCGCCGGTGAGGTCGGCCCCCGAGAAGTCGGCGTCGGTCAGATCCGTCCCGCGGAGATCGCAGCCGACGAGGCTAGCGTCGGTGAGGTCGGCCCCCGAGAGACTCGTCTCCCGGAGCGTGGCCTCGGTGAGGTCGACGCCCCGGAGCGTGGCCTCTGAGAGGTCGGTGCCGGTGAGGTCGGCCCCCGAGAGATCGGCTCCCGCGAGGTCGACTTCTCGGAGGTCGGCATCGCTCACGAGCGCATCGGCCCACCGGGTCTCGCGGAGGGTCGCCCCGCGAAGCGACGCGCCGCCGAGGTCGACGCCCGAGCAGTCGGCTCCCGAGCAGTCGGCGTCGGTGAGGGTGGCATCGTGGAATCGCGCCTCGCTGAGGGTGGCCTCGGCGAGGCTCGCGCCGGTAAAATCGGCTCGATGACAGGCCGACCCAGTGAGCCGTGCACCGCTGAGGTCGGCGTCGGTCGCCACGGCATCGCTGAGGTCGGCGTCGGTAAGGTCTGCGTCGGTGAGACTCGCCGAGACCAGCCGTGACCGCCGCGCGTCGACGCTCCGGAGGCTGGCGTCGTCGAGTGTGGCCGCTTCGAGGCTGGCGTCGACCGAACTCACGCTGTCGGCGTCGGCTCCCGCAAACCGAACCCCCGAAAGGTCACAGCCAGCAAAGGTCGATCCCGAGAGGCCTGCCCCCGAGAGATCCGCGTCGGCGAGGTCGCTGCCCTCGAACGTCGTATCGTCGAGTGTCGCGTCGACCAGCGACGCCTCGGTGAAATCAGCCGACTCGATGGTGCTCGGATCGAACACCGCCCCGGAGAGGTCGGCCCGCGAGAAGTCGGTTCGACGGATGGTGGTTCCCGAGAGCCTCGCGTCGACGAACACCCCGCCAGCGAGGGCGGCGTCGGTGAGATCGGCGTCGGTGAGGTCCGCATCGGTGAACTCGGTGTCGGTGATCGCGCTGCCCCTGAAATCGGCTCCGATCAGTGTCGCGTCGACGAAGGCGGCCGCCGAGCCGGTCGCCTCGCCGAACCGCGCCCCTGTGAGATCGGCTCCCGAAAAGGTCGACTCCGAGAGGCTGCTCCCGCGGAAGTCGGTCCGGAGGCCGTTGCTACCGGTAAAATCGGCTCCCACGAGATCTGCCTCACGGAGGTCGGCGAGGGCGAGTTTGCTCCGGACGAACGAGCCGCCGTCGAGGGCCGCCCCCCGGAGCGTCGACCGGCTCAAGCGGGTCAGATCGAACCGCCCACCCGAGAGCCTGCTCGCCGAGAGGATCGCCCCCGTGAGGTCCGCGCCGACACAGGAGACGCCGGTGAGATCGGCCCCCGTGAGTCCGACCGCAGCGAGTTGGCTCCCGTCGAGCGAGCAGTCGCTGAGGTCGAGGTCGGTGAACCCGTCGAATCCCCTGAGGTCGACGCCGGTCAGATACTCGCCGACGGCAGTCGACTCGCCCACAACAGTCGGCTCGCCGACGGCAGCCAACTCGTCCACAACAGTCGACTCGCCGACAGCAGTCGACTCACCTGCGCGGTGTGCGTTTCGTTGGCGGTTGGCGGGTGTCTCGCGCTGGTCGAGGAGGGCCGCAACCGATTTCTGCTCAGCAGCGGTTGCCTCGGCATCGGCAGCATCGTCGACCAGCACGTGCCACACACAGTGTTCGTGGTCGCCCCACCGGGACCGGTAACAACAGCTCTCGGCAGCTACGCCCCGCTCGGTGTACCCACACCGGTCTCTCGGTGGCACAGTCATACCAACCCCATTGCGGCCATCTGATAGAAACCTTTGTACTCCACAGCTGTCAGTTCCGTCGCGTTAGGCATCGCTGAACCCTCTGAGCGCCTCGATGACGGCGTCGACGTCCTCGCGGAGTGCCGACTCGGCGACGCCGTCGAAGGGGGCATACGAGACGATGTCGACGGTGACCGCCGCGGGGGCTGGGCGGCCCGAAAACCGGCTGTCGGTCGGCAGCGAGGGGTCGACTGGCGTGTCGACCGGCTCGCTCGTGATCGCGCAGTCGAGTTGGACCGGATAGCTCACGGTGGCCGGGGTTCGAGCGTCGGCGGCGGGGCTGGCGATGGCGAAGCCAGCCAACACGAGGGCGATGACTGCGAGCTCCGCCGCAGCAACCACGAGTGCGATGACGCCCGCGGTCGCGGCCAGTACTCCAACCAGCAGCCGGATCGACTCCGGGACGAACCGCTCTCTGAGCGTGATCGCGTCCTCCCGGGTGGCCTCGGCGGTCAGCGTCCCAGCAAGTGCGTCGACCGCCGAGTCGGGCGGGATCGTACTGGCGACGAGCCGGTAGCCCCGTCCCTCGACGGTGTTGCGGAGCAGCCGCAGGAGGTTCGTCGGGGCGGCGGTTTCGATCGTCACGTGGCCGTCGACCGCGAGGCGAACGAGGTCCGCGCGCTCGCGGACGAGGCTCGCGTGGTCGACGGTGAGTGTGTCAGGCGTGAGTGTGGGTCGGTCGGTGGACATGGCTGATGCTGGAGGGGCTACCGCGGGTGGACCAGTCAGTCAGCTGTCTGTCATGGAGGGGTGGCGATGGGACTATCGCACTGCTGCAAAGGAGTGTCGGCGCAGCTATCGCACCGACACCACAGGGGACTGTTCGTCTGATTTCACAAGTCATTGGCTGTTATTTCAGGCCGCTGGCTCTTCGACCGCGTCGTGCCATTCGAGGACGTAGGTGTCGCCCTGTCGGGCGTAGATCGAGGTCACCTTCTTGCCGCCGTAGAAGGGGCCGATCCCCCGCGGCACGTCGTCGACGGTCTCGAAGTCGAACTCGGCGGGGAGATCGAACGTTCCCTTCTCGCCGGGCCGGAGCCGCGGGTGGACGTTGAGCCGGTAGTAGTCGCCCGCCGCGTCCTCGAACTTCGCCTCCCAGAGATCCAGCGACGAGTCGCTGTCGTTGCGGATGACAACTGTTCGGTCGCCGTCGTCGGCCTGTTTGACCGTGATGATCGAGAGCGTGGTTCGGATGTGGGACTTGTTCGTCTTCTGGAAGCTGTAGAACAACAGCAGCGTCCCGACGAGGAAACTCACCACGAACGCGACCAGCAGCACCCGGCGGTTGAGCGCCGCGAACGTGAGCTCGCCGCCGGTGGCAAAGGCATAGAGGAAGCCCGTTGCGAGCGTCACGACGACCGCGGTGAGGAAGCCGAACAGCGCCGCCAGCAGTCCGGAGGACATCCGGTTGCGCTGGCGGACCCCGCTTCTGATGATGGCGTCCTCGATCGCTCCCATCCGGTCGAGCGGATAGGCAATGAGGAACAGCGTGCCGGGAATGCAGATGGCGACCAGCCCGTATCTGAGGACGGTCGACCCCCACGCGACCCACTGGTCGACGTTCTGCCACGTTCCGAGGACGTACAGCAGCGCACCGACGACGTTGATCGCCAGCAGGATCACCGTCACGAGCAGCAGTTTCCCCGAAACCGTATTTAATGGGAGCAGGACGGCTTTTAACAGCAGCTTCTTAAACAACCCGACGATGGCTTTCCCGAGCGAGAGGAGCAGTTTGGGCAGCGACAGCAGGAACTCCGACAGCGCCATGAAGCGTTTGGCGCTCATCGGGCGGCCTCCGGTGTCGACCGATCACGGGCGGCCTCCGGTGTCGACCGATCACGGTTGGTCGCCTGTGTCGACCACTCTGGCTGGCGATCCGGTGTCGACCGGCTGGCCGTCGCCGTCGACAGTTCCGGTGTCGACCGGCTCGCTGCTGCGGCCAACCAGTCACCGGGTTGGCTATTGGTGGGATGGATGCGGTTCATGAGTTACTGGTCGGGGACGACATCGTAGCGCTGGTCGAGCATTTCGGCGCTCTCGGCGAGTTTGTCCAGCGCCATCGCCACGTCCATGATCGCCGGCTCGTCGGCCAGTACGTCGGTGAGTTCGCCCACGGATTTGGTGTACTGTTCGTAGGTGTCTTCGGTCGCCACGCCGTGGATCGCCTCGGCCAGCGCCTCGGCGTCGTCGACGATGCTCTCGACGAAGCCGATGTAGGCGTCGGTCTCGGTGTAGGCCTCGGTCGTGATCGCCTCTTTGGCAGCGTCGACGATCCGCAGGGCGGTCCGACTGACCTCGCCGTGGGTCTCGAACTCCGCCGACAGCGCGTCGAAAAACCGACTTGTGGTTTTGAGCGACTTGTGTTTGATATACTCGTGTTGGGTGTCGAGTTCGCCCGTCAGTTCCTGCATATCCGACCGCAACTGCTGGAGCCGGACCGCGAACCCTTGGATCTGGCCGAGTTCGTTTTCGACGTACTCGGTCGGCTCGCCCACCCGCGTGTTGTGTGGGTTCGCGGTGTCGGTCAGGTGGGTAACGAGCAAGGAAAACAGCATGTCGTTGTCGTAGACGAACCCCCGGCGTTTGGTCTCCTCGCCGGCCTGCCAGTGACCCTGTGTCGTCTTTCGGAACGAGCCAAGGAAGATCGACAGCTCGCCGTTGTCGACGGCCGACTCCCGCCGGGATTCGTGGTAGTTTGCGGCGATCTCGTCGGCCAGCTCCGCGAAACTCTTGTCGGTGTGTTCGAACTCCGGGAACTCGATCTGTGGCGTCGTTTTGTACTCGCTGGGGGCGGTCTCGCGGGCCTCGATCTCGAAGACTTCGAGGATTCTGCTCTCTTGGGACTCCTCGCCCGTATGTGGGTCCGCGCCCGGAACCGGAACCGGATCTTTGGTCTCCTCGGCGTAGGTGAGGTAGACGAACAGTTCGGTCCCGTCGGGGACCGGTAGCGATTCGGTCGTCGGGTTCCGGACGACGACCGGTCGACCCTTGGCGTCGATCGCCACCCCGGGCTGGACGGTCAGCCGAATCCGGTCGCCCTCGGCTTCGAACTCCGAGATGTCGAGCCCCGAGACGATGCCCGCGCCGCCGGTGAGTTTGGTCACCGTCGACAGCCGGTCGCTGTGGTACTGCTGTTCGGTCAGCATGTCCAGCGCCGTGATCAGCTTGCCCTGAAAGTACCGGTTCTTTTCGAAATGCCGTAATTCGAACCCTCCCGCATCCGTCTGTGTGTCTTCGTGCATCATGTGTCGCTTAGCCACCCGGGTCATACGGGCTGTTGAGACGGCTCCCGATCGACCACCGTCGCCTCGGGCGGTCGACACGGGCGTCCCACAGCACACCGTATCAGCTTCCCTGATATGTACGTCTCACAGTGCTACTATATGGTTGTTTGCTGTCCCAACGCCACGTTTCCGAGGTCGAACTGCCGGTTCGGCAGCACGGTATTTAACCCGAGGTAGGTGCCCTCGGCGACGCGGAACCGCTTGGGCAGCCGGTCGACGGTCGCGTCGGTGTACACCGGCTTTTCGGCCTCGACGAGCCCCTCGACGGCGTGGACGTGCTCGGTCGGGAGGTCCGGATGGAGCAACACCGCGAACTGTCGCGGATGGCCGACCTGCCGGAGGTAGTGGG
>Ga0207753_1000250_pt1 | contig 21881 bp, 25 predicted proteins | sample PonA233FremontCA_2_FD_187273 | JGI IMG/M metagenome (GOLD analysis project Ga0207753, IMG submission 187273) | Salt pond sediment microbial community from Fremont, CA, USA - Pond A23 Sediment 3 (SPAdes) | ecosystem: Environmental > Aquatic > Non-marine Saline and Alkaline > Saline | place: USA... | reverse complement strand
GCCTCCTCGATGGCGGGGGCGACCTCGTCGTAGTTGTCGACGCGCCACCCCTGTGCGCCGAAGGCCTCGGCGAGCTTGTCGAACTCCGGCATCCAGTTGTACTCCGAGGCCATGTGTCGGCCCTCGAAGAAGGCGTCCTGCCACTGCCGGACCATCCCGACGTACTCGTTGTTGAGCACGGCGATGGTGATATCGAGGTTCTCGCGGACTGCGACCGACAGCTCCTGCAGTGTCATGAGGAACGAGCCGTCGCCGTCGAAACAGACGACATCCTGGTCCGCATCCGCTGCAAACCGTGCGCCGATTGTAGCCGGTAGCCCGTATCCCATCGTCCCCAGTCCGTGCGAGGAAACCCACGTCCGAGGCTCGCTGAACTCCCAGTACTGGGCGGCCCACATCTGGTGTTGGCCGACCCCGGAGGTGACGATCGTATCGTCGGCGGTTGCCTCGTCGAACGCCTCGACGATGAACTCGGGTCGCAGCGGCGCGTTCTTGTCGACCGGGTAGTCCATCGGGTATTCATCCTTCCACGTCTGGCACTGCTCGCGCCACTCCCGGGCGTCGGGATCGTGGGCCATCTCGTCGGTCAGCTGATCCAGCACCGTCCCCGCGTCGCCGATACATGGGTAGTCGGCGTGGATGTTTTTCGAGATTTCGGCGGGGTCGATGTCGACGTGGACGACCTCCGCCTCGGGGGCAAAGGTGTCGATGCCGCCGGTCAGCCGGTCGTCGAACCGGGTACCGACGCCGATCAAGCAATCAGTATGGGTGATCGCCATGTTGGCGTACCCCGTCCCGTGCATCCCGGCCCACGAGAGACACAACTCGTCGTCCTCGGGGAAGGTGCCGATACCGGGCATCGTCGTCACGACCGGAATACCGTGATCGCGCGCGAAGGCGCGGGTGGTCTCGGTAGCCTCGGCTTTGATGACGCCGCCGCCCAGCAGCAAGAGGGGCTTTTCGGCCCGTTCGATCGCGCGGGCGGCAGCCTCGACGTTCTCGGGGTCGGCCGTCGTCGGTGGGTCCTGTCCGGCTGGCAGTTCGGGCTCGCCGGGCTCGACGTCGGTCTCCTCGAAGCTCACGTCTTTCGGGAGGTCGACAAGCGTCGGGCCAGGGCGGCCGGATTCAGCGAGTGCAAAGGCTTGGCCGACCGTGTCGCCGATGGTGTCGGCAGAGTTCGCAAACCAGTTGTGTTTGGTGATCGGCATCGTGACGCCGGTCGTGTCGGTCTCCTGAAACGCGTCGGAACCGACCATGTCACTGGGGACCTGGCCGGTCAGCGCGACCATCGCATCGGAGTCCATGTTGGCGTCGGCGATCCCGGTGACGAGGTTCGTCGCCCCGGGGCCGGAGGTCGCCAGTGCGATGCCCGGCGAGCCAGCGACGACGCCGTAGGCGTCCGCGGCGTGGGACGCGCCCTGCTCGTGGGCCATCGTGACGTGTTCGATGTCAGAATCCCACAGCGCGTCGTAAACGGGCATGATCGCCCCGCCCTGAACGCCGAAGGCGTGTTCGACGCCCGCGTTTTCCAGCGCGCGGACGATCGACGACGAGCCGTCGGTGACGGGGGCGCTGTCGGTAGCCGCCTGTTGGTCGGCGTCGGTTTTCGTATCGGCCTCTGGGTCGGCAGTCGTCTGTGCGGAGTCGCTCATCTATGCCCTCCTCGGTAGGCCGCTGTCGATCGGGTGGCTGTGCGTCTCGGCTGGATTGGGTGTGTGGGTTGTGTCATCTGCTGTCGACTCTGGATGGGTAGCTGACCACTGGGTAGCCTCGTGGAAATTCGGTTCGTCTCGGTGGGTAAAAGTGTGGAAGGGGCTAGTTGGCCCCTACAATACCGAGGACGTCGACAGCAACCGCTCGGCGGAACTGCGGGCCGGGAGTTCGGTTCGACTGTCGCATTGTACTCGATCGAACAACGTCTGCCGATATAATACTTACGCGTTCGGTGGCCCAGCGAGCGATACGGCGGTCGCTCACCGGTCGAAACTAGCCCGGGGAGGGCCATCAGGTTCGGACCTCCTCAGGCTTCCGCACGCCGACCTCCTCGGCGAACCGCTCGATGACGCTGTCGGTGATTTTCTGCTTTTCGGCACCGAACTCCTTGACGCGCTTGGTGACTGCCCGCACTTCGGAGTCGGTCGGCTCGTAGCCGTTGTCTTCGAGCCGCTTCCGCACCGAGTGGGTCCCGGTGTGTTTCCCGAGGACGAACTCCCGGGAGGCACCGACCATCTCCGGGGTCATCACGCCGGGTTCGAACGTGTCGGTGTTTTCCATCACGCCGGCGGCGTGAATCCCACTTTCGTGGGCGAACGCGTTGCGGCCGACAACCGCCTTGTTCACGGGGATCGGGATGTCCGATTTCTCTTCGACCAGCCGAGCCAGCTCCGTGATTCGGGTCGTGTCGATCCCGGTATCCACGTTGTAGAGGCTCTCGGCCGACATGACGACCTCCTCGTAGGCCGCGTTGCCGGCGCGCTCGCCGATGCCGTTAACCGAGACCTGTGCCTGATGGGCACCGGCCTCGAAGCCCGACATGGCATTCGCGCTTGCCAGCCCGAAGTCGTCGTGGGTGTGGACGTCGATCCGTGCGTCGGTGTGTTCGCCGACCAGCCTGATGAGATCCGCAAACCGCGAGGGGGTTGCGACCCCACAGGTGTCGGGGATGTTGATCCAGTCGACGCCAGCCTCGCTGACTGCCTCGACTACTTCGACGAGGAACGCCTTGTTGGTCCGCGTCGCGTCCATCGGTGAGAACATGACCTCCAGCCCAGCGTCCCGTACCATCTCGACGCAGTGGACCGCGCGGTCGATTGCCTCGTCGCGGCTCGCGTGCATCGAGTCCTGCAGCTGGACGTCACTCGTACTCACGAAGACGTGAACCATATCAACGCCCGCGTCGATCGCCGCCTCGACGTCCGTGTCGACAACCCGGGCCAACCCACAGGTCGTCGCGTCGGTCGCCGCCGCGATGTCCGAGACCGCCTCGAACTCCGGCTCGGAGTTGACGGGGAACCCGGCCTCGATGACGTGGGTACCCATCTCGTCGAGCAGCTCGGCGATGGCGCGCTTGTCGTTGTAATCGAACGATGTACGTGGCGACTGCTCGCCGTCACGCAGCGTCGTGTCGAAAATTCGTACTGACTCTATTTCGTCAGTGCTGTCTAATGTGCCCTCGAAGAACTCGATCCGCCGGGGAATCCGACGAGTCCTCCGTGTCGTTGTGAGACATGTACTTGATGGCATGGCCGACGGCATATATAAAAGCACCGTTTCACTGAACCGGCCGACCGGTGAAACCAACCGACAGCCCCCACGATCGCCCGTTCGAAGCTGCCTCGACAACTGTCGACAATCGCTGGTTTCGACCCGATCACTGCCCGATCGTGGATTTATATACCCCTGTCGGCCGCACAACCACCAGCTTACATCCCGATTTCGGCACAGGTGTGTCGACCAATGATAAACCACCACAGCCGAGAAGTCACTGCGACCGAACGCTTTTCGTCTCCCCTGACAACGGATGGGTATGACCGATTTCGATCTCGATTTGCGGGACGCGGAGGCGGAACTCGGTGACCTCCCGAGCGACCAAGTGGTTCTCGGCGTCCTCGACGGCGAGACACCGGCTGACGAGTGGATTCAGGCGGTCAGACAGGGCAATATCCTCGTGCTGTCGGTCGAGGGGGATCTCAACACGCTGGCGGCTGGCTTCGCCCGCGAAGTCAAAGACATGGGCGGCGAGCTCATGCACTTCCGGGAGTTCCTGGTCGTCACCCCGGCAGAGATTCAGATCAACACCGACCGGCTGTAGCCGGTTCGGCCGCAAAGAGCCCGGTTTTTAAGCCTGTTCGGCCCCTCGATCAGGTATGCCGATGAAAGGAGATGGGTCGACGGCGCTCCGCGAGATAGACCGCTTCGAGGGCGGTGTTGGCTGGATCGCCTACCCCGACGAGACGATGCAGCGGGCGAGCCACGCCCTCCAGACCGAGGAGGGACTGTGGCTCGTCGACCCGGTCGATGCCGACGGCCTCGACGACCTGCTGGCCGAGTTCGGCGAGGTCGCCGGGGTCGTCATCTGTCTGGACCGCCACAAACGCGACGCCGCGAAGATCGCCCGTCGACACGACGTCTCGGTCCACGTCCCGCGGTGGATGACCGGCGTTGCTGGCGAGATCGATGCCCCCATCGAGCGGGCAGCAGGCGAACTCGGCGAGTCGGGGTACGAACTGTTCCGGATCCGTGACACCTCGATCCCGCCGTGGCAGGAAGCCGGGCTCTACAACGCCGACACCGGGACGCTCGTCGTCCCCGAGTCGGTCGGCGCGGCCGACTACTTTTTGGCCGACGCCGAGCCGCTCGGCGTCCATCCGATGTTGCGACTGACGCCGCCGCGGGCGGCCCTCTCGGGATTCGACCCCGAGCGAATTCTCGTCGGCCACGGCGAGGGCGTGCTCACCGACGCCGCGGCCGCACTCGACGAGGCGCTCGCCTCGTCGAAGGCAACGGCGCTATCGCTGTACGGAAAGACCGTTAGGCAGTTCATAACGGGGTAGTAGTGGCCGTCTACGCGACCGAAGGGCTCCTGGAAGTCCTCATCGAGTTCGCCGCCGACCGCGAACCCGAGGAGGCCAACGTCCCCATTGCGGCGACGACCGCCGGTGAGCTGGAGGGCGTCGACAGCCAGCTCGCTGCCCTCGCTCCAGAGACACCGGTCCTCACCCATTTTTATCTGCCCGATGCGGCTGGTTCGGTCAACGCCGTCTTTGGGGTAGATCTGGGAACGCCCTCGGGCGGGGCCCAAGCACGGTTCGTCTCCCACCCAACGGGGCCACAGGCAGTGACGAAAACCGACGATCTGGCGGGTGTCGTTCTCGTTGCGACGCCGCCCTGGGATGTCGAGACGATCAGGGCCTTCGATCGGAGTGGCACGCGGCTGGAGCTGCGACGGCTTGACGCGGAGCCGCCGGTCGAACGGATCGAGTAGCTACTCCAGATAGCCGAGATCGCGGAGCTGGTCGGTGATCTCGGCGAACTGGTCTTCGCTCAGTTTGCCGTCAGCGGCATCGGCCTCCCGTTGGTTCCGCTGGTGTTGGATCACGATACTCCGGAGGAGAAACCGGACTAGGTCGCTCGTCGAGGTGAAGCTCGTCCCCTCGATCGTCTCGTCGACGCGCTCGGCGAGATCTTTCGGAATCGAGACCGTCGTATAGTCGGCCATACCAACCACACAGCCAGCCTGCCGAATAAACTACGCGTTTCGTCCCACTCGCCACAGTGTGGCTGGCTTTTTACGAATCGAGTCCGAACACCGGCCAATGGGAGCCAGACCGCCGCAGAACGACACCTCGGAGCCGGATGTCATCGAGTTCGGGATCGCTGCCCTTTCGGCCCGGCTCGACGGGGCCGACGTGGAGTTTCCGACGACGAGCGCCGAACTCTGTGCAACGGTCGACGACACCGCGATTCCGGTCGACGGGGCGGGGAGTACGGTGGAACTGGCAGCGGCACTCGACCGGGTGCCGCAGGACCGCTTCGACAACGAGTCGGCGCTGCTCGATCTGTTGCATCCTGTCTTCGAGGAACACCGTAAACAGGCCGGAGAGGGCGTTTTCGGTCGGCTTCGGGCGCTACTGCCCTTTTGACCTACCAGCCAAGCCACGGGACTACTCCATGTTCCGTGGTGGCGACCGCGAGGTCTCTACCGGTTCGTCGGCCGTCGAACCGGGTCTGTCGGCCGTCGACTCCGGGGTGAAATCCGATTCGAGCCGGTCGATTCGCGTGAGCTGTTCGTTGTGCAGCGAGAGGATCAGGTCCGCGAGCACACCGAACATCAGTAGTTGGACCCCGAAGAGGATCGCCGCTGTCGCCCCGACTGCGATGATCTCGTGGCCAACGTTAGCACTGACCCACCGGAAAATGACGAAGGCAGCCATCGCGAGGCCCGCGACAGTCGACAACAGACCGACGCTGCCGAAGTAGAACAGCGGGTTGCTGGTTTTGGCTTTCCGGTAGAGCTCGATAAAGATGATGCCGCCGTCTTTGATCGGGTGGAGGTTCGTCGAGGAGCCGTCGGGCCGCTCCCGGTAGGTGATGGGGACGACCTCGGTTTTAATCCCGTTTTTGGCACATTCGACGGCCATTTCCGTTTCGATTCCGAAGCCGTCGGCCGACAGCGTGAGCTGTTCGAACGAGTCGGTCCGGAACGCGCGGTAGCCCGAAAGGATATCCCGGTAATCGTCGCCGTGAATGAACTGAAAACCGCGGTTGATCAGCCTGTTGCCGATCCGGTTGAGTTTCGTCATCGCACCGGGCTCCATGTCCGCAAACCGGTTGCCGACGACGTGTTCGAAGTCGCCGACAAGCAGCGGTTCGAGCATCCGTTCGGCGTCTTCGGCCCGGTATGTCATATCCGCATCAGCCATGAGGACGTAGTCGGCCTCGATCTGCGCGACAGCCTCGCGGATCGCCTGTCCCTTCCCCTCTCCGGACTGTGTGATCACCGCTGCGCCTGCCTCTCTGGCGAGCCCGCGGGTATCGTCGGCCGAGCCGCCGTCGACAATGAGAATATTACTAAACCCAACCTCCTGATAGGCTCGGATCACGTCGACGATCGTTGCGGACTCGTTGAGCGTCGGCAAGAGGACACAGACATCCGCGCTCGGTGGCATTACCGTGTGTCACGAGCGGGTAGGTAAAACTGTGTTTGTTTTGTAGATATCGGAGACCGAACAGCTCCCGGCCCTCCCGGTTGACAATTTCACAATATATTGTAATATAGTTTGAATTTACACATGAATCATCAAATGGTATAAGACGCACCGAGTAAAATCAGTGATCGATGTACGATCTAACCGGGTTTCAACGTGATCTAATCTACACCATCAGTGGCATTGAGGAACCCTACGGATTAGCGATCAAAGAAGCCCTCCAAGAATACCGAGACGAAGAAATCAATCACGGTCGACTGTATCCAAACCTCGACACGCTCGTCGAGAAGGCATACGTCGAGAAAAGCGCAAAGGATCGGCGGACAAACCTTTATACACTGACTGAAAAGGCGGTGTCCGAAATCGACGCCCGGCGGAGTTGGGAAGACGGTCAACTCGCGGACTGACGCCGACAGAAGGAAACGCCTTTTAATGTCTGCCGGATACGGGTAGATGAGGGCTGGTAGCTCAGTTTGGCAGAGCGACGGACTCTTAATCCGTCGGTCGCGTGTTCAAATCGCGTCCAGCCCGCTTTTGGCCCGAGCATTACCGCAAGGAGCAATGCGGTTGCAGCGATTCGAACGCAGGGAACGAAACGAGTGTAGCGAGTGGAGTAGCTGAGTGTTCAAATCGCGTCCAGCCCGCTTTTGCTCCGTTGTCCTGAACACCGTGAACGACAGCCGGAAGCGGCTTGCCGCTTCGGCGAACACGATCCAGAGGGTGACGCCACTATCGGTCGATGTGTCGGGTACAACACCCACAACGGTCGACACCGATAATCCCGAACACAGTCCGACTACACACCACATATCACTCTATTGGTACGAACGTCAGTAATGATCATCGCAAACAAGGTTATCACCGTAGAGGCACTACCGAAATATATGAATGGACAGCCCTCCACAAAACAGACTCCGGCCAGACGGAAGACGGTCCTTTTCTGTCGCGGCTGTGAGTATCAGGGACCGCCTGACGGGCCGTGGGTCATCCACCGGAAGCTCGACTGTGACGTCTATCTCTGTCCGAACTGTAACACCACAGTCACTGTGCGTGACCGGTTCGACGAAACCGAGTAAGTCAGTCGCTGCTTGTTGACTGTCCCGTCGGAATCGCTTCCATACTCCCGCGAAGTCGCCAGCCAACAGCGGCAACGATACCCAGGGCGAGCAGATACAGCGCGAAATTGATGCGCTGAACTGCAGCAGTGTACAGCACCAGATCCCGGCCGAGAAGCATCACCCCGAACTGGACTGCGAGCGCGCCGCCGGCCAGTCGCGCGCCGATCCGGTCGACCGTCGAGAGCCAGAACACCGCTGCGAGCAGCGCGCCGACAGCGACGAGCGACACCGCGTAATACCACGCCTGTGCGCCCGGCGAATAACTCAGCAGCGGCACGCCACGACTGAACAGCCCGCTCACGAGCAGGGCTCCGAGGGCGACGCCGACAGCGAGTTGGCTCCGAGCACGTGGCGGCCGTCGGTGGTGCTGCCGGACGGCAAACAGTGTTGTCAGGGTCAACAGCGTAAAGATCGTCAGCGCGACGATAAGGTGAGCGGCGTGGGTCGGCGGCGAGTAGCCACCGGGGATGCGGCCGCTAATCGTTACGGTGATCGCGCCGACAGTGATCTGCAACGGGAGCAGTACCACTGCGAGCGTCGAGACGATTTTGGTCCGGCGGTCACCGCGTTTCCACGCCCAGCCAGCCGTGCCGAGGATGAAAAAGCCGGTGATCATTGCCACCACCCGGTGGAACCACTCGATGAAGTCCGGATTGATAGTCAGCGCAGGGATCAGTTGGTTCGAACACAGCGGCCACTGTGCCTGACATGCCAGTCCCGACCCCGTCGCTGCGGTGTAGATTCCGAGCGTGATCAGTGACAGCGTGAGGGCAGTCGTAAACGCCGCGAACCGACGAAAGGACAGCCAGTCAAGGCGGTCGGTCATTAGCCTACCGTTGGTCCGCAGGCTACTTATCGCTATCCACCTGCGCTGCCGATCGAGTCCTACTGTGCCTCTTGTGTCGGTGAGACGTACTGTTGTTCCCACCGTCGACGGTCCTCGATTAGTTCGTCACCCTTCTCGGTGAGCTCGTAGTAGTTGGTCCGCTGGTCTTGACTCCCCTTCTCGACCAGCGAGTGCTCGACGAGCGCGTCGAGGTTCGGATACAGGCGCCCGTGGTTGACATTATCGACGTGCTGTTCCATCTCGCGGCGGATCGTCTGTCCCGATGGCTGATCGGAGCCTGCGATGACGTACAGGAGGTCGCGCTGGAAGCCGGTCAGTTCGAATATCTGAGTCATACAGGCGATATAGTGTGTAACCCTGTATTGTTAGTCGGTGTGAAATATGAATAATGACTGAAAAACAGCGCCACGAATCTATTTTTTTGATACTACCACACAACGCTTCGCTCGGCGGCTATATCGAGTGAATCCCGGTCAAGTAAACGCTTCCTACTGGTGGTAGACAGCTATTAATCGGCGGATAACGTCGGTTTCACTGCGAGGCGTACCGGGCGCTGAAGCAGTCCGAATTGAAGTAGCCCGCAACTGTAGTCGATCGTATGTTTCCCTCGTCGACACGGACTGCCGCAGAGTTGAGCGAGCGCCGGGCTCGAATCACGACGTTCCTGGATGACCGGGGTCTCGACGCCCTCTGGCTGGGTCGGCCCACCAACTTCGCGTGGCTGACCGGTGGCTCGAACGTCGTCGACCGAGCCTCGGCGGTCGGCGTCGCGGCGGCTGGATACAGTCGCGAGGAGGGGTTTCGTGTCCTCACGAACACGATCGAGGCACCACGACTGCGCGACGAGGAGCTTCCCGAGGCGTTCAGCGTGACGGCCGCCGACTGGTATACCGACTCGCTGGCCGAGTTCGTCGTCGCCGAATCACCGGCGTCCGCAGCCGCCGATTTCGACGTTCCAGGACTCGCCCAGCCGGACCTCTCGACGCTCAGACAACCGCTGTCGACCGCCGACATCGACCGATACCGCGCGCTCGGCCGCGAGACCGCAGCCGCCGTCGAGGAGGTCTGCCGAGAGCTCTCCTCGGCGCAGGCCGAACAGGCGGCGGCGGTCGACGTCCGGACCGCACTCGAATCGCGGGGGATCGAAGCGCCGGTCGTGCTCGTCGGTGGCGGCGAGCGCACCCAGCAGTACCGGCATTATACACCAACTACTGCCCCGTTGGGTGACTACGCGCTGGTGTCGGTAACCGCCCAGCGGGGCGGGCTGTACGCGAGTATGACCCGGACGGTCGAGTTCGATGCGCCAGCGTGGCTCGACGAACGGTTCGAGGCGGCCGCCCGCGTCGAAGTATCGGCGCTCGCGGCCACACAGCGGGCCGCCTGTGAAGGGTCGACCGCGGGCGACGTGTTCGGTGCGATCCAGACGGCCTACGAGGCGGTCAGGTGGCCCGACGAATGGCAGCACCACCATCAGGGCGGTGCCGCGGGGTTCGCGGGCCGGGAGTGGATCGCGACACCAACGGAGTCGTCGACAGTCGTTGCGCCACAGGGGTATGCGTGGAATCCGACGGTACAGGGGGCCAAAAGCGAGGGCACGGTGTTGGTGACCACCGACAGCGTCGAGCCGCTGACGCTGACCGACTCGTGGCCGACACGGTCGGTGTCAGCTGTTGGGGGAGATCTCAGCCTTGATCGTCCGATACCGCTGTCGGTGTGAGCCGATCGAACGGGAACCGGAGCTACGACTTCGACAATCGCCGAATCTCACAGTCGACGCACACACATACCTTTTTCAGTTGCCCAGCGAACCGCTGTGGTATGGGACTTGACGACGACGCACGCGAGTATCACCGGCGTGATCCCCCAGGCAAGATCGAGATCGCGACGACGAAACCGACCAACACCCAGCGAGATCTGAGTCTCGCCTACTCGCCGGGTGTCGCCGCGCCCTGTTTGGATATCGACGACGATCCGGATCAGGCCTACAACTACACGGCCAAATCCAATCTCGTCGGGGTCGTCTCCAACGGCTCAGCCGTACTCGGGCTCGGAGACATCGGCGCACAGGCCTCCAAACCCGTTATGGAGGGCAAAGGCGTCCTATTCAAGCGGTTCGCGGATATCGACGTCTTCGATGTCGAACTCGAACTCGACGACGCCAACGCGCTGGTCGAGACGGTCGCCGCCATGGAGCCGACGTTCGGGGGTATCAACCTCGAAGACATCAAAGCCCCAGAGTGTTTCGAAATCGAGCGACGGCTCGGCGAGCGAATGGACATTCCGGTCTTCCACGACGACCAGCATGGGACGGCGATCATCTCGGGGGCCGCCCTACTCAACGCCGTCGACATCACCGGCAAATCACTCGATGAGCTCGATATCGTTTTCTCGGGGGCGGGCGCGTCGGCGCTCGCTACCGCACAGTTCTACGTCTCGCTGGGGGCCGACGAGTCCAACATCACGATGTGTGACTCCTCGGGGATCATCACCACCGACCGGGGCGACGAACTCAACGAGTACAAACAGCAGTTCGCCCGCGATGTCGACGACGGGAGCCTCGCGGATGCGATGGAGGGAGCGGACGTGTTCGTCGGCCTGTCGGTCGGCGGGATCGTCTCACAGGAGATGGTCCAGTCGATGGCCGACAACCCGCTCATCTTCGCAATGGCGAACCCGGACCCCGAGATCAGCTACGAGGACGCCAAAGCCGCCCGCGAGGACGACGTGATCGTCGCGACGGGGCGGTCGGACTACCCGAACATGGTCAACAACGTCCTCGGCTTCCCCTTTATTTTCCGCGGGGCACTCGACGTGCGAGCGACCGACATCAACGAGGAGATGAAACGCGCCGCGGCGATGGCGCTGGCGGATCTGGCCAAACAGGACGTCCCCGATGCTGTCGTCAAAGCCTACGGCGACCAGCCGCTGCAGTTCGGCCCCGAATACGTGATTCCCAAACCGCTGGACCCCCGCGTCCTCTTCGAGGTTGCGCCCGCGGTTGCCGAGGCGGCGGTCGACAGCGGCGTCGCCAGAACCGAGATCGATATCGAAACATACGCCGAGACCCTCGAGGCCAGACTCGGCAAATCCCGCGAAATGATGCGTGTGGTCCTCAACAAGGCCAAAAGCGACCCCCAGCGGCTCGCGCTCGCGGAGGGCACCGACGAGAAAATGATCCGGGCGGCCTACCAACTGGAAGAAGAGGGGATCGCCGAACCGATCCTACTGGGTGACCACGAGGAGATCCGCCGGATCGCCGACGACCTCGGACTGTCGTTCGATCCGGAGGTCGTCGACCCCGCCGAGCGGAGCCCTGAGGCCTACGCCGACCGGCTCTACGAGCTCCGCCGCCGAAAGGGGATTACCCGAGGGGAGGCCACCGAACTCGTTGCGAAGGACACCAACTACCTCGGCAGCGTGATGGTCGAGATGGGTGACGCCGACGCGATGCTAACCGGGCTAACCCACCACTATCCTTCCGCGTTGCGGCCACCGCTACAGGTGATCGGCACCGCCGAGGACGCCGACTACGCCGCCGGTGTCTACCTGTTGACGTTCAAAAATCAGGTCGTCTTCTGTGCGGATACGACCGTTAACCAAGACCCCGACGCCGAGATACTCTCGGAGATCACGAAACATACCGCCGAGCTGGCCCGAAGTTTCAACGTCGAGCCGCGGGCGGCGATGTTGTCGTACTCCAACTTCGGCAGCGTCAGAAACGAATCGACGGCGACCATTCGGCAGGCCGTCGCGGATCTCCACGACGATTCGGCGGTCGACTTCCCCGTCGACGGCGAGATGCAGGCCGACACTGCTGTCGTCGAGGAGATTATCGATGGCACCTACGGCTTCTCCTCGCTCGACGGTCCAGCGAACGTGTTGATATTCCCGAACCTCGAATCGGGTAATATCGGCTACAAACTGCTCCAGCGGCTCGGCGGCGCGGAGGCGATCGGACCGATGCTGGTCGGAATGGACAAACCGGTTCACGTTCTCCAGCGCGGCGACGAAGTCAAAGACATCGTCAACCTCGCGGGCGTGGCCGTTGTCGACGCACAGGAAGAGTAGAGCCGACCGCTGACTACTGTATGGGATATATTTATACCTACATTAGTCACTAGAGGCTATCATGGCCGACCGAGGTCCCGAGCTCACCGCACCCGAACGGATCGAAAGCGGCGAGTTCTCGGGTGCGTTACGGATCGGATCGAAAAACGAGGCGGAGGTCTACTGGTACGTGCCGAAAAACCAGATCATCGAAACCACTGCGCCGGAGTCGACGCCCAACGACGCCGAAACACACCGGCTCTCGGAGGAGACCGTCGGCGAATACATCCACCGCACTGAGCGTGACGGCAGTCGGTGGTCGCTGAACCAACTGGGCGAATTCCTTCGGAACGTCGCCTCGTTCCGGGACGTTCGGATTCTCACCCTCCGACAGGAGGAAGCATACGCCCTCTGTCGGATCTCGGGTGCCGACAGGGAGAGCGCTGCCGCCCTACTCGGGGTTTCCGAAACCTTGCTCGCCGACCACCTGTCGACGGCTCAAAAGAAGATCACCTGTGCGTTCAATCTCGTCGAGGCGGTCAACAAACACTGATCAGCCGGCCCCTCGTCTCGCTCGCCCCTGTTGCCGACTGGTAGTCAGTACCTACTCGGCGGCCTCGGCCGCGACGACCGAGCCGATCATCGACCACCCCTCGTCGTCGGCTTCGCTGCGGCCGACGAGGATCGAGTCGTTGTCTTCGCTGGAGACGAGTCGGTAGTCGGCGTCGTCGTCTCGACGCGTTGCTTCGGCCTGAAACTCCTGCTGAAAGAACTCCGTCCACGCCATCTCGAAAACCGACTCGGTGCCGTCGTCGAGCGTAAGCCGAACTGGTTTCGGCGTCAGATTGTGAATCCGCTTTGCGATCGGGTTGAGATCAGCCATATGCGGCTGTTGGTGTCGGCTCGGATAAACGTCCCCGATTTGGGTGCCGGTAGTCGCTCTCTACTATCAGCTGCTTACCATCTCAGTACTGATAGGGAGTTTCAACAGTGCAGATACGAATAGTATACAGAGCCTACCAATCGTGCAACAGTCACAAGCAGCCCAAACACTGTTGCGGGTATTTGTGGTTGGCCAACAGTTTCAGCAGTAGTGGTCTCACAGATGTCGCTCCCGCCTTCGCTCAGCCGCCTCAGTCGCGTGGTGTACAGCCTGCCAATCTCCATCGGTCATCTCCTCGCCTCGGCCCGCGGGATCGCCTTCTGGACTGCAGTGGCCCTTCCGTTCGGCTATCTGCCGCTGTTCGGACTCGACGTGGTCGACCTCACTATAGAGACGTTCGTGCTCCTCTTGATCGTTAATATCGTTGCACTGGTCGGTGGGCACTCGTATCACCGGTAACCGATCGACAACGTTCGCATACTCCGGCCACCATTCCGGACGATCACTACCAGTTAACTGTCGGTTCGAAGGCGATCGCCAGCGTGGGTCGACGACGGATTCAACCGAATCGCTGCAGCGGGTCGTTGGCAGTCGACGCGGCGACTACATCCAATGGGGTTAGGTTGCCTCGGGACTCAAAGTGGAATATGACAGACAGTGACGACGCGACGCCGGAAGACACCGACCGCTGGATGGCTGAGGTCCGACAGATGCGAGCCGACAAAGACGAGTTCTTTACCGACCATCCGCAGTCGCCGATCCAACCGGAGTACCGCGAGGCCTTCGAAGGGTTGGACTACTTCGAACCGGATCCCGACTTCCGGGTTCCGGCCCGCGTTCGCGTCTACGGCAACCCGGATCCGATCGAACTCGATGTGACCGCCGGCTCGCCGATCCGGTATCTTCGCTCGGTGATCTTCGAGTTCGAACTCCGCGGCGAGCGGATCCAGATGGCCGGCTACCGACAGGAGAGCGACGACAACCGGACGATCTTCATCCCGTTCCGCGACAAGACGACTGGCCAACAGACCTACGATCGCGGCCGCTACATGGAGATGGAACCCGACGAAGACCTCGTCAACGGCGACGTGGTGACACTCGATTTCAATCTCGCATACAACCCCTTCTGTGCGTACGCCGAGACGTTCGCCTGCCCACTGGCCCCGGAGGAAAACTGGCTGGAGGTCGTCGTCCCGGTTGGCGAAAAGAAACCGCCGGAAACGATCGTCGACTAACGATGGGCGGGTGACGGTGAGACTCACGGTCGACTGAAGGAAAACGCTCAATATCGTTCGCTCGTGAGAACGGTATATGGTTGATGTACCGAACCAAGCAGGTGTGGGTATCGGACTGATGATCGTCGGGATACTGCTTTTCATCCCCGGAATCGGGATCGGCTCCAACGGGGTCGTGTTCGCCTCGCTCGTGGCTGCAGCACTGTTGTTGACCGTCGGCACCTATCTGTTCGGCACCAGCAAACCCGGCCGCTCTGTCTGAAAACTACTGTCGACACTGCTGTTCGGTACAGACGCTTTTTGCTCCTCGACGACGAGCCACTGGCTCACGTAGACCGTTCCTAACTTCCGTTCTCACCGTTTGAAAATCGCCGGAGAGAGCACTGTCGCTCAAGGATGTAAGATCATGGCCGGGGTGGGCTCCGAACCCACGATCTCCGCATAACCCAGGTACGAGGCTCGGCAGGCCTCAATGGGGCGGACGCTTCCAAGGCGGTAACCGCACCGAATCTCAGTAACCCTATGAGTGCGGCGCTATGTCCAGCTAAGCCACCCGGCCTCACCTCTCCATAGCCCGATTGCACTCTTTAACCTTCTCATCTGCGACGGCCTCGTGGTGTGCGACCGGTCCACTCCCACGTGGTCCGATCCTGGTCAGACATCCGCCCGTTCAAACGGGTCGACACCAACACACCAAGCGAAACAGCGCGAAACACTGATAATCATACCCGCGGATTTATCAGCCACGGACGGTACTCCCTCACAATGAGCCTGCCCGAGCTACTCGAATCCGCCCTGGACGGTGAACCATTGGTCGCAGAGGTCCAACTCGGCGGGGAAGACGTGCTGGTTGTCACCCCGAGCCGGACAGTCGTCTACCGCGCGGACGGACTGCTGTCGGACGAATCGATCGAGAGCTACCCCCACGAGGCCGAGAAGGTCGACCTCTCGGTCGGCCGCCGGAAGGCCAAACTTACCCTGGACTACGGGCTCGACGGCAGCGAGACGCTGGCGTTCCCAGCCAAGCGGGTCGAAAAGGTGCTCCACCCGATTCTGGCAGGCGTCATCAGTGCGGCGGGGATCACCGAGGCCGGCGAGACGGTCCACAAGACGTTCCGGTTCAGCGATCTCACGCTGATCGTCACCAGCAAGCGCGTCATCAAGCACATCGGCTCGGCAGTTTGGGACACAGATTTCGAGGCCTTCGAGTACAGCGGCCTGACCGACGTCGACTTCGAGGAGGGCAGCGTCGCCACCTCCATCGTCCTCACCCACAACGGCCGACAGAACCGATTCAAAACCCCCAACAGCGACGCCAGAGCGGTCCGCGAGGCCACCGTCGAGGCCGTCTGTGAGTTCCACGGCGTGACCAGCATCGAGGAGCTCCGCGAGGCGACGGCGAGTCAGGAAGGCGCCGACGGCGAGAGCGTTGACCGTGAGTCGACCGACCGACTGGATTTCGGTAACGGCCCCGATCCGCTTAGCGCCGAGCCGGGGGAACTCGAATCCCAACCGACGAACGCGACCCAGACGGAGTCCGACACATCCGTCGACAAGGGGCTGGCTGCCTCGCTCGACGAAACCGATTCGCAGTCGGCTGAGGGGAGCCAGCCGACCGAGACTCAGTCAGTCGATCAGCAAGCCGAGACAGCCCAGCCGACCGACGCTGCTCAGGGGACCGACCAGCCGCAGGCTGTCGTCGAATCCTCTCCGGACGAGAAGCCGGCAGAGTCCGAAACGTTCGACGCCTTCGAAGGCTCGCCATTCGAATCCGCTGGCCCGGTCGACGAGGACGAGATCTCGGCACAGATCGCGGCGTTGACTGAAAAGGTAGACCAGCAGGAACAACAGCTCGCCCGGCAGACAGAGCTCATCGAGACGCTGATCGGCGAACTCCGCCGCGGCCGGTAGGAACTGCCTACTCCTCGCGGCCGACGACTTTTCGAATACACGACGAGCCGAACGGCCCGAGTTCACCGGACTCGAACTCGATGAAGTGGCCCGTCGAGAGTCCCGCGCCGCAACGTCGACACTCGTACTCACCCTCACGAACGGTCACCTGACTCTCGAACCGCACAAAGGTGCCACCGCGGCGGGTCCGAATCCGCCCCTCCTTGCGGTCGATAATTCCCCGCTTGTCGGCTGTATCGAGAATCTCCCGCGTGAGTGTCGGATTCGTCGTGACGGTTTCGAGCCGGTCGATTGCCTCGGCAAGGTCGAGTGTCTCGGCCTCCAGATGGGCCAGCAAGTCGACGCCGAGTTCTCTCTTCGACTGCCTGCTGGTCGGTAGTGGACCGTCTTCATTCCCCGGCGTCTCTGTCACAGTCCGACGTTTTACGCCGGGTTACATAATCGTTCGTTTGCCGTCGAACACAAAGCGTATGACTGTGCCTGAAAGCCGACAGGTATGCAGCGACGAACACGTCTCGCAGTCGGGGGTGTGACACTCCTCGGTGTCGGCCTGGCGGCGTGGTTCGTCTCGCCCACAGTCGCCATCGCCCGGTTCGAAGGCCTTGCGAGCAGACCGCTTGCATTCGCGGCAGCGATGCTGGCCGTGGCCCTCATTCGTCCGGCCTGCGCGTGGCCTACGCTTCTGTTGTCGACCGGGATCGGCTTTGCCTACGGGCTTTCCGGCCTCCCGCTTGCACTGGGCGCGCTCGTGCTTACCAGCCTGCCGCCCTACTGGTTCGGGGCCTCGACGGCCGGGAGCGGTCGGCTCACAGCAGCAGGTGAGACGTTTCTCGCCGAAACGGGTGGCGTCCGCGGTGTGACCGCCGCCCGGCTGTTGCCACTGCCGTCGGACGTGGTTTCGGTGGGGGCTGGAGCGATGGCCGTTCGGCTTCGACCCTATCTGGTTGGGACGGCCCTCGGCGAACTTCCGTGGGCGGTACTCGGCCTTACTGTCGGCCGGTCGGTCGACCACCTGACGACCGGCGAGCTCTCGGGAGCGGTCGATCCGTGGCTGGTGGCCGGGATGACCGCGACGGCGATACTGCTGTTAGCCGGTCCCTGCTACCGACTGCTGTCGACACGGTGGTCGAAAACGCTGCCAGCCGTCGAGTAGGCAGCGACTACTCCAACAGCGACTCGCCGGTCATCTCGTCGGACGGGGCGAGATCCATCAGTTCGAGCAGCGTTGGCGCGAGATCACAGAGCGCGCCACCCTCACGGACGGTCCGACCGCCATCGTCGCCGTCAGGCGTGAGATAGATCACCGGAGCCGGATTGAACGTGTGGGCAGTGTGGGGATCGTCTTCGGTCCCCATGTCGTCGGCATTGCCGTGGTCGGCGGTGATCAAGGCGTGACCGCCGGCGTTTTGGATGGCTTCGACCAGTCGACCCAACTGTTCGTCGACGGCTTCGACAGCCGCGATAGCGGCCTCGTAGTCGCCGGTGTGGCCGACCATATCGGGGTTGGCGTAGTTGATCACAAGCAGGTCGCGGTTGTCGGAGTCGATCACCGAGATCGCGGTGTTGGTCACCTTCTCGGCGTGCATCTCCGGCTGGCGGTCGTAGGTCGGCACGTCGGGGCTTTTAACGATCTCCCGGCGCTCGCCGTCGAACTTGACCTCACGGCCTCCGTTGAGGAAGTAGGTCACGTGGGCGTACTTCTCGGATTCGGCGAGTCGGAGCTGTGTCAATCCAGCATCCGAGACGATCTCGCCGAGGGTGTTTTCTGGCTGGTCGGGTGGGTAGGCCACTGGCAGGCCGAAGGTCTTGTCGTACTGCGTCAGCGTGACGAGTTCGATATCCGGTGGGCTGGTGCTGATCTCCCAGTCGGGATCGATGTTTGCGAGCATCCGCACGATCTGTCGGGCCCGATCCGCACGGAAATTGAAGAAGATGATCGCATCGCCGTCGTCGAGTGCGGGCTGGTCGTCGACCAGCGTCGGCTCGATGAACTCGTCGGTGTCGCCGCGTTCGTAGCTGTCTTCGACCGCGTCGACTGCCGTCGGAGCCGTATACTCGGCCTCTCGGTTGACGATCGCGTCGTACGAGCGGTTGGTTCGCTCCCAGTTTTGGTCCCGATCCATCGCGTGGTAGCGGCCCGAGACAGTGGCGATGTCGCCGGTGTCGTGTTCGTTGATCATCTCCTCGACCGCGGCGAGATAGCCGGCTCCCGATCTGGGTGCAGTATCCCGACCGTCGGTAAAAGCGTGGGTCACCGCCTCGACATCACGGTCGCCCGCGAGTTCGATCAGGGCTTCGAGATGCGTGATGTCGGAGTGGACGCCGCCGTCGCTGACCAGCCCCATCAGATGGACCTTCCCGTCGTGGTCGGTCGCATAGTCGAGGGCGGCGTTGAGCGCCTCGTTCTCGCGGAAACTCCCGTCGGCGATGGAGTCCTCGATTCGCGTGTAGGACTGTTTGACGACCCGGCCACCGCCGATGTTGAGGTGGCCGACCTCGCTGTTGCCCATCTGGCCGTCGGGGAGGCCGACGGCACGGCTGTGGGTCTGGAGGGTGCCGAACGCGCCGGTCTCGCGGAGTCGATCGAAGTTGGGTGTATCGGCGGCTCGGACGGCGTCGAGATGGTCGTGGTCGCCGAGTCCCCAGCCGTCGAGTATGATAAGTGCGCCTCGCATGGGTGGATGTCTCACGTCCCGAGTAATTACACTTTGCTTCATTCGGTCGACTGTCCCGGACGGAAACCGGTTTGAGTCGGCACACCGAACCCCCGACCATGTCGGACCGCGAACGCCAGTCGCCGACGCCTCGCCGACCTCTCCCTTATCGATACGCCGAGGCCTACCTCTCCGATGGCCCGAGCCTCGTTGCGCTGCTCGTCGTGACGGCGACGGCGTTTCTGGTCGGCGTTCGGTTCTACGTTGAGACCATGCCCGCGGTGTCGACGCTGCTGTGGCCCTTGTATGCGGATTCGCCGACCGCCATCTCGCTGGTGACGCTGTCGCTGGCCTCCCTGCTGCCGAACCTCGGCCGCCGACTCCGCGAAGCGCCGATCAATCGGCCGTTGGCGTATCTCCACACGCTGGCGTTCGTCTGGCTCGTCAAATACGGCCTGTGGACCGCCGTTGCGCTCAATCTCCGGCCGGCGTTGTATTTCGGGTTCAGCGCGGGGGCGCTCTACGACTACTGGTTCATCATCGGCACCCACCTGCTGTTCGTCGTGTTGGCGTTTGCGATCCTCCATTACGGCCGGACGACGCGCGGCGCGCTGGGCCTCTCGCTTTCGCTCTTATTTGTCAATGATCTGGTCGACTACGGTCTCGGTCTCCACCCACCGCTACGGTACGAGCCGGGGTGGCTACTGCCTGTGATCACTGTCGGGCTCTCGGTTGGCGTCGTCGCGCTAGCGGCGTGGCAGTTCGACCCACTTGCGGCTGCGGAAGACACTCAAAATCAACGGACAGTAGCGTAATCCGAGACGAGACCGTTGTCTATCACTTGCGAGGTAGACAACGTTTTATTTACCCTCACGTAATCCCGAGTATGGATTCGGCGGTACTCTTGGATCTCCTCGGCAACGAGAACCGTCGACGGATTCTCCGGCTACTCTCGCAGAAGCCCTGTTATGTCACTGAGATTAGCGAATATCTCGGCGTGAGTCCGAAGGCGGTTATCGACCACCTCCGCAAACTGGAGGAGGCGGGGTTGATCGAGAGTCGGACCGACGATCAGCGCCGGAAATATTTCCACATCACCCGGAGCCTCCGGCTGGAGGTCGACGTCTCGCCGCACGGGTTCGGCGCGAAAAGCGCGTACCCGGCTAGTTCGACGCTAGATATGTCCGGCCGGTGTCCCCACCTTTCGTTGGAGGAGTTGTCGACGAACGGAAACAGCGAGGCCGAAGGCGACGCCACTGAGAGCGACCGGAGCGAGATCGAGGAGCTCGCCGCCGAGTTCGGACGGCTCCAGTCGCTGGATCGTGAGCTGTCGCTGGCCCAACGGTGGGTTCACGGGCGGCTCACCGAGACGCTCGACGAGCTGACCGAGCGCACCGGAATCGACGCCGACTGCCGGTTTTACGCCAAAATACTGGCCGCTGTCGTCGACACCGACGGCTCGACTGAGGCGGTCGAAACAGCCCTCTCTGCGCCGCCGGAGGCCGTCGACCAGGCGCTCGGTCGGCTCGCCGAGGCTGGCATCCTGAGCTACGACGGCGGGCAGTGGTCGGTCCGCTAACGGCTATATTTCTTGGGTCAATCCGTCGCGGAGATCGCGGCCGAAGTAGTGACCGACGACAGCGAGTAAGGCCCCGATCCCGACACCCACGCCACCGAAGGCGAGGCCGTACTCCCGGAAAAACCGCATTCCGACCGGCAGGACCCCGGTCGACAGCAAGCTCAGAGCGAAGCTCACCCCGACGATCAGGCCGCCAGCGACCGCGGTTTCGAGATACCGGCGTTTGGAGGCCACGAGGCCGACGGCGAACGTGGCGACGAACAGCCCACCCAGCGAGCCGAGGGTGCCGACAATCGGGATTGCACCGCCACCGACGACACCGACGGCGATCAGCGCCGCCGACAGCAGAAACGCTTTGAGCGAGAACAGCCCTCCGAGTCGGCCAGTCGCGTTGTCACTGGTGTCGGCGGCTTCGGAGTCAGTAGCCGATCGGTCGGTGGCCGGCTCGTCGTTGCGTATCTCCTCGTCGACGATCTCGTCGAGAACCTCCTCGTCGGAACGCGCCATACCCGCCCTTCGAGGGCCGGATGTATGGCTGTTGTGCCCCGGTCGACCGCGAGTGTCGGCTCGAAAGGGTGGTTTCAAGTCGGGCGCTGGGCAACCCTGCGATATGAATCCAGGGGACCGTATCCGCGTCGAGCAGGGTGGCGTCGAAAACGAGGGCGTGTTGATGCCCTCTTCGACGCCCGACCATCTCGTACTCAAGCTCAATGGGGGCTACAACATCGGCATTGACCGCGACGACGCCAGCGTCGACGTGCTCGAAACCGATGTTTATGACGTCGGTGTTGAGGACGAGCCAGACGACGACAGCATCTCGGAGATCGAGTTCGACGACGACCTACCGACCGTCTCGCTCATCTCGACCGGCGGGACAATTGCCTCGACGGTCGACTACCG
>Ga0207753_1000248_pt1 | contig 21953 bp, 17 predicted proteins | sample PonA233FremontCA_2_FD_187273 | JGI IMG/M metagenome (GOLD analysis project Ga0207753, IMG submission 187273) | Salt pond sediment microbial community from Fremont, CA, USA - Pond A23 Sediment 3 (SPAdes) | ecosystem: Environmental > Aquatic > Non-marine Saline and Alkaline > Saline | place: USA... | reverse complement strand
TGACCTATGGGTTCTCTCATCGAACTCGACATTCCATCACGCTCGTATCTTTTTTCTTCGCTTCGTCGGCTCATTTTGGTATCTGTGCGCACACAGATGGACGAGTGTATGTTATGAGCTGGCCACAACTGTGGGGTAGTAAACTGTGTAACAGATACTTATTACCTTAAATAGTGAACAAACACTAGGTAACATAGAAAAATATGATGTTTATATGCTAATACGCCGAAGATAATAGAAGGTCTTTTTATCTGCGAAATAATTGGTAACGTATGGCAAGCGAACCCCGTATGTACCTCAAAGAGGTCGGACTGTCGAAGTATGAATCGTGTGCGTATACGTGCCTGCTTCGGCAGGGTGTCTCGACCGCACAGGAGGTTTCCGACGGGGCTGACGTCCCACAGCCGCGGGTGTACGACGCCCTCGATGCCTTGGCCGACAAGGGATTCGTCGACATCCAGCCGGGGCGACCAAAAAAATTCGGCCCGGTTGCCCCCGACGACGCGTTCGAACGCTTTCGAGAATTCAAACGGCGTCAGTACGACTCGGAACTCGCCGAAATCAAGCGCATCGGCGAACAGTTCGTCGACAGCGTCGCGGACGCCCCGGACCCAGGGGCGCAGTCGGAAATCTGTTGGACGTATTCCGACCGCCATCACATCCTCGAAAAACTCGCAGAGCTCACCGGCGCGGCTAATTCGGAGATTCGAATGATCACGACGCCGTTAAGCTTCGAACACATCCTCAACCACCACGTCGAAGCACTGAGCCGGCGGGCCGAGGCCGGGGTCACGATCCAAGCCATCGTCTCCGACGACGGTACCATCCCGCCAGCGATCTACGACCGTGCCAGCGACCTAATGCGGATTCGACGTGTCAATAACGTTGAAGGGCGGATATATCTCTACGACAACTCCCACGTTCTCGTCGCGTTCGCCGCCGACAACGACGATGGGTACGTCGGCATTTCGACCACGAGCGACACGCTGTACAAGACGAAATCACAGCTCTTCGAGTTGCTTTGGGCGGACGGCCGGCCACCTGACCGCGATGCGACGACCGCCGCGAGCACGGGTGGGGGCGGACGCGATATCTGAGCATACGCGGCCGTCGCGGATTCACCCCGGCCAGCGATGCACACCGAGCGCGTCCGACTACTTAAACCGGAACGTCTCGAGGTTCTTCGGCGCGAACGTCCGCATATTGAAGTCGTGATACAGCGCCGAGGAGAGGTCCTGTACAGAGGATTCGTCGCCGTGGACGCAGAGGACCTTCTCCGGGCGGGGGTTCATTGTCCGGACGAAGTTCATGAGACCCTGGCGGTCGGCGTGCCCCGAGAATCCGTCGACCGTTTTAATGTTCAGGTTCAGTGTGAGCGTCCCACGGCTGTTCGAGCGATCGTTCATCGGAATCTCGTCCCAGCCGTTCTGGATGCGTCGGCCGAGCGTTCCCTGGGCCTGATAGCCGACGAAGACGAGCGAGGAGTCGGACTCGGCACCGATATGGGTGAGCCACGACATGATCGGGCCACCCTCGATCATCCCCGACGTCGAGAGGACGATACAGGGGCCGCCGTCGGCAACCTCTTGACGTTCGTCCTCGCCGCCGTCGATATGGTTGAACTGGTCGGCGAGGAACGGGTTTTCGTCGTCGTGGAAGATCCGGTCGCGAAGGTCGTCCCGGAGGTACTCCGGATAGGTGGTGTGGATCGCCGTCGCTTCCCAGATCATCCCGTCGAGGTGGACCGGGACCTCCGGGATCTCGCCCTTCCGCATCGCCTCTTCGAGGACGAGCATGATCTCTTGGGAGCGGCCGACGGCGAAGGCGGGGATAAGGACCTTGCCACCCTCGGTCGTCGTCTCGCGGATCACCTCCTTGAGTTTCTCTTCGGAGTCGGCCTGATCGGTCTGATAATCGTTTCGCCCGCCGTATGTCGACTCCATCACGAGCGTTTCGACGCGCGGGAAGTCGTTGACAGCACCGTTGAACAGGCGGGTATCGTCGTAGTGGATGTCCCCGGAGAAGGCGACATTGTAGAGGCCGTCGCCGACGTGGAAATGCGACACCGCCGAGCCAAGAATGTGGCCGGCGTTGTGGAATGTAAGCTTTAGATCCGGCGCGATATCGGTCACGTCGCCGTACTCGATCGGGATGCAGTGTTTGATCGCTTCGCGAACCTGCGCGGAGTCGTACGGCGGCGTTCGACCCTCCTTGGCGGCGACATCGAGGTAATCGAGGGTCAAAAGCCCCATTAGATCCCGAGTTGGCTCCGTACAGTATATCGGACCGTCGTAACCGTATTTGAACAGAAGTGGTACCAACGCCGAGTGATCGAGGTGGGCGTGTGTCAACACGACCGCGTCGATGTTCGAGGCGCCCGCGCCGAGCGCCTCCGGCACCTGCAGATACGGGACCTCGCCCTTCGCGCCGGGCTTGTCACCGCAGTCGATGAGCACGCGCGTCTCGGGCGTGTTGAGAATGAACGCGGCACGACCGACCTCCCGGCAGCACCCGAGCGTCGTGATCCGGACCCACTCGTCGTCGGACATCTCCTCGCGGTGGATCTGGCGGCCGATCCGTTCGAGGATGTCGCGGCGCTCCTCGCGTTCCTGTTTGAGGAAGTTTCGGACGTTCGAGACCGTCGAGGACTCGATCGGCGGCGTCCGGACGACCTCGGGGGTCCAGCCAACCTTCTGGGTGATCTCTCTGAGCGTCGACCCGTGGCGGCCGATGACCATCCCCGGTTTTTGAGCCTCGATGACGACTTCGCCGGTATCGGCGTGGAAGTCGAGATCCGAAACACCGGCCTCGTCGGGGATCACGTCGAGAATCCGCTCGCGGGCCTCGGCGGGCCGCGCGAGGACGTTCGGATCCGGCCGGACCGTGATCCGCTTTCGGAGCTTCGAGGCGAGTCGCCGGATCAGATCGCCGTCGCTCGCGAACTTTTTTGGATCGCGAGTGTAGACGACCAACTCGGGCCCCTCGTACTTCACGTCGGACACGGAGATGTCGTTCGGCACTTCGCTCACGATCGTCGCCTTGATATCGTCGAGTTTCCGCTCTACTGCACTCATGCGTTAGAAATTCCTTGAATCGGGCTCCGGCCGCTCGCCGCGTCTCGCTCGTCGGTCGCAGACAGGTTCGCCGACTGCATACGTGTGGAGTGTCATTTGGATATCGATTGAGTCGGATCGGCGGTGGCTGTCGTCGGACAACGGCCGCGGGAGGTACCGGAAAACCCGCTCGTACCCGATGCTAACCCACTACTAATATAAAACCCTTCGCAAAGGACCGTATGAAGATCACGCCGGCGACCGTCGCCGAGGAGCACGAACGGCTCAGCGCCCGCGATTCGATCCCCGAACTGGTAAATGAAACCCGCGATCGGTTGGGGCCGTTGTTCGGCGTCGAGGTCGCCCACGTCACGGTCGAACAGTACCGAGCGGAGGTCGATTCGGTGTTCGCCGACGGCGACCGCGCGGTCAACGTCGCCGCCTTGTGCGGGTTGCTTCGCGACCTCGATTGCCCGGGCGATTACCCCGGCTTCGTCGTCGACGAGTTCCTCGGTCGGAAACTCGCCGCCACGATCGCCGGCGGGGAGCCGTTCGCCCTGCTCGCGGAGGCGACGTTTCACTTCGCCGACGTCCACACCCACGGCGGCCCCGACGACCCGGCCGGGGCTGACGACCTTGACGCCGCCCTCGCAGCGGGGTTTCAGACCCGCCTGCCCGGATGGGAGTGGACCGAGGGGGCGAGCCCGTTCGACCCGGAGCAGTGAGATCGATCGTATAAATACCCACACAACTATGGCCGAGAATGGAGAGGCATCGACGCCGTATCTTGTCGTATGGCAACGGTCGAAATGCACCTCAGTCGCCTCCGAACTGATCGGGAACGATGGCTGCTCTCGGCCTCCCGCATCGCTCTTATAATCCTCGTCGGGTGGTTCCTGCTTGCGCGATGGGCGAACATCTCCCTCGACATGCGGACCCAGGCGGGAATCTACCTCTTTGGGATGGTCGCGTTGAACCTCCCGTACGGGGGATACGAGCACATGTCCAATCTTAAAAACCGGGGGCTTCCCTTCGGCGCCCGATATATCGTGGTGTACCTGGCGATGGTCGCCGGGTTCGTCGCGTTGTTTTTTTACTCGCCAGTCGCCGGCCTCGCCCTTGCGATCTCCGTCGCCGTCGCGAAGGGCGGTCACGGCGGCCTCCGAGTGCTCGACACGCTCGTCGGGACCGATCACCTCCGGACAACGCCCCAGCGCGCGCTGGCAGCGTTCGTCCGCGGCGGGGCCGTGATGATCGTCCCGATTTACGCGTGGCCCGGCGACTTCGCGGCGTTCAGCACGTTCATGATCGACATCTTCCAGCCCGGCGCGTTCGAGGCCGTCGCGCCGTATTACGGTGATCTCAAGATCACTTTGGGCGCTGTCTTCGCTGCCGCCGTCGTCACCCACCTCGGCCTTGGCTTCCACCGGCGGGACGGGCTCACGACGTGGGCCGTCGACGGCGCCGAGACGACGCTTTTGATCGCGTACTTCGTCGTCGTGCCCGTCGTCGCCGCTGTCGGACTGTACTTTCCGCTTTGGTACTCGCTGCGACAGAGCGCCCGCGCCGAGGCAGTCCGCTCGGCTCTGCCCGATCCCGATCCCGAATCGATCCCCTCGCCCCACCGGGTGATCGTCGCCTTCATCGTCGGCGCCATCGCCACGTTCGGGCTTGCGGCTCTGATCGCGACGCTCGCGCCGAACCCGATGTCGGGCGGAACGCTTCCGGTGAGCGGCGTCGCCTTCTTCAGCGTCTTCATCAGTATCATCGCCCTCCCCCACGTCGTCGTCGGGGGTTGGATGGACACCGACCGCGGCATCTGGTACACCCCTTGATATGATGGAATCGACCCACGCCACCGACTCGACGCACCGCTCGGAGGAGCGACCGCTCGAGGGACGCGACGTTACGGTCGTTGGCGGCGGTTTCGGCGGTCTGTCGGCCGCCTGCTATCTCGCCGCCGACGGCGCCGACGTGACCGTCCTCGAGAGACACGAGAATCTCGGTGGCGTCGCCGGCCGGATCGAGACCGACGGCTTCCGGATCGATACCGGGCCATCGTGGTATCTCATGCCCGATACGTTCGAGCGGTTTTTCGGGCACTTCGGCCGCGACCCCGAGGCGTACTACGACCTTACCCGACTCGATCCGCATTACCGCGTCTTCTGGAAGGACGGCGACCGTGTCGACGTGCCGGACGACCCCGAAGCGGTCGCGGACCTCTTCGACGCCTACGAGCCGGGGGGCGGCGAGGCGTTCCGTTCGTATCTCGAGGGGGCCGAACACGCCTACGAGGTCGGCATCGAGGAGTTCGTCTACCGGGATCGCTCCCGGCTGCGGGACTGTCTCGATCCCCGGCTGCTCCGAGCCGCCCGTGGCGTGACGCTCTTGGATTCGATGAACGAGTACGTGGGCGAGCGCTTCGAGAACCCCAAGCTCAAGCAACTCCTGCAGTACACGCTGGTCTTCCTCGGCGGTGCGCCTCACAACACGCCGGCGATCTACACGCTCATGTCCCACGTCGATTACAACCTCGGCGTGTACCACCCGACGGGCGGCATCGCGTCGGTCATCGACGGGATCGCGGACCTCGCCACCGAACTCGGCGTCGAGATCGAAACCGGTCGTGAGGTGACCGCACTCGACCCCGGGGGCGAGGGATTCGGCGTGCGGACGGCCGCCGGGAGCGGGCGCGCCGACGCGGTCGTCGCGAACGCGAACCCCTACCACGTCGAGCGCGACCTTCTTCCCGCGGATCGAACGGAGTACGGCACCGACTACTGGAGTGACCGGACGTACGCCCCCTCGGCGTTCCTCCTGTATCTCGGCGTCGAAGGCGACGCGGAACCGCTCGAACACCACACGCTCGTGTTGCCGACCGACTGGGACGCCCACTTTGAGGCGATCTTCGACGACCCTGCGTGGCCCGAGGACCCCGCCTATTATGTCAACGTCCCATCGCGAACCGATCCGACGATGGCTCCCGACGACCACGAGGCGGTCGTCGTGCTCGTCCCCATCGCCGCCGGACTCGACGACGACGATCAAACCCGCGAGCGGTTCCGCGAGCAGGTCCTCGACGACCTCGAAACCCACACCGGCGCCGATCTCCGCGACCGGATCGTTCTTGAGCGGACCGCCTGCGTCTCGGAGTTCGGCGAGCGCTTCGGCGCGCCACGGGGGACGGCGCTCGGCCTCGCGCACACCCTCCGGCAGACCGGGCCGTTCCGCCCGTCGATCCGGTCGTCAGCCGCCGGGTCGCTGTACTACACCGGCTCCTACACCTCGCCGGGGATCGGCGTCCCGATGTGTCTCGTCAGCGGCGAGCACACCGCCGCCGCGGTTCGGGAGGCGGAGACGCAGGGCACCGTTTCGGCCCTTCTCGACCGTCGGTAGCGACGGTTATCCGAGTTGGTCGCCGACAATCGCGTCGGCGCGTTCGAGAAACTCGGGCTCGGCGCCGGCCGGGATCGTCGCACCCGCGGCGATGTCGTGGCCGCCGCCGTCGCCGCCGACCGCGCGGGCGGCCTCACCCATCGCGGCGGACAGATCGAGGCCCGTTCCGACGAGTGGCCCCGTCCCGCGGGCGGAGACCTTCGTCTCGTCGTCGCTCTTCTTCGCGAACGCGACGATGGGCACGTCGCGGGAGACGCCATCGGCACCCATCGACATCCCCGCGATGATGCCGACGATCGTCTCGCGGATCTCGCTCCCGGCGTTGAACCACTGGAGGTTGTCCTCGTGGGTGACCCCGTGCTTCTCCACCCATTCGATCCCCGCCGAGAGGTTCCGGCGGTGGTTCGCAAGCAGCTTCTTCGCCCGTTCGAAGGCCCCATCTCGATCGCCGAGACAGACCGCGAGGCCGACATCGGCGCGCTCGTATCTCGCCGTCGCGTTCAGAAGCGTCGAGAACTCGCTCGCATCCCGGAGTTCGGTGCCGACAGATTCCTCCGAGAGGACATAGCTCGTCCCGACCAGCCGATCGATCTTGAACGCCGGCACGCCGCGGGAGACGGCGTGTCTGACCAGCGCGCTCGCGAGCGTCCGCTTTTCGTCCTCGGAGAGATCGACCCAGCGCCGCCACTCGCTGTCAGCCCGACAGGACACGTCGACCCCGTCGAGAAACGAGACGACCCCGCGTTCGTCGTTGGTGATCCCCGGAATCCGGATGTCCGAAGCGTACTCGAGCAGTTTCGGCAGGGGGCGGGTCTGCTTGCCGTAGATCGCGAGGTCCTTTTGCTCCTGTAGGACGCCCGCCTCGACGCCATCATCGACGATAGCGGCGTTCGCGCCGTGTAACGCGCCTTGTGAGGCCTGCATGTCGCCGACGGCACCGACGACCGCGAGCGCCGCGAGGTCGCGGTTGTCGAGCCGTTCGTCAGCCGTCGACCGCGCCGCGAGCGCCCGAGCCAAGAGGTAACTCGCCCCCGCGCCCGACAGCTCCGAGGCCCCGTCGATCCCCTCGAGTAGCGGGTTGAGGTGAAACTCGGTGTCGGCGTCGGCTGGCTGGTGGTGGTCGGCGATCACAGGGACGAACTCGCCCGCACGCTCGTGCTCGGCGATAACGTCGAGTTGGCCACTGCCGAAGTCGGTGAAAAGCACCGTCCCGTACTCCCGGCCGGCGATGGCCGCGATCGATTCGGCGTCGAGTTGCTTCTCGAAGACCGTTTCGAACGGTATCCCAGCCCGTTCGAGCGCGGTTGCGGCGATCGCGGCGCTTGTCAGCCCGTCGGCGTCGATATGGGAAGCGAGTAGCACGCGGTCCGCGGCACACAGCCGCGCCGCACACGCGTCGGAGCGGGCCTGTAACTCGGAGACGGGGGCGTCGGCGGCAGCCATAGGGAGACGTTACCCGCTCTCCAATTTAAACCCCGGGACGGGCGTCCACCGTCTTTTTGCGCCCCGACATCGACCTGCCCGTATGAACGTCGAGTTCGGCACCGACGGCTGGCGGACGACGGTCGAGGAGTTCACCGAACCACGGATCCGGGCCGTCGGCCAGGCCGCCGCCGACTACCTGCGCTCTGAGGGCGAGGACGCGCCGGTCGCCGTCGGCTACGACCCGCGGGCGGGCTCTCGGGCGGCCGCGGAGGAACTCGCCCGCGTCCTCTGTGCCAACGGCTTCGACGTCCGCCTCGCCGGCCGGGACACCCCGACGCCGGTCGTCGCGTGGACGGTCCTCGAGCGGGGGCTCTCCGGCGCGCTGCAGGTGACCGCGAGCCACAATCCGCCGGCGTACAACGGCATCAAGTTCGTCCCCTCGGACGGCGCGCCCGCCCTGCCCAGGGTGACCGACCGGCTGGCGGCGACGCTGGCCCCACCCGAGCCGCTCGCCGAGGACCGGTGGGGCTCTGTCCGGGAGGTCGACCTCATCGAGCCATATCTCGAGCACGCGCTGTCGTTCGCCGAGCCGGATCTCGGAGGACTGACACTCGCCCACGACGCGATGCACGGCAGCGGTCGCGGCGTCACCGACGAACTCCTCGCCCGAGCTGGCGCGACCGTCACGCGACTGCGGGGCGAACGCGACCCTGACTTTGGCGGTTCATCGCCCGAACCGACGGTTGAGCACCTCACAGCGCTCGAATCTGCGGTCGTCGATGGAGACGCCGCCCTCGGCGTCGCGAACGACGGCGACTCCGACCGCCTCGCCGTTGTCACGCCCGGCCGCGGTGTCGTCGATCCGAACTGGGTGCTCGCGGCGCTGTACGACTACCGACTGGAGACCGGGGCGGGCGACGTTGTTCGAACCGTCTCGACGACCGCGCTTCTTGATCGGATCGCCGAGGCGACCGGCCACGCCGCCCACGAGACGGCCGTCGGGTTCAAGTGGGTCGGCGAGGCGATGGCCGACTCCGGGGCGCTCGTCGGCGGCGAGGAGTCGGGCGGGTTCGGGATCGGTGGGCACCTCCGCAACAAGGACGGCGTCCTCGTCGCGCTTCTCGTCGCCGCCGCCCACCTCGAAGAGCCGCTCGATGACCGGCTCGACCGGCTCCGCGCGGAATACGGCGATATCGTCCAAGACCGGCGCAGCGTCGACTGTCCCGACGACCGGAAGGCGACCGTCATTGGGGAACTCGACGCGGACCTCCCGGAATCGGTCGCCGGCAGCGAAATCGAACGCGTCGGCCGCACCGACGGGTTCAAACTCTTCTTGACTGATGGCTCGTGGCTGCTCGTCCGCCCGAGCGGGACCGAGCCGAAACTCCGGGTGTACGCCGAAGCGGACAGCGATACCAGAGTCGAAGAACTGCTGTCGTCCGGCGTCGCGCTACTCGAGCCGCTGGTGTGAGTTTGTTCGGTTCCTCGCGCTACCGCGAGCCCCGAACGCTACCGATTCCCATTTAACAGCGGCGGCTAATTGTCCCGACATGAGCAGGTTCGCCGAGGTCGACGACCAGTACGAACCCGGCGCGGTCGAGGAACGCGTCTTCGAGTACTGGGACGAGGTCGACGCCTACGAGAGAGCGAAACGGCATCGATCCGACGGCGAGGACTTCTTTTTCGTCGACGGCCCGCCCTACACCTCCGGGGCCGCCCACATGGGCACGACGTGGAACAAGACACTGAAAGACGCCTACATTCGCTATCTTCGGATGTGCGGCTACGACGTGACCGACCGCCCGGGCTACGACATGCACGGGCTGCCTATCGAGACGAAAGTCGAAGAGAAACTCGGCTTCGAGAATAAAAAGGATATCGAGGCATTCGGCGAGGAGAACTTCATCGGCGAGTGCAAATCTTTCGCCGAGGAGCAACTCGAGGGACTTCAGAGCGACTTCAAGTCATTTGGCGTCTGGATGGACTGGGACGACCCCTACAAGACGGTCGATCCCGAGTACATGGAATCCGCGTGGTGGGGTTTCTCGAAGGCCCACGATCGCGGCCTCGTCGAACAGGGCAAGCGCTCGATCAGCCAGTGTCCGCGGTGTGAAACGGCGATCGCGAACAACGAGGTCGAGTACGAACACGTCGAGGACCCCTCGATCTACGTGAAATTCCCACTGTCCGGAAGCGAGCACGACGAGGACTCGTCTCTCGTCATCTGGACGACGACGCCGTGGACGATCCCCGCGAACACGTTCGTCGCCGTCGACGCCGATGCAACGTATCAGGCGGTCGAAGCCGAGCGCGACGGCGAGACGGAGGTCCTCTACCTCGAGGAATCCTGTGTCGAGGACGTGCTCGAACACGGTGGCTACGACGGCTACGAGGTCCGCGAGAATATCCCCGGCGATGAGATGGTCGGCTGGACGTACGACCACCCCCTGCGCGAGGAGGTTCCCGACGCGCCCGACTTCGAGGGCGCACTGGCGGTGTACGACGCCGACTACGTCGAAGCCGACCGGACCGGGCTGGTCCACTCCGCCCCCGGCCACGGCGAGGTGGACTTCGAGCGCGGGCAGGAACTCGGCCTCGAGATCTTCTGCCCGGTCGGCCCCGACGGCGTCTTTGAAGACTCGGCAGGCGAGTACGCCGGGCAGTTCGTCAAGGAGGCCGACGAGGCGATCATCGCCCATCTCGACGCCAATGGGCACCTCCTCGCGAGCGAGCGCCACCACCACGACTACGGCCACTGCTGGCGTTGCGATACGCCCATCATCCAGATGGTTACCGACCAGTGGTTCATCACGGTCACCGATATCAAAGACGAGTTGCTTGCGAACATGGAGGGCAGCAAGTGGTACCCCCAAGAGGCCCGCGACAACCGGTTTCGAGACTTTATCGAGGACTCGCCGGACTGGAACGTCTCCAGGCAGCGCTACTGGGGCATTCCGATCCCGATCTGGGTACCCGATGCCGAGGCGAGCGACGGCGACGGCGACGTCGAGCACTGGGACGGTGACGTCGACAGCGCGATCGTCATAAGCACCCGTGCGGAACTCGCAGAGCGCGTCGACCAGTCGATCGATCCCGAGGCCGTCGACCTTCACAAGGACACCGTCGACGAGCTGACGATCACCGACGGGGGCGTCACGTACACCCGCGTCCCCGACGTCTTCGACGTCTGGCTGGACTCCTCTGTCGCCTCGTGGGGAACGATCGGTTACCCCGGCGACGAGGAGTCATTCGATGAACTGTGGCCGGCCGACCTGATCATGGAGGCCCACGATCAGACCCGCGGGTGGTTTTGGTCTCAACTCGGGATGGGCAGCGCCGCCCTCGATGCGGTCCCGTACAAGAACGTCCTCATGCACGGGTGGGCGCTCGCGGAGGACGGCCGCAAGATGTCCAAGTCGATCGGTAACATCGTCGCCCCACAGGAGGCGATCGAGCGCCACGGCGCCGACCCAATGCGGCTATTCCTGTTGAGCCAGAACCCACAGGGCGACGACATGCGCTTCTCGTGGGACGAGATGGGGAACCGCGAGCGCGATCTCAATATTCTCTGGAACGTCTTCCGGTTCCCGCTGCCGTACATGCGGCTTGACGGGTTCGATCCGAGCGTTGCGACGGAATCGCAACGAGGCGAAGGCGGCAGCGCCGCCGAAGCGTTAATCGACGACGCGGAACTCGAGACCGTCGACGAGTGGGTTCTCTCGCGGTTGCAGTCGGTCACCGCCCAGATGACGGCGGAGTGGGAGGTCTACCGCCAAGACAAAGCGCTCGATGCGCTACTCGAGTTCGTCGTCGAGGACGTCTCGCGGTTTTACATTCAGGTCGTCCGCGAGCGGATGTGGGAGGAAGCCGACTCGGAAAGCAAGCGCGCCGCCTACGCGACGCTGTATCACGTTCTCGTCGAGACGACGAAGCTGCTTGCGCCCTACGCGCCGTTCATCGCAGAGGAGATATACGGCACTTTGACGGGCGAGGACGCGTACGACACCGTCCACATGTGTGAGTGGCCGGAGGTCGACGAATCGTTCCGCGACCCCGAACTCGAGACGGACGTCGAGGTTGTCGCCGCGGTCGAGGAGGCGGGCTCGAACGCCCGCCAACAAGCCGAGCGGAAGCTCAGATGGCCCGTTACGCGGGTCGTCGTCGCGGCCGACGACGCCAGATCCGCCGAGGCGGTCGACCGCCACCGCGATCTCCTCCGCGACCGGCTCAACGCCCGCGAGATCGAATTGATCGATCCCAACGCCGACTGGGAGGAACTCGCCTACACCGCCCGCGCAGACATGTCGGTGCTCGGGCCGACGTTCGGCGACGAGGCCGGCGAGATAATGAACGCTATCAATGCGGTCTCGGTGAACGAGCCGACGCTCGGGACGCTTTCGGCGGCCGTCGCCGAGGAACTCGGCCGCGAGGTCGAGTTGACCGAGGAGATGATCTCGTTCAACACCGAGACCCCGGAGCGGATCGAGGGAACCGCCTTCTCGGTCGACGGCGACGACCGCGGCGTCGTTTACGTCGACACGACGCTCACCGAAGACATCGAGAGCGAGGGGTACGCCCGTGAGGTCGTCCGCCGAATCCAAGAGATGCGCAAGGAACTCGATCTCGACATCGAACGCGAGATCAGCGTCGACCTCGACGTCCGCGACGAGCGGGTGGCAGCCCTCGTCGATCGCCACCGCGACCTCGTCGCCGGCGAGGTCCGGGCCGCCGAGTTCGGGGCCGTCGGAGACGGTCACGAACGCGTCTGGGATGTCGAGGGCGTCGATATGTATATTTCGATCGAGCCCGTCAACGATCGGTGATGGGCGCCCGGCCGGTCGTCGTCTTCGCACTCGTCGTCGGCTGTCTTCTCGGCGGGGTCGTCGGCGTTTCGGGAGCGGCAGCGGAGCCGATCGAACTCGAGAACGGGCTCTCGCAATCGGGGACGGACGACCGAATCGACGTCGAGACGCGCCTGTCGATCCCCGACTCGACCGCCGAGTTAGAGATCACGATCCCGGCCGACACCGACGTCACCGCCGCCGAGGGCTTCGAACGAATCGACGACCGGACCTACGCGTGGACCGGATCGACAGCCACCCCGAGCCTCGAGTACGAGTACGACGCCACCGTCCGGGGCACACACCGCCGTCGTGAGGGTGTCACGTTCGTCGCGAACGACGAGTGGGCACTCGTCCGGACGCCGTCGGTCGGCGTCTCCTGGCGGAGCACCGACACCGACTCCGAACTCCTTCAAACCAACGCGGTCGACGGCGAGGGGATCGCGAGCACACATATGGCGTACCTCGGCCCCTACACCGAACACACAAGCTCGGCGGCTGGACAGACGTTCCGGCTTGTCGTCCCCGAGGCGGCAGACCTCCGCGAGGACCCCGATGAAATCCTCGGGGCGTTTGAAGCCGCCGCCGAGCGCCTCGTGATCGGCTCACGCCCCGACGTCTTCGCCATCGCCGCCCCCACCGCCGGCCAGACGTGGGGCCCTGCCGGCGTCCAACGCGGCCCCGGCGGCGACATGTGGGTACGAGACGCCGAACGGCTCGGGACGACGCGCAACACCTGGATCCACGAGTACGTCCACACCAGACAGCGCTACGTGCCGACCGACGCGACGCGCTGGACCGTCGAGGGGATGGCGGACTACTACGCCGCCCTCCTCGCATACGAGTCCGGCGACGTGGGCTACGCGGCGTTCCGCGATCGCCTCGAACGCGGAACCGACCCACAGTACGACGACGTTCGCCTCGCCGATCCGGGAACCTGGAGTGAAACCACCGCCGACTACGCTCGGGGGGCGCAGCTCTTTGCCCACCTCGACCGGCGGCTTCGCGCCGACGCCGACACGTCCCTTGACGCCGCCATCGCCGGGGTGAACAGGCCCAAGCGGGAGTTGACGCAACGACGGTTCCTCAGTGCGATCGGGTCGGCCGGCGGCACCGACGTTCGGGCCGACACCGAGCGGTACACCGAGACGACCGCGACGCCGCCGATCGCCTCCCGGAGCGACCACGTCGCCGCGTTCGGAGGGCCGGATATCCGGCGTTCAATCGCCGAGACAGCGGTGTCGGGCCCCTACCGGACCGGGCCCATCGACCCGCCGGAACTCGTCGTCGGCGAGACGCTCGAACTCGACGTTGTCGCCGAGAACGTCGGCACCGCTGCGGGCGGATTCGAGGTCGAACTCCGCGTCGATGGCGAGGCCGTCGCGATCCGCGAAGGCCGCCTTGACGCCGGCGTGTCGACAACACTCCGGTTCGCCCGCGAGTTCGATTCGACGGGCGAGTTCGAACTCGCAGTCGGTACCGAGCGGGCAGCTGTCACGGTCAGAGAGCCGGCCGGCATCGAGGTGGTGGGCCTCGACGTAGCCCCGGCGGCGCCGATACCAGGCGAACCGGTCACGCTCCGCGCGACAGTCGCCTCGGCGGCCGATCGCCCCGCGGCAGGCGAGGTGACCGTCCGCGCCGATGGCGACCCGATCGCGACCGAGTCCGTCCGGGTCGGCGAGGGGACGGTGACCGTCGAGACGACCGTCTCGTTCGATGATCCGGGCGAGTACGTCGTCTCCGCCGGAGGACAGCGGACGACAGTATCTGTCCGGGAAGACGCCGCTTCGCCCGGGATCGACCCGACCGGCCTCGACGACCAACCCGGACTCGGGGCGGGGATAGCCGTTATCGCAGTGCTCGTTGCGCTTGCGGCGGTGGGACGCCGCTGATCGGGTTAGCTGCCGCGCTGGCGATGACCTACAGCTCCTCGGCGATCGCCGGGGCGGCGCTCACCGCCGAAACCGCCCGCTCGACCGTGTCGGTGCCGTACACCGCCTCGACGCCGGCGGTCGCGAGTTTGGTTCGGGCGTTGGCGGCGAGCATCGGGTGGACGCAGGTGACGAAGACGCGCCCCGGGGCGGAAAGCTGGCCGATCGCGGTGCTCATTGTCGATCCGGTCGCGACAATGTCGTCGACCAACACTACGTCACGCTGGGCGGTGCTCGCGTCGTTGGGCCGGATCTCGACCTCGGTGTCGGAGTGGCGAACCTTCTCGAAGTAGTCGACGTCCCCGTCTCCGTAGGCGTCACGAACCGCTTCGGCGAGATCGATCGCGCCGGCGTCGGGTGACAGAAACAGCGGATCGGAGAGTTCCGGCAGCGGATCGGCGAGCCGGCCGGCCGCGTCGACGGTCGAACACGGCACCTCGAAAAAGTCGCTGATCGACGTCTCATGGGGGTTGACCGTCACCACCCGGTCGGTTCCGGTCGAGATGGCGCGCGCCATCGCTCGCGCCGAGATGGGTTCGCCGGGTTCGAACGCCTCGTCCTGTCTGCCGTAGCCCATGTACGGCAAGACTGTGACCACCTCCCCGGCCTGCCGTCGGGCGGCGTCCTGCAGTTGTAGCAACTCGATGTGCGTGGAATCCGAAACCGTCGATGCGACGACGACAGCCCTGTCGTCGGTGTCCGGAACGCGGACGAGCGTTTCGCCGTCCGCGAACCAGTCGTACTCGACGGCGGCGAGCGGTTCGTCGAGTTCGCTCGCAAGCGCCGCCGCCACCTCCTGTGACGCGGATCCCGGGACTATCATTGGCGGCTCTGTGTGCCCCGGGGGTAAACGCGTTTTTGTTCGTCGTCGCTCTCTGTCACCGCTCGACATCTTGAGACTCGCTGACGCTCCTCTCACCGCTCGCGGCTCTCCCCGTTCGCCGCTCGACATCTTGAGACTCGCTGACGCTCCTCTCACCGCTCGCGGCTCTCCCCGTTCGCCGCTCAACGTCTTGAGACTCGCTGACGCTCCTCTCACCGCTCACGAACGACAACAAATTCGGCGAGATCTTCCAGGTAGCCGACCGCCGCCGAGTCGCCGGGGTCGGCCGCCGACAGCGCCGACAGCGCGGCCTCGGACTCCTCGCGAGCGCGGTCGTTGATCTCTTCGGGCGTCAACTCGGTGATCCGAACCAGCGACGGCCGCTCCATGGCCTCGTCGCGCCCGGCCGGCTTGCCAAGCGCGTCGGCCTCGGCCGTCGCGTCGAGAACGTCGTCGCGGATCTGAAACGCGACTCCGACGCGCTCGGCGTACCCGCCGAACGACTCGATCGTGTATGTATCGGCGTTAGCGGCGATGGCTCCCAACTCGGCGGCGGCCCGAAACAGCGCGCCGGTCTTTCGGCGGGCCAATTCCATGTACTCCTCCTCGGTCGTCGGTTGGGCGACGAGTTCGGTCGCCTCGCCCTCACCCAACTCGACCATCGCCTCGGCGACGGTCCGCATCGCCCGGTCGTTGCTGCCGAACAGCGAGAACGCCTCCCCGAGCAGCCCGTCGCTCGTCGCTATTGCGGGGCCATAGCCGAACGCCGCCCACGTGCTCTCGACGCCGCGCCGGAGTTCCGACTCGTCGATGATGTCGTCGACGACGAGGGAGGCGTTGTGGACCAACTCGATCCCGACAGCGAAATCGACCGCCTCCGCGGAGGCCGCAGACCCGCGGCCGTCCTCGCCGACCAGCTCCCCGCCCGCTGCCTCGAAGGCGAGAAGCGTCACCATCGGCCGGACGCGCTTGCCGCCCGAGAGCGAGACGTGCTCCAACCGCTCCGCCATCGCCCCCGGTTCGGCCGCGTCGAGCACGGTCGCGAGCCGAGACTCGACAAGCGCCCGACGGCGCTCGAGATACTCCATGGCCAACGTAGGATTGGTGTTCGGAAGTACGTGACGGATACGACTGATCGTGCGGAGGTGGGCGAGCGCCGCCGTCCGTCGGTTCTCGATAAACCGGTCGTCGGCCCTCGCGCTGCCAGCTATACGCCGCAAGCGCCCATGGCAGCATTGTCCTCGCCACGGCGCTCAGCGTCGGTGTACGGCCAGTACGCCGGCGCAAACAGGGGGACGATGAGGAGGCGGATGAGCAATTCCGGGGCGACGGGGATGCCAAAATAGAGGGAGAACACGCCTTGCGGCCGAACGTCTCGAGATAAATCACTAGATAAGTGACGGAACCGATCCGCCCCGACCGAACGGCGAAGCCCCTTTGCACGCAGCCCCCGTGTGTTTCGTATGGACGAACCGAAACCCGCCGACGGCTGGCCCGACGGACCGCTCTCGGAGTCGGAGGCAAAAGACCGGCTCGGACCCGACGGGCTCGCAGTGTGGGTCATGGACGCCGACGACGACGTCCGATCGACGACGGTGCCCGACGACGCGCCCGAGGATCCCGTCATCGACATCGTGATCGAGACCGACGACACCTTCGAGATGTACAGCTATTCCCGAGGGCAGTGGATGGACTACGGCACCCAACAGAAGGACGACGACGACGCGCCGCCGATGGCCGGCACGCTCGAAAGCTACCGCGTCCTCGCCGGCGAGAGCGCACTCGAAAGCGAGTGATCGGCCCGACCCGAAGATTGAATACCGCGCCGCCGATTCCGATTGACATGCTGCCCTCCACGCTTCGAGATACCGATCCGGAACCGATCGGCGCCCAGGCCCCGTCACCGTCCGGCCGACGGCCCCCGCGATGAAACTCGTCGCCGTCGGCGTCGGGCAGGCTGGTGGGAAGATACTCGACCGGCTCCTCGAGTACGACATGACCCGGAATACGGGGTTTATCGGCCACGCTGTCGCGGTGAACTCCGCGACGACGGATCTGACCGGCCTCGATCGTGTCCCCGAGTCCGACCGCCTGCTCGTCGGCAGTTCGGTCGTGAACGGTCACGGGACCGGCGCCGACCCCGAGACCGGCGCACAGTGTCTGCGTGAGGACCTCAGCCAAGTCGAGAGCGCCGTTGGACGGGCGACTGCAAGCGACATCGACGCCTTCCTGATCGTTGCGGGGCTCGGCGGCGGCACTGGCAGCGGCGGCGCGCCGGTCGTTGCCGAGCGATTGGGCGAACTTTACGCCGAACCCGTCTACGGGCTCGGGATTCTTCCGGCCGCCGACGAGGGCGGGATCTACAGCCGGAACGCGGCGAACTCGTTGCAGCGGTTCGTCGAATCGACCGACAATCTCCTGTTGTTCGACAACGACGCTGCCAGAAACAGCGGCGAGACGGTCTCGGAGGGGTACGAGGAGATCAACGACGAGATCGCAACCCGGTTCGGGACGCTGTTTTCGGCCGGCGAAATCGACGGCCTCGGGGACGACGTCGCCGAAAGCGTGGTCGATGCCTCGGAGATCATCCAGACGCTCGGCGGCCGCGGGATCACCTCGATCGGCTACGCGTCGGAGGTCGTCGAACCGCCCGAAAGCGGCGGCGATGGACTACTCGATCGATTCTTGGGCTCCGACGACGAACCGGAGTTCGCCTCCGAGGGCGACGCGACGAACCGGATCACCTCGCTCGCCCGCCGGGCGACGCTGGGGACGCTCACACTGCCGTGCGACCCCGACAGCACGTCGCGGGCGCTGTTGATTGTCTCGGGCCCGCCGGCGGAACTCAGCCGAAAAGGGGTCGACGCGGCCCGTGGATGGCTCGAACAGGAAACCAGCTGCCGGACCGTTCGTGCGGGCGACTACCCGCTGCCCGACGAGGACCGCGTTGCCGTGTTGGTCGTCCTCTCCGGTGTGACCGACGTTCCACGGATCGGGACGATCCAAGAACAGGCCGTCGACAGCGAGGCCGAAGCCGAGGCCCGCGAGGAGACCGCAGAATCGGAGTGGCGCGACCTGATCGAGTACGACGACGGGGCGTGAGAAGTCGGCAGGCCCTCTACGTCCTCACCCGCGCGAGAAGCGACCGGCGTCCCCGCTCGAGGGCGACCCCCGCGACGATGAGGATCGTCCCGGCAACGACGAGCGCGATCGCCCCTGACAGCGCGTCGACGACGGTCGTCGCCACGAACGACAGCGTCTGTGCGAGCGCAGCGAGTGCGGCCAGATCAACGAACCGGCGCGTGCCCGTCGCGTAGCCGTAGTAGCCGGTCGCTGCGACCACCGCCAGCGCACAAAGATGCGCGAGGCCGACGGCAACGGCGTTCGGAACCGTTTCCGGGGCTGCGAGGCCGACGCCCGTCCCGATGGCGACCGCCGCGAGTGCGGTCGTTCCCCATCCGAAACCGCGTCGGTTCCGACCGAGTCTGAGGCTCCTAACCGCCCCGAGCGCGCCGACGGCAAGCGCGCCGAGCGTCGCCGATGCCCCGGGATCGAACCGATCGAACCGGCCGTCGAGTGTCGTCAACGCGAGCAGGCCGACAAGGGCGAACGCCGCGCCGACGGTCCGGTAGGCCCACCCGACGCGGTCGCGCTGGAACCTGGCGGCCCCGAACAAGCCGACGCCGAGCAGCGAGAGCGGCGCGGTCAGGTTGCCGGGGTCGGCGAGTTCGAGCACGAGACCGGCCAACACGATGAGTCCGATCGCGGTTCCGGCGCGGGAGCCAAGTGCATGTCCCGTCGGGAGCGCGACTGCCGTCCAGCCCAAGAGGAGCCACACAGCGTCGATCTCGGCCGCGGCGAGGTCGGCGAGCAAGAACAACGACGGCCCGGCCAACACCGCACCGAGCAGGGACAACGCCAGGCCGGCCCGGGCGAGCGAGCGCCGGTACGCGGCCGCTCCGCTCAAATAGGCAACTCCCGGCCCCGCAAGCAGGACGGCGACCTGTGCAGCCGTCCGGAGCTCCTCCCAGTTAGTCGCCAGAAACCACACGAGACCGACGAAAACAAGCGCGGCGCCGACGGCCGAAAGCGCGATCACCGCGCGGGATCGTCCCGGATCCTCTGTCTCGTACCGCTCGAGGATCGCGTCGGCCTGTTCCTCGGTGATGATACCGTCTCGAACCCACTCGTCGACTTCGGCCTGGAGGGCGTCGGGGTCCATGATCGGCGGTCAGCCGCCGGCCACTTATACGTCCGCCCGGCCATCGCCGCCGCTCGTGCCGTCCGTGTCTCCGTCCACACTACCGGTGCCGTCGCCCGTATCTCCGCTGCCAGCAGCCGTATTTCCACTGCTATCACCGATTTTCTCGGTGCTATCGCCCGAGCCGTCGGTCCCGCGCTGCCCATCGCCCTCCGGTCGGTCGTACGCGCCCTGTTTGGCCAGTTCCCCCCGTCGCGCCAGGACATCCGGCGTCCGGCAGACTCCGGGTTCGCCCGCGGCCTGTGGCGGCACGCAGTTGTTGCAGTTTTCACACACCACCGTCGCGCCGGGGGTGGAGAGCAGTCGGGCCGGGAGCCGCGGTTCCGCATAAAAGGGCCTCGCCATCCCGACCATCGAACAGACCTCCCCGAGCAGTCGGTCGGCCTCGGCCCGCCCCCTGATCCCGCCGACGCACAACACCGGCACGTCGACGACATCCCGGACCCGCCGGCAGAGGTCGGCGTTCCAGGCCGCCTCGAAGCCGTTTCCCGCGGCGTCGATCCGAGCGGCGAGTTCGACGAGCCGCCGGCGCCAAGGGCCGCCGAAGGCCGCCTCGAACCCCTCGGCGAAGCGGTCGTCGAACCCCCGCGAGCCAAACTCCCCGCGGATGATCGCGTGGTCCCAGAACGGCGACGATTGAACGGGGACGAGGGCGTCGTAGCCGGCCTGTTCAAGCCGATCGCAGGCCTTGATCGCCGCCTCGGCGTCGATCGAATCCCGGACGAAGAACGGCGACTCGGTCTCCGCCGGAACCTTCGTGACGAGCGGGACATCGGTCCGCTCGCGGATCTCTTCGGCAACGAGTTCGAAAAACCGGAGCCGGCACTCGAGGGAGCCGCCGAACTCGTCGTCGCGATGATTATAAAACGGTGAGAGGAACTGCTGGAATATCCCCATCGTCGCTCCGGCGAGGTGGATGCCGTCGTAACCCGCGGCCGCGGCGCGGTCAGCGGCCCGCCCGAAATCGGCGGCGAGTTCGTAGACCTCCGCCGTCGAGAGGGGGTCGGCGTCGATCGACAGCAGTCCGAGCCGATCCGCGAGCCGAAGCGGTGCCGGCGGCGGCGAGACGACGCGCTGACGGAGGTCGGGATGTCGCCGCCGGTGGCCGGCGTGCCAGATCTCCATCGACCGGAGGCCGCCGTGGGCGAGCTGGGCGAAGATCCGGCCCCCGTGGTCGTTGATCCGGTCGGTGAGTCGGCGCATGCTCGCGACCCGATCGGGGTCGTCGAACCCGGTCATACCAGGGACGGCACGGCCCTCCCGTCCACGGATCGGAGTCGCTCCCTGCATGATCAGGCCAGCGCCAGCCTCCGCGCACGGCTCAAGCTCCTCGATGAGCCGATCGACGGGGTCGTCGTCGCCCGCGTGTTCGAGCAGCGGCGCACGGTAGAGGCGGTTGCGGAGCCGGCAGCCGCCGATCTCGACCGGCGTCTCGAGCGTCACGTCGGCGTCCCGGCGCGCGTCCGGTTCAGACACGCTAGTAGGGCGGGGACTCTCGCTATTGAATCACACGGCGGCACGTGTCACCGCTGGGGAGCGCGCGGCCCCCGCCGAAGCGCGGCCGTCACCCATATCTGTCCGTCCAGCCTACGGCAGATATGACTGATTGGAAGGCGGTGTTAGTCGGCTTCCTCGTCGGCGTTGTCGCGAGCGTATTCGCCTTTGCGATCCCGGTGATCGGCCACATCGGGGCTGGACTGATCGCGGGTGCAACCGCCGGGATCGTCGCCGGCGGCGGGATCGGACGCGGCGCGTGGCACGGCCTGCTCGCGGGGGCCGTCGGCGGGTTGGTCATCGCGCTGGGGCTCGCCATCGTCGTCTCGCTCGTCGGGGTCACCGTGGGCGGTCCCTTCGGCTTGCTTGGCGGGATCGGTGTCTTCGCCATCGGCGCGCTCGTGGCGCTCGTCTTCGCCGTCGACAGCGCAATCGGCGGCGCCGTCGGCGGTCTGCTCGGCCGGTAGCTCGGTTTTTAAGAGGCCGGCACCCCAAGACGCGGTATGGCTGAAATCGACCCCGAGGCGTTACTTCCGAACGATCACGTCAAACAGGCGGTCCTCGACGGCGACATAACCCAACTGAGCCGTGGTGCCGCCAACCGTTACGCCGCGGCGGGCGACACCTTCGACCTCGACGGGACGGCCTTCGAGGTGACGAGCGTCGAGGAACGGACGCTCGGCGACCTGACAGACGCCGACGCGAAACGCGAGGGCTCTCCCTCCCTCG
>Ga0207753_1000247_pt1 | contig 21956 bp, 18 predicted proteins | sample PonA233FremontCA_2_FD_187273 | JGI IMG/M metagenome (GOLD analysis project Ga0207753, IMG submission 187273) | Salt pond sediment microbial community from Fremont, CA, USA - Pond A23 Sediment 3 (SPAdes) | ecosystem: Environmental > Aquatic > Non-marine Saline and Alkaline > Saline | place: USA... | reverse complement strand
GTAGCCGCTGCCAGTCCCGTAACTCAGCCCGTTGGCCGCTAGGAACGTGGCAAATTCGGCCCCCGTTACGTGTGAAAACAGCGGTATCAGCCCCTCCATCGTCGGCACTGCGACCCGCTTGATACTCACACCGTGGGCGTCCAACGCGTCGACCGCATCCACAACAGTCTCGCGGACCGCCTCGTCGGCGACAGCCATTCCCTCCTCGATAACTCCGACAGTGAGATCTCCAACCGGTTCGCCGGCCGCACTGGCGATGTCCGACTCGGGAGTCTGACCGAACGTCGACGGATCACGCGGATCAGGGCCGTTCATCACCTCCAAGGCCCGGGCAGCGTTCTCTACCGTGTTCGCTAAGGCACCGACATGGTCAAGAGAGGGTGCGAGGTCGACAAAGCCGTCACGCGATACCGAGCGATGAGTCGGTTTGAACCCGACAACTCCCGAGAACGCTGCCGGCATCCGCAACGACCCACCGGTGTCACTGCCCAGCCCGACCTCCACGAGTCCGGCGGCGACTGCCGCTGCCGAGCCACTGGACGAACCCCCCGGGACGTGGCCTGGGGCGACGGGGTTCGTCACCTGGCCGTGCGCGCAGTATTCGCCCGTCGACCCGTAGGCGAACTCGTCCATATTCGTGACGCCGACGACAGTCGCACCCGCCTCAACGAGTCGGTCGACGACCGTCGCACTCCGGTTGGGAACGTACTCGACTGCTGCTGAGCCACAGGTCATCGGCACCCCCGCGACCGCGATATTGTCTTTCACTCCCACTTCGAGGTCGTCCAGCGGCCCCTCGCCGTCGCCGAGCGAACACCGGTAGTTGAACGCGTTGTACTCATCCGTCCCCGGCCGAACGTCCGAGGCATGGGTGGTCGACGGCTCGTCTGGCGGCGTGACCGTGCGGGCTGCCTGCTCGAACCGAGCGGCGCTCTCGCCGAGTTCTCGGGCCTCAGCCTCGGTCAACTCGAATCCGAACGTCTGTGCAACTGTCCGTACAACTGTGGGGTCATATCCCATGAGACACGGTACCGAGGTGAGTGATAAAAACGTATTCTTTGTTTTATGAAGTATCTAAAGACCTAATCAGTATGCGGTTTAGCATAACACAATTTGGGACTAAATTACTCACCGAATGCCAACCGAGAACACCAAACGCGTCGTTACTCTTGGGGGATGGGCGACTCGTAGCTCTCAAAGGCATCAAGCAGCCCACCCGGATCGGAGTCGACGAGCGCCAGTTGGCGTTGAGTCTCACTGAAAAAGCCCTCGTGGGCCGCGTGATCGAAATGCGCCACGAGGTTGTCGTAGTAGCCGTCGACGTTGAGCAGGCCACAGGGCTTGTGATGGAAGCCGTGTTTCGCGCGTCCAAGCACGTCGAACAGTTCTTCGTGGGTTCCGATGCCGCCCGGAAAGGCGACGAAGCCGTCGGCCAACTCGACCATCCGGTCTTTTCGCTCCGCCTTCGTCTCGGTGACGACGAGTTCGGTCAGCCCTTCGTGTGGCTCCTCTCGTTCGCGTAGCGACTTCGGCAGGACGCCGATGACCTCACCACCGCCAGCCAGCACCGCATCAGCGAGTTCGCCCATCGTCCCTCCCTGGCCGCCGCCGTAGACGAGCCCGATCTCCCGTTCGGCACACTCCTCGGCAAACACTGTCAGTGCAGCGGTGTACGGTGAGTTTCCGGTATCATTCGACCCGCAGAACGCACAGATCCATTCCATACTGCTCTCATCACAGAATCATAATATAAGTCGACGGATATCGACGGGACCGCTATCCGAGCCAACGAGAGTCCGATCCGCATCCGTCTCAGAGTGACCGCTCACAAGGCGGTTGGGTAGTGCTGTTGAATCACCATTATTTTGACCCGCCGAACGCCGTCAAAATCCCTGAGCCGGTAGGTCAGTTCGCGGACGCGCTCGGCGTGCCCGCGGCAGAACAGCGATTCTAGACACCACTCTCCCTGATGTGTGTGGCTCGTATTCAGGATAACATCTTGATACTCGTGTTGCACCCCGTGAAGCTCTCGGATGACCTCATGATGTTGGTAATCGAACCCGACGAGGGCAACGACCTCACCGGTTGTGTCTTCGAGTTGGGACTGTGATTCGATGTACTCTAACATCGCCTCGCGGACGGCCCTCGACCGGGATTCCAGCCCCTGTGCCTGCCAGACATCGTCGAATTCGTCGACGATTTCGTCGGGAATATTGAAGCTTGTTCGCATCGTATAACGTATGACGATTCCCCCGAATGGGTATTAAATAGTTATATTGTCGCATGTCACGGCTAGTTTGGTATCGAATGTTGCATTTCGAGGAACTCGGACTGTTGATCGGGGCGGTTGCACTCGGGGCTGTACACGGCGTCGAACCGGGCCACGGCTGGCCCGTCGCCGCCTCCTACGCCCTCGACCAGACGAACAAATGGCTGTACGGGTTCGCGGCGAGTTTCATCCTCGGTGTCGGCCATCTCATCAGCAGTATTGCGATGGTCGGGGTATTCTTCTATGCAAAAGACTACTTCAGTCTCACGCAGGTCAACGAGCCGATTACGGTCGCCGGTGGGCTCCAGATCGGGGGACCCGTCAGCCTCGTGGCCGGCGTTTTGCTCATTGGCCTCGGCGTCCGCGAATACGTTCACGGTGGCCACTCCCATGGCAGTACTGACACGGGCCACTCCCACACCGATGACGCCGACTACCAACACCATCACACCAATGACGTCGACCACCAACACCATCACACCGATGACGCCGACCATCACCACGACCACAGTCACACTGACGACGCCAGCCACACCAACCACACGCACGACCACGGTCACTCGCATGACGACCAGCAGAGCGGCCTCGTTGCGCGGCTGAAAGCGGTTGTTCCGTTCGGCGGCGGCGCTCACTCACATGGTGATTTTGATCAAGCCACTGACCGCGGGCTGCTCGGGATCGCGTGGTTCGCGTTCGTCCTCGGGTTCGCCCACGAAGAGGAGTTCGAGATCATCGCGCTCTGTGCGGGGTCGACCCACTGTCTGGAACTGATGGGTGCGTACGCGATCACCGTCATCGTCGGGATCGTCGGTCTAACGATGCTGTTGATCGCAGGCTACCAGCACTCCACCGAAACAGTCGAGCGGTACACTCCCTATCTTCCTCTCTTTTCGGCGGTCGTGCTCGTCGGCATGGGACTCGGGTTCATCATGGGCATCTTTTAAACGGGGGGTCCGAGTTAGCGCACTAACTGGTTGAGGCCCGACCGCTCGACGAGCGACTCCGAGCGCTCCTGAATCGACACGGGATCGGGACGGTCTCCGAGGCCCTGACACTCGCCGTTTTCAATGACGACATCGCCGTTGCAGAGGACCGTCGACACCTCCGAGCCCGTGGCCTGATAGACGAGCAGCGAGGCGACATCGGTGTAAGGGGTCAGATGTGGGTAGTCGAGATCCAGCATGACGATGTCGGCGAGTTTGCCGGCTTCGAGCGAGCCGAGGCTGTCCTCGCGGCCGATGGCGCGGGCGGCGTCGATGGTTGCCATCTCTAGGACGCGCTCGGCGGGCATCAGCCCCGGATCGCGGTCGTCGACCTTGTGGGCGAGGGCGGCGATGCGCATATCCGCGATCAGGTTCGCCGTGTCGTTGTGCGCAATGTTGTCCGTCCCGAGCCCAACAGTAACGCCTGCCGCCTGCATTGCCGATATCGGAGCGACCCCGGTTGCGAGAGAGCAGTTCGTAGCGATGTTGTGGGCCACCTTGGTGTCGGTAGCTGCCAGTCGACGGATGTCTGGCTTGCTGACCTGTACGCAGTGGCCCAGCAGTGTGCGCTCGCCGAGGTAGCCCGCGCTTTCTAGGTACTCGACACTTGAGGCTAGGTTGCGCTCCTGGACAGAGCTTTCTGCCGTGTGGGTCGTCGTCATCACGTCGTGTTTCTCGGCGAGTTCGTAGGCTCCGGCGAGTCCTTCGGGGCTTACACCCCACGCTAAGAACGGCCCCGGCCAGACGCTCTGTCGACCGTCGGCAGTCCCGTGGTACTGCTCGATGAGTTCTTCGACGGCTTCCAGTGCCGCCTCGGTCTCCATTGGCGGGTCACTTGCATGGACGACGCCCGGCTCCTTCCGCCGCAGCGTCTCGATGTAGGACTGAAAAGCCGACTCCCCACCCTGATCGAGGAACCCGTGGGCGTAGATGTTGCGGACCCCGGCGGCGTCGTACACCGAGAGCTTCTGTTGGATGGTCTCGGCGTCGTAACCGTTGCCCAGCCCACCGGCGTTCTCGACGAACGTCGTGACACCTGCGCGGAGCGTTTCCCGACAGTACAGTTCCGCGGCGACAGCGTGGTCGTCGGGGTCCATCGCTGCGACGAACGGGTGTTTCACGTTGAACAGCCAGTCGTGGAGCCCCCGGGCTTTCCCGCGGCCCCGATAGAGGATATCGGGCACGTGAACGTGGGTGTTGATGAGCCCCGGGATCACGAGCTGGCCACTGCCGTCGATGACGCGGTCGGCATCGTACGCGTCGACCACCTCGTCCGCCTTGCCGACAGCGACGATCTCACTGCCCTCGACGGCGACCGCTCCATTCTCGATTACGTGGCGCTGTTCGTCCATCGTCGCAACGGTTCCGCCTCTGATAATGTGATTGGCCATATGTTGTATTTTGCGTCCGAACTCGAACTTACTGTACATGAGTAACTCATTTTATAAAAAATCACGCTATCAAATCCGGTCAAAACAGACTGTTCGACGATGCAAATATTGTGTCCATAGCTGGATTTAGGACCTCGATGATCATGAGGTGCCTATGGCAGACCTAGTAATCACCAACGGGACCGTCGTGACGATGAACGATGACCGGGAGATCATCGAAGACGGGGCTATTGTCGTCGAGGGCAACGAGATCGTCGACATTGGACCGACCGACCGGATCGGCGAAGAGTATACGGCGACAGACCGGATCGACGCGAGCAACCACGCCGTCCTGCCGGGGTTCATCAGTACCCACGTCCACGTCTCCGGAATCTTGCTTCGGGGCCTCGGGAACTACCGAAACCTCTACGACTGGCTCCTGAACGTCAAGCGGCCGGGGACCAGCGCGATGGATGCCGAGGACCACGCGATCGCCGCGGCGCTGTACTCCGCGGAGGCGTTGTCGACGGGCCTGACAACGTTCGTCGAAAACGCGACCGGTTCGGGCGGCGGCTACGACGCCTCCCTCCTCGAAGGGAAGTTCGACGTCTACGATGCCGCTGGGGTCCGCAACATTTACGCCTACGCCTTCGCTGACAAAGCGCCGAGCCAGGAGTTCGTCGAGAGTGCGGGCGACATCGCAATGGGGGAACCCGAGGTCAACCACGTCCTGCCCGACGAGACGGTGGCCGACACCCAAGAGGCCCTCGACACCGTCGAATCGCTTATTGAGCGCTATCATGGAACCGCTGACGGTCGACAGAGCGTCTGGCCGGCCCCGTATTTGGCGACGATCGTCACGCCCGAAGGGTTGGCCGGGGCCTACGAACTCGCTGAGAAACACGATGTGATGACGACGACCCACGCCGCCGAGGACGCTTACAACGAACAGTCACGGCGGCTCTCCAGCGTCGAGTACCTCCGCAACGCGGGCTATCTCGGCGAGCGCGCACTGCTGGGTCACTGCGTGCAGGTCAGCGAGGCAGACATCAGGACATTAGCGGTGACCGACACGAAGGTCGCTCACAACACGCTTGCCAACTGTGCGCTAGGATCGGGGATCGCCCCGGTCCCGACCATGGTGAACTACGGCGTCACCGTCGCCATGGGCACCGACAACGTGCCGAACAGCGATACCGTCAACATGTTCAAAGACATGGAGATTGCGGCCCACATTCATAAGGGACACAACCGGGATGCGGGGGCGATTACAGCCGAAAAAGTCCTGGAGATGGCGACCATCGACGCCGCCCGCGCCATCGGTCGCGAGGACAGCCTCGGCTCGCTCGAAGCCGGCAAACTCGCCGACATCGTCATGCTGGATCTCGACAGGATCAATCTCACACCGAGAACGTACCTGCCCGCCGCACTGGTGTACCAGACCCGTGGCTGCGAGGTCGACACCGTCGTCTGCAACGGCGAAATCGTCTACGACGATGGTCGGGTGCCGGGTCTCGACGGGCTGTACGACGACCTGCAGGCGACCGCGGCGGAGGCATCGGCCAACGTGATCGAACGCGCTGGTCTCGGTTCGCAACGCGACCGGACATGGACGAGTATCAATGAGTGACCAGAGAGCCCGGGATGGAACGGTCGACCTCCGAATCGAGAACGCCTCGCTGCTGACACCGGCTGGCCTCGTGAGCGGCAACAACGGTGTGGCAATCGACGGCGAGAGTATTGTCGCGGTCGGTCGGACCGACTCGCTCCCGCCGGCAGGTCAGACCATCGACTGTGAGGGACAGATCGTTGCGCCGGGGATTGTCGACGAACACGTCCATGACCGCTCGCTCGGACAGAGCCACAAAGAAGACTGGGAGACGCTGACCCGGTCGGCAGCCGCGGGTGGTGTGACGACCGTTCTCGGCCACGGCAACACCGACCCCTTCGTCGAGCGACCGGGAGATGTCGAACGGAAACTCGACCTCGCGGCGGCCGACGCCATTGTCGACTTCGGCTGTTTCGCGTGGGTCACCGAGGAGAACTACGACCGGTTGGGTCCGCTGGCGGCCGCGGGCGCGGTCGGCTTCCAGGCGTCGCTGGCCGAGCGCCCACTCGACAGCGGCGAACTGCTGGTTGCGATGGAGCACTGTGTCCCGACCGGGCGGCGCTTCGGCGTCCACGTCGAGGACGGTACCATCCTCGATACCCGGCGGGCGGCGGTCGAAGCGAGCGGTGAGGGGACAGCGATCGACCACTGTCGAGGTCGGCCACCAGTCGCGGAGGCCGTTGGTGCGAGGACGGTGGTCGAACTCGCCCGCGAGACGGGCTGCCCACTGCACGTTTTCCAGGTCTCGGCCGGGTCGACACTCGACCCGCTCATCCGAGCTAAACGAGGTGGCCTGGACGTGACCGTCGAGACGTGCCCCCACTACCTCCAGTTCACCGAGGCCGAGATGGAGCGTCAGGGGAGCGTCGCGGTCGTCTCGCCGCCGTTGCGGAGCGAGGCCGAACGCCAGCAGTTGTGGAAAATCGGTCTCGACAGCGGCTGTGTCGACTGTATCGGGACGGATCACGCACCCCACACAGATGCCGAAAAACACGTTGACGAGCCGTTCGGGCCGGTACGAGGCGTCAGCCACGGTTTCGTGGGACTGGAGACGGCCGTCCCGATGCTGCTGACCTTCGCCGACCGTGGTCGGCTCTCTTACACGAAGTGGATCGGGCTCCACAGCGCGATGCCAGCCCGCGTGTGGGGGTTGTATCCGGAGAAGGGATCGCTCGACGTCGGCACCGACGCTGACATCGTCATTGTCGACCCGGAACGGGAGTGGACCTTTGACAGAGCGAACCTGCGCTCGAAAGGTACGGTAACGCCGTTCGATGGCGAGCGGTTCCGCGGTGCGGTGAGCACGACGATTGTCCGTGGTAAGGTCGTCTACGAGGACGACACAGTCGTCGACGATCCCGGTTGGGGCACCCGCGTTGAACCAGTATAATTTCTAAAACGGGCTGTTCGGAGCGCTATATTGATTTATCCGTGTCGGTTGTCCCTATTTTTGTGCCTATCTGTGTACTTCATTAGACAGTATATCCGATAACTGTCCATGGAGAGATCACAGCTCTACCTATCAGGAAGAGATCTGAAAGACCTGGTGACGCCGGCAGAGGTCGTCGACGCCGTTCGAGACGGCTACGCGTTCCGCGGGGAGGGTGCTCCGGCGACTGCGCCCTCACGGATCGGAACCGACGACTCAGTCATCACGAGCTACACCGCTGCGTTCCCCGAGTGGAACGTGATGGGCGGCTACATGTACGCCGTTGGCAACGACGTGTGGTACACAACCCCGTTGTTCGACGTCGACACTGGGGAGCTCAAGGCCATCCTCGATGGGGCTGTCTGGAACCCCGCGAAAACGGGCGCTGTCGCAGGCGTCGGCACCGAGTTCCTCGCTGCCGAAGATGCCAGCAGCGTCGGTGTCGTCGGATCGGCACAGATCGCGCGGGCGTCGCTCGAAGCCGTCATGACGGTCCGAGAGATCGAAACGGTCGACGTGTTTTCACCAACCGAGTCGAGCCGGGTCGAGTTCGCCCAGAGCGTCCAAGAAGACCTCGGCGTCGACGCCGAACCGGTCTCGTCGAGCGCGGAGGCCGTCTCCGAGGTGGACATCGTCATCGTCGCCACCGACTCCCCCGAGCCGGTCATCGATGGTGAACACATCTCACCGGGAACCCACATCAACGCGATGGGCGCGGCCCACCCGAAACGGGAGATCGATGTCGAGACGTTCCGCAAGGTCGACAAGTACGTCCCGGACATCAAAAGCCGGGTGTTCGGCCACGGCGTCCAGGAGCGTCGACGCTCGGCAAGAGGGTTCTTGGAGGCGCTCGATGCGAACGCCGTCAGCGAAAATACGCTCTATGGCGAGCTCGGACAGCTCGCTGCCGGTCGGCTCCCCGGCCGGACCGACGACGAGGAGATCACCCTCCTCGACAGCGTCGGCACGGCCATCGAGACGGTCTCGACCGCCCACATGCTCTACGAGAAAGCCGTCGAGCAGGGAGTTGGAACGCCGATCGACAACATCCCGCGACACGAGAGTGATGACCTATGAGCGGCGAGACGGACCAAACCGTGGCCGACGTGCGGTTCGTCGACTGCTCGGTTGTCACCGCAAACGGGGAGTTGGGATCCGAGATGGGTGTTGCGGTCACCGACGGGAAAATCGTCTCGATCGGGGCGGTCGACTCGCTACCCGAAGCCCGCGAAGAAGTGCGTCTTGAGGGGGACGTCCTCGTTCCGGGGATCATCGACGACCACGTTCACACCCGCACGCCGGGCCACGAATACAAAGAAGACTGGGAGACCGCGACACGAGCGGCCGCTGCTGGCGGAATCACGACGATTGTTGCGATGCCGAACACGGACCCAGTCATCGACCGCGTCGAACGACTCGAATCGGTGTACGAGACGGCCGACGCCGACGCCATCGTCGACTATCTGACCCACGTCGTCGTCACCTCGGAGAACCTCGACCGCATCCCCGCGCTCGCCGAGGCCGGCATTGCCGGGTTCAAGGTCTTTCTCGGGATCACGTTCGGCGACATCGAAGCACCGACCGACGGCGAACTCCACGCGGCGATGCAGTCCATCGCCGAAACGGACCGTCGGCTCGGGTTCCATGAGGAAAACGACGAGATACGTGCGTATCTCGAAGCGAAGTTCCGCGAGGAGGGAAAGAACGACGCCATCTACCACAACCGTTCGCGGCCCCCGCTGGCCGAAGTCGAGGCGGTCTCGCGTGTGTGTCTGTTCTCGGAGTACACCGGCTGTCCGGTCCACATGTTCCACCTCTCTTCGGGGTCGGCCGCCGAGACACTCAGAGACTGGCGACACCGCGGCGTCGACGCAACCGCCGAGACATGCCCGCACTACCTCTGGTTCACCGAGGACGTGGTTCGAGAGCGCGGCACGGTCGCTCGGGTTCAACCGCCCCTCCGGACCGCCGACGAACGCGAACGGCTCTGGTCTGTCGGGATCGACGACGGCGCGGTCGACTGCATTGCGACCGACCACGCGCCCCACACCGACGCCGAAAAGGGAGTCGACAACCCCGACAAGAGCGTCTGGGAGACGCCCGGCGGGTTCGTCGGGCTGGAGACGCAGGTGCCCGCGATGTTGACGTTCGTCGACGACGGGCGGCTGACGCTACCCGAGTGGGTCGAGTTACACAGCACTAGACCGGCCCAGATCTGGGGCATGTACCCGAAGAAAGGGTCGTTGCAGCCCGGAGCCGACGCTGATTTCACCGTGGTTGATCTCGACCAGGAGTGGACCCTCGACCGGTCGACGCTACACTCGAAAAGCACGGCGACACCGTTCGACGGCGAACAGTTCTGCGGCGCAGTAACCAAGACGATTGTCCGCGGAGAGATCGTCTACGACGGTCAGACAGTCACCGGTCCAACTGGCTACGGCGAACACGCGACCGACAAATAACATAGATGGGTCGGAGCGAACCGAGATTCGCGCCGACATGAACTACAAAGGTGATCTGTTTGTCCGACTGCGTCGACACCAGACAGATATATACTACGCCGCCAAAATGTATTCACATATGGAGAAAAACGGCGGCTCGTCGTGGCGAACGTTGCAGACGGTCGAACGGGCAACAGAGGTCATCAGAGTGCTTGCAGAGCTAAACGGCGCAGGTGTCTCAGCCGTCGCCGAGGAATTAGATATGTCTACCAGTTCTACGCATTCACAGCTCGCAACGCTTCACGAAGCGGACTACCTCGTCAAAGAAAACGGTGAGTATCGGCTCTCGTACAAATTACTCCTGTTAGGTGAGCACGTCCGAGACAGCAGTGCGTTGTTCCAGTTTGGTCGATCCGAGGCAGATGCCTTGGCGGACGAGACCGGTCATTATGTCCACCTGTTTACCGAGGAGAAGGGATTGGGTGTGAATATCTACGAATCACGGGGTGAACACGCCGGCGACTACGAGTACCAGTCGAGGAAGCTCCAGCAACGGGAACCGCTCCACATCACCGCATCGGGGAAGGCGATCCTGGCGAGTCTCGACCGCCCGGACGTCGAGAAAATACTCGACCGACATGGGTTAGAGCGCTACACTGAGAACACGATTACTGATGAGTCGACGCTTTTTGAGGAATTAGATCGGATTCAAAACCAAGGGTACGCTGTCAACAACGAGGAAGAGATCGTGGGGTTTCAGGCGGTTGCTGCCCCAATACAAGCCAAAAGCGGTGTAGTAGTGGGCTCAATCAGCGTGGCTGGTCCCGCGCGGTTCTTCGGCAATCAAGAGTTCACCGAAGAGATACCCAAGCAGGTGCTCAACGCGGCCAACATGATCCAAGTCAACATCAACATGTCCGATGTGGACTACTAACTTGCTGTTCGAACTTTTTCTCAGTATGTGAATAGCGACGTGTCGACCTGAGGGGTACGCGATGAGTCAAACGTTGCTCCGATGGGACGAAACTGGTTTCTTGATATGAGAAGAACTCGCCGTACAATCCTGTTACGGTAATCGGTTCCAACCTATGAGCCAGTGTGAAACAGACACTCTTTGTTTCACACTTCTTGTTTCACACTCCTTGTTGTTTTAGCTATAAATCACAGAATGTGACCGGGAGACACCGACTCCGCGGACGACACGGGACCATCGGGTCTCTGTGGTTCGGTATTGTAAGTTCGTACACAGCCAAACAAATATTATCCAACTCATCAACCGCATGAGTAACAGTAGCAATGAACGATAGAGGATTAATAACGGAAGCAACGATTGCAGAACACCACGAGGCGGTGTGCCGGAGCTCTGACAAACAAAGCACTCGTCGAGCGGTACCTCACTAGAATCGATATTTATGGTTGCACCAGACCGGAAATAAATCCATCATCATCGTCAACCCCAATGCGAAGGAACGGACGCCAAACCTCAACGAACGCCGTGAGCAAAAGGGTCGACAGGGCTGCTCGACGGGATTCCGGTTCTCCTCAAAGAGCAGGTCTCGACGGTCGACGGATCGGGGCGCTTCGAAGCGCGACCTCGGTGCCTTCCTTGCCTCACTGGAGGACCCGCCGGTCGACTCTATCGCGGAACTCCATCGCCGAGGGGCCTACCACAAAACATTGGAACAGTTCGAATCGAGGATCGGCGACATTTTTCGTCCGGACTGTGTATGGAGGATATGAACCAAAAGACGTCCTGTTGTAAGGTCGGACGAACAAGCAAGAAATACGGGTTAGACGACGCCGAGCAATCTACAATCGACGACCGTCTCAAAACCCTCTGGCTCGGCGGCAGGGGATCGACCGGCCGGTCAGTCCGAGACCTCACCGACTACTACAATAAGACCGTACTGAAAGAGGTGTACATTCAGCAGAGCCGGGATTTCCTTTCGGACCATCTGGAGTCGGATTACGAGATGCTGACAGGTGATGACGATGCGAAACACGCCGAAGTCGTCGACAGCCTCAAAGCCGACGGAATCGACGCCGAAGAGCTGGTCGACGACTTCGTCTCGGCACCGACATTGTACCGGCATCTGACAGACTGTCTCGAACTCGACAAGGGACGAGCCGAAAGCGAAGACTGGGAAGAAAACTCCCTTTCGGTGACCTACCGGAATACGCAGCGTTACGTTGCGAACATCTTGGACTCCTGGGACCGAAAAGGCGTACTCCCTCACGCGAGCCACGCTGAGACCACGGTTCGGATCTACCTCGAATGTCCCGTCTGTGATACACAGACGACCATCGAACGCGCTCAACGGCGGGGATACGTCTGTGCTGACCATATGACCGAGGAGACGGGTCCCCCCGGCGAGTGACGCGTTCAGTTCTCCGTACTAGGTAGGACGGTTTACCCGGTACCGTCACTTTCTTATTTACTTGTTGTCTCGTTCCAAACGTGTGGAATATAAGTATTCGTAACATTGGTGGGATCCGCGACGGTGCTATCGCCGTTGAACCGGGAGTGAATGTCGTTCAAGGTTCGAATTTCCAGGGCAAAAGCTCTCTTATCGCCGCGATTCGCACCGTTATGGGATCGACGGGACACTATGATCAGTATCCACTTACAGAGAACACCGATACCGGTTCTGTGACATTGGAGACGAACGACGGGACGTACGAGATCACTATCCGTGACGGAGCCACAGGGGTCACACCAGAGACGGCCGAGACGTATCTGACTGACGAGACAGAACAGGTCGCCGCTTACCTGTTTGCGTTTCTGGGCGAAGATAACCCGATCCGACAGGCGGTTCGAAATGGCGACGACTTCACCGACATTCTACTCGAACCGCTCGCCCTAGAACGTCTCAGCGAGAAGATCGACGCGCTGCAACAGGAGCGCCAAACCGTCGAACGAGACATTAGTGAGGCCGAACGCGCCGTCGATCAAATCGTCGAGGTCCAACAGAAAGTCTCACGATTGGAAGCTGAACTGGAAGCGTTGTATGAGCGGCGTGAGCAACTTGACACCGAAACCGGTGACAAGGACCGCGTCGACGATTTGACCGAGGCCCTGAGCACAAAGCGGGACCAGCTTGAACGAACCACAGGCCAACAGCACCGACTGGAAGACCGCCTCGAACAGAGACGTGCGGCTATCGATGAGTGTAGAACCGAGCTGTCGGATCTAGAAGACCCCGAGGACGTCGACCGAACAACCGATATCGAACGCCAGCGTGATCAAGTCGCCGAACTGACCGAGACGATCGATTTCCTCGAAGACCTCTACCGAGTGAATAAAAACACTGTCGATGAGGACATGCTTGCCCACGTTACGAACGTCGAGCGATCACTCACCGAGGACAGTGTCGCATGTTGGGTATGTGATGGGGAGACATCAATAGACGAGATCAGTTCTCGACTAACCGAACTCAAAGACCGACTCTCGGGATTACAGGAACAGCGTCAACAGCTAAAGACAGAGATCGAGGAAGTAGAGCAGCACAGACGCGAAATCGAAAAGCAAAAACAGCGGCGAGCCGACCTCAGATCTCGGATTACGAACCTTGCGGCAGATATCGAAGACATGGTGCGGGACCTCGAAAGTGTCGAAAAGCGCAAGCAAGTACTGAAAACAGAGGTCAAAGAGCTCGAAACGGAGGTCGAAGAGGCCGAAGACGAGTACAATGAAGCGCTGACCGACGTCAAAACGCAGATCCGAACGACCGAACGGGAGTTCCAATCGTCCCGAGAGCGTCTCGATGAACTAGACGGACAGAAGGGTCGGCTCGAAGAGTTACGCGAAACGAAAACGGACCTCACTGCGGAGATAGAACGCCTCCGAAACGAGAAAGACGCGAAACAACGCTCACTTGTCGAGGAGTTCAACGAGGCTATCGACGACATCGTCGACCAGTTTGCGCCCGGATTCGACGGCGGATACCTCACTGCCAAGCGGGCCGCCGGGACCGACGAAATCGAGTCGTTCGAACTTGTTGTGGCTCGCGACGGTGTCGAGACCCAACTCGACAACCTCAGTGAGGCCGAACGCGAACTCGTTGGGCTTGCGCTCACTATTGCTGGCTTCCAAGCGTTCGATGTCGACGAAATGATGCCGGCTATTTTCGTCGATGGGATCAGTCAACTCTCGGCAGATCATCTCCACAACCTAGTCTCATACTTACAGACCGAAAACGAGATTTTGGTGATAACCGCATATCCAGAGGCAGGCGAGTTCGACGCGAACATCATCACCCCGGAGTCATGGGACGTAGTTTCGGATGATGAAGTCCCGGTCGCCTGAGGAGTCGACAGCTGTTCGTCTAACGAGGCAATCACTGCCGGGACGGATTTGAGTGGAGTTTCTGATTACGCCACTTCCGCGAGTGGAAGTAGCTCTCATTGCGAAATGAGAATCCGTGTTGAGAGAATACAACCCGAGTCCGAGTGACAGCTATGTATTCGGGTTCGAACCCCCTTGTGAAACAAGCAATGTCTGTTTCATAGTTGTCGTGCAGGTCCCAACCGACAGGATACGAATGCACGCCCAGAAATGTTTCTCAATATGTGAAAATATCCGAAATGAGACCCAGTATGTCGATTCGGAGAGGTACCTGGCAACTGGGCTGATCTCTGCTGAGCACGGCACACCCTCCAACAGTGCCGACACAACGTTCTCGATAAGAGAATACTAAACGTGTCCACCGAATGAAGACGGTGTTCGGAAGTTATGTTCGAATCACTGTACCCGGTGTCGCCCCGGTCGACTCGCCGTCTCGGACGACAAACTCACCATCGACGAGCACGTGAGCGATCCCTTCGGGGAACTGACGCGGATACTCGTAACTCGCTGGGCTGGCGACACGTTGTGGATCGAACGCAACCAGATCGGCGTCCATATCCGGCCGGATGAGTCCTTTTTTATCTAACCCCATCGCTCGTGCGGGCAGCGACGTCATCATCTGGACCGCCTCCTCTACCTCCAGTAGGTTTTTTTCTCGGACGTAGTGGCCGAGAACACGAGGATACGTCCCGTACGTTCGGGGGTGTGGTTTCCCCCCGAACAGTCCATCCGTTGCGATATTGGTCCGCCTGTGGGTGAGGATCGTCTCGACATCTTCGTCGGCGAGCATGTGGGTGATCTTGCTGACCTCTAGCCGCTCTTCGAGCAGGAGGTCCATTACGGCCGTCGGAGGATCTTGGTTTCGTACCTCGGCGATCTCGTCGACAGCCAGCCCCTCGAACTGTTCGTTCGCGTCGGTGGCCACGCTCGTGACGACGACGTTCTCCCATGCTTCGGGCCGATCCTCGATGTACTGGCGGATTCGAGCGCGGTCATCCGCATCGTCGAGGCGCTCGACAGCCCTGTCAGTGCCATCTGTCCGCACCCACGAGGGTAACATCTCCGCCAGCATCGTACTCCCGGCAGTGTAGGGGTACTGATCGGCGGTGATGTCGACGCCGCGTTCCCGTGCGACTTCGAGAACACTAATCGCCCGCTCGGCTTTGCCGTGCTGTGGGGGAAGCGCCAACTTGAAATGCGAGAGGTGAAGCGGGATTCCCTCGTCGTCACCGATATCAACGAACTCGTCAAGCGCGCCCCAGATGTCGTCAGTCTCGTTGCGGATGTGAGCGACGAAGGGACGGCCGTACGGTGCCAGTCGACCGGCGAGTCGCTGCACCTCATCGGTATCGGCGTTGAGTTGAGGTGTGTATATTAGTCCTGTTGAGAACCCGATTGCGCCAGCCTCTAGGGCCGCTGTTACGAGATCAGCCATCGCCTCCAGTTCGGACTCCTCGGCGGGGCGATCTGCCATCCCCATCACGTTGTATCGTACCGTCCCGTGGCCGACGAGCATACCGACGTTGGGTCCGATACCATTGGCATCGATCGCGTCGAAATACTCGGCTGTCGTCCGCCACGCCCACTCGTCGTCTATCCGGCCGTTGAGGCCACTGAGATGGTCTTCCCACTCAGCGGGGTCGTCCTCGTGGGACAGCGGAGCCATCGAGAACCCGTCTTGACCGAGAATCTCTGTCGTGATCCCCTGTCTCGTCTTCGGTTCCAACACCGGTTCGTCGAACAGGCGGAGGTCGGAATGGGAGTGCGTATCGATGAAGCCGGGAGCCAACATCAGGCCGTCGAGGTCGACTGTCCGCTCGGCAGCCCGTCCGAGGGAGTCTTCACGAACGACACACTGGATGTGCCCGCTGTCGATCCCGACCGAACCACGGAACCAGGGAGACCCCGTCCCATCGACTATGCGACAATTCGTCAGCGCAAGCTCAAATGACACGAGCGAACCCTTCGGTCGAAAGCACAAATAGGTATTGTATGTCAAAAATCTGTTGTTAATCTCATCTGGTACTATACAGTGTCGACAGCTGTCACCAGCGAAAGAGCCCACGACATCGATTTACCGTACTGAGTGCCAATTTTACGACAAATGTGGGCAACAGTAGGCATTTATTGGAAATATTTGACGGTACCTCTCTGTTTTTGTCCATTATTGTGTTACGTACCGTTGTGTGCGAGAAAATTTCCATACGGTGCAGTGCGATTAATCAAGGCCGTAACCACTGTACTGTGGGACGACACCGGCCTTCGAGACAGGCATACGCATGCTGTTTAGTTACCAGTGAGGAATCAATATTGAGTCATTACCAGACCCAACACCTGCGTGTTAGCGGCCGGAGGGCTTGATGAGCGAAATCGAACTCATCGTCGGTGATGAGTTGTACACAGCACGGCTGCTAGAGACAGAGGCTCCGGAATCGGTCAGGGCCGTTCGTGAACTCCTTCCGCTACAGTCGAAACTGTTGCACGTTCGGTGGAGCGGGATTGCGACTTGGATCAATATCGACGAGATCGACCTCCCGGAACTGCCCTATGAGAACCATACGACCTATCCGTCCTGTGGCGATCTCTTGTTGTATCCTGGCTTCCGAAACGAACAGGAGATCCTGTTGGCCTGCGGCCCAACGTGCTTCAAAAGTCCGGCCGGCGAGTTGGCCGGAAACCATTTTGCGACAGTTAATGTAGGACGGGAGGAGCTCAAAGCACTAGAGGAAAAGACGCTCAGAGACGGTGCCCAAGATATCGTTATCAGGATGGCCTAAGAGAGCGAACAGCGTTCACAACAACTTACTGAGGCAGCCGTGCAGTTACGAACGCGAATCGAAAGTCGGCTCGCCTCGGGATGGGAAGCGACCCGGTCGTTTGCAACGGAGAAGCATTCGTGGATCACGTAACGATCCCCCACGGCTGAGATCCCACAAATATTAAATACGTTGGTCGAAGTCTTTTATCCGTCCAAAAATATGAACGATAACTCTCGTTCTATCGTCTTGTTTGCCGGAATTTCTCATGCTATTGTCCACACCTATGAGCTGTCGATTCCAATCCTGGTTACCATCTGGCTCGTCGAGTTCCCTGTGTCGACGGCAACCGTGGGCGTCATCGTGTCGATCGGCTACGCTCTGTTCGGTATCGGTGCGCTTCCCGGTGGTATTCTCGCTGACCGATGGGGGTCCCGGAGGCTCATTGTTGGCTGTTTGGCCGGGATGGGGCTGTCGTTTCTCCTGTTGAGCATTGCTCCTGGCATCCTCACGATAGCCATTGCGCTGGCCGCATGGGGGATCGCAGCGAGCGTGTACCACCCTTCGGGATTGTCGCTTATTTCGACCGGCGTCGACGATCGAGGCTCGGCGTTCGCCTACCACGGCATGGCGGGTAACATCGGGATCGCGTTCGGCCCGCTACTCACTGCCCTGCTACTGTTGACCTTTGACTGGCGAATGGCCACCAGACTGCTGGTGTTGCCGACGGTGGTGGCGATCGGCTACGCGCTTACTACTGAGTTCAACGAAAGCGCTGCCGTTAGCGTCGAGGGTGGCACCGAACAGCCCGCGAGCGAATCCGAGGAGATGTCGTTCTCGAAGTTCATCACCGACAGTCGGGCCCTCTTTACGGCCGGCTTCGCCCTTGCGATGGTGATCGTAATACTGAATGGGCTGTTCTACCGCGGGATGTTGACGTTCCTGCCGGACGTGTTAGACCAGTTCCTCCCGCCGATCACAGATTACATACAGCTGTTTGACCCCAACAGCCCGATCGCCGAGGAGTTCACGCTCTCGTCGTATCTGTATGCCGCCCTGCTGACGATCGGGATCGGCGGCCAGTATGTCGGCGGCAAGGTATCAGATCGGATCCCGTCGACGACCGGGCTGACAGTCGTCTTCGGCGCACTCATGGTCGTCACCATCGGCTTCGTTCCCGCAGCCAGCGGCGGTATCGGGACACTCCTCGTCGTGAGTGGGCTCTTGGGCTTCTTACTGTTCGCGCTCCAACCACTATATCAGGCGACCATAGCCGACCACAGCCCACCGGGTGATCGGGGACTCTCCTACGGCTATACCTACCTCATGTCGTTCGGGATCGGGGCCGCAGGGGCGGCGATTGCGGGGTTCCTGCTGTCGGTCGTTACGACCGACGGTACGTTCCTCGCCTTGGCGGTGTTCCCCGCGCTGGGCAGTCTTTTTGCGCTCGCGCTCAACCGACGGGACCGGTCGACACAACGCGCCGACTCATAGCCTCACAACAGGCTGCTCGGTAGTGTAGCGGTCTCGTGTTGGAGCAACGATGGTGGACCCGATATTCGATTGAAACTGCAGTCGATCACCGTCGACTCGCCGACTGAGAACACATCCGGAACCCGACGCCGACTGAGGCGAGATAGATCATATCGCCGTGAACGATCCCCTGTGAGTAGGGTGCAGGATCATCGTATACATCGGAACTGTGGAGTTCTTTCATCCGAGCTCCGGTGGTCGACGCGGGTCAGCCTGTGATTCGTAGGCCGCCGCGAGTGCGACCAGTCGGCGGTCGGAGAACGGCGCACCGAGCAGTTCGATCCCGACTGGCAGTCCCTCGTCAGTAAAGCCGGCGGGCATCGAGATGGCTGGACAGCCCGATTGGGAGGCGATGAACGTGTTCGTCGGCACGTCCGCACGCGTAAGTTCGCCCGTGTGGTATCCCTCAGACTCCGGAGGGGCGACCTGCACGTCGGGAAACGCCAGTGCGTCGAGATCGTAATCGACCAACGTGTACTCGATGCGCCGTCGGAACGCGGCCTGTCGGGCCAGCCGCCACCAGTACTCCCGGTCGCCGGTCGGATCTATGGGGGCGTCAGCTATGGTTTGGACGTGTTCGAGTGCCTCGTGGTAGGCCCCCTGTTCGTAGATGGCCTCGAACGAGTCGACCGGGGGGTCCGAAAGCTCCTCGAAAAACCCGTTGAGGTCCCGTTTGGCGACCAGCCCGTACAGCGATGTGTCGTCGAGAAACGTCTCTAGACCCTCGATCTCGACGGGGTCGACAAGCGTCGCCCCGGCAGTCTCCATCTCGACGAGCGTCGACTCGACAGTCTCGGTGACGGCCGTCAGCCGTCGCTCACCGCCGTCACCGAACGCATCGCGTAATACACCGATCCGCGCTCCGTCGAGAGGTACCCTTTCGAGAGCGTCGACGAACGAACCGTCAGTCGACCACTCGCTGTGGACCGCAGTCGCCTCGTCTGTGGGATCGAAGCCGACGAGCACATCGAGGAGGCGAGCCAGATCGTCGACCGTTCGACACATCGGACCGGGAGTGTCCTGTTCGGCCACGAGGGGAGACATTCCTGTCCGACTTATCAGCCCGGTCGTCGGTCGGAGGCCGAAGAGGTTACAAAACGATGCCGGCAGACGGACCGAGCCACCAGTATCCTCGCCGATCCCAACCAGACCGAGATCTGCCGCGATTCCGGCCCCAGTGCCAGCACTCGATCCTCCAGAGTCGCGAGAGAGATCGTACGGGTTGCGCGTTTGGCCGTGGACCGACGAGTAGCCGACGAACCCGGCGGCGAAATCCGGAAGGTTCGTCTTCGCGAGGATGATCGCGCCCGCCGATTCGAGTCGATCGACGATCGTCGCGTTCGTCTCGGGCACGAAGTCAGCGAAGGCCTCCGAGCCAAAGGTCGTTCGCAGCCCGGCTGTCATCGCTTGGTCCTTGAGAAGCACCGGGACCCCATGTAACGGTCCGACGAGCACACCATCTCTGAAGGCATCATCGAGTTGTTTAGCCCGAGACAACGCCACCCTATTGACCGTTACAACCGCATTCAGGTTCGGCCCTGCTCGATCATACCGGTCGATCCGGTCGAGATACCACTGTACGACAGTTTCGACCGTGAACTCGCCGTCACGGAGTCGGTCATGAAACTCTTCGACTGTCAGTCCGCGAAAGTCTCCCTTAACCATTTCACCGATTACCAACAATACGGATCACGTATTGTATAATCAATAATCTTTCTGTGTTTTATCTCATCATATGCTCTCAATACGCCCGCACAATCGGTTTTGTGTGAACTGAAACAGGCCCGGAGCGACCGTCAGGCTCCGACTGGACTGAGCGGTCTGATATCGACACAGGATGCCGTTATGATGATCTCGAAGTGATCGCGGTCAGCTTGGTCCACCAAGCGTCGGCGCGACAGTGCTGGTAATGCTCACCATTCAGCTTAATCTGAATTTTCATTTTATCGTGTACTGTATTTCTTATGATAGGTTTGAGCTGAATGAGTTCGAGATTCCTATCACAACGGAGTCCATGAGGACGATCTACTCCCACAGTCCTCAAGAACCGGGATCAGATAACGGGTGAGAGGACCGAAATTCATTCCGACGATGATCGGCACAGGCTGTAGAATGCGGCCGGCAAAGACAGAAACGACGACCGTCTCCGACCCCGAAACCACCGACTGTAGAGCATTTTCCAAACGGTACCGATTGTGGTCGACGGGAAGTACGACGTTTGTAGGTTGATACTTTTCGTTGCTGGCTCACAGCCAAAACCAACTGCGTGTCGTTAAGCAGGGTACGGTTCCGAGTATGAATATCACGGCAACCATATCGGCGTTTAACATGTCTTTAAAAGGATAAAACTGCAAACATACCGTTAACTAGAATGTTCCGAAGACGCTTCCAGTCGCCACCACGTCGACCGTTTCGAGTCACAGAAAATCAAGCAGTCTGTCGGGTGGCTGTTACTCGGACCGACTCCTACGGGAAAGGGGAAGCCTACGGCCAGAATAAACCCGCAAACCTGCATTTCGCCTACGAACTCTAGCGTCGACTCGAACGGAGTGAGATCCCGGAAATCAAAAGCGTCGCCTGTCACCCCGGACACGCCAACCTGCAGTATCGTGGCCCACAGGAGGCCGGCTCTCGAATTCGGTATGGGTTGATGAACGTTGCAAATACAGCCTTCGGCCAACCGGCCTCACAAGGTGTGGTTCCTCTGTTGTCTGCAGCTACTACCCCAGACATTGTGGGTGGTGGATACTACGGACCCAGTGGCTTCATCAACATGCGTGGGAGTTCGGAAAAACAGGAATCTAACGACGCCTCGCATGACGAGGACGATGCCGAGGAACTGTGGGGCATAACTGAGGCCCAGACCGGCGTGAGATTCGATTTCGAGTCGCTCGGCTTGGCCACCGCATAGCGCCCAGTAGTCGGCGGACCGAAGAGATCCGGAGTAGCTGATCGTTCGAGTCGAATACGGAACAGCGCAGTCTTGCTGTTGGACCTACAAGCTGGACGGATCGAGCGCTACAGACGAGTGCCGACTCGCTGGCGATAAAATGAGAAGGGTCTGAGACCGGACTATTCGCCGCTATCGCGCGCCCAGTCTTCGGAGCGGGCAACGGCGTCCTTCCAGCGGTCGTAGTTGACCTCGATGTCGGCATCCTCGTCGACTTCGAAGCTGCGGTCGATCTGCCAGTTGTTACGGAGTTCGTCAACCGTGTCCCAGT
>Ga0207753_1000246_pt1 | contig 21999 bp, 25 predicted proteins | sample PonA233FremontCA_2_FD_187273 | JGI IMG/M metagenome (GOLD analysis project Ga0207753, IMG submission 187273) | Salt pond sediment microbial community from Fremont, CA, USA - Pond A23 Sediment 3 (SPAdes) | ecosystem: Environmental > Aquatic > Non-marine Saline and Alkaline > Saline | place: USA... | reverse complement strand
TAAGCTACCGTCTCGCACAGATGACCGGTGTGACATTTCTACTATTCTCTTTGTTTACTCTGTCTATCGAAATAAGTAGTTTGTCTAGCCCTTATTTAAATGAAAGTGATGCTATCGTCTTCCTTCTCGCAGGCGTGTGGTTTTTCATCGTTGCACAGACACTCAAACAAAATAACAGGAACAACGAGAAAGAGCCTTCTACGGCCTGACGACACAATTAGTACTGATCGTCGGAAAGTCTGGTCATAATTATGGACGACACGCAAGGACGAGTTCACGAATGTAGAAGTCGAGATCACCCGGCTCAATGAATACGGAATGAACTCGTCAATACCGACTACTAATTCAATGCTTTACTGAGAAGTCGAGTTCGGCACGACGGCTACGTTTGGTACATCCCGAAATCAATGAAACATCTGTCAATTAGATCTACGAATGTATCGGCGTCTGAGGGCCGAATCTTTTATTCGGAGAAATTTTATGTCGTTGAGAATTTGTTTTATAGTTGTGAACAAACAATTCATTATCAACATGACTGGAGCCGTCAGTGGTGCTATTCTTGTAGGATGGGGTCTCGCAGGTGCCATCTCTGGGGGTATTGCGCTCGGTCCAGTGCTTCTCTTAATTAGTGGAAGCGGAATAACTGCGAAGAATGTATCAATTCTCCAGTCAAATACCGCCGTTCTAGATGGTCGATTACTATTGTTTACAGTAGCGATGGTTGTGATCAGCATTATCACTGCGATTTGGTATGTGTCTTTGATTAAATAGTACTGAGAGATCGCTACTCACCCCGTACTTAGCAGTCGTTACTCTCGCAAGTTAAGCCACATCTCGTGCAACATTCGCGGTCTAAATAAAGCGGATACAGCTCTGCTATACGGAGAGAATCAGTGTTGCACAGAATGAGCAGAGCACTAATTGTCAAATATACGCTGCGAGTGCACTCCCAACAGCGAGCCCAAAAATCAATTTCGATGTTTCTTGCCACGTCCAGCTAGTAACTCCGTAGAGTAGCAATCCAACAGGAGGCGCTGAGAGAACAGCAGCAATCCAGTCAGGCAGATATACGAATAAGTCTGCCCAGAAATAGACTATTGTCGTAACAATACCAGCAACAAATGATGTAATGCGGTTCCATTGAAACGTAGAGTAGTCCCGCCCGTCGGGTGGATCAAGATCACCAATGAGTTCTCTTTTCGAGGGCATACTCGACAATAGAGTATCACTAAATAAAATCCTATGTGATGCACCCCCGTCCTGGATCGATCAGATTCAACTGTGCTTTACTTAGAGTGTGAGTCTTGTAGGCATCCCAACAATCTTGTAAACAAAAGACCACTATCCACCATGAACCGATTCTATATCTTTCATGGCTGTTTGGCGATCTTCGGTGCTGTCTTTACATTCAGTGCAGGCGCAACGATGCTATCTGGCGATTCAAGTATCCCGATCATCTTCGAGGGTCTTGGTGGAATCGTAGTACTGGGTGCATCGGTGTATGCGGTTCTCACAAGTTCGTCCTCGGAGTTCGATATCGGAAACGTGGCATTCTGGGCCGTCGTGGTGGGCACAGTTGGTGTCCTACTCGGTCAGGTACTCCAGTTCGTCTGACCTCGAATAGGGTATCTGATTGTGATTATGATCGACTTGCGTCCGCAGTATAGCATAACATTCTGTCGAGGTCACATTCTATATCCTCAAACGGTAACTGGCCGACTCGTCACTGGTCGCTTTTCGTGTCGTGGCATCAGTACATAAAGAACGGATCTTTTCGTTGTCCTGCGAACACAACTACCTTCTCGTTGTACTGCTTCAAAATCCACTTGCTTGAATAAGCACTGAACTGTAACACCAACTGAGAGGCTTTAGTCTTCTTCGCTGATCGGCGTGTAACTTCGGAGTTCTCTAATCGCCTCAGTAATGACCGTATCTGACAACACCCCTTGCAGGTTGTCGATATCACGGTGCTTCATGTTCGTCACGTACCACGGAGAAATGAATGCGTCTTTGTCTGAACCGCCACGAATCCAGTCGTCTTCGAGTACAGCTATTCCAGCCGGATGCTGTTGCGTTGTCAATGCCATCACAATACACTCTTCGTCAGTAAATGGATGCGTCTCGTCACTGATTATGAGCCATGGTCGGTATGCTGGGTTGGACTTGTGTGGTGCTGGCCCCCACTAGACTTCTCCCTGCGAATAGTTCATTTACCATCCTCGGCACCGGCTTCGATACCTTCCCCCCACTCATCGGGATTTTCTGGACCAAACCGATCTGTTACTGTATTGGCGATCCGCATTGAGTTGAGCGTCTGTTCTACATCCTCTCCGGTTGCAACTGCCCAGTAGTCGCCTCGATGGCGAACCAGTCCTCGACTCTCCAACCGTGAAAGTACAACACCAATGCTTCCCCGTGCAACATCAGTTGCTTCGTGGATTTCTTTCGGTGTATATGCTTGGTCGGGTGAGGAAGCCAAAAACGAAAGAATCACCTCCGCATTCGTGGTTCCCTGGGGTTTCAGTTCCTCCTCAGGGTCAGATTCAAACCGTTCAATATCGATGGGCATAATTGAGCTATGTAATCGGAAGTAATAGATGTAATGGTGACCGAGAGAAATGCCAACAAGAGTGTGAAGGAAGCATAGTTAGATCCATTCGAAAAATCCCGGCTTCTCAAATAGATTTTGCTCAGAAGGTATCACCAGATCTACTTAGCAACATCTCCAATTGTGGACGTTAATTCAGTAGTCCTGTTCTACAGTTCGTCTGCGGTTTGATTTTCCCTGAGAACTTCATCCATGTCTGGTGTCTCAAATGCCTCCTCAGAGACTTCGTTTTTAGCTTCCTTCGACGAGGATTCATCCGACCCTACAGGTGTGCCGAACAAATTGCGGAGTTTGTCAATCATATCGAATGGAACTCGTTAATTCAGTAGTCCTGTTTCACAGCTCGTCCGCTGTCTGATTCTCTTTGAGAAATTCTTGCATATCAGGTGTCTCAAATGCCTCCTCAGGGCCTTCGTTATCAGCTTTCTTCGACGATAATTCACTTGACCCTACAAGAGTGTCGAACAAATTGTAGAGTTTTCTAATCACGATACGAAGTGTAGAGCTGTACTATCTTATAGATAATCGTTTTTTCAGCCGATTTGATTTGCCCACAGTGAAATGTTCGGCTCTGTTGAAATACTCTTCTTCAGACATATTCTCGCCTAAAACGGCCGGTTGATGGAGCCTGCGATCTTAACGCCGAAGAAGCCTTACTACTGGTGGCCGTTTGATGAGTATGGGAAAGTGGTTTCGACTATATACTAAAATATATCACTATCACTATCCGCTTCTTGGAATCGCTGGCATGATGGGAACAGTCATCTTCGCCAGCCCTGGAGAACATTTCATTTCCGTCGGCCCACTAGGGTTGGACATATTCTACGCCTCAATCATTTTGTTCGGACTGCTATTTATCATATCAGTGACCGATAAGTATGATCCAGGAGCCTATGGGCTTACTTCGTCGGAATCTGAAAAGTAGAATCCCTGTATTGACCGGTCCGTACTTCAACTGTACTGAGCAATTGAGGGGTAAAATATTAACTGCAGAGGATTTCAACAAAGCCAGAAAACACACATCTCAGTAGGCCATATTCAGGTTCTCGTAGAGAGTACATGACCGCACACACCATAGTAAATAATTTTAACTTGGTTGGATACAAACACACATTATGGCTGACGAATCAAACAAGCAGGACAATTCTAAAGATACGCCAGGCACGGACGACGCTTTTGAACTTGCTGAAGACGATCCCCATCTAGATATCGAGTTGCCAGAGGAGAGCCTATTCACCCTTGATGACTATCTGGAGATGTACAGAATTGCGTCATCAAGGCCGGGATTCGCCATCCTAACCCTATTACAGACAGAAGAACGCCTCAGTACCAGTGAGCTCTCAGAAGCCCTTAATCGTGAGAGCAACAAGTTGCATTACCATCTCAGAAAACTCAAAGATACAGCATTGATTCGAAATCGGCGTAACCCCAATACGGGAACTGAGGATGTATATTCATACTATATATTGACTGATCTCGGTCATACTGTCCTTACTCATGGGGTCAAAACAGGGGTTGAAAAATTGGCTGCTGAAGAGCATGATATACAAGAACAGTATTCCAAATAAATAAGCCAGATTGGCACCCTCTAAGAGAATAAATTGCTGTACTTAGAACGGCAGTATCACAATCGAACTCACAGGGGGTAGACATGACTATTCGTGTTCTAGTGCGTCGTAGATCTCTCGATTCTCGTCGCGGTCGGCAGCTGCAACTCGCTGGATGAGTTCCCTACGGATATCGTCCATCACCTCATCGAGTGGCGATGGAGAGTCAGATGTATCCTCGGTCGACATATGTGAGCTGAAACTCCGAACGTTGTTAACGGTTCGGGTCCGATGAATCGCCGGTCAGCCGGTCGATTCCGTACCGTATGAGATCGTCCCGCCACGCGTCGATCTCGCCGGCCAACTCCAGTTGGTCCGTGTGAGACCGAAGATAGTCGATGGTTTCCTGCGTGTCGACGGCCTCCTGGTCGGTTCCGAACCGCTTCAGAACGGTTCTGATCTCCGTATCGTAGCTGAACCGATAGGCGTTAAGGGAATAAAACACGACTGTCGTGTTCAGCGCGGGTTGAATACTGTTGGCCGGCTTCATCTCCGCCCTGAAGGGCGAGGCTTTCGCCTCGAATTTTCCGTAATCAAGTTGGGTGGTGATCCGGTCACTCGACCGTGGGGGAAACAATGCTGGTGAGTCTTTCCATCTGCTGTTCAGGTACGACGACAGTAACCGGGACACATCAGCCGACAGCTCCGATGTCGCCGGCGCAGGCTCGTTGTCGTTCGGGTATTCTTCTGGATCTCGGTTGGCACATACAGCGCACTGTTGCCCTCTCTGAGCATATCCACGTCGACTGCAACCAACTCGCCAACCCGAAGGCCCGTATCGTACATGAGGGCGATGATCGCCTCATTACGCTACTGGAGTGATTACTACGGTCTGACCGATGGGTGCGCCGACGGTCGGTCCACTCAAACAGTTCGTCTCCGGATCGACCACGAAACGCGTCCGGGGTGAGAGGCAGGATCGACCACGAAACGCGTCCAGGGTGAGAGGCAGACTCGTCGCTTAATTATCCTCTACGCAAGAGACGAGTTAGCCTGGCAACCCAGCTCACTGGTCGACATCGAAGGCATCGAGTTGTGTCTGAAGATCACCGGCCTGTGTGGCGAGTTGCCGGATACTGTCTTGGACTTCGTCGAGGGAGGCAGCCTGCTGTTCAGCAGCCGCAGTGACTGATTCGGTCCGGTTGCTCGTCTCCCGGCTAATTTTCTCGACATCTTCGATCATGGCAACTGCCTCCTGGGTCGACTGTGCCTGGTCATCGGTTGCCTCGCTGATCTCCTGGATTCCGTCGTTGGTCCGCTGGACGTTGTCGACGACCTCTTCGAAGGCCCCGACCGTCTCGTTGACCGTCTCGGTCCCCTCAGCGATCCGGGTGCGGGTCTGTTGGACATCCGCGACTGTCGCCTCCATCTGCTCGCGGATGGTCTCGATTTGGGCTTCGATATCTCCGGCGGAGGCTTTGGTTTCTTCGGCCAGCGACTTGACTTCCTCGGCGACCACTGCGAAGCCGTCGCCAGCGTGTTCACCGCCACCGCCTCCGTTCCCAGCGCGTGCGGCCTCGACACTCGCATTCAGAGCCAATATATCCGTCTGGTCGGCAATGGTGGTGATCAGCTCCACGATCTCGCCGATCTCGTCGAACCTAGATTCGAGGTCCTCGACAGCCGTAACCGTCTCCTGGGTGAGACGCTCGATCTCTCGCATCTCCTCGATGGCGTCTTCAGCCGACTGGCGGCCCGACTCACCGACATCGAGCGTCTCGCGTGAGGTTTCGGCAACTGCGCTTGCCTGGCTAGCGATCTCTTCGACGGTCGCCGATAGCTGGCTCATCTCGTCTATGACCGTGGTGAGCTGACGGCGCTGGTCGTCGGCCCCGTCAGCGATCTCTTGGATCGAGTTGCTGACGTCCGTACTCGCCTCGTTGATTGTCCCCGTGCGAGCAGTGACAGTCTCGGTTTCGGCCGCGACATCGTCGGCGAACGTTTGGAGTTCGACGACGGTGGCTTCGAGCTCGTTGAGCATCTCGTTGAACGCAGTGGCAATTTCGGCCATCGCCTCGCTTCGCTCGTCTGGATCGAGCCGCTGGGTGAGATCGCCCGAAGCGGCCTGGCCCATGCTATCGCTGTACTGGCTGGCTGTCTCTCGCAGATGATTTGTGAATTGTTCGGCCTCACGCCGCGCCCGCTCGGCGTCCTGTTTGGCGTCGGTTGCCTCCTGTTCTGACTGCGTAGCTTCGGTGATTCGCCTGTCGAGTGCATTACGCATCTCCCCGAATGAGGTATAGAGCCGCCCAATTTCGTCGATTCGACTGCTTTCGAGGTCGGTGTCGAGATCCCCATCACGGAGTCGCTCTGCTCGCTCGCTGAGGTCTTCGAGGGCCGCAACCGTGTTCCGGCCAATGGTCCCACCCACCAGCACGAAGCCGAGCAGACCGACGCCGATGATGATGAAGATGTTCTGTGAGATCTGCGACTGGAGGGCGAAGGCGTTGGATGCCGGGACGTGGACCAAAACTACCCAGCCCACATCGGCGGTCGAGGTCGGCTGGTCGATAGCAGTGACTGGGGCGTAGCCGATCACGAGTTCCTCGAACTGGACGGTGCCGACAGCTCCATGGAGTCCGCGGCGAAGCACTGATTGGCGGTCGTAGACCGTGTCGAGCGTGTCGATATCGTTGTCAACCTGAATCTCACCCGCAGCGCTCACGATCTGAGTGTTACTCCCCTCGATTGGATTCCGGAACTGCTGGGAGAGTGTCGCCACGTCGACCGGGATTACGAGTGCACGGTTCTCGGACTCTGGCACAGGTGAGGCAAACGCAAGCCGTCCAGTGCCGTCGACGACAGTAATCTTGGAGACTATCACATCATTAGAGTCTGAAAACGTCAGTTGGGTATTGTCGCCGGTGACGAGCCACTCGTAGCCACGGTCGTCGAGACTGCTGCCCGTGGCCGTAGACTCCGAACTGTCGAGAATCTCACCGGAATCGGTATTAACGTAATGGATCGCTTGGTGTTCGTCATCTAACGAGAGGAATTCGGCTGCCAGTGCCTCCGAGATCTCTCTGTCAGAGCCCTCACGAAACACGTCTCGTGTCGAGATGAGGCGGGTCGACTCCTCGTTTTTTTCGACCCAGGCCTCGATTGAGGTCGCCTGATCCTCAGCAACGCCCGCGATTCTGTTTTCTTGATCCGCTGTGAGGGAGTCGGCAATCGACGACTGGAACAGGAGTCCGAACAGGAGCGTTACAACTGCGATACCGACGACGACGGCGGTAAACTTCAGCAGATAGCTCCGGCGGATGCGGTTGGGAACGATCGAGGCAGAACGGTTCCGTGGATCAAGTTTGGAAAGTCTATCACCCATGGGCGCTCACCAACCGTTGATCCAGTTGTTCGCCGAAACTCCTGGTGGTGGCGAGGTGGTTTTCGGTGCCCACTCGCTGACGTTTTCCAGGACGGCCACCTCACGCCCGCTGTCCCAAGCGAGATCGCCGATGAACGTCGTTGAGCGAGCCTCGTGGTCGTCGCTGATGACGTGGTAGCCAGCAGGAGTAAAGAAGCCATGACCTTCGAGCACCCGTGAAATCTGTCGCTGAGTGGGATACTCACCCAGGAGATCGATCGCCTTCTCGACAGCGGTCGCCCACGCCGTGACCGCAGCATACCCGCTCATGTAGTGGCCTGTGGGGACGCTGATTCCCTCCTGCTGTTGGGCGAAGGTATACAGCTGTTCGCCCGGCGGCCAGGTCTCGATAGCCGGATAATCCCAGTAGTAGTTTCGAGAGCCTAGAACCGCATCGACACCCGAAACTAGCTCTTCAGTCATCGCATCGGCTGCACTGTACATGATCGGCCAGACGGCGGTCGTCTCCTCGAAGAAGCCAGTCCCCTGAGCAGTTTCGAGGAAGGTCGTCACATCGCCCCCCCAGAGGCTCGCAAACGTCACATCCGGAGGATCTGCGACGAGATTGTCGACCTCTGTGGACATATCCGCTTGCGTGAGTTCCGGAAACTCAACAGTCGTGATTTCGACATCGGTTAGGTTCCGCATCGCATCACGGAACAGCTCCCATTCGCCCTTACCAAACGCGTAGTTCGGGTTGATGCCACCGATAGTGTCGATATTGTCGGCACCGAGCCGGCTAATCACCTCTCGTGCAGCCGCAACCACCTCCATCACGTCAGCGTTCTGTGCCCGAAACGAGTAGGTCGGATCGGGTACCGTCTGTTCGTACAGCGTCGTCACACCGCCGTCAGTGCCGACATTAATGACTTTATTCTCTTCAATCATCGGCGCAATCGACTGGTGTGTGCCGCTGCTGACCGGTCCGAAGGTGACATCGAAGCCGTCATCGATGAAACTTTGGTACGTTTCTACCGCATCGGTCGACTCGTCCCGTACTTCAAGCTCGACTTCCCGTCGGCCCACGATCCCTCCCTGATCGTTGATACGCTGGACAGCCTGTTCGGCACCGCGCTGTCCCTGAAGCCCGAGTACCGCACCTGGTCCCTCGGTGAATGTCAACAACCCTGCCTGAATAGCGTCGGAGGGTATATCTGACTCTCTTGATATCGTTCCGTCGACTGTGCTACAGCCCGCGAGTGCAACAGTCGCCGCCGCACCACCAGCCATCTTCAGAATCGCCCGACGATCCGGATGCGAGGATGTGCCGTCAATGCCCGTCATCGACGACCCCATACCAAAATACTGTTTGTTGACACATAAGTATCAAAATACATCATATTCTGAAATAACGATCGTTCTGTGCGTTAATAAATCCTATTATAATCATCAAATGAATGAGACTCTTACCGAACACAGTGGAGCAGCGTGAGTATCATGGCATCCCGCTGAATGCGCCTGAATGTAACTATTCGGAGCTGAGAGCTAGGCATGTATTCATTTCAATGGGATTCTGCAGCTGAATACTCAGCTTGCGAGTTGCAATTCGACGATGAATACGGCACCAATCGGATCGTTGTCCTCTACAGAGACGGTGCCACCGTAGCGTGAGACAAGCGTTTTGACTAGGTAGAGGCCAATTCCCGTACCCTCGCTTTCGAGCCCCTGATTGCCACGTCCGAAAATCTCCGCTTTGTGCTTCTCGGAGACACCGGGGCCGTTGTCTGCTACCCGGACAGTAACGGTATCGTCTTCGACAGTCGTTTCAATAGTAATCTCAGGTATATTTTTGTCGTTGTGCTGGACAGCATTCTTCAGCAGGTTTCGGAACACAGCTTCGAGCAAATCATCGGCTACAACCTCAACATGAGAGAGCGTTTCATTGACAGTAACTACAGTAGCATCCTGCTCAGATCGAATGCGGTCAATCTGCTGTTCAAGAACCTGTGTCAGCGGCACCGGCTTGTGATCGGTATCTGTCTGCAGCATCACGTCGGCGAGATCTCGTGCGGTCGTCGTCAGGCTAATCGCGTTGTTCGTCGCCTGGCGCACTTTCGAGAGGTACTCTTTGTGGGGATCATCCAGCATGTCGGCCTCGAAGACCATGTCGGTGTACGCTTGGATCAACTGCAGATCGTTCCTGATATCGTGACGAACGACTTGATTCAGTATATCGAGATTATCTCTCTGGGTTTCGAGTTGGGCTTCGTACCGTTTCTGTTCGGAGATGTCACGGGCGATAGCGACGAACTTCGCCGGGTCCCCCTCCTCGTCCGTGATGGGTGATACGGTCTGATAGAGTGTAATCTGCTGGCCGTCGGCTCGTTGATCGACGACTTCGCTTTCCCACTGCTGGCCCGAAAGAATTGTCTCCCAGAAGTCTTCGTAATACTGGTCGTCGTGTTCGCCCGACTGGAGAATCGATGGGAGGTCACCGAGTGCCTTTTGGGAACTATACCCGGTCAATTCTTCGAAAGCTGGGTTGACGTACTCGATGGTACCATCAATATCAGTGATATAGATCGCACTGGCAGTCTGTTCGACCGCTTTCCGGAACTGCTGGAGTTGCTGTTCGCGGTGTTTTCGCTCAGTGATGTCCTGGACTAAGCCAACAGCACTGACCGGCTCGCCGTCGACATCGCGATTGAAGGCAGCAATTTCCCGCATCCATCGAGTCTCTCCGTCGCCCGTGACAATCCGATGTTCAATGTCGTAGGGCTCGCCATCGAGGGCCGTCTGCCAGGCCTGCTCGACTCGCTGTTTGTCTTCCGGGTGGATGAACTCCAAGAACCGATCGTGGTCGATAACGCCGCTTTCGAGGTCAGTCGCCCACAGCTCACAGATCCGGTCGGACCAGTAGATCTGATCGGCAGGAATGTCCCTACGCCACCAGCCGATATCGCCGATCTCTTGGGCCTTTTGCAGATACAGCTGTTGGCGCTTTCGATCGGTGATATCGCGACTACTCACGAGAATGCCGCCGATTGCCGGGTCATCGAGTAGGTTGACCACCTGGTTTTCGTACCATCGCCACTCTCCATTAGCCGCCTGAACGCGTAGTTCGTTGGTCGCCGTAGCACCAGGATCCTCAAGTACGGCGTCAAACGTCTCTACGGCTTGGTCAGTATCGTCGGGATGGATGATAACTGCTGGCTCCCGGCCAACGAGATCGACCGCATCTGGTCCGGGTAGATGCTTCTTACAATGGTTCTGATACTGGACACACCCATCCTCGTCCAATAACATGACGATATCAGAGGTGGTCTCCAAAAGCGCCTGTCGACGCTCCAAGCTCCGTTCCCGCTGCTTTCGCTCGTCGATGTCGATGTGGATACCGACCGCACGCTCGGGATCGCCATCCTCGTCTCGGTCGACGATCTTCCCAATATCGTTGATCCACTTCCAGTCACCATCGGCCGTTCGCATCCGGTGTTCGGCCTCGTAGTACGGTGTCTCGCCTCTCCGATGGGCTTCGAGTGCGTCTTCGACCTCTGAAATGTCATCGGGATGGACACGGCGTTCCCACGCGTCGAGATGGGGCTCGATCTCGTCGAGTGAGTAGCCGAGTATTTCGGCCCACCGCTCGTTGAACTCGACGGCGTCGGTCGTCATATTCCAGTCCCACACGCCGACACCAGCCCCCTCAATGGCAAGTTCGAGTCGTTCTTTGAGCGTCTGTATCGCCTGCCGCTGTTCGACCCGCTCGGACGTATCCCGCGCGAGCGCCAAGTATCGAATGTCATCCAGGATGTCGAGTTTCGTCACCCAGATTTCGACTGGGAACTGTGTCCCATCTTTACGTTCGTGGGTACTGTCGAGCTTAATTGTATCTCCGATCTCCATTCCGGCCCAGTAGTCTTTGAGTTGGGCAGCATCAAGGCCGGCCTCGATATCAGCGACGTTCATCGCGGTCAGTTCAGCGTATGTATAGCTCAGACTCTGAGTAGTCTTGTCGTTGACATCCACAATGTCGCCGTTTGTGTCATGAATGATGACTGAATCAGGTGTCTTATCGAACAGCACCTGCAGTCGCTTGCGGCTCCGTTGAAGCTCTTCTTGTTGCTGCTTGAGTGGAGTGATGTCCCGGCCGACGCCCATAACGTGTGTGATCTCGCTGTCGGTTCGGATCGGTGTGAGTTTCGTCTGCCAATGGGTTTGTTTACCGTCGAGGTGGAGGGTTTCTTCGTAGGTAATCGGCGTGCCCTGATTCAGACACCGCCGGTAGTTGGCCGCAAGTTTCGACCCAAGTTCATCACCGAAGGCCTCGACCGGGGTTTTTCCACGGACCTCCGCAGTCGATTTCCCCGTCACTGCTTCTTCGCGGGCGTTGAACCGCCGGAATCGGATCGTCCTATCGTCGTCGATAGCCAACAAAAACAGTGGGTCTTCACTTGCTTCGAACACTGACTCGTACTTTTGTGTCACCTCCTGTAGTTCCGTTTCGCGGCTTCTGCGCTCGGTGATGTCACGGCAAATAGCATACGCAGCCGTGGCACCCTCATATTCGGCTTCGTTGACCGAGATCTCGACTGGGACCCGACCACCGTCTTTCGTCTGGAGGTCGATTTCATACGTACTGGGTGCCGAATCTCCATCAAGTCGGGCCGCGTGATATTTTTTTACTGTCTCCTCATCGCTCGGTGCAATAATGCGTGTTTTGGGGCTCTCTTCGAGTTCACCAGCTTCATATCCAGTCATCTCCCGCAGCCGACGGTTCGCATAGACAATGGTTCCATCCGTTGCGACAAAGATACCATCGTTGCTCTGTTCGACTACTGTCTCGTAAATATCCGAAGTCATTCGTCAATGTGGCTCAAAAATTCGTATTCGTCTGTATGCCCACTCTCAGTCGTCCGTTCAGCAAGGCACCCTTCAGCGTTAAAAATAGAGAATACCGCCCGATCAGATTGGAGTCTGTGTCAGTGTTTTCCTCACGCTGCTGTGCGTGTGAACTCATGCGTTTTGCTTGTAGTAATACCAGTTATAATTTTTGTTTAACATCAAACACCAGTGATAAATTAGATCGCTCTTCTGTAGCGTAGCAGAACCAGGCCACGAATCGCAAGATTAGGGCATCTCGCCGAAGCAGGAACGATTATGTCCAACAATCGCGCCGCACTCGGCGAGATGCTTACGACCATGTGGAACCGGGAGCAATAGAGTTTCGGCCCGAGCCGCTCGACGAATAGACTCCAAAGTTCAGCGACTCACTGTCTGTAGAAGGACAACAACTATTGCAATCATGAGCTGGTCAGCTGTACAGATTGCTATACTTAGAGAGACAATCCAGCATGAGTGGGCGAGATAATTTTGGTACGTCGAAATTAAAACACTGCAACACCGAATGTCAAAATACGATCGAAAGTTTTAGCATTTTGAAAATCCATATAATTTAGTATGAAAAATCTGGTCCGGGACCGTCTCAGGGTAAAGCTAGTTGGATTTGCGGCCGTGGTAGCACTTTCGGGTGGGACCGTTGGTGTTACTAGTTATCTTGTTGTTGGAAGCCAACTACTACTTGGAGTAACGCTTAGTGCAACAGCGGTCACAGCACTCTTCATCGGATATGTTTCAGACGCGGTGTACAACGAAATCAACCGGCTGATGAACGAGATGCGGGCAATCGCTGACGGTGAGCTCGACCGTAAAATCACGTCAGATCGAAGTGACGAGTTAGGAGAGATGTTTCGAACACTTGATGAGACGCGTAATGCGCTAACTGCCAAGATCACACAAGCAACTGAGGCTCAAACAGAGGCAAAAAAGGCAGAAAAACAGTCCGAGCAGGCAAAGCAGGATCTAGATGACCTAATTACCGATCTGGAAGCCGATATCAATACCGTAATGGAAAATGCAGCAGCAGGAGATCTCAGCGAAGAAATCGATATATCGGCGGATGAGGAGGTCATCGCCTCAATTGTTCGCTCAACGAACACGCTAATCGAGCGGTATAGAACGACGATTCACGAGATTACACAATTTGCTGATCAAGTTGAGTCAATGAGTAACCGTGTGTCGACGCAGGTTGAGTCGGCGCACCAATCGAGCGAGAGTGTGACACACTCAATGCAGGAGGTGGCCAATGATATGGAGACACAAGATGCAGAGTTGAGCGATGTATACGATGAGTTGCAACGGATTTCAGCGACCGTGGAAGAGGTTGCATCGGAAACAACAACAGTCGCAGATACCGCCGAGAAAACGGTCCACATCGGGCAGGAAGGACAAGCAGATGCAACAGCCGCAACCAACGAAATGGAAGATATCGTTCTGGCTGTAGACGAAGTTTTTGCGTCTGTGAACACACTTTCGGAGCAATTTGAGAAGATCGCAGCGGCAACAGATCTCATCTCCGAGATCGCTGATCAGACAAACCTACTCGCACTTAATGCAAATATTGAAGCAGCACGTGCTGGCAACGCAGGCTCGGGCTTTGCCGTGGTTGCTGATGAAGTCAAATCACTTTCAGAAGAGACCAAAGAATCAGCCCAACAGATCGAATCGGTAATTGAGTCTGCAGATCAACAGATGGAAACCACAGTTAGTGAGGTCGAACAGGCACGCTCCCAACTCACCAGCAGCGTTGAAACGATTGATTCGGTTGTTGAATCGTTCGAAATGATGGTTAACCATACTGAAGATACAAACATCGGGATCCAGGAAATCGATGACGCAGCGACCACCCAAGCCGAGTCGGTACAGGAGGTTGTTGGGATGATCGACGACCTCTCGGAAATTAGTGCTTCGACGCTAGCGGAGAGCCAAGAAGTCGTCAAAAAGACGGAAAGCCAATCAGAGACCCTCACCAATGTCGCTGAAAGCACCCAACAAGTTGATTCCGTACTCATTGAACTCCAAGATCACCTTGCACAGTTTGAACTTCAGGAGACCACCGCAAACGGTACGCCATCAACTCAAGAACCGGTATCTGAGCCCAACAATCCAACATCAACGACATCCAATACGACACGGCAAGAAACCAACGGCGAGGCTGAACTTGATTTCATGAACACAGTCAAACCCGTTAATTCGGACTAGAATTCCTATCAATTAAACGTAAATAAGGATACTGGTTGAACGCTGCGGACCACTGTTATATATACGTTGTCAACTATCTCATACGGCTTGTGAGCAGCCCCGCGCTGAGAGTGTAAAATACATCTGGATATAGTACATAGGATAAGTTCTGGGAGTAGTAGGTTCATGAACGCTGGTTCGGGTTCTCACAGAGAGCATCAACGTGAGTTCACACTTCCGGTTCAACGCACGAACAGGCGCAACCGCTCGCTCAAGGACGACGATATTGTCCTTGCAAAACTCGAAGACGCAGGCACCGACCGTAAACGTGTTACTACTGTCGACTCCTCCAAAATCGATGAGGTACTTGAGGTCACTACCCTCACTGAGTCCGATCTATACGAGATCGACGAAAGCCAGTACGTCCGGAAGGCCGATGTCGACGAAGAGGTCAAAGAATCTCGACTCCAGGGCCTCAAAGATCAACTCGCTGCTGCTGAGAGCCCGGAGACCGACGAACTCCAACGAGAAATCAAAGATCTCGAAGCTCGTGTCGACGAACTCACCAGTTTCAGCTCTGCCAGCGAAGTCGACTGAAAAACCTCTCAGCAAGGAGTGGTGAACATGAGAAAGCAGACCACAAGCCGATGGTGGGGACGGTTTGAGTCTGTCAGGGCCGAGCCTCAGTCGATCACGTTGGGTTAGAGGAAGTGTCTGCTTGGAAAGGATATGGAGCCTACCAAAGCAGATAACTGGATAGGAGAGGACCATCTCGTTAATTTTGTCGTTAACAGCCTCAACGAAGAGCTTCCGATAGATCTCAGGGAAGACGTGGAGGTCTCGACAGAGGAACTTTACGAGGTCCTCGCTGGCGCCAGCGCCAGCGGGACCTCGGTCAATCACATCTGCGAAACGACCGAAGACTCTCCACACGCTAATACAGTCCGCGGACACCTTACCGATCAGTTTGACCTCGACACCGTTGAGCAGATTGGAGACACGCTGCTTCAACGGGATACCATCGAGACACTTCCTGATCGACCGGTGGAGGTCGTCGCCGACCTCCACCTCGATCCCTACTACGGTGATGAAGACGAGACAGAGGCACTATACTCTTCACTAGCCAAGCGTGGAACGACTACGTTTCACGCCTATGATTGAGGCTCAACAGCGGTCGACGCCGCTGTTTGTCGAAGACGTCCAGCGAGAGTGTCTCGACCGCCTCGACGAAACACGATCTCCGGAGGCAGTTCTCGGGTATCTCGAACGAGCTATCGCGGAACTCCATGCTGGTGACGTGGCTGTCGACCAACTCGTCGAACGAAATCGTGTCTCGAAGCCGTTGGAGGGATACACGCAGAACACCCAGAACGTTGCTGCGATCAAACGAGCACGTGATCACGACCTCAGTGTGCATCCAGGACAAGACATTGAGTACGTGGTTGTCGACGATGAAAAAATCACGAGATCGTGTTGCGTTGGCCCACGAAGAGATCGAATCGTACGATCCGTCCTACTACGAGACACAACTCATCCGTGCTGTCGAGAGCGTTCTATCTCCGCTGGGATGGGATCAATCAGAGATACGTCGGGAACTCGCGGAGACTCAGGTACCAGAGTTGACGGCATTCGTGGATTCAGAGTCTTAACCAACTTTACCACATCAATTTTAACCAACTTTACCACATCAATTAGTGATTTGTTGGTTAACGCTTGGTCGCGGAGTTGGCGTGAGACCTCGGATTAAATCAAAGACACACCCCTCGTTGCCGCTGTATCGCTTTGTCACCGACCCCACGTTGCCGCTGTATTAGAGTGTCGACGATGTGCTGTGGACAGAGTCGATCACGTCGAGATTGTTCCAGAGTCGATCACGTCGAGATTGTTCTACAACTGGAATCGGTGGCGGTGTCGCCACATCTCGATCCGTAGCAACACGCCCCTCAATGCCGCTGTATTCAGTCGTAGTCACATTCTATCACTGTTTGGAAGAGTAGACCCGTCCGACTGAGTTGATCGTCGGGTGACATTGAATCATAGATATTCTGTGAATGATCCTATCGAAACTCGTTGTGGATCAACCGACAGTCTGCCAGCACGTCTTTGCACCTGCAGCAAACAGCTTTCTCGGTCCAAACCGTGACACCCCACGGTGCCGCTGTAACTGACCACACTCGACAGCCAGCTCCAACACCAGAGACACACCCCGCGTTGCCGCTGTAAACATCACGAGGATCCGGTGAACAGTGTACAACACATCAGAATAGTAGTCGAAAGTACTGCTATCTATTCGAATCGAATCTAGTGGTTTCTTATACTAGCATGTCGTTTGTTACCGTACCACGCTTTTCGCTTACTAAACTGCCGTACTGTTTTCGGCAGTGAAAATACGAAGCCGAGGGGTGCCATTTCAGTCATAGAGCCGCCAACACCCGTGATAACACCGAGTATAACACCGCTCACACGACAGACCCTTCATTTCTGACTCTACAGACGGTCGACTGACTTACAGCGGCAACGTGGGGTGTGTGAGTAGACCATCGAGACACGTTACAGCGGCAACGGAGGGTCAAGCTCCCACGTTATCGCTCCAAAGGACTGCTATACAACTGTTCTTTCGTCCGTTCACACCGACCCATAAAATCCAGTGAATATTTACAGAGGCAACGAGGTGGGCTAGATTCATAACCCACCGTGATAATGCATCTTGTATGTCCGACTCGACATCCTTCTTTGGCGACCCCGATCCTATATTCGCGAATAAGGATTTGCTTCGGGTTCAACACCTTCCCGACAAAGACCGGATCATCGGCCGTGACGAAGAGTTGACCCAACTCGCCAACGCAATCAAAGACGCTGCCCATGGACGCACACCAAACAACGTCTTAGTCTATGGGAAGACAGGCACCGGGAAATCACTCTGTACGAAGTACATCACTAACGATCTCGTTTCATCTGCAGAGGAAAACGATGTGTCGGTGGGTGTCGCATACGTCGACTGCTTCCAGGATTCGACCGAGACACAGACCGTCCGTTCGATTGCTGATTCGCTGAACGATCCCGACGAAACCGACCTAAAGATCCCAATGTCGGGACTGAGTACGTCTGATTATTACCGTCGACTGTGGAACATCCTCGAAGATCGATACGACGTAGGACTAGTCATTCTCGACGAGATAGACAAACTCGATAGCGACGACGTCCTCATGCAGCTCTCGCGAGCAGCCGAGTCGGGCAAAATCGAGGATAGCACACTCGGCATCATCGGTATCAGTAACAAGATCCGCTACAAAGAGACGTTGAACGAGCGCGTACGATCGAGTCTCTCTGAGCGAAATCTCGTGTTTGCACCCTACGATGCAAAACAACTGGGTGAAATCCTGAACTCACGGATCGATGCGTTCCGTGAAGGTGTTGTCGAGGATGCTGTCATCCCGAAGATCGCCGCACTCGCAGCCCGCGAACACGGGGATGCCCGAAAAGCAATCGACATCCTGCGGTATGCTGGGGAATCAGCCTACGAGCGTGAACACAAGACCGTCCGTGAGACCCACGTCGACGAGGCTCACGAGCGCGAGGAGCGAAACCGACTCTCGGAGTTGATCTCAAAACTCCCGAGCCACTCGAAACACTTGCTCAATGCGCTTGCCCTACAAGCCCAACAGCACGATGATGACGACCCAGAAATCCCGACAGAGGATATCTATTCGTTGTACGAGATTATGTGCGAACAGGAAGGAACCGACCCGCTGAAAAACCGACGGGTACGTGATCTCCTCTCGGAGTTAGAGTTCTTATCGGTAATCCGCCAGCAGCACAAGGGACGTGGCCGCGGCCGTGGTGCCCACACTGTGAATCAACTTGTCGACGAGCCAGAACTCGTTATCAAGGCTTGCAAGTCCGCTTAACGACGTATTTACTCCGGCATCAAGGGGTGTGTTCTGTCGGGTGTGTCGACGATGTAAGGAGAGTTCTATTGGGGTTACCGGTGGCTCACAAGACATAGATATGCCCGATTTAACCAACAACATCACTAAAATCTCCCGTCTGTTGGTTAGGTAGTGTTCAGATAAGCTGATTCCATGCGAAACTGAGCGAGCTGATCCAGTCGTCGGCTGTCTCTGCTGAGGCGTTGCTGAAACAACTCGAGAAGCATACATTTCGGCGTTTATTCTCACGAAAGACACGTTTGACCGCATTCCGTTTCCATGTTTTTCATATCTGAAATCGTAGCCGCCTCGGTGACAGGCAGCTTGCAACGAGTGTGAGCCATCAATGAGAAACACCGCCTCGGAAACGTCGTGTTTCTCGTCAATCTCCGCGAGAAACTGCTGAGCAATAACTGTGTTCGTGGTTGGTTCAAGACTTGTATGGAGCAATTCGTTTGTCTCTGAATCGACTGCCGCGTACAGTCAATACTGCTCATCATTGAGTTGGATCACCATCTCATCAACCGCAACGTGATCCGGATTCTTGCCAGATTCCGGCTGTAGATCGGCCTTGTGAACCCAGTTATGAACTGTGGATCGAGCACGTTTGACACCGAATACCCCAAGTACTCGAACAGTATTCGAAAGTGAGAGACCCGACAGATGCAGTTGAATACTGAGCTTCATCAGAAACTCCGGTGTCGCTTCCCGTTCCACAAAACCTAACTCGATTTGGTCGATACTACCGTTGAGGCGTCGGTTTGCGAGCATGGACACTCAGAAAACATGACGCCTCATTCTTCAATCCTTATCTGAACACCGCCAAATTATGTGAGAAGTGGATACTTCCTCTGTAACTCTCCTCGCTGGCCGTGAATGTGAAGAATCTGTCAGTGTCAAATGGGGGACTCAACAGAGTTACAGACAGACATATCTGTTAAATAAAGATAATAACTTATATATTTGTGTAATAGTTAACAGAATTGATTTGGGGATAAATACTAGTAGAGATTCGTAAAATAGATTAATTATTTGTTGTTAAAAAATTTAATCCAGATGATCATGTTTGAATACATGGACGAAAATCCATCAGGTACGGTGGTCCCTGTTTGGATTTAAATTCTCCTTCGGCCCTCCACTGCCAATGTGCCCCCGCATTGGCTATTTTTGATTTGAAGGACTATTTGTAGTGACTTTATGTGAATAGTGGTCAGATTTGCACAGTCCGACTATCGGGGGTGGGGGAAAAGAAATAGCCAAACTATGCGATTCTGACCGAGTACTGCTACGTTGTGTAATTAGATAAACATTTTGTGGGTCTCGGATGGGCCTCAGTTTTGTTTTTAGTTTTAGGGTGGAAATCTAATCAGTTGGACATCCAAGCGATTACTCTTCATATGCCTGCCTTCAGACCCATGCAGAGATATAGCGGTAATAGGTTTGTACGGTGTTCTGCTTGAGTCCTCGATCTCCACCGAGATGCCGGGCGTACTCCCGGAACACTCGTTCACCGAGATCCTCGAACATTGGCTCTCGGCCGACATCGTCGGAGACGATCCCCGTCCAGTCGTCGCTACCACGGTCGCCAGCAGCCCATTCAGCGAACCGTTCGAGTTCACGAGCTGCGTTTCGTCGATAGTTTCCGCCCTTGCCGCCACGGCCTTTCCCTTTATCCTGAAGATAGCGCTCAAAGGAATGTACGAGCCGTGTCGAACTACCGCGTGTCGATGAAGAGTTTTGATCGATTGGCTTTGTCACGGGAGTAGGTGATCGTCTACTACATCGCTACAGTCAACTGGAATTCCTTCCCACGCAGCTTTCACCGCACGATACCCGGTCCACCCCTCACGTTCTAACAGTTTTCAACAGGCTTCGCAAAACTCCTGCCTCGATATCAGATTATTGTCGTAGAGAATGTAAAAAAGAAACGGCGGGGTTACGACACGTATATTTTTGTCATGGTCGGCCGCAGCACGACGAATTGAGCGACGGCCAGCCGCGTCAATCAAGATGACATAGTCGACAGCCTCCGGATTTTGGAGTACCTCTTGTCGGAGAGAACGAGCACTAATACAGCAAAAAGAGCACAGAACTACTCCCAGAGTGTGACTGTGAGCAGGGTCGGACTTAGGGCAGTGACTCACAGGCTGCCCCATTTCTATCCGCGTCGAGGCCGTGTGGATCGCCTGATTCGTTCTCTAATACGTATTGGGCCCGTTCTTGCGTTTCAAAGTCGCCACAGTTGTAGTCGCCATCCGACGGCAGCGGTGGGATCTCAGTATCGCTACTGTCGCTGTCTATTCCCGATTCAGTATCGGAGTCCTGGAAGTCCCATAGCCCCACGCCGGTAGCTTGAGCTTCCTGTTCAGCCGCTGCAAACTCCTCGCGCAGCGAGAACTGACTCTCATACATCCGGGCGTAGCCCTCCGTCAGCAGTCGCTCGTTGAAATTCTCACCGTCGACGTAGAGATACACCAAGAGTCGACCAAAGTAGCCGCGTCTGTCTGAGTCGGGATCAAAGACCATCTGAACCTGCGTTCCTTCCAGTTCGTCCTCAGCGAGTGTCGTCGCCCGCTCGCCCCAATTGAATAGGTGATCACGACCCGCGGTGGTGTCGGGGAGTCCCAGAAATTCGTCTGGTGAGACACGCGAGAGCGTGGTCTCAGGCGTGTCGACGCCAAGCAATCGGACTGTATCTTCGGTCCCATTGGCATACACGATTTCCATGGTGTCGCCGTCGATCACACGAGTTACTGTGACGGTGACCGACTCGCCGTCGACGGCGTCAAGCGTGGTTGTCTCGGTCGGCTCTGTGTTGGGTTCCCCGGATGCTGTAGTCTCGCCGACGGGACTGCCAGTACACCCAGCGAGAGCAACCAATAGAACGACGCCAACGAGAGTCACCAATCGGATTCGTTGCATGCGTAGCTATCGGAAGTCGACGCCATGAATCAGTCGGTTCGGTCGACGATGACGCCGGGGTTAGTTGGTCTGCTCGACACGCCAGGTGGTCGCCCCGGTGTACGACCAGCGTTCGATCGACAGGTCGTCGACCGACTCTTGAAGTTCGATCGACAGGCCGTCGACCGACTCTTGAAGTTCGATCGACAGGCCGTCGACCGACTCTTGAAGTTCGATCGACAGGCCGTCGACCGACTCTTAGAGCTTGACGATCAGCGCGCCGATCTCTTTCGACGAGAGGCAGACATCCTCGGCGATGAACTTGCTTTTGAAGTATAACTCACCGTCTTCGACACGGGATCGGAGATAGTTAGCGAGTCGCTCGTCTTTCGGTTCGGAGTCGCTTGTCGAGCCGTCAGGGTGGGATAGGGCGCTCATTGGTTGGTGTGGTTGTGGCCGACGAACAGTGCGATCAGATGCAGTCCGAGCAGGCCGATGACGATCAAGCCAGTCTGAGAGCCCAAGCCACCCGAGAGGAGTGGCAGGTAGACCAGCGGCAGCAGGATTGCCGCC
>Ga0207753_1000244_pt1 | contig 22032 bp, 22 predicted proteins | sample PonA233FremontCA_2_FD_187273 | JGI IMG/M metagenome (GOLD analysis project Ga0207753, IMG submission 187273) | Salt pond sediment microbial community from Fremont, CA, USA - Pond A23 Sediment 3 (SPAdes) | ecosystem: Environmental > Aquatic > Non-marine Saline and Alkaline > Saline | place: USA... | reverse complement strand
CGATCTACAAACTGGTTCAGGACGGCCACATCGACGCCTTCGGCGGGCCGATCTCGACGGGCAAGGAGGCCAACGTCTACGAGGCGCTCGCGAGCGACGACGGGGTTGACCACGACGTCGCGGTCAAGATCTACCGGATCAACGCGTCGAACTTCCAACAGATGCGGGAGTATCTCGAGGGCGACCCCCGGTTCGAGGGGATCGGCAGCGACAAGAAGAAAGTCGTCCTCGCGTGGACGCGCAAGGAGTTCGCGAACCTCAGACGGGCACAGCAGGCGGGCGTCCGGGTTCCGCGGCCGATCGCGGTCGAGCGCAACGTCCTGGTGATGGAGCTCGTCGGGCTCGTGGAGGACCGGGCCCGTCGGCTGGCGGAGGTCGACGTGGAGAACCCCGAGACCGCCTACGAGGTGGTCAGCGAATACATGCGCCGGCTTCACGCCGCCGGCCTCGTCCACGGCGACCTCTCGGAGTACAACATGATCATCCACGACGGCGAACTGGTCGTGATCGACCTCGGCCAGGCGGTGACCGTCCATCACCCCAACGCCGAGGAGTTCCTCCGGCGGGACTGCCGGAACGTCGCGGCATTCTTCGGCCGCCAGGGGATCGAGGTCGCGGAGTCGGAGCTCTACGAGTTCGTGACCGCAGTGGAACCGAAGCCGGGCGGGACGCCCGAGGGGCCCGACGAATCCGACGACCCCGACGCCGAGGCGTAGCGGTCCCGTCGACGGCCTACACCGTGACGACGCGATCGACGTTGACCCCGCCGAGCGCGCCGTACCGGTCGGGGAAGGACCCGACGGTCACGCTCTCGAAGGTGTGCCCCGGTTCGTACCGTGCCCGCCCGCCGTCGTGGTCGCCGACGCGCTCGGCGACTCCCCGCCTCTCCGTGCACCGGTCACACAGCATCAGGAGGGCGTCGTTCTCCTCGGCGACGTCGACGAGCCGGGCGGGTCGCCCTCGCGGAGCACGAAGGCGTCGTCGTGGAGGAAGACCATTCTCGCCACGTCGACCCCGTGGCAGTCGGCTTCGAGTTGGGGGAGGATCATCTCCCCGAGCACGTAGTCGATGGTCTGGCCGGCGGTGCTGAACACGTACGCGATCGAAGAGCAATCAGTGACGGTCCGATACGTACCGCGAGCGAACGAAGTGAGCGAGCGGGCCAAGGAGCCCCCGAAGGGGGCGTTCACGAGAACCGCAGGTTCTCGTGAGCCAACCAGAACGCTCCGCGTTCTGGTGACGACGCAGCGCTTTTGACCGAGCTTTTGCCAGCGACCGAAGGGAGCGCAGCAAAAGCTCGGTTGCAAAGTTCTTAACTCAGTTCGCCGGGTACTCAGTCGTATGCAACACGTGAAGGTTCCGCAGGATCGCATCGGCGTCCTCATCGGCGAGGGTGGGGAGACGATGCGGGAGATCGAGCGGCGGGCGGAGGTCCGGCTCGACATCGACTCCGAGTCCGGGGCGGTCGCGATCGACGAGGTTGGCGACCCCGTGAGCGGGATGCTCGCGCCCGACATCGTGCGGGCGATCGGCCGCGGCTTCACCCCCGACTCGGCGCTGTCGCTGCTCGACGACGAGCTTCGGACGTTCGAGCTGGTCGACCTCGACGCCCACACCCGAAACAAGAACGACCTCCGGCGGCAGAAGGGGCGGCTGATCGGCGAGGACGGCCGAACCCGCGAGTTGATGGAGGAACTCACCGGTGCGGAGGTCGTGATCAGGGGGTCGACCCTCGGCGTGATCGGCCAGCCCGAGGAGGTCGACGCGGTCCGACGCGCGGTCGGGATGATCCTCGACGGTGCGCCCCACGGTGCGGTCTACTCCTTCCTCGAGCGGAAACACAACGAGCTCACCCAGGGCTTCGACGTGCGGCAGTCGGGGTGAGCGACGGCGGACGCGCGTTCGCGGCCGGACGCGTGCTGCAACCCCGTCGCGATGCGGGACGCGACGGTCCGGACCGCGTCGACGTCTCGGCCGCAGGGGGCGACACCGGACCCGCCCGTGACGGACTGGCGTGACCGAGTCAGCAGACGTCACGCCGACCGAGTCGACCGATCCCGTATATAAATCTATTCGTGTGAGTGGTTGACATAGGGTTAGGGTGCCGTCCAGCGGTCTCTGAGGACGACGTTCGACACATTTATATAGAATCACAAACAATCAACGGATGAACTATGTCTCAACGAATGCAACAGGGTCAGCCGATGATCATTCTCGGCGAGGACTCCCAGCGTACACAGGGCAAGGACGCCCAGTCGATGAACATCTCCGCCGGCAAGGCGGTCGCGGAATCCGTACGGACCACGCTCGGTCCGAAAGGGATGGACAAGATGCTCGTCGACTCCGGCGGGTCCGTCGTCGTGACCAACGACGGCGTCACGATCCTCAAGGAGATGGACATCGACCACCCCGCGGCGAACATGATCGTCGAGGTGAGCGAGACTCAGGAGGACGAGGTCGCCGACGGGACCACGACCGCGGTCGTCGTCGCGGGTGAACTCCTCGATCAGGCCGAGGAGCTCATCGACCAGGACGTCCACGCCACCACCATCGCGCAGGGCTACCGCCAGGCCGCCGAGAAGGCCAAGGAGATCCTCGAGGACAACGCCATCGAGGTCTCCGAGGAGGACACCGACACCCTCCGGAAGATCGCCGAGACCGCCATGACCGGCAAGGGCGCCGAGTCCTCGAAGGACCTGCTCGCCGAACTCGTCGTCGACGCCGTGCTCGCGGTTGCGGACGACGACGGGATCGACATCGACAACGTCTCCGTCGAGAAGGTCGTCGGCGGGTCGATCGACAACTCCGAGCTCGTCGAGGGCGCCATCGTGGACAAGGAGCGCGTCCACGAGAACATGCCCTTCGGCGTCGAGGACGCGAACGTCGCGCTGTTCGACGGCGCGCTCGAGGTCCGCGAGACCGAGATCGACGCCGAGGTCAACGTCACCGACCCCGACCAGCTCCAGCAGTTCCTCGACCAGGAGGAAAAGCAGCTCAAGGAGATGGTCGACCAGCTCGTCGACATCGGCACCGACGTGGTCTTCGTCGGCGACGGCATCGACGACATGGCCCAGCACTACCTCGCGAAGGAGGGCATCCTCGCGGTCCGCCGCGCGAAGTCCTCCGACCTGACCAAGCTGGCCCGCGCAACCGGCGGCAACGTCGTCGGCTCGCTCGACGACATCGAGGCCGACGACCTCGGCTTCGCGGGCTCCGTCGCCCAGAAGGACATCGGCGGCGACGAGCGCATCTTCGTCGAGGACGTCGAGGACGCAAAGTCCGTCACGCTCATCCTCCGCGGCGGCACCGAGCACGTGGTCGACGAGCTCGAACGCGCCATCGACGACTCGCTGGGCGTCGTGCAGACGACCCTCGAGGACGGTCGCGTCCTGCCCGGCGGCGGCGCAAGCGAGACCGAGCTCTCGATGCAGCTCGGCGAGTTCGCCAGCTCCGTCGGCGGCCGCGAGCAGCTCGCGATCGAGGCGTTCACCGAGGCCCTCGACGTCATCCCGCGCACGCTCGCGGAGAACGCCGGCCTCGACCCCATCGAGTCGCTGGTCAACCTCCGGAAGGAGCACTCCGACGGCAACTTCGCCGCCGGACTCGACGCCTACACCGGTGACATCGTGAACATGGAGTCCGACGGCGTCGTCGAACCCCTCCGTGTGAAGACCCAGGCCATCGAGTCCGCCACCGAGGCGGCCGTGATGATCCTCCGGATCGACGACGTCATCGCTGCGGGCGACCTCAAGGGCGGCGGCAGCGACGACGGCGGCGACGAGGGCGGCGCCCCCGGCGGCGGAATGGGCGGCGGTATGGGCGGCGGCATGGGCGGTATGGGTGGCATGGGCGGCGCGATGTAAGACCGGCCTCACACCTACTCCCCCGACACCCAACCCGAACCGCTCGCCGAACGCACGACCCGATTTCTTTCGACGCGTACCGAACGGACGCGGAGCGTCGCCCAACGCCGCCGAACGTGAGACCGGGCCGGACCGCAGATCAGTGCGAGTGTGAGTGGCCCGCGCCGCCCCGGGAGAACTGCCCGGAGAAGCCGCGCTGGACGACCTCCGACAGCGCGGGGTGGATGTGAACCGACTCCCGGATGTCCCGGACGGACCCCGAGCCGGCTTTCATGGCGACGACGACCTCCTGGATCAGGTTCGACGCCTCCGGGCCGACGATGTGACACCCCAGGATGGTGCCGTCGAGGTCGATGATCGCCTTCAGGAAGCCGTCGGCGTGCATCGCGTCCCCGCGTGCGGTCCGGTCGTAGTCGTACGTCCGGGTGGCGTACTCCCGGCCCGACGCCCGGAGTTCGGCCTCGGTCGCGCCGACCCCGGCGACCTCCGGCGACGCGAACACCGCCCACGGCATCGCGGCGTAGTCGACCGCTTCGAGGTCGTCGCCGAGAACGTTGCGCGCGGCGGTCCGGGCCTCGTGGTTCGCGGCGTGTTTCAGGAGGTACTCCCCCGCGATGTCGCCGAGCGCCCACACGCCGTCGGCGGTCGTCCGCAGGTACTCGTCAGTCTCGACGAACCCGCGGTCGTCGACCTCGACGCCGGCGGCCTCGACGTCGAGGATGTCGGTGTTCGGCCGCCGCCCCGCGGCCACGAGGAGCTCGTCGCCGGTGACGGTCACCGACTCGGCGTCGACCACACCCCCGTCGTCACCGTACTCGTAGGGCCGAGCAGTGAGGGTGATCTCGCCGCCGGACGCCTCGACCGCGGTGGCGGCGTGGCCGGTGTGGACGGTGAACCGGTCGGCGTACCGGTCGGTGAACGCCTCGGCGACCTCGCCGTCGGCGTTCGGTAACAGGTTCGGCCGGCGGCCCACGATGGTCACGTCGCTCCCGAACGTGCCGAAGAAGTGGCCCAACTCCGCCGCGACGTACCCGCCGCCCACGATCACGAGGCGTTCCGGCGGGGATTCGAGCCGGAGCGCCTCGGTGCTCGTGAGGTGGTTCACATCGTCGATCCCGTCGACGTCGGGGACCGACGGGCGGGTGCCGGCCGCGATCAGGACCGTGTCGCCTCGAACCCGGGCCCCGTCGTCGTCGCCGTCGACGACCTCGACCGTCCGGTCGTCGACGAACCGGCCCTCGCCCTCGTAGAGGGTGTGACTGTCCGACGATCGGAGACCGCGCCGGATCGACGCCGCGTCCTCGCCGACATCCTCGGTGACCGTCTGCACGATGTTCTCGAAGTCGACACCCTCGACCGAGGCGTCGATGTCGAACTCGTCGGCGCGCTCGATCGTTTCGAGAACGTCCGCGTGGTACAGCAGCATCTTCGAGGGGATGCACCCGCGGTTGAGACACGTGCCCCCGAGCGGCCCCTTCTCGACCACCCCGACCGACTGGCCCTGGTTCGCGGCGGCGTTCGCGACGTCCAACCCCGACCCCGACCCGATCACCAGGAAGTCGACTTCGTCCATATCCCCCTCTGGTCGCCCTCGGGTATGAATGGTGGGCGGGCGTTCGCCGCTCGGACATCACCGGCGGCGCGGGAGAACGGTCCCCGCGGACGGCCTCACCCGTCGCCGTGCAGCCCGTCGAGTTCGGCGAGCAGGTCGTCGATCTCCGGCCTGTCGAACGTCGAGGAGCCCTCGTGGACGTACTCGATCGTGGGGGTGTCGCCGCGGCGATCCACGATCACCACCTCGGGCATGCGGCCGAAGAAGTCGGAGAAGCGACCCAGGATGCCGAACCGAACCGGCTGGTCGTAGGCCTCGCCCGCCTCGATCTCCGGGTCCGCGAGCAGCGGGTACGGCAGGTCGTACGACGCTTGCCACGATTCGACGCGGTCGACCGATTCGGGCACGATCGAGATCACCTCGGCGTTTCGGTCGTGGAAGTCGTCGATCCGGTCGGCGAGCGCCTGGACCTGCTTCCGGCAGTTGGTGCAGTAGTGATCCCGCTGGAAGAAGAGCACGGCGAACTCGACGTCGTCTGCGAGCGCCGACAGCGAGAACGGGTCGGGGCCGACCGCCACGTTCGGGAGCGAGAAGTCTACCGCCGCTCGGGACATACCCCACGTTTCGCGGCTACCGGTGAAAACGATGGGGGTCGACCGGCCCCGCCGGCGGAGGTTGCGGTCGCCGGGACGAGACGGGCGCACTCGCCGTCAGTCGACGAACTTCCCGGCCGCCTGCGTCCAGTCCCACGACCGGTAGCGGATCGTCGGCGTCGCGTCCGCGGGGACGGCGTCGTACCGCCGGAGGAACTTCCGGATCCCGGAGCGCCCGCCGAAGTCGCCGCGGAACCACAGGAACACCCGCGGGACGGCGACCGTTCCGGCGTCGGGGTCGTACGCGACGGTCCCATCGAGGTAGCTCCGGGTCGCGGCGTCGAGCTGGTCGTCGACCCGCTCGGGCTCGTACGCGCGGATCGGCGGACAGCTCTCGGCGCCGCAGTTCAGCGCGAAGTGGATCCGGGGATCGCAGCCGTCCAGCCGGTACCGGTGCTCGAAGGACGTGACCAGGAACTTCGGGAGGTAGCCCAGCCCGTACTTCGATCGACCCCCCCTGAGCAGGCCGTTCTCGATGCGATCCAGGGCGAGGTCGGTGCCACCGACGGTGATCGCGGGGGTGAGAAAGAACCGGACCATCCGGAGCGGGCTGTCGTAGCGGTCGGGGTGCTCGCGCAGGAGGTGCTGCGTGCCGGCGTTGTAACAGTTGAGCCAGAACGCCAGCGCGGTCCGTCGGTCCCGCCTGATCGGGCGGAGGTCGGCGTCGGTGGCGCGGGCCAGCGCGGCGGCGTGCCGGCCGGTCGGCTCCCCCAGCCTGTACGCGACGAGCAGGTCCTCGGCGACGGCCATCGGGGAGCGGTCCGCGCCGGGAGCGGGCGGTCCCGACTCCGGGTGTGCCGGCGGCCGTGCCATACCGCGACTCCGGCGGCGGGCGCAAAGAGGGTTCCGCGGCCTGGTGTCGGCCGCGTCCGAGCGGGGGTCTGCGCCCGGCCGACACACCCCCAGTACGCTTATGTGAGCGTAGTCCCCCGCGAGTGTATGCCACGAGGTGACGTGCTCGCGTCCACGACGAGCCTCTGTCCCGAGTGTCTCGAACAGGTTCCCGGGCGGTACGAGGAGCGCGACGGCGGCGTGTTCCTCGCGCGGGAGTGCCCCGACCACGGGACGGCCGCCCGGCGGGTGTGGGGCTCTCACGACCACTGGGAGTGGGCCGCGGCGTTCGGCCCCGACCCCGAGTACGACGGCGGCGGGCTGGCGGTCGACGACGACCACGCGTGTTTGGCGGTCGTGGAGGTCACCGAGGACTGCAACCTCTCGTGTTCGTACTGTTTTGCGAGCTCCGGTCCCGGCGGCGACCACCGCTCGACCGAGGAACTCGACGCCCTCCTGGACACCGTCGCCGACGCCGGCGGCCGCCCGATCCAGTTCTCCGGCGGCGAGCCCACCGTCCGCGACGACCTCCCGGAGCTGGTCGAGCGCGCCCGCGACCGCGGGATCGACCACGTCGAGGTGAACACCAACGGGGTCCGGCTGGCGACCGAAGACGGCTACGCCGCGGCGCTCGCCGACGCGGGCGTGACCGCGATCTACCTCCAGTTCGACGGGCTCACCAGCGAGACCTACGAGACGATCCGGGAGGTCGACCTCGTCGACGAGAAACACGCCGCGATCGAGGCGTGCCGGGCGGCGGACCTGCCGGTCGTGCTCGTCCCCACGGTCGTCCCCGACGTCAACGACCACGAGATGGGCGACATCGTGCGGTTCGCCCTGGAGAACCGGGACGTGATCCGGTCGGTGAACTTCCAGCCGGTCGCACACTTCGGGCGGTACGCGACCGACGACGGCCGGTTCGCGATCGACACCGCCACCCGCCTTCTCGCCGACCAGATCGAGAGCTTGGAGCCCCGCGACATGCTCCCCGCGCCCTGCTGTTCGGCGTACTGCCAGATCGGAACCGCGTTCGTCCCCGCCGACGCCGACGTTGACCCCGCCGTCACCGACGGCTGCGGGAACGACGACGACGCCGGCGGCTGTGGGTGCGAGGAGCCGAGCCCCGACGCCGACGCGTTCGTCCCGCTGACCCAGTACGTCGACGATCAGCTCTGGGATCTGCTCGCGGGGATGGTCGACGAGGGCGACTACATGGAGTTGCTCGCGGGCACCGCCGCGGGCGAGGAGTGGGCGTGCAAGACCGCGGGGTGTTGCGGCGTCGACGTCCCCGGCGGCGTCGAGGGGCTGTTCGACGAGGTGGTTCCGGTGTCGTTCACCGGGTTCATGGACGCCGACGCCGCCGACGTGAACCGGCTGAGCAACTGCTGCATCTCCGTGCCCACGACCGACGGCGAGTTGGTCCCGTTCTGCGGGTACAATATGACCACCGAGGACGGCGAGTACGCGCTCCGGAACCGGCACGACTGGGGCGGCCGGGAGACGGTCGACGGATCCCCGCCGGGCGCTGCGGCGGCCGGTGACGACGCCACGGAGCCGACGACCGGCTACGCCGGGGATGGCGGGACCGTCACTGGCGGCGGCGACGCGCCCGGAGACGGCGACGCGCCCGGAGACGGCGACGCGCCCGACGACGGGTGCGGCTCGGACGGGTGCGGGCGATGAACGGCCTGCTCGACGCCGCCCTGGCGAACCCCTGGGCGACGCTCGATACGATGCTCGACGGCCCTCTCCACCCCGGCGGCACCGACGCGACCGCCCGACTCCTCGACCGCGCCGGCGTCCGAGCGGGGACCCGGCTCCTCGACGTCGGGTGCGGTGCCGGCGACGCGCTGTCGGTGGCCCGCGATCGTGGCGCCGACGCCGTCGGCATCGACCGCTCGCCGGCCACCGAGGGTGCGATCCGGGGCGACGCGACCGCGTTACCCGTTCGGGCGGGGAGCGTGGACGTCGTCCTCGCGGAGTGCGTCCTGTGTCTCACGGACCTCCCGGCCGCGCTGGCGGAGGCCCGCCGGGTGCTCGTCGCCGGCGGTCGGCTCGCGGTCTCGGACGTGGTCGTCGACGACGAGGGTCCCGACGTTCCCGACGCGGTGGCCGACGCGCTGTGTCTTTCGGGCGCGCGGAGCAGCGACCGGCTCCGCGACCGCCTCTCGACGGCGGGCTTCGAGGTCCGAGAGACGAGAGATCACCACGACGACCTGCTCGCGATGCGGGATCGCGTGACCGGCCGGGTCGACTACGAGGGGCTGCTCGGGCTGCTGGGCGACCGCGGCCGGCGTGCGCTCGACGCGATCGAGACGCTCGAAGCCGCGGTCGAGGACGGCGAGGTGCGCTACGTCTCGGTGGTCGCCGTCGCGCCGGAGTGAACCGGCGTCCCCCCGGTTTGGACAGCTATTTGTCCCCCGCCGCCAGGGAGGTGGGTATGAACGGCGTTGCGGCACCCCTTGTGACCCCTTTCACCGACGACGGCGACGTCGACGAACCGGCGCTCCGCGAGCTGGTCGGGTGGCTCGAAGCCCGCGGCATCGACTTCCTGGTTCCCTGCGGGTCGACCAGCGAGGCCGAACTCCTGACCGCCGACGAGCGGACCCGCGTGATCGAGACCGTCGTCGAGGCGGCGTCCGTCCCCGTGCTCGCGGGGACCGGCAGCCCCGGTTACCGCGAGACGCGGCGGGCGACCGCCGCGGCCGCCGACGCCGGCGCCGACGCCGCGCTCGTGGTCTCGCCGTTCTACTATCCTCACGACCAGTCGACGCTCGCGGCGTACTACCGCGACCTCGCCGACGAGGCGTCGATCCCGATCTACCTCTACTCCGTGCCCGTGTTCACCGACGTCCGGCTCCACCCCGACACGGTTGCCGACCTCGCCGACCACCCCAACGTCGCGGGGATCAAGGATTCCTCGGGCGACATCGGCACGTTCGTCCGGATCGCCCGCCGGACCGACGACGCGGACTTCGATCCGATCGTCGGAAGCGGCACGGTGTTCAGCCAGGCGCTCGCGGCGGGTGCGAGCGGCGGCGTGCTGGCGCTCGCGAACGTCGCACCGGACGTGACGAGCGAGATCTACGGCACCGCGTCGAGCGACCCCGAGACCGCCCGCCGGCTGAACGCCGACGTGGTCGAACTCGACAACGCGGTCACCTCGGAGTTCGGGATCCCCGGGTTGAAGTACGCCATGCGACGGCGGGGTGCCCCCGCCGGGTACGCGCGGTCGCCGCACCGACCCCCGGACGCCGCGGCTCGCGAGCGACTCGATTCGCTGGTGGCACCGCTCCCCGACCCGTAACCCGGTACGCCGACCCGCAGCCCGTCACGCCGATCCGCCTCAGCCGGCGTCGGCGGCCAGCCGCTCGACCCGCCGGATCGCCGCGGCGATCTCCGTCCGCGACGCGGGGACGGTGAGGACGTCCTCGCCGAGCTTCGCGTCGACGTCCCGAGCGATGTCGTCGATCGCGTCCGCGCCCGCGTCGACACCCAGGTCCCGGAGGGAGAGCCCCGCGCCGAGACTCCGGGACCACGCCAGGAGCTCGGCGGGGTCGGCCGCGGCGTCGTCGGACAGCGCCTGGAGGACCGCAACCCCGTACCCGACGCGCTCGCCGTGGTACGACCGGCTCCGGACGGAGCCGTAGTCCAGAAGGACGTAACAGAGAACGTGTGCGAACCCGACGTACGAGCGATCGCTGAGGAGCCCCCCGGAGAGTCCGGGGCCGGCGAGGACGGCTTCGATCGCGTCCTCGACGACGGGCGTCACCTTCCCCGCGCGGACGTCCTCGTACGCGGGCTTCGCGCACGTCCGGAGCTCCTCGACGTACGCGTCCGCGGCGTGCCGGACGCCCCACCGGTTCGCGGGGCGCTCGGGGTCTCCGACCAGCCGCGTCTCGAAGTGCTTCGCGGCGGCGTCCAGCACCCCGTTCGCGAACAGCCGCGCGGGGGCGTCGACCAGGACGTCGAGATCCGCCACGACGAGCTCCGGGGGGCGCGACAGCGGGACGCCCGAGCGATACGTTCCGTCGGCCTCGTAGACGATCGACAGCGCGGTCCACGCGGCGCACGTCGCGGGGCTCGTCGGCACCGCGGCCACGGGACACCGGCCGTCGGCGGCGAGCTTCGCGGCGTCGAGCGCCTTTCCGCCGCCGACGCCGATCACCACGTCGGGGTCGGCGCGCTCGATTCGACTCCGGTGGGTGGCGATCTCGGCGGGGCAACACTCGCCGCCGAACGCGGCGTACTCGGCGTCGACTCCCCCGCGGTCGAGGGCCGCGTCGAGGTCGTCGCGGGCGACGGCGTAGGCGCGGTCGCCCCCGACCACGTACGCCGAGGCCGTGTCGCGGTCGAGATACCGGTCGAGACTCGCGGTCGCGTCGCTCGCGAGGACGTAGCGGGCGGGGGCGATCCGTAACGGGCGCTCCGGGCCGGCGATGTCGGGGATGTCCTCGGGAGTCGAGGGCATACGTTCGACCCCGCCCCGCGAACGGATAAACGCTCCTCCGTCCGGCACCGTCCCCGCACTCCGTGTCCCCGGATTCGCCCCCCACCGTACACCGGGCGCCCGCGTCAGTGACCGACCTGTCTTCCGGGAGTCGACCTGTCTTCCGGGAGTAGAATTATGATGGATCGCTGCTACCGAACAGACGATGGAGGACAGCGAGTACGAGGAACTCACCTCGTCGTTGACGCCCCACGAGTCGGCTGGCGGGGTGACGACCTACCGGAACACCGTGAGCATCGCGTGTCCAGCGTGTGGTGACCCCTTCGACGACCTGGTCATCTGCGAGGACGACTACAACAGCCTGGAGCTCAGCATGCTCCTGGATCTCTGCGTGACCACCCACGAGGACGAGGTCCTGCTGTTCACGCACAAACAGTAGCGGAGGGCCGTGGCGTCGGCTACTCCCGGACGTCGATCCGCTCCGGCGGCAGTCCCTTCTCGTTCACGACCGCGCCGTCGTCGTCGACGGTGACGATCCCCCGGTTGTTGACCGCGTGGGGGTCGAGTCCGACCTCCTCCAGGAACTGCTTGTAGAGCCGCTCGGCGGTCTCGCCGTCCTTCTGGCGCTCGGAGGCACGGTCACACAGCTCCACCAGGGCCTCGGGCACGTCGTTCTCGTGGACGATCCAGTGGTTCAGCAGGTCCGACAGCCGTCGAATCGGCGAGGTGAAGTGGCCGTAGATGTCGAAGTTGAGCGCGTAGTGCCCGCCGAAGGGATCGTTCATGTACTTCGCGCGCGGCATCACCTTCAGCACCGCCCGCTGGATCTTGTTCAACGCCCGCTCGTCGGAGTTCTCCAACGCGTCGTTGACCGCCTTCCGCGGGTCGTCCCAGTTGGCGCCCGAGATGTTGACGCCGTCGAGTTCGGTGATCTCCCGGAGCGCGTCGTCCCACTGGTCGGGGGTGGGTTGGGGGTGGACGCGGTACATCGCCTCCACGCCGCGATTCCACATCAGCTCGTGGGTGACGGCCTTGTTGGCCTTCAGCATACACTCCTCGATGATGGTGTGGGCGCGGTCCCGGCTCGGGTTCAACACGAGCGACCCGTCCTCCTTCCGCTGTTCGTGGAGCTGTTCCGCGAGGTCGTAGACGAGGGCGTTCTCCTCGTGGAGTGCGGCGTCGGGGTCGTCCAGGCGGTGCTCACACTGCGTGTAGGTCAGCCGCTCGTCGGAGTGGATCACCGACTTGTAGATGTCGACCGTCTCGAACGAGAGGGTGTCCTTCGCGATCTCCATCTCGACGGTGTGGGCCAGCCGGTCCGTCTCGGGGACGAGCGAGCAGACCGTCTCCGCCAGGATCGGCGGGAGCATGTGAACCGTATAGCCCGGGAGATACACCGTGTTGCCCCGTTCGGTCGCTTCCGTCCACATCTCCGAGTCGGGGTGGACGTAGTGGGTCACGTCGGCGATGTGGACCCACAGGGTGTACGTCTCCTCGCCTTCGCGGATGCTGAGGGCGTCGTCGAAGTCCTGTGCGTCGACCGGGTCGGTCGTCCAGGTGGTCAGGTCGCGGAGGTCCCGTCGGTCGTCGAGTTCCGCCTCGATCTCCGCCTGGACGCCCTCGGTGCGGGCCTCCGCCTCCGACCGTACTTCGGGGGGGAACGCGTCGCGGATCTCGAACTCCTCGAAGAGCTCCTCGCGTTTCTCCTGGAGCTGCCGGGCGAGGTCGGGCGAGATCTCGACCGGGCCCTGTCCCTCGGCGGTTCCGGCCTGCGATTGTGCGTCGTTCGACATACCGGGTCTTGTCCGGAGAGGTAGTTAGTGGTGTCGGGGCGCCGCGACGCCCGGCGGCGACGGCGACGCCGAAACAGTAGCGGTTTACTCGCCGCGGACGGAGTCCCCGTGTGTCCCGTTCGTTCCTCCACCCGGAGGCCCGCCGCGGCCTGCGCGACGTCGCGCCCATCCTGCTCGGGATCGTGCCATTCGGCCTGGTCGCGGGCGCCGCCGCGATCAACGCCGGACTCACGCCGCTGCAGGCCGCCGGGCTGTCGGTCGTGGTCTTCGCCGGCGCGTCGCAACTCGCGGCGATCGAGCTCCTCGGCACGAACGCCGAACTCCTGGTGATCTTCGTCACCGGGGCCGTGATCAACCTCCGTCTGCTGATGTACTCCGCGTCGATCGCGCCCCACTTCCGCCCCTTCCGCGACCGGTGGAAGGCGGTCTGTTCGTACGTGCTCACCGACCAGGCGTACGCGCTCTCGGTGGCGCGGTACACGGCCGACGCCGACCTCGATCCCGCGGCCCGGCGGCAGTACTACCTCGCGGTCGGGGGATCGCTGTGGGTGGTCTGGCAGCTCTGTTCGCTCGTCGGGATCGTCGTCGGCGCCCGGGTGCCCGCGTCGTGGGGGCTGGAGTTCGCGGTCCCGCTGGTGTTTCTCAGCCTCCTGGTCCCGGCGATCTCGTCGTGGCCGAAGCTGGTCGCCGCGGCCGTCGGCGGCGGCGTCGCGGTCGCGGGCGCCGCCCTCGCGGTCCCGCTGAACCTCGGGCTGATCGGCGGCGGGCTCGCGGGCGTCGCCGCCGGCGTCCTCGCCGACGCCCGGCTCCCCACCGACGCCACGGGGTCGGAGGGGGCCCACTGATGCCGACCGAGTACGGCCCCGCCGCGGTGTGGGGCGTCGCGGTCGCGCTCGGGGTCGCGACCTTCGGGCTCCGGGCGTCGTTCGTCTACCTGTTCGGGCGGATCGAGGAGGTCCCCGACCGGGCGACGAACGCGCTCCGGTTCGTTCCGCCCGCGGTGTTCGCCGCGCTGGCTGCCCCCGCGATCGTCGCTCCCGGCGGGACGGTCGCGGTCGTCGGCAACGAGCGACTGCTCGCGGGGATCGTGGCGGCCGGCGTGGCGTGGTACGTCGACGACATCCTCGCGACGATCGTCGCCGGCATGGCGGCGCTGTGGCTCCTTCGGTTCGGGCTGTGACGGGGCCGGGTCGCCGACTCCCGGGGACGCGGCGGTACGCGGGGTATCTGTGAATTTATACGGGTCGACCGTGTGCCCCTCCGTGTGGAGGTGTCACTGTGGCTGCCGCCACCGGCGGACCGAACCTGATCGCGATCGTGGCCGCGATCATCGGCATCGGCGTGATCGCCCAGGTTCTCTCCGACCGATTCCGGATCCCCAGCGTCGTGTTCCTCATCCTCGCGGGTGTCGTCCTCGGCCCGGAGGTGCTTGGGGTCGTCGGCCCCGACTCCTTCGGGAACGCCCTCGGCGCGATCGTGGGACTCTCGGTCGCGATCATCGTCTTCGAGGGCGCCTTTCACCTTCGGATCGACGACGTCCGGGAGGCACCGGGTGCGACCCTCAGGCTGGTCACGATCGGCGCCGCGATCGCCCTGTTCGGCACGGCCGTTGCGGTCCGGTTCCTGCTCGGCGCGGCGTGGGACGTCGCGTTCCTGATCGGCGCGCTCCTCGTCGCGACCGGCCCCACGGTCGTCACGCCCATCCTCGAAGTGGTGCCGGCACGCGACCGCGTCGAGACGGTCCTGGAGACCGAGGGGATCGTCAACGACGTGACGGCGGCGATTCTCGCGGTGGTGATCTTCCAGGCGGTCACCCTCGGGACGACCGACCCGCTGGAGCTTCTCACCCTGTTCACCGAACGTCTCGGGGTCGGGATCCTCGTCGGCGGGCTGGTCGCGGCCGCGTTGTACTACGGCCTCCGGTACATCGACCTCTCGCCCGGGAGCGCCCCGCGAAACGCCCGCCTCCTCGTCCTCGCAGGGGCGCTCGTGGCGTACGGCGCCGCCGACACCATCGACACCGAGGCGGGCGTCGCCGCCGTCGCCACCGCGGGCATCCTGCTCGGCAACCTCGGCGTCCCCTACGAGGAGGAGATCTCCGCGTTCAAAGGCGACGTGACGCTCGTCGTCCTCTCGTTCGTCTTCATCGCGCTGGCGGCGCTGTTGCAGTTCGACGTGCTGGCGGACATCGGGCTCCGCGGGCTCGCAGTCGCCGGGGTCGTCGCCCTGGTGCTCCGCCCCGTGCTGGTGTTCGTCTCGACTGCCGGCGATCGGTTCACCGCCGGGGAGAAGTGGTTCATGAGCCTGGTGGGCCCCCGCGGCATCATCCCCGCGTCGGTGGCGACGCTGTTCGCGATCCAGCTCCGGAGCTCGGGACAGGCCGCCGCTGCCGATCTCCTGGTGGGAACGGTCTTCCTCGTCATCTTCGTGACCGTCGTCTTCGAGGGAGGGTTCGCCAGACGGATCGCCGAATACCTCGACATCATACCAATGCGCATACTCGTCATCGGAGGCGGGAGGGTGGGCCGGTCGCTCGCCGAACGCCTCGAAGACCGCGGCGAAAACGTCGTGATCGTCGAACAGGATCAACAAGTAGTCGAAACCGCGCGGAACGCGGGCTTCACCGCCCACCACGGCGACGGGACCGACACCGACGTGCTCCGGTCGGCGGGGATCGACAACGCCCGGATCGTCGTCGGCGCGACCGGCGACGACGACGTGAACCTGCTGGTCTCCCAGCTGGCCCGCTCGAAGTTCGACCCGGAGACGATCCTCGCGCGGGTGAACGACCCCGACAACGCCGACGCCTTCGAGGAACTCGGCGTCCGAGCGATCTCCGCGACGCTCGCGACGGCCCAGGCGATGGACAACTACATCGAGCGCCCCTCGATGATGGACTGGATGGCCGAGATCGGCCACACCGGCGAGATCCAGGAGATCGACGTCACCTCCGAGGCACTCATCGGTCGGACGGTCCGGGAGATCGGCCCCGAACTCCCGGATGACTGTCTCATCGCCTTGGTGCAGCGCGACGGCGAGACGAGGGTTCCCGAGGCCGAAGTGACGCTCCAGCGCGGGGACCGACTCACCATCATCGGCGGTCGCGAGGAGGTTCACGAGGCGCTCCGGTTCGTCCACCCCGACAAGTAGCCGCCGCCCGCCACGGCCGGGTTCCTCCGGCGGGTTTCGACGCGCTTATGCGGGTCGGACGGCAATATCTTTGGGATGAGTGACCGGGCTCTCGAGGTGGTCGAGTTCCTCCTCACCGCAGACCGCTACACCGACGATCGCGGCCTCGACGGGAACGACCTCCCGCCGCGGTACCGGCGGGTCTTCTGGACCGAGCCGTCGGACGACGAGTCCGACGACGACGAACCGAACGTGGTCGACATCGAGCGTCCGCTCGTCGTCACCGACACGGTGGCGCGGAAGGCGACCGGCGTCGAGCACCCGTGGGACGCGGTCTCCGACCTGCTTTTCACCCAGCGGGAGGAGTTCTCGGGCCGGCTGTCGATCACCCAACCCGAGATGGCGCTGGAGTGGTATCTCGACCGCGCCGACCGCGACCGACTCGCCACCAATCCGACGCTGGCGGCGGCCGCGGCTGGCCGCGACGACGTCGACGTAACGCATTCGGAGGCCAGAGAACACAACCGGCCCATCCAGGCCGACCGGGTCTGGATCGACAGCCTGCTCGAGCAGTACTTCGACGCCGACGAGGACGCGGAGATGCTGGATCTCGTTCAGGTCCGCGCCCCCGAGGAGATCGAGATGACTCTCGCCGACCTCGTGCTGACCGGCGACCAGGAGGGCGAGATCCAGAAGCTGATGCAGGCGATCGAACACCGCGAGTATCTCGCGGAGATCGGGCTCAGAGAGATCGGGAAGATCCTGTTCGTCGGCCCGCCCGGAACCGGGAAGACGACCGTCTCTCGCGCGCTCGCGCACGAACTCGGCCTCCCGTTCGTGGAGGTGAAGCTGTCCATGATCACGAGTCAGTATCTCGGCGAGACCGCCAAGAACGTCGAGAAGACCTTCGAGGTCGCAAAGCGGCTCTCCCCGTGTATCCTGTTCATCGACGAGTTCGACTCCGTCGCGAAGACCCGTCGGTCCGACGAGCACGCCGCGCTGAAACGCGCGGTCAACACCCTGCTCAAGAGCATCGACGACATCTCGCTGATCCGCGACGAGGTGATCCTCATCGGCGCCACCAACCACCCCGACCAGCTGGATTCGGCGGCGTGGCGCCGGTTCGACGAGATCGTGAACTTCCCGAAACCCGATCGGGGTATGCGGGCGGACATCCTCCGGATCATCACCCGGCGGATGGAGATCGACGACTTCGATCCCGCCGCGGTCGCGGAGTTGACTGAGGGGCTCACCGGCTCCGACCTCCGGATGGTGCTCCGGGAGGCGGTGCTCGAAGCCCTGACCGAGGAACGGACGACGCTCACCCAGGCCGACATCGTCGACGCCGTTCAGGACTTCGAGGAGCGGGACAACCTGAAGAACATGAGTGACTTCGACAACTGGAAGGGTTCACCCGGGGAGAACTCCGAGACCCACGACCACGACCACAGCCACTCTCCCGAGATCGAAAAGAGCAGCTGAGGCTCGGATCCTCTCCTTACCGTTCAGCCACGTCGTGGACGACTCTCCGGCGTAGCTCACACCACATACCGTGGTCCCTCCTGATCCTCGCCGGAGCGTTCGAGACCGCGCGGGCGATCGACCTCGAATGTTCGGAGGAGTTCTCGAAGCTCGGACCGACGCTCGGGACCGCAGTCGCCATCGTCGCCAGCGTGCTCTTTCTCCCGCAGCCGGTCGAGGACCTCCCGATCGGGACGGCGTACGCGGTCCGGGCGGGAATCGGGGCGGTCGGGACGGCGTCGCTCGGGGTCGTCCTCTTCGACGGGCCGACCTCCCTCGCCCGAGTTGGGTTCGTGAGCGTGATCGTCGTGCGGATCGCCGGCCTCCACGCCGCGGGCGGGCACTGACTCGCCGTCTCGTCCCCCGGTCGACCGACCCACTTCGCGTTCTCGCCCACCCCACGGCGTCGGTGCTCGCTCGGACGGTTTATCCCTCGGCGGCGCTCACCCTTCGACGATGCGGGTCACCCTGCTGGGCACCGGCGACACCACCGGCACGCCCACCGTCGGCTGCGACTGTGACACCTGCGCCGAGGCGCGCCGCCGCGGCGTCGAGCGCACGCGCTTTTCGGTTCACGTCCGAAACGACCGCACCGACGAGTCGGTGCTGGTCGACTTCAGTCCCGACTTCAGACACCAGTTTCTGACTCACGACGCGCCCCTCCCGGACGCGGGGATCGTCACGCACATCCACTTCGACCACATCGACGGGCTCGGCAACGCCTACCGGCTGCTCGACGACCTTCCGGTCTACGCGGCCGACGAGACCGACCCCGAGACCGGCGAGAGCGTCGCCGACACGGTCGCCCGGAAGTACGACTACCTCGATCGGGTCGCCGCCCGCCCCCGGGCTCCCTTCGAGCCGTTCGAGGTCTGCGGGCTGCAAGCGACGCTCGTGCCCGTGGACCACCCGCCGCTTCTGTGTTACGGGCTCGCGATCGAGGACCCCGAGACCGGCGCGAAGCTGTCGGTGTCGGGCGACACCACCTACGACATCCCCGAACGCTCCCGGGCGGTACTCGCAGACCCCGACCTGTTTCTCGCGGACGCGATCGTGCCCGCGTCGCTGTGTGAACACCACCCGCTCGGGGGCGACCACCACGACCCCGAGGGCGTCCCCCGGACGTTCGGCACGAAACACATGACTCGCGAGGGTGCGCTCGACCTCGCGGCGGACCTGTCGGCGACCGAGACACGGCTGGTTCACTCCGCGCACTTCTACCCCGCCGAGGAGGCCTTCGAGGAACCGCTCGCGGTCGACGGCGAGACCTACGGCGTCTGAGACGCGGCGGGGTCTCCCGCGACCGTATATACGTCTTCGTCGCGGGGGCGTCTTGCCCGCACGCGCCCGTGGTTTATATCCACCTCCGGCGACGACGTCACGCAATGGCACAAGCAGCAGTCGTCATTCTGACAGGGACCGAGGGACACGCGAGCGCCGGCCGCCTGGTGAACGGGCTCGAAACCGCAAAGGAGTTCGCCGAGACCGACGGCGACGACGTGGAGCTGATCTTCGACGGTGCGGGAACCCAGTGGATTCCCGAACTCGAAGACGAGGACCACGACTACCACGAGCTGTACCGGGCGGTCCGAGACGACGCCTCGGCGTGTGACTACTGTTCCGGCGCGTTCGGGGTCGCAGACGCGGTCGCCGACGCCGGCGTCGTGACGCTCGACGACTACGAGGGCCACCCCAGCATCCGGTCGCTGGTCGACGACGGCTACGAGATCATCACGTTCTGATGCCGCCCGACGCCGAGTCACGAGCGCGTCACCGCCGACTCCTCGGCGGTCGCGTACCCCACCCGATCCGCGGCATCCCGCGGCCACGGAGCACGAGTACGTCACAGCGCCCGGAGGGCGAGTGGTGACGTTCGCGGCGGCAACACCCACGACGATCGCGTTCGTGGCGCTCGTCACCTTCGTCGCCGGAGCCACCAACGGCGTCGCGGGGTTCGGGTTCGCCGTGATCGCGACGATGGCGTTCGCGACCGTGGTCGATCCCGCGACCGCGGTGGTGTTCATGATCGTCCCCATCTTCGCGGTGAACGCCTCGCTGGTGAGCGACCTCTCCCGGCGGGAGTTACGCACGTGCAGCACCCGCTTTTGGCCGCTGATCGCCGCGGCGCTCGTCGGGACCGTGATCGGGATGGCGATTCTCGGGCGCGTGCCCGACGCCCCGCTCCGCGTGGGGCTCGGCGTCGTGACGCTCGGATTCGTCGCGACCGCCCAGCGGGTCGTCGGGCTGCCGGCGTGGGGCGGGATCGGCGACGGCGCCCCCGGTGCCGGCCTCGCGACGTCCCGGCTGGGGATGGTCGGCGTCGGCGGCGTGTCGGGGCTGCTCTTCGGCGGGACCAACGTGGGCGTTCAACTCGTCGCGTACCTCCGGAGTTTCGACCTCTCCCACGGGCTGTTCGTCGGCGTCGTCGCGGTGGTCTTTCTGGGACTCAACGGGATCCGGGTCGTCGTCGCGGGGCTGCTCGGGCTCTACCCCAGCGCGGCCGTCGCCGCCGCGTCAGCCATCGCGGCGCTTCCGTCGGTCGCCGGCGTCACGGTCGGCAAGCGGCTCCGGGGCTCGGTGAGCGAGCGGGTCCGCCGGGTCGTCGTCCTCGGGCTGCTCACGCTCGTCGGGATCCGGCTCGTCGCCGGCGGGCTCGGGATGGCGTGAGACCCACCGTCGAGGCGAGAGACCGGGACCGTCGACGGCCTCCCGCTTACGCCCGCCGAACGAGGTGTGCGCGGACGGCGCGCTGACACTCCCCGCACGCGTCGTCGAGGCGGCTCACCGTCGTCAAGAGCGGGTGGTCGACGCTCAACGCACCGTAGAGGCTGGCTGCGAGGTCCCGGTGGCGGAGCCCCGCGTCCCCGTCGTGGGCCGTCGTCGCCGCGAGGAACGACTGCCGGTCGGCGGCGACCCCGTCGCACCGCTCGCGGTGGTCTGCGAGCGTCTCGTGACGCCCGCGTAACGCGTCGAACCCGAGTTCCGACAGCGGCGTCCCGTCGGCGGCCGCGATCCACGAGGCGATCGCGTCGACCGCCTCGGCGGCCGTCCGGAGCGACGCCCGCTCGCGATCCAGCGTCCGACACAGGACCGTGAGCTCGCTCTGCCGGTTTCGCGCCGCCGTCAGGACGGCCTGCTTGAGCCGGGGCGAAAAGGAGACGTCCGACGCTGGCGCGAGCGCGACGGCGATCGACTCGGTGAACTCTCGACGGATCGCGGCTTGGAGCGGTCCAGGACCGCCCTGCTTCCCGCCCGTGTCCGGAGCGGTCTGCGAGCGGACCGTCTCCGCGAACGCGTTCCGAACCGATTCACACCCGCGGGATCCCCGGGCGTCCGCCCGCCGTGCCACCCCGCCGGAACCGGCAACACTCGGCGCTCCCGCCCGCGACGACGCCGGCGACAGGGATTCGACCCGGTCGACGAACGACTCGACAGCCGACAGCTTCGCCGCCGCGCCCCCGCGTTCGGTGTCGACCCGTTCGATCGCCGCGTCGACGTACGTGGTCGGGGGCATCGTCACGCGGGCGAGCGGATGGGTGCGTTCACCAGTTCGCCGGGGTCGCTGTCGCGAACGAACGCGATCCCGAGCCGCCAGCCGTCGCCGTCGGGCTCGATCCACACCCGTCGAGGCGGTCGCTCCGGCAGCCGCCCGAAGAGGTCGACGACGATGGGGAGTACCGGCAACCGACCGCCACGCGGCGACAGCACGTATCCGGAGAAGTGGACGCCGACGACCCGTCGGGGCGAGCGCCGTGAACCGCCCTCGTTCGTCGGCGAGAACTCGCCCACCACCCCGCACTCGCGGAGGCCGACGAACGCTGCCGCCACCGGGCCCCTGTCGGACGCGCGGGGCTGTAGCCGGTCGGCCGCCCGTCCGAGCACGGTCGCCTGCTCTCCTCCGTCGAGGCAGTCCGACAGCGTCTCGGCCATGCTCTCGAGCAGACACAGACAGAGCCCGTCGGGCGTCGGCAGCGACTCCACAACCTCGGTGTACCGGTCCATCACGGCACGCTCGACCCCTCGGTACCCGCAGTCCGACAGCGCCTCGAAGGTGGCCGCGGCCACGCGGTGACACCGCTCGATCACCTGCTCGCGTCCCCGTCCCTCGGTCGCGCCCGTCACCACCGGCTCCGAGAGCGCCCACCGGGCGTCGGTAGGGTCGGGACAGGGGTGACCCGGTGCGGTCCCGGAGCCATCACGCACGTGACGCACGATGAGGTCGTACCGGGGGACCCGCGGG
>Ga0207753_1000240_pt1 | contig 22228 bp, 14 predicted proteins | sample PonA233FremontCA_2_FD_187273 | JGI IMG/M metagenome (GOLD analysis project Ga0207753, IMG submission 187273) | Salt pond sediment microbial community from Fremont, CA, USA - Pond A23 Sediment 3 (SPAdes) | ecosystem: Environmental > Aquatic > Non-marine Saline and Alkaline > Saline | place: USA... | reverse complement strand
ACGTCGATTCCAGATGATACGCGACGTTCACGCCACAGATCACGGTCCCGTCAGCATCGACACGAATCCGGCACTTGTACTTCCGATACGCTTCGAACAACCCGCTGTTCGCGGTTCGCTGCGGCGTGGGCTCGATGATCGAATCGATCCCCGACACCTCGAAACGACCGGCAACGGCTCGTTTCACGTCCTGCTTGACGAACTCTTGGAGCGGCCCATCGTCCTGGTACGAACGCGCTTCCAGTGTCGTCTCGCCCTGATGTACCGGCTTCACCGTATACCCGTGAATCGAGATCGGACGGTTGAGTTTCTCGGTCGCGTAGATACGCCGCCGCGACGCATCGGCCGTCGTCACGGGGTTCCCGATCCGTGACTGGTAGTAGTTCGCCGCCTTCGCCGAGAACCCCTCAATCCCGTTCGTGAAATCGTCAGGGTCGATCCCGCCACTCCCAGTTGCCTGGAGTTCGTACTCGTGGACTGTTAGCTCCGGCAACTTTCCGAGTTCGAACTGCAGCAGATAGTTCCCATCTGAGAGCGGCTGTTGATGCAGGAGCTCGCCGCCTCCATCAGCCTTCGGCCGCGAATTACCATCGACCTCGCTTCCGCGAACGAACTCTCCAGTACCGGACGCATCCGATGCTGCCGCGGTAGTCCCACTCCCCTTTGACTGCTCGACAGAGTCTTCCGCGGGATCACTCTCGGCTAATTCGTCGTTCTCGGCATCGGCTGGAGGGTCGTCTAACAGCGTGACAGTGAGGTCATACCCTGGGTTGAGTTGCATCTCCCCCTGGAACTCGTTCCCGACGACGTTCTCCAGGAGATACCACTCCCCGATCTGCCACTCGAAGTCCGCGACATCGTTGTTGTGGAACACTGTCAGATCTACCGCCGCGCCGCCGACGTCCTCCAACTGGACCTTCCGAGCGATGGCATCGTGCTCCCACTCGTCAATCCCCGTGACGCGCAGCGCGATGTCGATCTCTTTCTCATCCTCGATATCAGCCTTGACTGCCATCTACGCCGACCAACGGACGCCCAGAATAAATAAGTTTCCACTAGATGAATCTCAAACACGGTAAATCAATTTTAGCGGTCACACACTCCAAGAAACCACACCCGGCGCGCCAATGGTACACTTCTGAGAGAGTATCGAACGACGCCAAGGGCCGGAAATCTGTCACACTGGGCCTAATAGCCAGCAGAGCTACAGTAGAGTCTGAATAGCGACATCGAGATGCGCGAATATTTGTACTAGCCTATAATAATCGACTGTATGCTTGGGACAGGGAGCGCAGAAGAGTTCATCGACGACGCCGAACACCACAACCAGTGGTGGAGTGACGGCACCTCTCCAGAACTATCGCAAGCCACAGACCTCACCCCACGATCTGATTTCCACCGCGTTCTCAAAACGACGAACACACACTACACTAACGACGTCGAGAGTCTCGTCTACGCGATTCACGGCCAGACCGGCATCGGCAAAACGACCCTTCTCCACCAACTCGTCGCAGCGCTCCTCAACACAACCGACTTCCCACATCAAAACACAGACCTCGAACTCACCTCTGCAATCGAACCGCGGCAAATCCTCTACATCCCCTTAGAAGACTCCCTCTACCAGCTCGAACGCGCAGGCGACGACATCAAACGCCTCAACCAGGTCATCGACTACTTCCAGACCCACGTCGCACCCCGACAAGGACAAAAGTTCATCCTCCTCGACGATGTCCAAGCCCTCGACCTCGACGAAGATCAGAAATCGGAGCTACTCGATCTCGTTGACGAGAACACGTACGTATTCCTGACCGGCATCGTCGAATCCCAAGTCGATCTCTCCACTACCGAACCCGCCGACACCATCGAGGAATTCGAACTATGGCCGATCCTCCCGATGAAATTCATCGACACCGCTCAAATCGGCGCAGGCCTCGGCGTCAATTTCGATGACGAATTCCGAGCCCGACTCGAACAATACCAATCATCAGACTTAGACGGGCCATCGCCGATCAAGACGATTCGAAACGGGCTGTCCAGAAGAGATTCCGAAACCAGTCTCGACACAGCTGTTGAAACCCTCTCAGAACTCTGCTTCGATAACTTCGACACGGACGACCGAGACAACCTTCACGACGCCGCGCGCGCATACCTACGCACAGGCGGCACTCTCCATCAGACAGACGACCCATCGATCCGGAACGAACTCTCCAAATCCCACTTCCTCCTGTTCCTCTACAAAGAACTCGCCAAGTACCGATCCATCCAACAACCCGAAAACCTCCACCGCCTCAGTTCCATCGCCGCCACCAACGCCGGTGAAGAACTCCAGTACACTGATCTCAGCGATCAAATCGGCGTCGACAGGCGAACCGTCGACAACTACCTCAACGTACTTGATGAAGGTATCGCCGTCACCGAATCACAAGACTACTCCCTGCGACGCTACCGCCGCACCCGATTGTACCTCCGCAACCCACGTAACCTCGTCCTCCTCTCCCAACGACAGGAACACCACGGCTTCGAAGGCTACGAACAGCAAGACACCCTCAACCACGAATTCGAGTACAAACTCGCCCGAACCGTCGCCTTCGACCACGCCAAACGCCTCGCATACACCGTCGGAGCCTACGACGTCGAATACACCGAAACCGACTCCGGGCTCATTGACTACATCCTCCACCTCAACGGAGACGTCCTCCCCTTCATCCTCTCCTACCATCCACACACTGGCAACGCCGAAACAATCGCCGAAGACTTCGACCCCAGCTCCGGCCAACACACCGAATCCGATAGTGAAGATCTCCGAGACTTGGATTACCAGGCTCCGTACCGGTTCGTCATCACCGACAGCCTTCCGAAGAAAGTTAGAGAAAGTGGGTCATTAGTTATTGAGTACGACGATATCAGTATTTGCTATCTCCCCTTCTGGCTGTTTTTACTTATCTGTTGACATTTGTAGAATTTAGTACGCCCTCAGAATTACGTACACCGAGTGTTGTGTCGACAGCTGATGGAGGGCAAAGTACTTATTCCGAATGGATGACATAGTGCTACGGTAATCGATGTCACAGTCACCCTCAACTGATTCCTTATTGTCGGAGATACGAAAAGAGTGTCTCGGAGCATACCGAAGTCAACCAGGTCGCATTGACGGGGATATCGGGAACGAGTCTGAGAATCAAAGTAACTACCATGGCCGATTTATATACGAATTAGTTCAGAACGCTGACGATGTCTTAGACGAGCAAGAAAATCAACGAGCTAGATTTGAATTATACGATGATCGATTGTATATGGCTCACACGGGTGCGCCGTTCACTGAAGAGAACGTTAGAGCACTGTGTATCCTCGGGAAGAGCTCGAAAAGCGACGAGCATGCCACTATTGGACAGAAAGGCCGAGGCTTCACGTCTGTCTTGGAAATCACGAACTCGCCGGTAGCGTACTCCACAACCTATGATTTCCAATTTGATCGGCAAAGAGCGTACGAAACAGTCGTCTCTGAACTAGAATTAGACCGTGCATTAAATCTGAGTGACATACCCGTACTAACGATACCTTTTGTCCCCGAAGACCGACCCCCGCGTGTACAGGAACTCCTATCTGATGACTCACCGTTCACGACGGTGTTCGAATTTGAGCTACGAGAGGGTCGCTACGAGACGATCAAACAGCGTCTCGCTGATCTCGACCCACAAATTATGCTCTTCCTTCGGAATTTGGAGCAGCTGGAGATCGCTATCGATGGAGATGAGATAGTGTGGGAACTGAGCAGGTCCGGGATTGCTGGAGACCTGGAAGAGAACGTCACAAGTGCAAAAATCGATATAACCTGTGATGGGACCCGGGCAGAATGGGGGCCGGATGCAGAACAGCACCATTACATCAAGTTTCGTAAGGCCGACATTCCAGTTACGAACCGGGAAGGGCTCGAAGGACCCCACTGGGAGTCCGTCGAATTCACAGAAATCGGTGCGGCCCTCCAGTATGAAGAACGAGACGACAAAGTACACCTCAAACCGTTCAATACAGCACCTGATATCCATTTATTTCTGCCCACCGAAGAACCAAGCCCGTTCCCGTTGTTAATCAACGGAGCATTCAAGCCCGACAGTTCACGAACCGGGATTCCCGTCGTAGACGAGCAGAATGGGTACAATGCGTTTCTGCTTGATGAACTTGCAGAATTAATCGCGTCTGATGTGCTTGAGTACGCAACCGGCACTGGGACGACAGTCGATGAGTTTCTTTCCTGTATCCGGTATTACGAAGATGCGCTTTCTCGTGATGCACCTGCGTACCTCGCCTCGGCACTTGCTGAGGAGTTGTGGGAGGCTAACTTTCTCCCAGCTGTCGATGACGATTTAGTGTGTCGAGTTTCAGAGAACCGATATTCGCCCTCGGAGTTGATTCTACCGTACTCACACGAGAATGCTCGCTGGATCGGATCTGAGATCGCTTCTCTCTATGGAGATGGCGAAGTTCCAGACAAAATTGATCCGCAGTCACGACGCTTCCCGGCAGTACCCCTCCTCCAAGACGCCAGTATTCACACGCTTCAATCGCTAGGGGTTGAGAGCCTGAACGCCGACGAAGTACCATCAGTACTTGCTGCTGCGCCTCCTACGCGGGCCCCGATTCGATCATTTAACGATGTCGGGCTTCGTCGTAAAGTTGACCCAATCCTGTATGTGCTTATCGGCGTTGAGTCCGTCGCCAGCGATACAGAAATCAGGGACCGGTTTTTCAAGGCCTGTTCAGAAGAACCCGTTTTCCCAGTCTCGGTAACCGATGATGGTCGCATCAACCGCGCCTCAACAGAGTCCGTGAATTTGCTTTTCCCGCCCGAAGACTTCGACCTTCGAGTAGAACTCACCGGGGTTCAGTTCCTCGCCCCACAAATCTATCGTCCTGAGGGATGGACTCGTCCTCGCGGAGAACACGGAGACACAGATGACTTCCAATCAGAACTGGCCTCGATCTGGAATATCGAAACGTTCGATTTCCAGTCGTTCGCCCAGGCAGTCATTCTTCCACGACTTCCTCGAAGCAGAACACCAATCGGTGACATCTCTGACCTGAAATCAATATCACAACTCCGTGTTCTGCGGGAACTTGCCGGAGAGACGGTGAAACCCTCGAACCCACTCGTCCACGAGCCACGAAAGGAAGAAGAACTCTATCGACTCTGTATGCTCCCCGTCCCAACTAAGAACCACGGATGGGAGCCTGCCTACGAAGTCTACTTCGGCGAGGATTGGTTTGATGAGTCATTCCCAGATCGGGCATCACCACTCCCCATTCTCGATGCAGCGCACGACGTAGACCCACCAGTTCTCGCCACACCAGAAACACTACTCACGGATGCGGAACTTGAGGCTGAGGCGGACGCGAAAGAGACAGATGAGGAAACGACCGTTCGTGACGCGTGGTTCGCCTTCTTCCAATGGCTCGGAGTTACGCCACACCTACGGCTCACACCACTGTTCAATCCCAAAAAAGAACGCGAATACGGAGCAACAGCCGATATTGGCCGTCCCTCAGAAAAACACCCAACGCTAGGTGCACTACATCAGTCAACCTGGGACCGCTTCCGAGAGCAACTGCAAAAGGCCGTTGACGACAGCACCGCTAGTGACCGCAACAACCTGTCGATTTACCGTGCCAACCGCTTGGAATTCTGGCCTGCTATCTGCGATGCCGCCGAAGCCGATGAGAGCGTGGCCATTCAACTCTTCTGCCATCTCGCTTACTGGTGGGAGAAGCGATATAGTGAGGCAACAGCTGTCGGTGTGGGTGGTCATTCTGTTAGTGCCAACCAAGTTGCCAGTCGAAACAAAGGCGTCCCAAATTCGACCGAGCGCTACCCTCTCGGACGAAACCTATGGTTATGGGAACTCCGAGAAACCGACTGGTGTCCATCAATCCACGGTCAGTACAAGCCAACACGGGTCTGGCAACGAACCGCTTCACTGATCGACCAATTCACGATTGACCAACAGGGAACCGTTCTACTTCCCGTACTCCACGACGGTATCGAAACACGGATCGGATCTCCCCCGGATGCGCTATGCCAGTCGCTCGGCATCCGAGCCACGATTGCCAGCAGTGATTTCCAACCTGCAGACGCAGAACTCGTCTGTCAGTTGCTGGCGAACCGAGCAGACATGATGACTAATTCGGAGATTGACGAAGCCTTGCCAACGCTTCGAACCGCGTATCGAGAATTGGCGATGGTGATGCCGTCACGGCAGAAGCGTGACCCGCCGGAAGCCTGGCAGGAGAGTGAGAGCGATCTTGAATCAACACCTGTCGTCTGTGAAGGGTCCGAAGGTGAGTACGAGCTACGTGACGCTAATCATGCATTCTACGTTACCTCTCGTGGCGAGCGCCAGCAGATACCGCTGTCTGATCCCCCAGTATTCATTCTTCAGGAAAATGAGGCGGGAGCGTACGGTCGATATTTCGGCATGCAACCATTACTGGACGCTGTCGAGACGGAACTTCTGGACCCCGAGTCCAATCGACGCACCGAATTAACTACGAATGCTCAGGCCTTCCTTACAGAACGCACGGACGCAATTCGTTGCCTACTTTCGCGTGATCGACCGTCACAACGAGCGGAGGACGCCGACGCTCTTGAGCGGTTCATCGACGAAGTTACCGTCGTAGGTTCATTGGATGTTGTGTACCGACTAGAAGATTACAGTGAACGTTCAGAACCGCCTTGGTTTATCCAATCACCCGAAAGGGGCCGTGCACGACGGACTCCCTATATTCGCGCCTCTAGTGACGATGTTCGTGGCATGATGGACACCGTCGCTAAGGCGCTTTGCGAGTTTCTCGAGTATCCGAATATCGGCGATGTCGTTCTTATTCTCCAGACGGACTCGAAGCTAGAACGGGAGCAGCGACTCGATCTATTGGACGCCCCCCGTGATTTGCTTGATGGTTCAGTAACCGGAACCCCCGGCAGTTCGATTGGTCTAGGCAGCATTAGTGATGATGGCGCTGGTGACGCACCTGGGAAGTCAAAGGCCTCCACACCCAGACGAACTGTCCCGTCAGGAGACACTCCAGGGGAGAGTGGTGATGGTTCGACTCGTAACCAAGGTACAGATACTGATCCTGCCGAACAGTTGTGGAACCCGGACGATTTGACGATCATTCTCGAAGACGGGACCGAAATCGAAGGCGCAGGTGTTGACGGCGGGATAATCACAAACGGAGGCGGATCAGGGAGTAGCGGGACAAACAGTGGATCTCAAGCGGGTGCGTCGTCGTCGCCAGGATTAGGTGGGATTCGAGAGGCGATTAATCAAGTTGGCCGGGAGATCGCGTATAGCTTCGAGTGTTCACGGCTACAAGCCGAAACAGGCGTGGACGACCCGGAAGAGTACGTGTTCCATGTGGACGACCGCTCCCACATGGTGCGAGCACGGAGAAGTATCAAATCGAAACCCGTGCTCGATTGGCTCACCCGTGATATCGGTCTCGACTTCACATATCCTGGCTTCGACATTCTTACTGTCCATCCAGATAGTGACGACACCAACCCCAAAGTTGACCGGCTCATTGAGGTCAAATCACAAAAAGGAGACGGCGACGTTTCCATTTCCTTAAACGAATGGAACACTGCGACGTACGATGAACTGCAAGAGAATTATTATCTTTATGTCGTTGCGGATCTCGGAGTAGAGTCATCTGGCTACCCGTTCATTCGAACCATTCAAAATCCGTCGGGAATCCTTCGAGCTAAGCCTGAGGAACAAACCTCGATATCTCTCACCGTGAATACCAAGCGCTTCTCAAAGGGAGGAACAGTCAAAGAAATACCCCTGAATCAGACCAAGTAGCTCGTCAAGGGGATATCCGAACCTCAGTTTAATGATCGCTGAGCAAAATCAACGGTCGTAATGGCAGCAACACTTACCCAACCCGCCGTTCTCGCTGCCGCAAAAGAGACACTCTACCCGAATCTCGATACCAGCCCAGATCACTACGCTGTTACGGAAACCCAGTTCACGAAATCGACGTGGGGTGGGTGGGAAATCCCTGAAGACCTGCGCTGTCGTCTTGCGCCGTACAATACGATCCGCCTTACCGATGGTGAACCTGATCTCCTCGGCGTCGGGATGCCTGCTCTGGAAGTCCTGAATGCGGACGCTGCGACAACACCGGTCACCGTAATCGAAGCGAAAGGCCACAACAGCGATCCGAGCGCTGCGGACGCCCGTCACGGCATCAATCAGGCGCACGGCCACCTGTCCGAAGTCAACATCGGGTACGTTGCCGCCCCCATACAGAGCATCTCTGATCAGGCACGTGCCCTCGCACGCAATCTAAACATCGGCGTCATCGGCGTGGAAAGCCCGTACGACGCAACGCTCGTCGAACCCGCTCGCGTCACCGAAGTCGGTGACTTTTCCACCACTATCGATGCAATCCGATTCCAAGCCACGACGCACCGACTCACCGAAGGCAGCTTCCCAGTTAATCACCCGAAGAACTATCTCGGCTACGCACTCGCCCTCGCTGTAGATGGCAATACGCCTGACGTTTACTCCGAACACGTGATCAACAACGTCTCAGGTGGCCGCCGCGGCGCAATCCTCCTCGGGCTTGTCGACAATCGACCTGACGGAGAGATACTCACGCACCTCGGTGCAGAAGTCGTCCGCTTCGCCCGCACTCAACACGGGACTGTCGATGCCGCACTCGACGAATTCGCCTCGTGGAAAAGCCGATCCACACCATTCACCGATCTCGCACCTCGTTGGGCGCAACTCGCCCGCTCAGTCGCTGTCCAGTACGAGCCTACGCAACTCATCATCGAAGCACTCGAACGACTCCACGAGCGCGGTATCAAACCCGCTACTATCGACGCCGTCGTCCGAGAAGCCTGCCGCATCAACCAACCACTCGCCGTAGAAGTCTTCTTCACCAAATCCAGGCGTGAAGACGTCCTCACCGCCGATGGTGATATCGATGAATCAGCGCTTACCGATCCGACCGTGTACAAATCGGGGATCCACTTTCAGTTCAAATACCACCTCCGGCATATCGGACTGCTCACCGAGGGCGGAACTGACACTAAATCCAAAGTACTGCAGAACAGTTGGGAGCTCCAGCAGTCAGTACGAGTCTAGAGGTCAACCATAAGGTCGGCATCTTGAAGAATATCCTTGAGCTCTGTGAGTCGGGATTCCGCTCGCTAAACCTGACTTGCCTCGAAATAGGAAATCGACTTCGTAAGGTCTGCCGAGATAGCATCAGCCTCGTCCCGGAACTTCTCAATTTCATCCTTCGTGGACACAATAATTAGCTTCTGCAAGGTTGGGTCCGCATTCTGAGCCTTCATTAGATTCAGAAGTGCAGAATCACGGCTACCTTTGCGATGAACCTCGAACGCGTATGAAATAACACCAAGATTTGCGACTCGGGTCTTCCACCGAACATCCAGACGGGCACCGGGACCGGCCTCATACTCATCCTCGACGTCGAATCCGAGCCCATCTCCGATTTCTAAGAGCTTCTGCTTGAACTCCTCGTGGTCGAAGTCATCGAGTGGCTCCGAGACTTCCTTCCCGTCCTCCTCGTCGATATCCAGATTTGAGATGTAGAAGAGGAAATAGTCAACGTCAACCAGATCGTCAATCTCCGAATTCCCCTCTTGCTCCTCGACATCATCGAGTCGCTCTTTGAGCAACTCTACTGTCTCGATAAACTCTATATACTCCTCACCAGTGTCCAATCGTTTGACAACATCATACCCGAGCTGTTGGAGGGCCTCCCGTGCCCGACGATTGTATATCGCACACCGATCCGGATATGTGAATGTGAAGAGTTCGGTGATACTGGCCGGACCGAGCATATTGACGTTCTCATTCAGAACATCGAATTTCTCAGCAACATCCTCCGTCGCATAGAACGCCTGCCGGAACTGTGTTCTAACGTTCTCGATCCCGTCCTCCAGAACTTGATCGACGAGGTAGTCCTTGTTTGTCCACCCTCGAAACGCCCAGAGATTCCGTATTAGTTCTCGAACGTCTCCTTCCTCAAAGTTCTCCACTTTCTCCTCAGTTATTAAGTCCGGTAACGTCTCTTTCTTTTCTATGCGTTCTTTAGCGAACTCGTTTCCAGATTTAGACCAAAACTCCCGGTAATAATCCAGCAATTGCTCGTCTGAAACAGGCATCTATGCTACTGTCTCTGTAGGGCACTCTGAAATAACTTGACTCGTAGACCCTGAGTCAATTCAAGCAAGCAATCCGACAAGGGGGGCTAAATCAGAACTCTGTTATGGAATCACTCGCGGAACATCACCGCAGAAAGGTTGCAAATAATGTTATTCTGCCGTTTGGATTTCCGTTCGGATGTCCGCGAGTTCCGACTTTACCTCCCCTTCAATCTCCTCTAGTTCTTCGTCGATCTCGTTCGCCGTTTTTCTGATTGAGGTCGTTTTCTTCCGAATCGTACTGAATCGGTCAATCGAGTCGTTCACCTCACTCACGGCGTTCTGAATGGCTTCCGGGTCGAACGCAGTTCCCGAATCGACGTATCCTTGAACCGCTCGCGTCCGCGCCCAGTTGTACGCGATTCGGAGAAAGCCCGGCTCAATGTCGTCGTCCTCGGTTTCTTTGAGGGCGACGGACAGCCGCTCGGAATCGAACTCATGGAAGTACCCGACTTTGTTCGGGATGTAAGACTCACACTCGAAGACGATGATTCCGTACTCGGCGTCACGGTTCTCCACGGCGTCAGCGAGTTCCTCTTTGATGTCGCGCTGTGAGTAGCCGCTGTCGCTTTTCGCTTCGACGACGATTCGCTGACCGGTATCGTTGAGCGTGATCACGAAGTCACCGACTTTCCGGCCGCTGATCTCACCGATCGTGTCACCAGTGTACTCGACCTCGTTGCTCGTATTGTATACGAGGTTCGAGAGAATGTTCTCGACTGTGTCTTCGAAGTCCTCACCTTTCAGCGTGGTTCGCTGTCGAATCTCTTCTTCCGTTTCCTCAGCGGTCTCTTGCTCCTCGATCTTATCACGAAGGCTCTGAATCTGATCTTGGAGCGTTCGCTTGAGCCGGTACGTCGGCGTTCCCTTCGTATCGGGATCGAGCGCCTTCTGAAAGCGTTCACCGTCCTCACCGAGTTCCTCGTCTAACCGCTCAATAAACGGGCCGTCTTCGCTGAACGCGTCCTCGATGTGTTGCTTGAGATGCCCATTCTGCCCGAGATGCTCGTCGAAAATCTGAGGTACGTCACCGTCATCACCGAATTTCTGTTCAACTTCCTCTTCGATCCGATTGATCTCATCTTGGAGATCACGCTGCATCTCGGTGAACTTCCGCTCAACGTATTCCTCCTCCTGAGAGGTTTCTGCCAACTTCATCGTCGTCACACCAACACACAACGCGCGTCGGAACACTTCTTCCCGGTCCTTCCCATCATCGAATTGTTGCAAGTACTCAACGACGGATGCGTCCGTCACCTCAAAATCGGTGACCCGTGCCCGATCCTCGTCTACCTCAATCCGCGAAGCTCCCTCCGTTGCCATGTGTCATTAAGAAGTCGTTTTGAAGATTCATAAATTTGCAGTCAATCGTCGTCGTCTTTCAAACTCGCTTGCGAAGCAAACAGTCGTGACTTCCGAGGAACCATACTCTCGTTTCGATGACGAAGGACCAGGGGCCAACCGAAACATAAACCAACGTAATCTCCTTGCTTCTGAATTTTCAGCTAACAGAGCAAGAGATACAGCCAGTACGGCAGTTCAACAATACCGTTAGTGGGCTGTTGAATTGGTTCGGCTCCGCGGACGGTGTCGCCCGCAAGGAGGAACCCGACTGGGGCGTCATACGTGTCTTGGAATTCTTGGAGTGCGTCAAGCGTCGTGTCACGAGACCGTGATCGGTATGCGAGTCCGATTGGGACCGGCGTCTCTCCAACCTCGAATACAAAGTCAACCTCGCCTGTTCGGCCACGCCAGTACTGAACCGTTGGTGTCGGGTCATTCTCTTGCGCGGCGTTGACTCCGTACGCGAACCGCATCGTGTGGTCGAACGCGGCGATGCGGGCGAGTTCCGCTTCTCGTTGGAAGTCGTTGCGTACCGTCGATGCAGCGTCGCCGGCCAGTGCGTTCACGAGCCCGGTATCGCGGAGGTAGAGTCTGACGCCGCGCGGACGACTGTTGTCGTACTCCGTGACGCCGGTGAGGAGGTACAGTTCAGTGAGTGCCGGCAGGTAACTGTCGGCTATCGTGCGGCGATCGACGTCGAACAACTCAACGAGTTCTTGGTACCGGAATGATTCTGCTGCGCGGTTCCGAGCTGCCAACGCGCACAATCGTTCAAGATCGGCAATCGTTTGAATCGATTCGAAGCCGGGGACGTCTTGGTACAGCGCGGCTCGGACGTTGTCCCGGAGTTGTGTGTAGTCGTCGCTGGTCAGGTCACGTGCTGATTCGACAGCGCCGTCGTGTTCGTAACTGATGATCCCGCCCATCGCAAGGTACTCGACAACTTGTGACTGGATCCGCGGTTCCGCGTCAGCGACTTTCTCATACTTCTCCTGGAGTTCTGCGGTGAGTCCAGCGAGGTCGCCGTCGTCGATTGCGGCTGGGAGACTGTTGGTGCCTGCGCGTATCGAACTTGGACTGACGCGGGTCCCGTCTGCTTCGAGATCGGGGTAGACCGTGAACAGGTAATCCCGGAATTTCTCGGGGAGGATGGGTTGGACGTCGTATGCGTCGGGTGAGACGTCGCTGTCGGTGAGCTCTCGGGTGATCTGCACGTCAGCGCTAGCAGTCAAGATGAGGTGGCGATCCGACTGCTCGTTGATGAGGTCGGCGGCAGTTGTTCCCCACCCGTCGATCGTTGGTTTGTTGGCGTGTTCGATCTGGTGGATGTCATCAAGCAAGATGAATTGCGGTGCGTCGTCAGGCGCGCGGCCGTAGACACGACTCTCGTAATACCGGATGGCGCGTGTGAGTTGCTCGTCGGATTGGAGTTGATACAGCGGGTTTGCGTCAAACGGGAGGTAGAGGAATTGTTCGGGGGCGTCGCCGGCGTCGATGCGGTGGTGGATGAACTGGTGGAGCAGCGTGGTTTTGCCGACGCCGCGACGCCCGACGAGTGCGAGGATGGGTTGGTCTTCGAACTGACTGCCGGACGCGTGTGGTCGTGCGAGATGGTAGAAATCGCTTTTGTGACGCGCAGGCAAGTCGAAGGCGTCAGTCCCGTCGTCCCACCACGGGTTGTGGTCGTGGAGGGATTCGACGAGGGCGTCGCCAGCATCGAGAGCCATCAGATGTCCTATTCCAACGAAGACCATCGGAATGATTGTTACGGTTGATTACTCTGCGTTCCAACGGTCGCTTTACCAGTATTTGATAATACGAGTTCGTTATCCAGAAGCGGTGTTGAAATCAATTCTTAAGAAAACTGTTCAGTTCGGCAAACTCGTCGGGAGACAGTATAACCTCGGTCTCGAACGCATCGAACCGTTCAAAATCATCGTCAATCGTCAACACCGTCGCCACTCCTTCCTCAATCGCAACCTGCGCATAATACCCGTCCCAGCCACCAACGTTTGCCTCGCTCGCCCGTGACAATCCACCCCGAACGACATCTTGGGGCATCCGGTCGTACCAATGGATCCGACTCGCATCCATGAAATTCTGGAGCAGACGCGATGCATCTCCGTTTGAGTACCCGTAGTACGTCGTGAGGACAGCGTGAGCGCCAAACAGCGCCGGATATGGAACAACGGCATCGATCTCTCCAGTAACTCCGTCTCGAACGTACGAGAGCGCAGTATCACGAACCGGGGCCGATGAATGCGCGAGAGCAATTATGCCGACATCAAACAGATACGGGCCGCCGGCGTCATTCATTACACTGCTTTTCCGCGCCTCGTTGAACGGCATCTCGATGCTTTTGAGCGATTGGATCGGCTCCTTCAAAAAGCGGTGTCGTCTTCTCCCGGTTCGAGGACGCTTCCGCAACGAGTTGTTCCATCCGTTCCAGGATTTCGTCGGGATTCTCCTCAGGCTCGACAACCGCTTTCCCGTTTTCTTCGCGGACATCCACCTCCGTACCCGGAGTGATACCGAGACGCTCCCGGAGTTCCTGTGGGAGGACAATTCGCCCTTTTGAATCCACCTTCGTCATATTCCCACATAAAGTGGGAATCGGTATAGTCGTTTGGGTGAGGAGGCCGTCTCCAACCCCGTTTCTGAATAAGAATCATTACGATGTTGTTGGTCACTAATTGAATCTCTCTCAAATGCATCTTTGCGAAGGATTTAAATCATAGAGTAGCATACTGTTGCGTGTAAGTCTGACAAAAGCGCCACTGCGATGGTGCTTATCTGATGCGCGGCGGTGACGCGTGTACTGTGGTTGAGGACCCGCGGGTTGCCCGGGTAAACGGCAACCACCACACCACTATGGACGACACATTCACCGACACACGCCCCGGGGACCGACTCGATATCGACGCCGAATTCATCACCATCCGCACGATCGACTGCGACGGCGCGTCAGTTTCTCGACTTCTCGTCACCGACCACACCGGCGACCAGTTCACCATCCTAACCACGCCGGACAGCCAATCGCTGCGTCCCCTCAAAACCGGAGCCACGTACGCGTTCTCACAACTACTCGCCGCCGATCCCATCGACCCCTCGGCGACACCGCCCGACAACTGCCCCGACTGTGACGCCCAGCTCCGGCCCGGCCAAGTACTCGATACCGCCGAGCCTGCAGTCGTGACCGCGGCAGCCACACTCGGGATCGACGAGCGGTTCCTCATCTTCGACTCGACGTCATCGCTCACCCGCAGCACCCCTACCGCATCGACCGTTGACGACTGGACCCCGATGCACGAAGCGCAGCCGGTCACCGCCCCCGACTACGTCTGCATGTCCTGCGGCCGTCACGTCGCCGAGGTCGAACTCCACCGCGCCAAGCACGGTGTCGACGCCGAAATGCACGCAGATGCGAGTCTCGACCACATGAACCACAGCGTGGCGAGTTCAGAAACGGTCGGCCTCGCTACCGGCGGCGCAAAAGACGTGACGAATTTCCGGGAGAACGTTGCGAACGGCTACACCCCGGAACCCGAAGCGATCAGCGACGAAGGCCTGTTCTACGACTACTACTTCGAAACAGGCGAGCGGACAGCCACAGAGTCACTGTTCGCACCGCGGTACGCAACGGCAGTCACCGACCACCCGATTTCCGGTGCGACCGAACAATACCTCTCAGTCGGCCTCGACTCGTCACTATCAATCGATGCGTTCGAGCGACCGCGACTCGACCTCGTGGCGGTGCTCGATGTCTCCGGGTCAATGTCCAGTCCATTCGATGAGTACTATTACGACGAGCACGGCCAACGGTGTGAAGCCGAAAGCGGGAGCCAAACGAAACTCGACGCCGCGACACAGTCACTGTGTGCCCTCACCGAACAACTCCGAGCTGAGGACCGGCTCGGCGTCGTCCTCTACAATCACCGCGCCCACGTGGCGAAACCCATCCGCGATGTCGGGGCGACGAACATGCCCGCGATTCGACAGCACATCCGTGACATCGCCGCCGGCGGCAGCACCAACATGGAAGACGGGTTCGCCGCCGCCGTCGATATGCTGACCGATAGGACGGCTAGTTCCGACGTCGAACGCCGCGTCATCTTCATGACCGACATGATGCCGAATACCGGCGCAACCGGCGCGACCGAACTCACCGACCTGTTCGCCGACGCCGCCGCCGACGGAATCCACACGACATTCATCGGCATGGGCCTCGACGCGAACACCGAACTGGCAGACGCAGTGTCAGGGATCCGCGGCGCGAATCACTACTTCATCCACTCCGCCGACGAGTTCGAACAGCGACTCAGCGACGAGTTCGACTACATGGTGACACCACTCGTGTACGACCTCGATTTAACACTCGACGCAGCCGGGTACGACATTGAGGCCGTGCACGGCTCCCCGTCAGGCGACGCTGCCAGTGACCGACTCATGCACGTCGGGACGCTATTCCCATCAGCCAAGCAAGACGGCGACGCCCGCGGCGGCGTCATCCTCGTCCGACTCACACAAACGGGTACCGACGCGACCCTCGAACTCCAAGCATCATGGACCGAGCGAAACGGGACCGACCACACCGAACGCGTCACCGTCGCCATGCCTGACAAACCAGGCTCGTTCACACACGCTGGCGTGCGGAAAGCCGTCGCACTCGCCCAGTACGCCCGCGAACTCCGCGCCTGGGCCCGCGACGTCCACGACGGCGCAGCCACACCGACAGGCGTCGACGACTGGCTATTCCCGGATGAGCGCGGCGACCACGAACGCGAGTCGGTGCCGCTAACAGTCTCTGACCAGCACGCACACCGCTTCGCCACGCTCCGCAGTCACCTCGCCGATGAACAAGCGGCCGTCAACGACGACTCGCTAACCCAAGAACTGTCGCTACTCGACACGCTACTACGGGCGAACATGCAACAGAAGGCCAAAATCTCCGCTAAGTGCGCATGCTCCGCTTATCGACTGGTTCATCAGTTTCAGAGCAAACAAGTGGACCCATTGTGCTGCATGTGACCTCTGTATTCAGTACGCGTCTTCTGACAGTACCTGAGTAGATTTTAGCGACCGTGCTGCATAGAGAGCGCTTATTGGTCATGTGTTGGGGTAAAGTTGGTTTATTAGAAGAGGGGTTTATGAATCCAATACATAATAATAGTGATAAGTCTTAACTTGGACCATTGAGAGATCACGGTAGATGGTTGAGATAATCGGCACACACAGCCTAAGTGAATTCCGTGAAGATACCAATTGTAGCTTCCCAGAGACTGAATTATTGGAGATTAAACAGGCTATTGAGGCCGTTCCAGAGTCGGTAATATTGGAATCAGACTCGGGTAAAGAGGTAACTGATTTTGATGACATAGTTGGCCAAAATCTCCCCCAGTATTCGACTGAGGGATCTGGGGACTGCAAGCTATGGGCAGAAGATGGCTTCCATCATATGGTTGACTTGTATCATAAGCAGAAAAGAATCGCAATTGAACTTGAAAAATCCGAGAGGAAGTACGTTTGGAAGGATCTTGTAAAATTCGGGAGGGGCGGATCTACATACGAAGGCGATAGAAAAAAGATTGAATACGGATGTCTCGTCGTCCCTGACTACTACCTGTCAAAAAGTCGGCCGGTGTTCTCCGGAACCCGGCGGATGCTTGAATTTATAGAGCCAATGCTTGACGTTCAGGGAATAGTGGTGATCGGATTCAATGACCCAAGGGCAACGTAGGCGAATTATTTGTTCCGCTGTGTGGGGCAATGTCAACCACCTCATTCAACGCTCCATCCTGAAGAAAGACAATCAAATAAGTAGAGCAGGGACAACGATACGAAGTCGAGATATGAGAACCGAGGCTCACCGAGATGGCTAAGACAATGGATGGCCGCTACGAAGACGGATCTGATCACCTCGTTTGTCAACACTGCGGATGTTGTATCGCGTGTGGTGATTGCGTTGACATCGGCTGCGGCGAAGAGGTCCAGTCCGAAGAAGAAAATGCCCTATGATTCTCGGTCCGTTCTCCAGTATCACTCACCGGGTCGCCAAAACCGGCTACTTTTTCCAGCGGATATGGTAGGGTGCCACAAAGTAACTGCAACATAGAGCCTCTGTATCTCTCACGCCGATCTTATCAGTTCTTAACAATTTCAACAGAGCCACTGAGGATATCCAGACCCTCGACAGCGACCTGGTTTCTATGAGTGCAACGTGTTGCGGGGAGCCAGTTACTCTGGCCGCAGTTCTTCGATGGCGTGGTGAACGAGTGTGTCGATGGTGGTGATAATCTCGTCGTGTGAGTCGCTGTCCCGGTCGGTTTCGCGGAGTGTGTCGAACGCGGTGGCGAGGTCGTGGACGGTCGCGTCGGACAGGGCCGCAGGGTTGATGACGGGGAGTTGTTCGAGTTTCGTCAGGCTGATTTTCCACATCGTGCCGCTGCGCATGTACCCGTACTCGCGGGAAATATCTCGCATGACGCTGCTGTTCAGGTACGCGAGCACGGCTTTCCGCGCATCGCCAGTCACCACGAGTTCGACCCCGTAGAAGCTGTTCGCGGTTCGGGCGGCAGCGTCGTTCACGGTGAACCGGTGTTTATCCTGCGTGGCGTTATTGACGAGGATCGGAGCCGGGTCGTGTCCGGTCCGGCGGTACCAATTCCGGTCGTCCGACCGTGTCTCAGTTCCTTGCAGGTCGCCGTCGCGGATGCGATCACGCAGGTACCTGAACAACCCCGAATGCTCGTTTCCAGCATCGCTCCCGGTGAGGGTCCCGGCGTCGTACTGCTTGACGAACGCATCGGGCGTGTCCGGGATCTCGATGCTCGGGTCCGGGTCAACTATCCACCCGTCACCGTCGCCATCACGCGTCACTCTTTGGTCTCTATCACGTACCACGTACCCGGGGACGTCCGATGGTCGTCGCACGAATCGTGACAGGTGCTGCCGGCTTATCTCGTACGCAGCGACGTCCGCGTCACTCACGTGGAACGGGTCGTCTTCACCGACTGGGGGAATAGACCAGGCGGTTCCGAGGTCCGACAGCTCCGGTAAGTGATCTGTGTCTACCTCAACCGGGTTGAACTGCGCTTGCCAGTTCCGGTTCGGGTCAAGCGTTGACTGCGGCACCGTGTTGATACGACCCCAGTCTCTGTCGCCAGACCCGGTACTATCCATCGCGGCCCGGGCCGCGGTGAACGTTGAGTCGGTGACGGTGATGAATTGCGTGGCACTCTCACCGTCCGGGGTACTGTCGAACTCGACGACCGTGATGACGGCGGTCGTGTCCGCTGTCGGGAACACCGACGCTCCATCCGGATCCAATCGGATGAACGCTTTAATATCGGCTCGTTCTTTGAGGAATCGCTTGACTGCGGTGCCGTATTCCGTGCCGAAGAAGCTTTCTGGCGTTAAGAATGCGGCCCGACCACCATCCGGAAGCAGTGTCTCCGCGTGGAACATGACGTACGCGTACAGCGGCGAGAATTTGCTGATGTCGTACCCGGTTTGCTGTTCCGCTAGCTGATTCCACTGTGTTTTCTCGGGTTCCGGTATTCGGGAGTGCCCCGCGTACGGCGGGTTACACACCACGACATCAGGCTCACCCGGCAGCTTCTCGCGCGTCAACTCTCGAACATCTCTCACAATCGTGGTGTGCGCCTGGTTGGTGAGCGTTAATGCTGTCTCTCCGAGCAGCGCGGCGAGCGGACTCCGATCGACACCGATGACTTCGCGCGGCTTCCCGAACTGTTGCCACGTCGATTGGATCGGTGTCGACAATGCGCCGGGCCCGATACCGATATCAAGCACCGTGTCACCGTTACCGGCCGCCCACGCCTGCATCGCCCGCCCGACCCACTGAGGCGTGCGATATTGACCGAGTACCTGGCGGGCATCGCTCGGCATGATGGCAGCGTACAGTTCACCGAGATCCGCTGATGGGACCGTCGACACGGTGAGTTTCTGCCCCGCTGCAAGCACCGGTTCAAGCTCCGCAGCGTCAGCAAGCCACGCGATATCATCGAGTACGCACCACGCCACCGACTCACCGGCCGCTGCCGCCGCGCGGAACGTGTCCTCCGCGTTCTCCCGCATCAACATCTCGTCCGCATCCACATCGAATATCGCGGCGCGCAGCAACACAGCAAGCGCCGCCTGCCGCGCAACGAGCGTTTCCGCGGACACACCATCCAGTTCGTCGAACCCGCGCGCAGCAACCCAGTCAGCTGTGCGGCCACACAGCGCTGCAGACGCCTTCAGCGAGAACGCGTCCTCGATTGACCCTGCAGCCGCTATGAGTATCTTTTTGAACGCCTCGATGTCCGCATGGACATCGAGAGGGAGTGTCAGGTCATCCGACCTGTCCTTGCTGGCCTCTGGCGGGGTGATGCTGATCGGCACGCGCGGACCGGTAACTCCGACCGGTGAATCGACCTGATCCGGTGTTGGAGACGGGTACTGCGTTGATGAACCAATTCTTCTGATCGTCGTCGTGGAAATGCGGTCTGGCATTCGCCTAACTATGTAGATTGAACCTCTATCTTTTGAATACTTGCCTTAACCTTCTCACCGACACACCAGGGAAACCCCGGTACGGCGGCGTCTAGACCGCAAACACGCGTGTTCGGTGGGAAGACCGGGCTGCCCGGCCCAACCGAAGCACGCCCCAAGAAATCGAGTTCCGCTGCTCTAGTCCCCGCCGATCCCGCTGTAACTCGCGCATCTGGTGATAACGGCCGGCGGCCCGGCACCGGGTTTTGGACATTCCATGGTTCAGCACTCATGACCCGACAAGCACACCCGTCACTGGCATCCCGTTACCGGGTTCTGTAACGTTCATTGTGTTCAGCACGCGTCGGTCTCACTTGCTGGACGTACCACTCCGGGTACAGAGCTTCGAAATGATGTCTCTCGGACTCACCGACTGAACGACCCGCGATCGTGTAGCTCGACAAGAGCTATGTGTGAGATTTTCGTTGAATGGGGTATGGCGGACGACGCGTCCAGCACCGACCCACCGCCGTTCGAAAACCCCTCTGGGAGTGCGGAGACGATACGACGCGTGTACGACGCAGTGCTACATGCCCGGGAACCAATGACTGTCTCAGAGATCGCCGAGCAGGCAGCGTGTTCCGACGAGGCGGCGCGGACACACCTATCGTTCTACGTGGAACTCGGTATTGTGCTCCGTCATGAGGGCCAGCCGGTCCGGTACGAGCGAAATGATGAGTACTTCGAGTGGCGGCGAGTGAACGAACTGGTAGAGAAACACACCGGTGACGAACTGCAAAGCCGCATGTCAGAATTGACCGGCCGGATTGCAGAATACCGCGACAAATACGATGCTGACTCACCCGCTGCAGTCAACGTCCTCGAAGTCGACGCGGCACAGATTGACGACGTGTACATTGATCTCGGCGATTGGGAGACCGCTATCGAGGAACGCCACCTACACGAACGCGCTCAAGAAAAGATGAGCACGACAATCGACGGTGAGTGTACCGCAGAAGACCACTAGTAGCGACGCGAACATTCTGTCAGGCGGCTTCGGAAGCTGTTGTTGACTGTTGAGCCACTCCACGAGCGCTGTCGGCGTTAGAGCGATCCGCTTGGACGAGCGGTTCGACGCTGTGCCATGGCTATTTATTCGTCGGCTCGAAGACGTGTCAATATGCAATTCTGTGATAGTTGCGGGACAGCGATGGTGAAGGTAGCGGATGACTGGGTTTGCCGGTCATGTAATCCGGACGCTGTTGACACGTCTGATGCAGTTTCGGATTCACGAACGCCGTCCCCACGTCCCGCGGCATTAAACGATCTTCCAACGACTGACAGCGGGTCTGTCCGGAAAGCGGATGCGATGAAGTGGCTCGACAGTCTCGACGAGCCAACTGCAGACGAACTAAAACGCGCGTTCATCCCGAAACCGAACGGATTCACGGGGAGTACGTACCCCACGTCGATCTCGAATATTCGGATCACTGGAGACCCGGCGTTCATTGAGACTGTCGCTGGTTTGCTGAAGCCGATTCAAGATCTTGAAGGGTCAGGAACGCGTGTGGAGATCAACCTTCAGCAAACCGAGGATCGTGACTCCGGTGAGCTCACCGGGAACTACGCGTTATATCTGTCAGTCGCTGATCGCGCATAGTCTGGTATGAGTCCGCAAAATCGCTCTTGTGTAGGACATTTTTGATGGCTTGCTGTCTTACGGTTTTGGCCTGTCCCAGGTAAGCTCTATTCGGCTCAGAAAGACGTTCAGATCTCGATGAACACAACTGTGATTCGATTGAGGAGTGCCACTAGCAGCACCGACCTGATCGGGAGTAACTGGCTATTGAGTCACCGTGACTGGAATGCTATCGTAGTATTTTGTACCCTAGCCGACTAGTATCGGGTATGGGAGACCGTCCAGACGAAGATGCGACTGCAGCTGAAATCGCTGAGTGGATGGAACAAGATTTCGGTGAAGCGGTAGCAGAAGGTATCGAGCAAGCCAACGACCAAGCTGATGAAACGGGAAATGAAGAAACATAGCGAATCAAAGTGCTGTGTTGAATAGATGCTGAGTCACGGTTACAGCGGCTCACACAGTGGTTCTATGTTGGTAATGGCGAACATCAAGACGATTTCACGGAACTGCCG